>ENA-UEPN01000001-UEPN01000001.1-human-gut-metagenome-genome-assembly--contig:-NODE-1-length-364190-cov-14.194039_pt1 | contig 364190 bp, 266 predicted proteins | sample MGYA00242897_ERZ507910 | MGnify/ENA primary metagenome ERZ507910 (study PRJEB26167, sample SAMN06115525) | human gut metagenome | host: Homo sapiens | place: China:Jiangxi | collected 2015-08-20...
CGAGGGCAGACCGACATGCGGAACATCCTCATCGACACGGTGTATGTCACGCATCACAAACGCCTCGAATCCACACGGCCCGAGCATCGGCTGGCGGCGCATACATGGGATATGCAACAAATAAAAGAAATGGGCGCATATAGTATAATGGAATTCGTCCAGCGTATGCCGGGAATGAATTTCATCGGAGGCAGATTGTCATATCATGGAGCGAATGTCTCTTTTATGATAGATGGAGTACTCGATAATACAACAACGCCTCATAGTGCAGATGCGGATTTTCAAGCAGGATCGACCATCGGGCAGCTAATCGTTACGGGAACGAAAAAGAAATCGATGACGGAGATTGCTTTGGAACGAGGAGGATTGGAACCCGATAAAAATTTGACCATGCCAATATGTACTACATGGCCGATGGAATGGATTTCACGCATTGATCTAATCGCCGGAGGGAATATGTTTTTATGGGGCGTTTTCGATGGAGCTATCGTCTCGATTACGACCAAAACGGGAGATGAATTGGATCAAGCATTGGCGGTTGCGCCAGCTATTGACGTGAGTATAGCTTCACCGTTAGGTTATCAAACCCCTGCGGAGTTTTATGCTCCGGCATACGCGACGGAGAAGGCCCGCCGCTCGATGGCTCCCGACTACCGCACGACGCTCTACTGGAACCCGACTGTCAAGCTCGACGATACGGGACAGGCCATCGTCGAGTTCTACACCTCCGACGCACCGGCCGATTACGACATCTCTATCGAGGGCGTCACGCAGACGGGGAAAATCGTACAGCGCCGGCAACGGCTGCTGCCCGAATAGATTGCGGATTCGCAGCGGGAGATACCCGAAGCGGATTTCTCCCCAACGTTCGGGTACATTCATCGGGGAAAGCGTGTATCTTCGACTGCATCCAAATCCTCCCGCTCGGCAATGTTCAAAATAAATTTGACACTACCCTCGCTTATTCGTAGTCTTTGGCTGCGCCGTAGATACTCCCGCTCGGCAATGTCCAAATAAATTCGACATTGCACTCGCTTATTCGTATCTTTGGCTGACACCGAAGATACTCCGCCTCGGCAATCGCAAATAAATTTGCATTGCTCTCGGCTTAATCGTATCTTTGCCGGAAGATTTAACATCAAACGAGATACAATGGCTTTACAATGCGGAATCGTCGGTCTGCCCAACGTCGGCAAATCGACCCTGTTCAACTGCCTGTCGAACGCCAAGGCGCAGGCGGCAAATTTCCCCTTCTGTACGATCGAGCCCAACGTGGGCGTCATCACCGTACCCGACGAACGGCTCGTCCGGCTGGCGGAAATCGACCGCCCGAAGCGCGTCGTGCCGACCACGATCGAGATCGTCGACATCGCGGGCCTGGTCAAAGGGGCCTCGAAGGGCGAGGGGCTGGGCAACAAGTTCCTGGGCAACATCCGCAACACCAACGCCATCATCCACGTGCTGCGCTGCTTCGACAACGGCAACATCACCCATGTGGACGGCTCGGTAGACCCCGTGCGCGACAAAGGAATCATCGACACCGAGTTGCAGCTCAAAGACCTCGAAACCGTCGAGAGCCGGCTGGCGAAGACCCAGAAGCAGGCCACGTCGGGCGGCGACAAGAATGCCAAGCGCACCGTCGAACTGCTGCTGCAATACAAGGCCGTACTCGAACAGGGCCGCAGTGCCCGCACCGTCGAACTGGACAAGGAGGACCGCAAGCTGGTGGCCGATCTCAACCTGCTGACCGACAAACCGGTGCTCTACGTCTGCAACGTCGACGAACGGAGCGCCGCGACGGGCAACGCCTACACCGAGGCGGTGCGCGCCGCCATCGCCGACGAACGGGCAGAAATGCTGGTGATCGCCGCAGCGACCGAAGCCGACATCGCCGAACTGGAAGAGTACGACGAGCGGCAGATGTTCCTCGAAGAGATCGGCTTGCAGGAGTCGGGCGTGGCGCGGCTCATCAAATCGGCCTACAAATTGCTCGACCTTCAAACGTTCTTCACCACCGGTGCCGACGAGACGCGCGCATGGACGTTCCGCAAGGGGATGAAGGCGCCGCAGACGGCCGGCATCATCCACACCGACTTCGAACGCGGCTTCATCCGCGCCGAGGTCATCAAGTACGACGACTACGTGACGCTGGGCTCCGAAAAGGCGTGCCGCGACGTGGGCAAGATCGGCATCGAGGGCAAGGAGTACGTCGTGCAGGACGGCGACATCATGCACTTCCTCTTCAACGTCTGATCGCGCGAAACGGAAGGACGGAATCCGCCGGTGCATCGGAATCTTTCCGCGAGCCGGCCGTGAAACCGACACGAAATAAAACACCTAATATCTCGCCATCATGAACAGGGAACACATCAAGTATGCGATCATCGGCATCGCCATCATTCTGAGCGCCTATCTGCTGGGACGCGCCTACACCTACAAGTACCGCTCGCAGGACACGGTGGTCGTAACCGGTCTGGGCGAAACGGAGTTCGAGTCGGACCTGATCGTATGGAGCGGCGTGCTGACGGCCGAGGCCGCAGAGGCGGCCGACGGCTACCGCCGGATCGAACAGAGCAAGCGCAAGGTCAGCGACTACCTCGCAGCGAAGGGGATCGACGCGAAGCAGGTCGTATGGAACTTCGTCAACGTCGACAAGACCTACCAAACCGTATACAGCGCCAACGGCAACTACGCCGGACAACGTTTCACGGGGTACTCGCTGCGGCAGGAGTTCAGCATCGAATCAACGGACGTCGATCTGGTGGAGAACGTCTCGCGCGAAATCTCGGCGCTCATCGCGCAGGGCGTATCGATTGAGGCGCGCCAGCCCGACTACTACTATACGAAACTCGACGACGTGAAGCTGTCGCTCATCGAACGCGCTTCGGCCGACGCACGGGCGCGTGCCGAGAAGATCGCGCAGAACGCCGGAACGGGCATCGGCGCCGTAGCCTCGGCGCGCATGGGCGTCTTCCAGATCACGGGCGCCAACGCCAACGAGGAGTTCTCGGCCGGCGGATCGTTCAACACCGCGAGCCGTCACAAGAAGGCCCGCATCACGATGCGCATCGAGTATCGGATCAAATAGTGCCGCCATGAACCTCTCGGAACGGATTCTCCGCATCGCGACTTCGCACTGGACGGAACGCAGTTGCTTCGCGCTGACCCTCGCCGCCGCGCTGACCGGCGACGGTCGGATGTGGATCGCGGCGGGAACGGCCGTCGCACTGACCGTCGGTGCGATCGTCGCCGGCAGCATCGCCCCGCTGCGGGAGGCACGGCACGCGGCACGCGACTTCCCGCATACGCCCGAATACGAAGCCTACGCACGCCGCCGTGCGGCGAACGAGGCCGACGACCGGCATCGGATCGAACTGAAATAGCGTCGGCTCGGGCAGACCCGGGCAAAACGCCGCACTCCGATTCGGGTCGGCCGCTCCCGCGCCGAAAAGCAGGCGGCGGGAGAGACCCGCGACCGGAAAAAAGAGAGTATAAGGATTTAAATTATATACACGGAAATGACAAGACCTGTACGGGTGCGTTTCGCCCCCAGCCCCACGGGACCGCTCCATATCGGCGGTGTCCGCACGGCACTCTACAACTATCTGTTCGCACGCCGCCACGGCGGCAAGATGATCCTCCGCATCGAGGATACCGACTCGCAGCGCTTCGTCCCAGGTGCCGAAGCCTACATCATCGAGTCACTCGAATGGTGCGGCATCCATATCGACGAGGGCGTCGGGCAAGGCGGCCCCCACGCCCCCTACCGCCAGAGCGAACGGCGCGAAATCTACCTGAAATACGCCCTGCAACTCGTCGACGCGGGCTGGGCCTACTACGCCTTCGACACGGCCGACGAGCTGAACGCCCTGCGCGCGCAGTACGAGGAACGCGGCGAGACCTTCGCCTACAACGCCTCGGTACGCGAACGGCTCGCCACGTCGCTCGCCCTGCCGGCCGACGAGGTGCGGGCGCGCATCGAGCGCGGCGACCAGTGGGTCGTCCGCTTCAAGATGCCGGCCGACGAGACGGTGCGGATGCACGACCTGATCCGCGGCGACGTGGAGGTCAACACCTCGACGCTCGACGACAAGGTGCTCTACAAGTCGGCCGACGCACTGCCGACCTACCATCTGGCCAACATCGTGGACGATCACCTGATGGAGATCACCCACGTCATCCGCGGCGAGGAGTGGCTCCCCTCGCTGCCGCTGCACTACCTGCTCTACCGCGCTTTCGGCTGGGAGGCCACGCAGCCCGAATTCGCCCACCTGCCGCTGCTGCTCAAACCCACGGGCGGCGGCAAGCTCTCGAAGCGCGACGGCGACAAGATGGGCTTCCCCGTCTTCCCGCTCTTCTGGCAGTCGCCCACGGGCGAGACGGCGCACGGCTACCGCGAAGACGGCTACTTCCCCGAGGCGTTCATCAACATGCTGGCGCTGCTGGGCTGGAACCCGGGCACGGAGCAGGAGCTCTTCTCGATGCAGGAGCTCATCAACGCCTTCTCGTTGGAGCGTGTGTCGAAATCGGGCGCGCGCTTCCAGCCCGACAAGGCCAAATGGTTCAACGCCCAGTACATGCACCGCAAGAGCGACGCCGAACTGGCCGCACTCTACCAGCCGATCCTGCGCGCACACGGCATCGAGGTGACGGACGAGGTGGCGGGCCGCGCGGCAGGGATCATGAAGGAGCGCGCGACCTTCATCACCGATCTGTGGGAGCTGACCTCGTTCTTCTTCGTCGCTCCGACCCAGTACGAGGAGAAGCAGGTGCGCAAATACTGGAAGGGAGAAAACCCCGACCGCCTGCACGAGGTGCGCGAGGTGCTGGCCTCGATCGACGACTTCTCGTTGGAGAACACCGAGCGGATCGTCCACGCATGGATCGAGCAGAAGGGCTACCCCATGGGGCAGATCATGAACACGCTGCGGCTGGCGCTCGTGGGCGCAGGCAAGGGGCCGGGCATGTACGACGTCACGTCGTTCATCGGCAAGGAAGAGACGCTGCGACGCATCGACGCCCTGCTGGCGAACCTCAAACCGGTCGAATAGTGGAGATCGAACAATATCTGTGGGGCGCTTCGGCCGAAGGCGAAGGTATCCTGCTCTATACGCTGCGCTGCGCCGGCGGACGGGAGGTACGCCTCTCCAACGCCGGCGCCGCCGTGACGGGAATCTTCGCCGCAGGGGCGGACGGGAGGTCCGAAGCGTTGACGCCCGTCTTCGAAACGCCCGAAGCGCTGCTGGCCGACTACGCCGACCGCGGCAAGACGCTCTGCGCAAACCGCTACGGCTTCGGGCAGCGCATCTGGCAGAGCCGCGTGGAGACCGACCGCATCGTCATGGAGCTGCCCGCCGGCGACGATGAGCTGCCGGCGCTGGCCGTCTTGTTCGACCTGGACGACGACGGACAGTTCGCCGTGACGCATCTGGCACGCGGGGCGACGGCGGCACCCTTCACGATGACCACGCAACTCTTCTGGCAGGGAGACTGGCGGCCGACACTCCGCACGCAGGAGGGGCCCGCGACGGACGACGAAGGACGCTTCCGTCCCATCGAAGGATGGCGGCGGAACATTCTGGGCGAAGCGGCACGCCTCGACGATCCCGCAGCGGGCCGCACGATCGAGATCCTCACGTCGCAGCCCGAAATCCGCATCGTCCGGCACGACGGACAGCTCGCCCTGCTGTGCGGCGACAGCCGTCCCGCACCGCTCGACGACGAAACCCTCTACTGCCAAAAAGACGTCTACCGGTTCTGAACGCACGATCCCTCCCCCGAATACCGCATCCCCGCAGGATGCGGTTTTTTCATTCCGTTCGGACTCGAAAGTCGGAAAACGGATTCGAGAAGATCGGAATACAATAGATTATCAATGTATTGACAGCGGATGAAGGCCGAATCTTCCGGAATTCGATTACGATTTTTCACGAATCGCCGAAAGGCGACCGGTTTCCGTTTTCTCCACCGACTCCGATCCCTCCCGAAACCGCTTTAAAAGGAGGATATACTCCCCGATCCGGCCGAACGGAACGCAGCGGTCGAAGCAGCACGTTACAATCCGTAATATTACCCCCCCCTCTGAATTATGAATTATAAGCGTCACACGGGGTTTTCCGGTAGACAGAAAGCAGTTATTAAATTTATTTAAAAATATCTTGGCGATAAATATTATAATCCGTAACTTTGCCCCGAACACAAGAGGTATATAGATTAAAAACCCACTTAAAAAATCATGCGTATGATTAACAAAATTCTACTTTCGTTAATCGCTGTTCTCTGTCTCGACGCGACCGTCACGGCACAGAACAAGCAGGTGTCGGGCACGGTGACCGATCCGGCCGGGGCGCCAGTCGTAGGCGCAACGGTTCTGGTCGAAGGCACTACGATCGGTTCGACGACCGATGCCTCGGGACACTTCTCGCTCAACGCTCCCGAAGATGCCAAACTGAACATCTCCTTCATCGGCTACGAATCGCAACAGGTCGACGTCGCCGGACGAACCCATATCCCCGTCTCGTTGAAGGAGGATTCGCACACGATAGACGACGTGGTGGTGACCGCCATGGGCATCACCCGTTCGGAGAAGACGCTCGGATACTCCGTGTCGACCGTCAAGTCGGACGAACTGACCAAGGCGCGCGACGGAAACATCCTCAACGCCCTGTCGGGTAAGGTAGCCGGCGTCAACATCTCGTCGAGCTCGGGTACGGCCGGCGGTTCGTCGCGTATCATCATCCGCGGGCAGTCGTCGCTCGGTTCGTCGGGCCAGCCGCTCTTCGTCATCGACGGTATGCCCGTGAGCAACCAGTCCTACGACCCGGGCAACGCCGGTTCGGCACTGAGCGGCGCCGCCGTCGATCCGGGCAACCGCATGGGCGACATCGCCAGCGACGACATCGAATCGATCAACGTCCTCAAAGGAGCCGCCGCGACGGCCCTTTACGGTGCACGCGCCAAAGACGGCGCCGTAATCATCACGACGAAAAAAGGCTCGAAAAACCAGCAGACGAGCGTCTCGATCAACTCGACGATGCGCTTCGAAAGCGTGCTGCGCCTGCCCGACTTCCAGAATTCGTATGCGCAGGGCGTCCCCACGACGGGCGCTTACTCCTACGGTTATCAGAACGGCTGGGGCCCCAAGATCGAGGGCCAGACCGTAAAGAACTTCCTCGGGCAGGACGTACAGCTGCGGGCGTACAAAAACAACGTAAAGGATTTCTACCAGACCGGCCATACCTATATCAACAGCGTAGCGGTATCGGGCGGCGACGACAAGAACGACTTCCGTCTGGGTCTGACGGCGCACAACCAGACCGGCGTCATCCCCAACAACGAGTACGACAAATACAACGTATCGTTCAACGGCGGACGCAAGTTCAACGACAAACTCGAAGCCCGCATCTCGTTCTCCTACGCCCACACGACCTCGCAAGGCCGTCCGGCACAGGGTTCGAACGACGTGAACGTGCTGGTCAACCAGATCAACGCGATCCCGCGCACGACCGACATCAACTGGTTGAAGAACAACTGGTACGCGCAGGACGGTACGACCGTAACGCAGGCCAGCGTGGACGAGGCGGGCAAAACGGGCAACCTCTACTGGACGGTGAACAAGAACAAGAACACCGGCACGGTAGACCGCATGTTCGGTTCGGCCGTCATCAGCTACAAGCCTGTCAAGGGTCTGACGATCACCAACAACCTCGGTACCGACTTCTTCGAGGAGCAGCGCCGGCAGATCTACGCATGGGGAACGGTCGGCCTGCCCGACGGACAGTTCAACACCAACAACATCACCTACCGTCAGATCAACAACGACCTGATGATCTCCTACGACACCACCTTCGGGAAAGACTGGTCGTTCAAGGCGATGCTGGGCCACAACATCAACCAGAACTTCACGAAGTATCTGGACGTGACGGCCAAGAACCTGCTGGTGGCGGACATCTATTCGTATGCCAACGCCGAGAGCGTCATCACGACCAACGACCAGGCCAAGTCGCGTCTGATCGGTGTCTACGGCGAGATCGACCTGGGCTACAAGGACATCGTCTACCTGAGCGTGACGGGCCGCAACGACTGGTCGTCGACCATGCCCAAGTCGCACCGTTCGTACTTCTACCCCTCGGTAAGCGCAGGCTTCGTCTTCTCGCAGCTCATCCCGCAGAACGACGTGCTGAGCTTCGGTAAACTGCGCCTGAGCTACGCCAACGTCGGCAGCGACACGGTGCCCTACGCGCTCGACTTCCTCTATACGCCCGAAAGCTCGATCTTCCTGCAATACGTCGGCAACAACTCGATCCCGCACGGCGGCCTGCTGGCCTACATGGCTCCGGCCACCTATCCCGATCCCAACCTCGAACCGCAGAACCAGTCGTCGTTCGAGATAGGAACCGACCTGCGGTTCTTCAACGGGCGAATCCGACTGGATGCGACCTATTACTACAACAAGACGACGAAGAACATCGTGCGTCTAGACGTAGCCAACTCGACCGGCTTCTTCTACATGCGCAAGAACGCCGGCACGATCACCAACGAGGGCGTCGAGATCATGGCGGGCTTCACACCGGTCGAAACCAGAAATTTCAGCTGGGATCTGGACGTGAACTTCGCGTCGAACCGCCAGCTGGTCAAGAAACTCGATCCTTCGATCACGAGCTACACCCTCTCGGCCGGTTTCAACTCGCTCCAAATCAAGGCTGCGGAGGGAGAACCGTTCAGCCTCTACGGAACCTACTGGATGACCGACGACGAGGGCAACTACATCATCAAGGACGACGGTACGCGCGCCGTCAGCGAGACGACGAAAAACCTCGGCAAGGTGGCGCCCGACTGGACGATGGGCATCAGCAACACGCTGCGCTACCGGAATCTGTCGCTGAGCTTCCTGATCGACGTCCGTTACGGCGGTGTCATGTACTCGGGTACCGTTTCCGACCTGCGCGTGAACGGCATGGCCGAGGAGACGATCGGAAAGAACCGCACGGACATCGTGGACAAGGGCGTCAAACAGGACGGCACCGAGAATACGACGGCCATCACGCCCTACCAGTTCTGGTCGAACAATTACAGCTCGAAAGTGTCCGAGGCCAACGTCTTCGACGCCACCTTCGTCAAACTGCGCGAAATGGTGCTCAGCTACCAGATGCCGCAGCGCTGGTTCAAGAACTGCTTCATCGGTTCGCTGGCACTGGGCGTCGAGGGCCGCAACCTGTGGCTCATGAAGTCGAACGTGCCGCACATCGATCCCGAAACCAACATCTTCGGCCCGTCGGCCGTAGGTTCGGGCGTCGAATACTCGGCGATTCCCACGACCCGAAGCTGGGGCTTCAACATCAAATTAACCTTCTAAACAAGCAGGACGTATGAAAAGATTGATAAACAAGATTCTGTTCGGTCTCACGCTGACGGGCGGTTCGCTGGGATTACACTCCTGCGGCGACTGGCTCGACATCAACTCGAACGAACTGGCGGCGACCAAGACCGAAGCGGGTTACCTGTTCAACTACGCCGCGATCAATTACAGCAGCAAGCGCGTCGGCGGCGACCAGTGGCTCCCGATCATCTACGCCGCACAGGTGGCCTCCGACGCCGACAACTGGTTCGTCGGCGACGACATGTACAACATCAGCACCTACGCCACCGGAAACGGCTGGGTGACCTCCTATTCGAGCTGCGGGTACAACCTGCTCAAAGCCATCGAATTCGCCACGGGCGAAAACGACAGCAACTCCGTAGCCCAATGCAAGATTCTGCTGGCCAACACCGTCTGGGAGTCGTCGATGCTCTACGGAGACATCCCCTATTCCGAGGCATGGAACATCGAAGGGACGCAGACGCCGAAATTCGACACGCAGAAGGACGTCTTCTATTCGGTCATCGGACTGCTGGACGAGGCGCTGGACGGAATCGACGAATCGAACAGCAAACGGATCGACAAGTACGACATCTACTACACCGGCGACATGGCCAAATGGCGCCGGCTGGGCAACTCGCTCAAATTGAAGTTCTACATGTACCTGGCCAACAAGGAGGACGTAGGCGACGAAATCAAGGCCATTATCGACGGAGGCGAACTGATGAACTCCTCGGCCGACGACTTCGTCTTCCCCTTCTACACGACGCCGGGCAACCAGAACCCCAACTACCAGCTCACCGTGCAGTATCCCGACTACTACGAATACTGCTTCTTCGCCAACCCGACGGTACTCGATCCGATGAAGGCGCTCGACGACCCGCGTATCCCGATCTACTTCCGCGCCAACGCCGACGGCGAGTACATCTCGCTGGAAGCGTCGGAGAAGGGTTCGGTCGTCACCGACAAGGAGATCAGCGAGAAACCGTCGCTGTGTACGGAGGCGGTCTTCCAGAAGAATAACCTGCTGCGCGCCGACTACCCCGACGTGATCTGCTCCTATGCCGAAACCATGTTCTACGTGGCCGAGGCCTACGTCCGCGGTCTGGGCGTAGCGAAGGATCTGGCGCAGGCCGACGCGGCCTACCGCAAGGGCATCGAGGCGTCGTGCGTCTACAACGGCGTAGCCGCCGCCACGGCCGCTTCGTTCGCAGCCGGCGTGCCGTCGCTCTCGACGCTCGGCGGCGACGACAAGGCGCTCGAAGCGATCGCTTCGCAGCAGCGCATCGAGATGATGATGCGTCCGCTCGAAGCGTGGTCGAACCAGCGCCGCACGGGGTATCCCGCCCTGGAAGTTCCGGCGTCGATCCGCAGCTTCTACCCCGGCATCATGCACCGCTGGCCCTACCCCGAACGCGAGGGCAGCGTCAACGACAACGTTCCGCACGTCGACGGCGTCTGGACCAAGATGTGGTTCGAGAACTGACGGCGGCGACCGCAGGCACGCGCGGCAGGGAATGCGATTCCCTGCCGCGCGTTTTTTATGCTTATCCGCCCCCCTATCCGACATCGTCCGGCGCGAACCGCGTCGGGCCGACTGCCGCAGGCAAACGCAGGGAGGAAGGGCCTCGCACGAGCGTTTTTACCGTGGTCAGGCAAAAAGATCCGCATTTTTCCTTTCCGTTCTCGCCGAAAAACACTATCTTCGCCCCCGATATTCACAAAGGGGTGCCTTACTTTCCAGGCTGAGATTATACCCATTGAACCGGATACGGGTAATGCCGAGACCGGGACGCATAATCAACACCGCATACCCCTTTTCAGTTCTTTAACCTCAAATTAAAGGTTCGATGAAAAGGTTTTTACTACCCATTCTGACGGGCGTCGCCGCAGTGGCCGCCCACGCGCAGGAGAGCGATTCGGTACGCATGTACCGCCTCCAACAGATCGAAGTCACCGCCACGCGCGCCACGCCTCGCACGCCGGTGGCCTACACCGATCTTTCGCACGACGCGATCGCCCGCAACAGCTACGGCACGGATATTCCGACCGTGCTGGCGCTCACCCCCTCGATGATCGCCACCAACGAAACGGGCATCGGCATCGGCGGCACGTCGATCCGCCTGCGCGGCACGGACGCCACGCGCCTCAACGTCACGATCAACGGCGTGGCGATGAACAATCCCGACTCGCACTCGATGTACTGGTACGACACGCCCGACCTGATCTCGGCCGTAGGAACGATGCAGGTGCAGCGCGGCGCAGGCCTCTCGACCAACGGCACGGGCGCTTTCGGCGGCGCGGTCAACATGACCACCGGAGCGCTCTCGACCGAATTTTCGGGCGAAGCCTCGCTCAGCTACGGATCGTACAACACCAACAAGCAGGCCGTCGGCATTTCGTCGGGGCTGCTGGGCGGCCACTGGGCCGTCGACGCACGGCTGACGCACATCGGCTCGGACGGTTACATCGACCGCGGCGCCACGGATCTGAAATCCTATCTGTTCCAGGGCGGCTACTACAACGGACGGACGATGGTCAAACTCCTCTCGTTCGGCGGCAAGGCCAAAACCTACCTCACCTACAACGGCGTCACGATGGAGGACATGGAGCGCTACGGCCGCCGCTACCACGACAGCGGCCAGTACCAGACCTCGGCCGGCCCGCACGTACTGGCCGACGGATCGCACGTCGGCTATTACGACGACCAGACGGACAACTATCTGCAAATCAACAACCAGCTCATCCTGAACCACCGTTTCAACGACCGTTGGGCGCTCAACGCTACGGCCTTCTACACCTACGGCTACGGCTACTACAAGCAGTACAAGGACGACGCGGAACTGGCGGAATACGTCAATCTCGACACCGAAATCCAGGAGGCCGACCTGATCCGCGAGAAGATCATGCGCAACCACCTGGGCGGGCTCAACGCCTCGGCCTCCTACACCTCGCGTGCGCTCGACCTCAACTTCGGCGGTTCGTGGAGCTACTACACCTGCCCGCACTGGGGCGAGCTGGACTGGGTGGACGGCATGGATGCCGGGGCGATCGGCGGCCGCTGGTACGACAACGACGTCGACAAGCAGGACGCCAACCTCTTCGCACGCGCCAACTGGCAGGCGGCGCACGGGCTGCGGCTCTTCGCCGACATCCAGTACCGTTACGTCCGTTACGAAGCGTGGGGAACCAACGACAACTACATCGGTCAGGAGGGGATGCCGATGCAGCCTATCGACGTGGACAAGACCTACCACTTCTTCAACCCGCGCGCCGGCGTGAGCTACCGTCTCGGCGAGCGCAACAGCTTCTTCTTCTCGTTCGCCGTGGCACAGAAGGAGCCGACCCGCGGCGATTTCACCGACCGCTACATGTTCACGGCCGACTACACCTACCCCTCGTCGGAGAAGCTCTACGACTGGGAGCTGGGATACACCTACACCGCTCCCCGGCTTTCGCTGGGCGTGAACCTCTACTACATGAAATACAAGGACCAGCTCGTGCCGATGGGCCGGATCAACGACGACTACGATGCGCTCAACGACAACGTCGACGACAGCTACCGCCGCGGCGTCGAACTGTCGGCGTCGTGGAAGGTCTCCGGATGGTTCACCGCATCGGCCAACGCTACCTTCTCGCAGAACCGCATCGAGAACTACACCGAACTGCGCACCGTCTACGACAACGACGAGGACTGGAACGTCATCAGCGACGGGCCGGTAGCGCTGGGCACCACGAAACTCGCCTACTCGCCCGAAACGATCGCCAACCTCATTCTCGACTTCCACTACGGCGGATTCGAAGCGGCTTTCCACACGCAGTACGTCGGCGAGCAGTACTTCGCGAACAACGAGAACGACGCGCTGTCGCTCGACGCCTACTGCGTGACGAACCTCAACCTGTCGTACTCTTTCCGCACGCGAAACGCCCGGCGCATCCGACTGGGCTTGCAGGTCAACAACCTTTTCAACGCCGAATACGAGAACAACGGCTACGGATACAGCACCTGGTTCCGCGATTCGCCCTCGCAGCATACGGCTCTCTACTTCCCCCAGGCGCCGCTCAACGTGCTGGCCAACGTGACCGTAAAGTTCTGAGCGGATGGACTGGAAACTCGCGCTGCAACTCGCGGGCGTCGTGCTCGGCCTGCTCTACCTCTGGCTGGAATACCGCGCCGACATCCGGCTCTGGATCGTGGGGCTCGTCATGCCGCTGGTGCACGGTGCACTCTACTATAAATCAGGACTTTACGCCGACTGCGCGATGCAGGTCTACTACATCCTGGCCGGATTGTACGGACTCTGCGTCTGGGCGAAAAAGCCGAAGCCTGCCGAACGCGAGACCGGCCGCATCGCCCGCACGCCGGCCCGCATGTGGTTCCGCATGGCCGCCGCCTATGCGGCGATCCACGCGCTGCTCTACCTGTTGCTCGTGCGTTTCACGGACAGCACCGTTCCGTTCTGGGACAGCCTCACCACGGCGCTCTGCATCATGGCCTATTGGATGCTTTCGCGCAAATACGTCGAGCAATGGCTCGTGTGGCTGGCCGTGGACGTCGTGACGGTGGGACTCTATCTCTACAAGGATATTCCCCTCACGGCAGGATTGTATCTGCTCTACTCCGCACTGGCCGTCGCGGGCTACCGGCGCTGGCTCAGGCGGATCGGGCAATGACGAAAGAGGGGCGTTCTACTGAACGCCCCTCTTTCGTCTCTTTCCGCCATGCCCCGCCGCAAACCGTTCCGCGATCGGGAGGAGCGCTCCGTACCCGACTTTCCCTTCTACATTTTCAGATAGAGGCTTTCGGGCAAATGCCGCAACAGCCACGCCGCGATGCGCCAGCGCCGCGTGACGACAGCCACGTGACGCCGCCTCTCGACGGCACGCAGAATCTGCCGGACGGTCTTCGCCACCGGCTGCACCCAGAACAACCCCTCGCCTTTGGCCATCGCCGTATCGACCAGCCCCGGCCGTATGTCGGTGATCGTGACCGGCAGTCCGCTCTTCGCGACCCGCTGGCGCAACCCCTCGGCGTAGTTGATCTGATAGGCTTTCGAGGCGTTGTAAGCCGGAGCGGCACCGCTGCCGCGCAATCCTCCCACCGACGAGATGACGACCAGATGGCCGCCGCGCTGCCGCTCGAACAACCGGCAGGCCCAATCGACGACCGCCGTCCAGCCCAAGACATTGGTACGGATCGCCGACGCCTCGACCGCAAAGTCGAGATCGGGATTCAGGTCTCCCGTACCGGCCGCGACGATGCACAACTCCAAACCGCCCAACACCGCGACCAAACCGTCCAATGCAGCGAGCGCTGCATCCGGCTGCGTAACGTCGGCGACGGCACAGCTGTACGCCGCCGGATCGGCCGCCGCGATTTCGCGCAACAGCGCCTCCCTTCGCCCCACGAGTCCGACGCGGTAGCCCCGCGCCGCCAATTCTTCGGCCAGGCCGCGTCCGATTCCCGACGTGGCGCCGACAACGATCGCTCTTTTCATCGAGGCGAAAGTAGCTATTCGAAGAGAAAAAACGCTTGATCCGAATCAATTTCTCACCGCACGCGGCCGCGAATGCGACTCAGCGTTTCGGGCCGCACGCGCAGATAGGAGGCCAGCTCCTTCAACGCAACGATGTTCAGCAGCTCCGGACAACGCCGCAACAGCGTCTCGTAACGCTCCTGCGGCGTACAAGCATAAAGCTGCAACATCCGTTCGTAAAGTTCGCAGGTCAGACGTTCGGCCAGCCGGCGCGCCAGCCGTTCGCACGCCGGACCGGCCCGGTAAAAAGCTTCGAGCCGATCGTCGTCCGCACGCCACACCGTGCAGTCGCACATCGCTTCGATGCTCACCTGCGACGGCCGATCGTCGCACATCGCGACGTAATCGCCCACGAACTCTCCGGCAAAGGCATACCCCACCACGTGACGCTCGCCCGAACGGGCGAGGTGCACATAGCGGAAAGCGCCCCGTCCGACCACTCCGCAATGGCGATTGCGGCAACCCTGCCTCGCGAAACGATCGCCCGCAGCATAATGCACGACCTCTCCTTCGCTGCGGAACCAATCCGCCAGTGCGGCGAACTCGCCGGTCGAGATATAGCGGTTGAAATCCATATCCGGTTATTCGGGAAGGCCGTGACGGGCGACATGCGCCAGCATCTCGTCGCGCAGCGTGCGGGGCGTGACGTTATGCCGCAGGACGAGCATGTAGGAGCGGCGGATCTGTTCGCGCACGAAAGCGTCGCTCAGATCGCGGTCGACGTAGAGGTCGTTCCAGTGGCGTTTGTTGCCGTGCCACGCCGCCTCGACCCCCTCGTAGCGCTCGCGCAGCCCGACGGCTTCGTCGGGATCGCACTTGACGGCCAGGCGCCGGAAATCCTCCATTCCGGCGTAGGTGAACATGCGTCCGCCGACCTTGAAGACGAGCGTCGTCTCGTCGAAGGGCGTGCTCTCCTCCACGAAAGGCAGCGAAAGGCAGTAATCGCGGTATTCGAGAATATCCATGATCGCAAGTTTTTACGCAGAAGCGAAGATAACTCTTTTTGGCACAACTGTTGCGATTTTACGCGTCGTAACGTAAAAAATTCAATCGTCATGAAAAAAATCCTACTCTATCTGCCGGTAATGCTGATCCTTGCAGCCGGATTCGGTTGTTCCGAGCAACGCAAATGGAACCGCGAGCAGCGCAAGGAGATGCGCGAAATGCTGCGCGACTACCGCCAGATGGCCTACCTCAACGACCTGACCGATGCGGAGTTCATCCTCTTCTCGGACGACGTAGCCACCGCCCTCGAAGGCGACTACCCCGTCTATGCGACCTTCGTCACGATGCCCGGCGTGGAGGACACCGTACAGCTGGTGATCGTCGAGACCGTCGTCGAGGAGTTGCAGGCCGATGCCCGCAACATGCGCCACATCTTCCCCTACGAGCAACTCGTGGCCCGGAAGATGCTTCCGGCAGGATTGGATCACGACCAGCTGCACGCCTTCTACAACTGCCTGGCCGGCAAGGTGAACAGCACCTTCGTCACGCTGGACCAATTCGTCAACGCCGTGATGGCCGACACGGTCAACACCTCGACCATGCAACGACTGGAAGGACAATGCGCCAACGATCTGTTCGACTGGGAGATCACCGAGGTCGAAGTCATCGAAACGAACTGACGCCGGACATAGCGGCTTCATACGGATACGGGCGGCCTCGAAGGTCGCCCGTATCCGTTTTACGAGACATCCGCTACTCCATGGATTCGAGGAACTCCCGCGACACCACGACGCGGATGGCGCGCCGCAGCATCGTGAATTCGAGCGGCGTATGCCCCAGCAGTTCGCCGTCGAGCTCGACCTCGATTTCGGGCGAGGACTCGATGCGGATCGTGCCGCCCCGCTCGCGCAGGATGTGGCGGATCTCGTAGATCTTGCCGTTGAAGAGTTTGTGGAAGCGGAAGATGATGTGCCAGAAGTGAATGGGGCGCACCAGCGAGATGTCGAACATGCCGTCGTCGGCCACGGCGTCGGGCAATTGCTGGATACCGCCGCCGTTGTACTTGCCCACACCGAGCGCGATACTGAGCAGCAGGTCGTTGTAGACCCGTTTGCCGTCGACCCATACCTTCGTGCCCGTGGGTTTGTAGCGGAAGAAGGAGCGGATGACCGACCACGTGTAGAGCCAGCGGCCGCGACGCCCCTTCTTTTTGAGGTGGTTGAAGCACCGCACGACCTGCGCTTCGTAGCCTGCGCCCGCCACGTTGACCATGTAGCGGCTCTGGCGGTATTTCGCCTCCTCGTACGATACGACGCCCACGTCCTGCAAGAACGAATGCTCCTCACGGATGGCGCGAATGGCGTCGGCGCAGTTCTGCGGAATACCGAACATGCGGATCCAGTCGTTGCCCGACCCGACGGCGATCACCGCCAGCAGCACCTCCGACGGAGGCACCACCTGCTGGATGAACAGCCCGTTGACCACCTCGTGCAGCGTACCGTCGCCGCCGACGGCGATGATGCGGCGGTAGCCGCGCCGCACGGCTTCGACCGTCAGTTCGACGGCGTGGAACTTGTGTTCGCTGAACACCGCCTCGCAGTGGATCTGCTGCTCGCGCAGCAGTTTCGAGATGCGCGGAAACTCGTCCAGCCCGCGGCCGTTGCCGGCCACGGGATTGACGATGGCGAACCACTGATGCTCTTCGACGTGAGGCGACGAAGCGACCACGGCTACCGGACGGGAATGTGCTTCAACGTGTGAAGCAGGAATTCATAGAACTTGCCCACCGAGGCGATCTCCACCCGCTCGTCGGGCGAATGGGGATAGCAGATCGTGGGGCCGAACGAGATCATGTCCAATTTGGGATAGGTGCCGCCGATCACGCCGCACTCCAACCCCGCATGGATCGCCATGACGGCCGGCCGGCTGCCGTAGAGCGCCTCGTAGGAGGCGGTCATCGCTTTGAGGATCGGGGAGTCCATGTCGGGATTCCAGCCGTCGTAGCTGCCCGTCAACTCCACCTTGGCGCCCGCCAGTTCGAACATCGCGGCGATCGCGTCGCCCAGCGCCTCCTTCTCGGAATTGACCGAACTGCGCAGCAGGCATTGCAGCTGCACGCTGCGGCCGTCCGAGACGACACGCGCCAGATTGGTCGAGGTCTGCACCAGCCCCGGCATCGCCGGCGACATGCGCTGCAAACCGTCGGGACAGGCCGCGACGGCACGGATCAGCTTGTCCTGCACCTCCCGGGAGATCATCTCGGCGGGACGCTCGCACGCCTCCGCTTTGATCGAAATCCCCTCCTCGACGCCGGCGAACTCGGCCCGCATGAGTTTTTCGAAAGCACGCACCTCCTTCCGGAACGCCTCGAACTCCTTGCTGCGCACCAGCACCGTGGCCGTCGCCTCGCGCGGAATGGCGTTGCGCAGACCGCCGCCGTCGACCGAACAGAGCAGCAGGTCGTGCGCGGCCGTCCAGCGGCGCAGCAGGCGGAAGAGCAGTTTGTTGGCATTGGCGCGCTGGCAGACGATCTGGATGCCCGAATGGCCGCCCTTCAACCCCTTGACCGCGACGATCGCCGCCGTATAGTTGCGTGCGGGAGTCGGTTCGGGCACGGAGCGGAAGCGGATGTTGGCATCCAGACCGCCCGCGCAGCCGACATAGAGTTCGCCCTCGGTCTCCGAGTCGAGGTTGAGCAGGATGTCGCCTTTGAGCAACCCCTTTTTCAGCCCGAACGCACCGGCCATGCCGGTCTCCTCGGTGGCGGTAAAGAGCGCTTCCAGCGGACCGTGCTCCAACGTATCGTCCTCCAACACGGCCAGAATCGCCGCCGCACCGATACCGTTGTCAGCCCCCAGCGTCGTACCGTCGGCCGTCACCCAGTCGCCGTCGACGTAGGCGCGGATCGGGTCTTTCAGGAAGTCGAACTTCTTGTCGTTGTTCTTCTGCGGCACCATGTCGAGATGCGCTTGCAGGATCACCCCCGCACGGTTCTCCATGCCCTTCGAGGCGGGTTTGCGCACGTAGACGTTGTGCGCCGCATCCTCGCGGCACTCCAACCCCAGCGAGCGGGCCACATCCAGCACGTAGCGGCGGATCTTCTCCTCATGGAACGACGGACGCGGAATCTGCGTCATCGCCGCGAAGTGCTTCCACACGAGTGCGGGTTTCAAAGAGGTTAAATCGGTATTCATAATCGGATATTTGTTTTAAGATTTACGATCTGTCCGAACGGGCGGCGCCTCCGACTCGCCGTGGCGGTCGAAAGCCTCGACGATGTGTTTGACCAGCTCGTGCCGCACGATGTCGCGGCGGTCGAATTCGACGACGCCGATCCCCTTCACGCCACGCAGAATCCCGATGGCGCGCGTAAGGCCGCTGTCGCTCCGGCGCGGCAGGTCGATCTGCGTCACGTCGCCCGTGACGATGAACTTGGCATTGCGCCCCATGCGCGTGAGAAACATCTTGATCTGCGGCAGCGTGGTATTCTGCGCCTCGTCCAGGATGACGAAGGCGTTGTCGAGCGTCCGGCCGCGCATGTAGGCCAGCGGTGCGATCTGGATCGTCCCCTCCTCCATGAACTTCTGCAACCTGGCGGGCGGAATCATGTCGTTGAGCGCGTCGTAGAGCGGTTGCAGGTAAGGGTCGAGCTTCTCCTTCATGTCGCCGGGCAGGAAGCCCAGTTTCTCGCCCGCCTCGACGGCCGGCCGCGTGAGGATCACCCGCCGCACCACCTTCTCGCGCAACGCACGCACGGCCAGCGCAATGGCCGTATAGGTCTTGCCCGAGCCGGCCGGCCCGACGGCGAAAAGCAGGTCGTCGGCGTCGTACAGGCGCACCAGCCGCTGCTGGTTGACCGTGCGCGCCCGCACCACCGTGCCGTTGTTGCCGTAGACAATCACGTCCTGATCGGCCGGAGCCTCGTCCGCCGCAAGGCCCGACGCGGCGAACGCCTGCGCCACCACCTCGCGCGAGATATGGCCGTATTTGAGGTAATAGTCGATCAATCCCTGCATGCGGCGTTCGAAACGCTCGGCCGCGCTCTTGGCGCCCAGCACTTTGAGCGACGAACCGCGCGCTACGATTTTGAGCGCCGGATGCAGCGCCCGGATCTGTTCGAGGTAGACATTCTGCGCACCGTACAACTCGCGCACGTCGACGCCGTCGACGGCGATCTCCTTGCTGATCTCCTCCCCCATCGTCAGAATGCGTAGCCTACGCTGAAAAGCAGCTGGTAGGACTTGATGCGGGGATAGACCCCCTCGAAATAGTTTTCGGTCTTGTTGAAGGCACCGTTGAAACGGCAGTCGAGCACCAGATGGTTCAGCCGCACGGCGGCACCGGCCATGTAGGTGAGCGTCGGTTTCGCATTGCCGAACTCGCGGCGTTCGCCGTCGATGCGGTAGTAACTGCTGTCCGAAAGCGCGAACGCGGGGCCCGCGAACACGCTCAGGGGCCCCAGCAGGCGCAACGTGAAGAGCACGGGCAGTTCGACATTGGACATCTTGACCTTCTGGCCGTTCACCTTCAACGTATTGCGCATGTACATCAATTCGGGCTGTACGCCGATGGCGCCGAACGAAAGCGGCACGGCCACGGCCGCATGGAATCCCAGCCGGGTCGAGAGATTCAACCCCTCGGCCGATGCGGAGAAGTCGGCGACATTGAGACCGGCCCGCGCTTGCAGGCCCAGCCGGGGCCCGGCCGCCGCGGCCGGAAAGGCCGTCAGCAACAGGGCGATCGCCGTGAGAATGCGTCTGTTCATTATCGTCACAAAAAAGAATTTCCACTTATCGCAGACGTTCCGCGTCGCAGGCGCAATCCCCGCGACCGAACGTCATGGCGAAGTATATATAGTGCCAAATATAGGGATTTTTCGTAAATAAGCGTGAAAAATCTTCCGAAACTTTCATACCTCATCGAATTATCGTACCTTTGCCGCTTGAAAAAATGCACGCGCCATGCGGCACGGAATATGCCCCGCAATGCTGTGCAACCTTTGGATAAATTCTTCAACGTTATGAGTTTGGTAGCGATAGTCGGTCGCCCCAACGTGGGCAAAAGCACACTCTTCAACCGTCTGGTGGGACAACGTCAGGCCATCGTGGACTCCACGGCCGGCACGACCCGCGACCGCCATTACGGCAAAACCGATTGGAACGGCAAGGAGTTTTCCGTGATCGACACGGGCGGTTATACGGTCAATTCGGACGATATTTTCGAAGACGACATCCGCCGGCAGGTGATGCTCGCCATCGACGAGGCGGACGTGATCCTCTTTCTGGTGGAGGTGTCGACGGGCATCACCGACCTCGACACGCTCATGGCCGACATCCTGCGCCGCACCACGAAGAAGGTCATCCTGGTCTGCAACAAAGTCGACAACTACGATCAGATCTACTCCTCGCACGAGTTCTACAAGCTCGGGCTGGGCGACCCCTACTGCATCTCGTCGATGTCGGGAAGCGGTACGGGCGACCTGATGGACGCCATCCTGGAGGCGCTGCCCGCCGAAACTTCGGCGCAGTACGAGGACGATCTGCCGCGCATCACCATCGTCGGCCGCCCCAACGTGGGCAAATCGTCGCTCACCAACGCCCTGCTGGGTGTCGAGCGCAATATCGTGACTCCTGTGGCCGGCACCACGCGCGACTCGATCCACACGCGCTACAACAAATTCGGCATGGACTTCTACTTGGTCGACACGGCCGGTATGCGCAAGAAGGGCAAGGTGACCGAGGACCTCGAATTCTACTCCGTCATGCGGTCGATTCGCGCCATCGAGAACTCCGACGTCTGCGTCCTGATGCTCGACGCCGAGCAGGGACTCGAATCGCAGGACCTGAACATCCACAACCTGATCGTGCGCAACCGCAAGGGCTGCGTGATCGTCGTCAACAAATGGGACCTGATCGAGAAGGGGAACAACACGATGAAGGAGTGGCGCGAGTTCCTGATGAAGAAACTGGCCCCGTTCAACGACATTCCGATCATCTTCACTTCGGTGCTGAACAAACAGCGTATTCTGGAAGTGTTGCAGACGGCCGTGCGCGTCTTCCAGTCGCGCAAGCGCCGTATCCCCACCTCGGAGTTCAACGACTACATCCTGCCCGTGATCGAGGAGACGCCGCCGCCCTCGACCAAAGGCAAATACATCCGTATCAAATACGCCATGCAGCTGCCTACGCCCACGCCGCAGTTCGCCTTCTTCGTCAACCTGCCGCAGTATATCAAGGAGCCCTACCGCCGCTTCTTGGAGAACAAAATCCGCGAGCAGTGGGATTTCTCCGGCGTCCCCATGCAGTTGTATTTCCGAGCGAAGTAACAGCCGGAGAAATCCTCGTTTCGACATTCCCTCCAAACCTCCCTTTGACAAAGGGAGGCTTTTTTCGGCGTCCCCATGCAGTTGTATTTCCGGGCGAAGTAACAGCCGGAGAAATCCTCGTTTCGACATTCCCTCCGAACCTCCCTTTGCCGGCGCTGCGCGCGGCTTCCGTTGCGGCGCCTCGGCACCCCGCAAGCGGGTGCACTCGGCTGGCGACACGGGTGACAAAGGGAGGCTTTTTTTTCGGCGTCCCCATGCAGTTGTATTTCCGGGCGAAGTAACAGCCGGAGAAATCCTCGTTTCGACATTCCCTCCAAACCTCCCTTTGCCGGCGCTGCGCGCGGCTTCCGTTGCGGCGCCTCGGCACCCCGCAAGCGGGTGCGCTCAGCTGGCGACACGGGTGACAAAGGGAGGCTTTTTTCCGACGTCCCCATGCCGTCGTATTTCCGGGCGAAACAACAGCCGGAGAAATCCGTTTCCCGACATACACGAACCATCCTCCTGCCAAAAGACGGGATTTGCCGCTGCCGCAACTTCCGTCACATCAACGCACAACGACACGGGGAAAAGCGAAAAAACGATCCGAACGCTTGTTTTTTCGCACGAAACGCCCTATCTTTATCCCCAAGGTTAGTTAGGGCGGCTGCCCATCCGATCATGCAACAGAAATGATTCGACCGTTTGTCCAATGACAAAACGGAGAGGGAACATAGTATCTAACTCAAAAATTAAAAGCGTATGAAGAAATTTGTACTGTTGTGGATATGCGCGCTGGGCGTATGTCTGGTGGGATGCTCCGACGACGACACTCCCGAACAACTTCCCGATCCCGAACTGACACTGGCGCCCGATGCCCCGATCGCATTTCCGGCGAAGGGCGGAAATGTCGAAATCGCCGTCACGACTAACATGGAGACATGGAGCGCCGTTTCCGATCAGGAGTGGTGCAAGGTCGCGGCCTCTGCAGGCAAATTCACGGTATCGGCCGTAGAGAACGAGACGCTGGCACCGATGCCGGCCGCCACGGTGACCGTGACTGCTTCGACGGGCGAACGCTCCGTCAGCCGTAAATTGCAGGTGTCGCAGGAGGCCGGCAAGGAGAAGATCGTCGACCTGAGCGAGGCGGGCACCTCGAACTGCTACCTCGTCACCGCCGCCGGCAATTACAGTTTCGACGCGACCGTGCGCGGCAACGGCGCCACGACCGAGGGGCTCGATGCGCCCACGGCCATCGCGGGCACGAGCGCCGCAGTCGTCTGGCAGAGCGCACCCGGTCTGATATCGGGCGTAACGCTGGCCGACGGCCGGATCAGCTTCAAGATCGCCGGACCGGGCAACGCCGTGATCGCCGTCAAGGACGGAGCGATCCTGTGGAGCTGGCACATCTGGTATCCCGAAGCCGAAGTCGCGGGGCTGAATTCGAAAACAGGATACGAGGTGATGAACATGAACCTCGGCGCGATGCACAACACCCCAGGCGACGTCGGCAGTTACGGACTGCTCTACCAGTGGGGCCGCAAAGATCCGTTTCCCGCGGCACCGACGCTGACCGGAACGACCGCCACCGTCGGTGCGCCGATCTACGACGGCGACAACAACGAAATCAAAATCACCAACTCGTCGCAGTCGAGCACAGCGGACAACAATCTCGCCTTCGCCATCGCCAATCCGACGGTCTGCCTCTCCAACTATGCGCAGTTCAGCACTTCGCGCGACTGGCTGCAAGCCGACGCGAGCAACGACGCCCTGTGGGGCAATCCCAAAGGCGCTGAACGCAACGAGACGAACGACTTCCTCAACAAGGGGGCCAAATCCTTCTACGACCCGTGTCCCGTCGGATGGCGCGTTCCGCCTGCCGACGTATTCCGCAACTTCACCGCATCGGGCGGCTACGCTTGGGTGATCGACGATTTCGATATCGCCGACATCAGCGGCGACGGTGCGAAATCGCTCGCCGACTACGACTACGGCTGGACTTTCAATCTGAGCGACAGCGCATCTTCCTACTTCCCCGCAGCGGCGCGCTTCGACGGCTCCTACGCCATGCTGATGGGCAGCATGAGCGGCTTGTGGGGTTCCTATTGGGGCAACGCACCCTACCCCGGCGACAGGTTCCAGGGCGGGGCCTACTCGGTGCTCTCGTTCCAGATCAAGGACACGGCCGGCAACGAGATGATTACCACCTCGCCCGCCGGCGGAGGTGCCCGCGCCGACGCCTACTCGGTGCGCTGCATCCGCGAATAAACCTTTCGGATGCATTTACAACGGAATCGGGAGCCGAATGTCGGCTCCCGATTCCGTTTGCGGGGCGAGCTACCTGTCGGGAACGAACAGACGCGCGGTCTCCGCGCCGTCGAGGTATTTGCGCTTGAAGATATGGACGAAGAAGACGAACATCGCCAGCAGCAGCGGGCCGAAGATAACGCCCATGAACCCGAAAAGCGGCAGGCCGATGAGCACGCCGAGAATCGTCACGAGCGGATGCGTGTCGGCCATTCTCTTCTGTAAAATGAACCGGATCACATTGTCCGACTGCGTAACGACGAGCACGCCGTAGGCCATCAGCCCGACGGCGGTGCCCCAACTTCCCTCCACCGCGAGATAAGCCGCGAGCGGAACCCAGACGAGCGCCGTGCCGACGACGGGCAGAATGGTGGCGAAGCAGGTGACGACTCCCCAGAACAACGCGCTGGGAACGCCGCAGACGAGATAACCCGCATAGGCGATCGACCCCTGCACCACGGCGATCAGCGGAATGCCGATCGCATTCGAGCGGACGATCATATAGATTTCGTTCGTCACGTTGCGTGCGACGGTGGCATTGAACGGAAGCATGGCCCGGCAATAATTCTCCATGCGGGTGCCGCCGATCAGCATGAAATAGAGCACGAACAACAGCATGACGATATTGACCCCGAAACTGAAAATACCTTGCAGAAACGCCTGCCCGAATCGGGTGATCACGGCCACCATCGACGAGATGTTGCTGTCCTGCAACAGATCGTAACCGATCCGCAGGCGGATCTGTTCGGAGACATGACGGATCGAGGAGATCAGCGATTGGGGGTCGAGCGTGAAATCCTGTACCTTGTCGACGAACATCCACACGATACCGCTCAACGGAATCAGGAAGCAGACGATGGCTTCGACCAGCAGCACCGACGCCGCCAGACTGCGCCGCCACCGGCGGCGAACCGTCAGATAGCGCATCTGCCGCCGAAGCAGCACATAGATCGTCATGGCGCCGAGCAGCCCGCCGATATAGGGCGTCAGTTCGGCGAAGATAACCACACCCAATACCAGAATGATGACGAAGAGCGAATAACGCCAGTATTGTTCCTTGACACTTCTCATCCACCGACCCGTTTATCGTCCGGCATAAAAAGCAAGGAGTGTGCCGGTTTTCCGGCGACAGGGACGAAGAGGCACGCGACCGGTCTGCATCCGGACTCAAAAAAAGACCGCCCGTTAAAAACGGACGGTCCTTTCCACGCCTCGCCGTTCTCCGGAGACATCCAGCCGGCGACGCTATAATTCAGGATTGCGATCGAAAAGGTATCCGACCGACAGCCGGAGACCTTCGAGCAGGAAGCTTCGCCCGTACACCTCCCCGTATTTCCAGCGGTCGCGCGCCAGATTGCCGATCAGACGCATCCGCTTCGTCCATGCGCCGCCCGGCGAATCGTTCAGGTGCCGGCGCTCGTAGAGGATATTGTCCAATACCCGGTCGGCGAGCGCCTGCATGCCGGCCGGCAGCGGATTCCGCGCGACGCCCAGATACCGGACGGAGAGGTCGGAGAGTATCTCCGCGAAACGCAGCAGGCGATCTTCGGCCGCGACCTTCCGGAACGCCGTCCAGTCGACCGCGTCGCCTTCGCGGTCGATAAAGACCGCCCAATCGCACAGATGCCGCAGGGAAATACCCTCGGTCAGGAAATGCGACAAGGCGTGTTTGGCCAGAAAAAGGGCATTGAAATCGGGCGGAGGGACGAGCAGCGCCGTTTCCGGTATGCAGGACAACGGTCCCTCCACAAGCAATCGTTGAAGATGCCGCTCGAACCGCTTCGCCCGACGGCTCCCGCGAACCGCCGTACAGAACCGGTGGTTTTCGACCGTCAGCCCGCGGAATACGATATGGGAGTGTTTGTAGAAATCGCGTTTCACCTCGGCCCCGACCTGTTCGGCCACCCGATTGCCGCGCTCGTAATCGCCGCAAAGGAAACAATCCAGATCGCCGCAGGGCCGATGTTCCGGAACAGGGTACAACCGGCTGACGGCGAACCCTTTCAATACGACGGTACGAATTCCCGCTTCGGCGTAGGCCGCAGCCAGTTCCGCTGCCCGGCGACGCTGCTGCCCGTACCGGTGTTCGATCCGCTCGACGTTGTAGGCCCAACGCAACCGAAGCTCCCTCGACGGCTGCGACTCCGGCGGCAACCGGCGAATCCCGTCCCAGACGAGGGCCGACACCCCCTGCGATGAGGCTGCGGTGTACAACTCCCGCCACCGGTCGTCCGTCGATCCGCCGATATCCGGAGTGTCGCCGGAACGTACCCCCGCCCGCAGCAAAGCGAACAAATCCATGCGTACATGATCCTTCATCGTCCTAAAAGCGTATCATTAAATTTCCTCCTGCCGTCCGTTGCAAACCCTCCGCCGGCCGCATGGCGGAGCCGTTATTTCCCGATGGCCTTGTAGGTGAATCCTTCGGCGACCAATTCGGCCTTGTCGTAGATATTGCGCCCGTCGATCACCAGCGGATTGGCCATGACCTTTCGAATCACCGTCCACGAAGGGAGACGGAACTGTTTCCATTCGGTCAGCAGCACCAGCGCATCGGCATCGACGACCGCTTCATACATATCGCTGCAATAGACGACGGCATCCCCTACCCTGCGGCGGCATTCGTCCATCGCCGCCGGATCGTAGACTCTCACCGCAGCGCCGGCGCGTGTCAAGCGGTCGATCGCCACCAGGGCGGGCGCTTCGCGCATATCGTCGGTTTCGGGCTTGAAGGCAAGCCCCCACAGGGCGACGGTCCTGCCGCGCAGATCGCCCAACTCGGACGCAAGTTTCCGTACGACGATCTCCTTCTGCCGTTCGTTGACGGCTTCGACCGCCTCGATGATCCGCATCGGAGAACCATACTCCCGTCCCGTGCGTGCCAATGCCCGCACGTCCTTCGGAAAGCACGACCCGCCGTACCCGCAACCGGCATAGAGGAATTTGTTGCCGATGCGCGCGTCCGTTCCGATCCCCTTCCGAACCATATCGATGTCGGCTCCGACCTTGTCGCAGAGATTCGCGATGTCGTTCATGAAGGAGATTCGCGTCGCCAGCATCGCATTGGCTGCATATTTGGTCATCTCGGCCGAAGGAATATCCATGAAATAGATCCGGAAATTGTTGACCAGAAAGGGCCTGTACAATCTCGACAAGAGCCGCTGCGCACGCTCCGACTCCGTACCGACGACGATCCGGTCGGGCGACATGAAATCCTTGATCGCCGCTCCCTCTTTCAGGAATTCGGGGTTCGACGCCACCTCGAAGGGTATTTGCACGCCCCGCCGGTCCAACTCCTCCTGAATGACGGCCTTCACCTTCTTCGACGTTCCTACGGGAACGGTCGACTTGGTGACCAGAATCGTGTATTTATTGATGTTGCGCCCGAACGTACGGGCCACTTCCAGCACATAACGCAGGTCGGCCGATCCGTCTTCGTCGGGCGGCGTACCGACGGCCGAGAAGACGACCTCCACCTGATCCAGACAACTGCTCAGATCCGTGGTGAAATGCAGGCGTCCCGCTTCGACGTTGCGCCGAACCAGATCGTCGAGCCCCGGTTCGTAGATCGGAACCTCGCCCGACAGCAGACGCCCGATCTTCTTCTCGTCGATATCGACGCAGGTCACGTCGATGCCCATTTCGGCAAAGCAGGCGCCCGACACCAGTCCGACGTAGCCTGTTCCCACAATTGAAATATTCATGCGCGTTCGTCTTAGATTTTTCCCGTCAAACGGAGCGGCATTCTATCCTCCGCATCCGCTCCGCCGCAAGCGACGAAGACAAGCCGTTGACAAAGATACGAAAAGTCGAGTGCAGAAGCAAACATTCATGTTTGATTATGCCGAGACGGAGTATCTTCGGCATCAGCCAACGATACGAATAAGTGAGTGCAATGTCAAATTTATTTGAACATTGCCGAACGAGAGTATCTTCGACGAAGTCAAAGATACGAAAAGTCGGGCGCAGAAACAAGCGTCAGCTTGATTATGCCGAGACGGAGTATCTAAGACGAAATCAAAGACAGGCAATATATTCGGATTTCGATCGAACTTCCCGCACAACGCCGGCGGATAAATCGATCGGAAGGAAACGGGAACGGCGATACCGGACTGCATGATTCCGAATATTTCACTACCTTTGTCTTCCGATGAGCGAAATCGCCGACAAACTGATCGACTGGTACGGAGTCAACGGACGCGACCTGCCCTGGCGTCGGACACGCGACCCCTATCGCATCTGGCTCTCGGAGGTCATTCTCCAGCAGACGCGGATCGCGCAGGGGATGGACTATTACCTGCGCTTCATCGCGCGGTTTCCCGACGTCGGCGCCCTGGCTGCGGCCGACGAAGACGAAGTGCTCAAACTCTGGCAGGGATTGGGCTATTACAGCCGCGCGCGGAATCTCCACGCCGCGGCCCGGCAGGTCGTCGAACGCTACGGAGGGCGGTTTCCCGCCGCCTATGCCGACGTGCGGTCGCTCAAAGGCGTGGGCGACTATACGGCGGCGGCCGTCTGCTCGATCGCCTACGACGCGCCGTGCGCCGTGGTCGACGGCAATGTCTACCGCGTGCTGTCACGGCTCTTCGACCTCGATCTGGCCATCGACACCGCCGAGGGCCGCAAAGCGTTCGCCGCGCTTGCCGACGAACAACTCGACCGGCGTCGGCCTGCACGCTACAACCAGGCGATCATGGATTTCGGCGCGCTGCAATGCACGCCCGCCAACCCCTCCTGCAACAACTGCCCGCTGCGGGACGAATGCCTGTCGCTGGCAGCCGGAACCGTAGCGGAACGCCCCGTCAAGGCGGGCCGGACACGGATTCGCCCGCGCTATCTGAACTATCTCCATCTGGAATGCGGCGGACGCATCGCCCTGCGGCGGCGACCGGAAGGAGACATTTGGCAGGGATTGTACGACCTGCCGGCGATCGAGAGCGACCGCCCGCTGGATTTCACGGAGCTGGCCGCCGCACCGCCCTTCCGCGACATGTTCGGCACGCTTCCCTACCGGCTGGTGCGGACGATCCGTATGCCCAAACACCAGCTGTCGCACCAGACCCTCCACGCGGCGTATCACCGCCTCGCGCTCGACGCATGGCCCTCCGCTGCCGGAGGGTGGACGCTCGTGCCGTACGAACAGTTGGAGGACTATGCGATCCCGCGCCTGCTCGACCGCTATTTCGAGCGGATCGGCAACAGCGATAGCTGATCCATGCGCCATTCCTATTTCCGTATTTTCTTACGGTCTGCCGTATGAATCGGAGAACCCGCGGCTGTGCCGTGTTTCCGGATTAACCTCCGCCATGGCGAGGGCTTGGGGCAAAGCCAGCCTTGACAGTCGGGCTTCGGCGGAGCTCCGGTGTAAAATTGGGAGATCGTCGCCAAAAAGAAACCGGCACCTCGAAGGTACCGGCTCCTTTGCTTTCCATACTCCGATCAGGCGTTCCCGCCTCTGTCGGAGGCATCCCCTCCGCCCTGTACCGCAGGCGCACCTTCGGCCGGCTTGCGGCCGCGCCGGCGATGACGTCCCCCGCGGTGACGGCGGCGTTCGGTATTGCGCCCTTCGACACCCTCCGTCCCGGCGATCGCCGGAGACGCTGCACCCGAATCCGGTACGGCCTCCCGCGGTGCCGCCTTCGGACGTTCGCCGGCGCGGCCGCCGCGTCCCTTCGCCTCGCCGCGACCTTTCCGGCCGCCGCGCCCCCGACGGTCGCCCGAAGCCGACGGCTCATACGCGGGGGCCTTACCGAGCTTCTCCGGCAACGGGAGCTTCTCCACTTCGCGCTCCATGAACTCCTCGATACGGCGGAACTTGCCCTGCTCCTTCTCGTTGACGAAGGTCAGCGCCCGCCCCGTGGCGCTCGCACGCGCCGTACGGCCGATGCGGTGGATATAATCCTCGGGGTCGTGCGGCACGTCGTAGTTGACCACCATGCCTATATCTTCGATGTCGATGCCTCGCGCCACGATGTCGGTGGCCACCAGCAGGTCGATCTTGCCGTTCTTGAAATCGAGCATCACCTCCTCGCGCTTGGCCTGATCCAGATCGGAGTGCATGGCCGCCGCATTGAGGTGCATCCGCTTGAAGGCGAAAGCCAGCTCCTTGACTTTCAGCTTCGAAGAGGAGAAGATGATCGTCTTCGATTCGAGCGGTTTGGCGAAAAGTTCCTTTATCAACCCCAATTTCTGCGTTTCGTAGAGCACGTAGGCCCCCTGCTCGATCGCCTCGTTGGGTTTCGAGACGGCGATATTGATCTCGACGGGCTTGTGCAGAATCTGCCTGGCCAGCTCGCGGATCTTGGGCGGCAGCGTAGCCGAGAACATCAGCGTCTGCCGCTCGGCGGGCAGCCGGCGGACGATGGTCATGATGTCGTCGAAGAATCCCATGTCGAGCATCCGGTCGGCCTCGTCGAGCACGAAATACTTCACGTGCGACAGGTCGACGCCGCTGTTCTGCAAGTGGGCGATCAAACGGCCCGGCGTGGCGATCACCACGTCGGCGCCGCGCAGCATCCCCTGCTTCTGCTGCTCCCAGCCGCGGCCGTCGCCGCCGCCGTAGACCACCGTCGTCGAGACGGGCATGTAATAGGAGAATCCCTGCAACTGGGTGTCGATCTGCATGGCCAGCTCGCGCGTGGGAACCACCACGAGCGTCTTGACCACGTTGTCCTCGTTGCCCTCGACGAGCAGCTTGTTGAGCAGCGGCAGCGTGTAGGCCGCCGTCTTGCCCGTTCCGGTCTGTGCGCAGGCGATCAGGTCGCTGCCTTCGAGGATCACCGGAATGGTGGCCTCCTGCACGGGGGTCATCTCCTCGAAATTCATGTCGTAGAGGCCGTCGAGAACCTCGTCTTCGAAATCTATTTCGTCGAATCTCATAATCTTAGGGTTATTTTATCTCTTCACCGAACAGCGTGGCCGACGAGCAGCCCGTGATACGCACGCGCACGTACTCGCCCACGCCGTGTCCGCCGCGGTCGAAGACCACGACCTTGTTCTGCGACGTGCGGCCCGACAGCTGCGCGTCGCTGCGCTTGGAACGCCCCTCCACCAACACCTCGAATTCGCGCCCCACGTCGCGGCGGTTCGACGCCTCCGACAGTTCGTTCTGCAAGGCGATGATCTCCGACAGACGGCGCGTCTTCACCTCGTCGGGCACGTCGTCGGGCAGGTGCTTCGAGGCGAACGTGCCGGGCCGCTCCGAATATTTGAACATGTAGGCGAATTCGTAGCCCACCTCGCGCATGAGCGACAGCGTGGCGGCGTGCTCCTCCTCCGTCTCGCCCGAGAAGCCCGCGATCAGGTCGGTCGTCACGGCGCAGTCGGGCAGGTAGCGGCGGATGGCCGCCACGCGGTCGAGGTACCACTCGCGCGTATACTTGCGATTCATGCGGCGCAGCATCCCGGTCGAACCCGACTGGGCGGGCAGGTGGATCGCCCGGCAGATGTTGGGACGCGACGCCATCGCTTCCAACAGCGCGTCGCTCATGTCCTTGGGGTGCGACGTGGCGAAGCGCACGCGCAGCAGCGGCGAGACGTCGGCCACACGGCGGATCAGCTCCGGAAAACCGACCTCGCCGGCACGGTAGGAGTTGACGTTCTGCCCCAGCAGCGTCACCTCGCGGTAACCGTTGGCGAAGAGCGACCGCACCTCCGCGAGGATCGTCTCGGGATCGCGGCTGCGTTCGATGCCCCGCGTGTAGGGCACCACGCAGTAGGAGCAGTAGTTGTTGCAGCCGCGCATGATGGCCACGAAGGCGCTCACGCCGTTGCGGTCGAGCCGCACGGGTGCGATCTCGGCGTAGGTCTCCTCGCGCGACAGCAGGACGTTGATCCCCTTGCCGCCCGCACCGGCTTCGCGCACCAGCTTCGGCAGGTCGCGGTAGGCGTCGGGTCCCGCTACAATATCCACGGCATCCTCGCCTTCGGTCAGACGCTCCTTCAACCGCTCGGCCATGCAGCCGATGATGCCGATGAGCACCCCCTGCCGGCGGCGCAGCCCCCGCAGCTCGGCCAGACGGCCCCAGATGCGCTGCTCGGCATTGTCGCGGATCGAGCAGGTATTGATCAGGATGACGTCCGCCTCCCGGGGATCGTCGGTGTAGCGCCACCCTTCGCTCTGCATGATCGACACGACGATCTCCGAATCGCCGACGTTCATCTGGCAGCCGTAGGTCTCTACGAACAGTTTTTTACCTTGCCCCTGTAACGGGCGCAGCGTATTGATTTCCAATTTGACGTTCAATTATTAATTGTCGGATTATCCCACCGCCTGGATGGTGTCCTTGTCGGGGAACTGCTTGAAGCCTTCGCCGAACGTCTCGTAGGCGTCGGTGACGACCATGAAGGCTTTGGGATCGATCTCCCGCACCTTGTTCTGCACCAGATGGACCTCTTTGCGGCTCACCACCACGAAGATCATCTCCCGGTCCTGATCGGTATACATGCCCTTGCCCTTGATGTAGGTGCCGCTGCGGTCCATATCCTCGATGATGAAATCGCGCAGTTCGGCGTGGTGATTCTCACTGATGATGAAGAGCAGTTTGTCGTACGACGCGCCGTCGATCACATAGGCCAGCACGCGCGACGAAACGTAGATCGTGATGAGCGAGTAGAACGACAGCAGCCAGCTGCCCCCCTCGACCGCCTCGCGGTCGGCGCCGCTTCCCACGCCGAAACCGATGACCAGAAGTCCCGACAGCACGACACACGAATCGGCGAGCAGGATGCCCGTCGAGAATTTCATCTTGGCGAATTTTTGCAGATACATGGCGATGATGTCCGTACCGCCTGTCGTAGCCTGATTGCGCAGCACCAACCCCACTCCCAGACCGATGAGCACGGCTCCCAGCAGCGACGCGAGCATCAGGTCGTTCGACAGGTCGATCACACCGCCGAAGAGCTGCTTGGGATCGAGCGCTTCGAGCGCCTCCTGGTTGGGAAAGGCGATCCACGAGAGCAGGTTTATCAGACCCGGCGTGAGGCAGGCGGCGAAGAGCGTGCGGCCGCCGAACTGCCGGCCGAAAACGATGATGGCGCTCGCCAGCAGCGGAACGTCGATCATATAGCCGAACGTACCGACCTGAATCGAGGGAAAGACGTTGTGCAGGACGATGCCCATGCCGTACACGCCGCCGGGAACGATGTTGTACGGGCTGACGAAATAGGAGTACCCTACCGCCATGATCAGACACCCCAGTACGATGGCGAACATCGAACGCCACCACGCGAAGGTTCCGACCGGTTCGAGAAGCGCTTTCAAATTCATACTCATGCGTCGTTTTAACTGTGCAAAAGTAATCAAATTCCCGGCAATATTCCACCCCTGTCCGGCCATATTTGAAAAAAAACGGCCCGATTTCCGAATTTTAATTATATTTGCAAATAGATTGCGATACATTTGAAGGCTTTTCATCTATGATCCTGACATATTACTGTGCTGTCTCCATGATACTTATAGCCTACCTGTTGGGATCGATTCCCAATGCGGTGTGGATCGGTAAGAAATATTACGGCATCGACATCCGCGAACACGGAAGCCGCAACGCCGGCACCACCAACATGCTGCGCGTGCTGGGCCGACGGGCCGCCCTGCCGGTCTTCGCGCTCGACGTGTTGAAAGGCTTCGTGGCCGTCGCACTGCTCGGCCTGCTCAAATACGACGACAACATCTCCGACATCTGGCTCATCAACCTGAAAATCATCGCCGTATTCGCCGCCGTGCTGGGACACATCTTCCCCGTCTTCGCCCACTTCAAGGGCGGCAAAGGCGTGGCGACGCTGGTGGGCGCCGTGCTCGGTATCCATCCGATCACCGTCCTGCTCTGCTTCGGTATCTGGTTCATCGTGCTGATGATTACGCACTACGTGTCGCTCTCGTCGATGATCGCGGGATGCTGTTTTCCGATCTTCGTGCTGCTGTCGCCCAAAATCAACCACTCGGTGCCGCTCGTCGTCTTCTCGTTCGTCATCGCCGCACTGCTCATCTGGACGCACCGCAAGAACATCGACCGGCTGAAAAAAGGCACCGAGTCGAAAATCTACATCTGGCGCCCCGTCGCTTCCAGAAGGCGCAACGACCCCGATAAATAAGGCTTCTCCCCCTCCCTTCATATACCGAGACTATGCTGCAAGAGAATCTGATCCGAATGTACGAAGAGAGCTTCCGCGCTCACCGCGAGCTGCCGGCGCTGACCGACTATTTCAAGGGCGAAACCTTTTCGTACTACGAGATGGCCAAGGAGATCGCCAAACTGCATCTCTTCTTCAAAAAAGCGGAGATCCGCCGCGGCGACAAGATCGCGCTCGTCGGCCGCAACAATCCGCGCTGGTGCATCACCTATCTGGCGACGATCACCTACGGAGCGGTCATCGTCCCCATCCTCCAGGACTTCGCGCCCGCCGACATCGTACACATCGTCAACCACTCCGAGAGCCGCCTGCTCTTCGTCGGCGACAACTACTGGGACATCATCGAGGAGGACGAAATCGCCCGCATCGACGCGGTGCTGTCGCTCACCGATTTCCACGTCATCTACGAACGCCGCGGCAAATCGCTCGGCGTCTACATGCGCGACATGGTGAAAAACTACCGCGCCAAATACAAACGGGGGTTCTCGGCCGACGACATCAAATATCCCGACATCCCCAACGACCAGATGGTGCTGCTGAACTACACCTCCGGTACGACGGGCTACTCCAAGGGAGTCATGCTGACGGTGAACAACCTCACGGGCAACGTGCTGGTGGCGAAAAACGCCCGGAACACCCAGACCGGCACCCACTATTTCGTACGCGGCGGCCGCACGCTGTCGTTCCTGCCGCTGGCTCACGCCTACGGCTGTGCGTTCGATTTCCTCTCCCCGCTGGCCGTAGGCGGCCACGTGACGCTGCTGGGAAAGATTCCCTCGCCGAAGATCCTCATCGAGGCGATGCAGATGGTAAAGCCCACCGTGATCTGCTGCGTACCGCTCATTCTGGAAAAGATCTACCGCAAGCAGGTATTGCCGCTGCTGGAAAAGGGCCCGATGTCGATCGCCATGAAGATTCCGCTGCTCAACTCGGCGATCTATTCCGCCATCCGCAAGAAACTGATCGATTCGTTCGGCGGCGAAGTGGTCATCTTCATCGTAGGCGGCGCCCCGATGAATCAGGAGACCGAGGCCTTCCTGCTGAAAATCAAGTTCCCCATCACCGTAGGCTACGGTATGACCGAGTGCGCGCCGCTGATCAGCTTCACCACCGACGACCTCTTCAAGGCCGGCTCCTGCGGCATGTACATCAAGGAGTACCTCGACCTGCGCATCGACTCGCCCGATCCGGAGCATACGGCCGGCGAGATCATCGTCAAGGGCGAACACGTGATGCTGGGCTACTACAAGAACGAAAAGGATACGCACGCCGTGCTCGACCCCGACGGCTGGCTCCACACGGGCGACATGGGAACGGTCGATCCCGACGGCACGCTCTACATCCGCGGCCGCTCCAAGACGATGATCCTCACGGGAAGCGGTCAGAACATCTATCCCGAGGAGATCGAGGACAAGCTCAACAACATGTACCTCGTGCTGGAATCGCTCGTGCTGGAACACAACGGCAAACTCCACGCACTGGTCGTGCCCGACTACGAGCAGGCCGAGCGCGAAGGGGTCGACAAGAACGACCTTCCGCAGATCATGGAGAACAACCTCAAAGAGTTGAATACGGTCGTGGCCGGTTACGAACATGTCGCAGCGATCACGATCTACCCCACCGAATTCGAGAAGACGCCCAAACGCAGCATCAAACGCTACCTCTACAACGTGACGCTGCTGGGCAAATAACGGAAAAAGGACGAACGGCGGTCAAGTCTGCGGCCGGCAGGCCGCGTCGCCTGATAATTCACCCGCCGCTCGTCCTTTCCGGTTTCATCCGGCACATCGCGTGCCGGATTTTTCGTCGTGTCTGAGTCGTTGCCGTTTTTGGTTCGATAGCTGGGAAGAAAAGCGGTTGCCTCCCACGCTTCGCCACGTTCGGCCCAGGATGACGATTGGCAATCGTCATCCTGAGAAGAAATTCGGCAGGGATTCCGACGCGAGGATCGACCGCCGGCGTATTTGCGGGACGAAGTCTGCGGAGGACGCTCTTGCGGCAGACCTCCGCCCGCGGAAGCTTCGACCTGCGCGGCGCAAGCGCCGCCATGCCGTGATGCACCGTAGATACTCCCGCTCAGCAATGTTCGACGAAAATTTGACATTGCACTCGCTTATTCGTACTTTGGCTGCGCCGTAGATACTCCGTCTCGGCATAATCAAGCTGACGCTTGCTTCTGCGCTCGACTTTTCGTATCTTTGACCGTCATGAAATACTACAAGAAACAGAAAATCGGCGAAAACCTGCTCTACGTCATGGTCTGGCTGGCGATTCTGCTCGTGCCCATCCTCAACTCGAAGATGATGTCCGAGGTGCACGTCAGCCTCTCCAACATCCTGATCGCATGGCAGCAGATCGCCCCCTATCTGTTCATCTTCATCATCCACAACGCCTTCATCGTGCGCTACGTCAAGCGCCACCAGTACATGCGTTACGTCGTCGTCGACGTGCTCTTCATCTCGGCGGTCTTCTACGGCGTCGACATCCTCGACAGCATACTGGGCGACTTCGCCACGCCGGAGCATCTCATCAGCGCCAAACACGCGTCGTTCACCGACCTGCCCGTCTACTGGAACATCGTGCTGGGACTCTTCATGACCTGCGCCAACACCGCCATCAAGATGATGTACCAGTCGCTGCGCGACGAGCAGGCCATGGAGGAGCTCAAACGACAGAACCTCCAGGCCGAAATGGACTATCTCAAATACCAGATCAACCCCCATTTCTTCATGAACACGCTCAACAACATCCACTCGCTGATCGACATCGACGCCGCCTATGCGCAGGACGCCGTGATCGAGCTGTCGAAGATGATGCGTTACGTCCTCTACGAATCGGGGCACGAGGCCATTACGCTCGAGAAGGACATCCAGTTCATGGAGAACTACATCAAACTGATGCGCATCCGCTACACCGAAGACGTGGATATCCGGTTCGACTACACGAACGACCTGCCGCACGACGTCACCATACCGCCGCTGCTGCTGATCGTCTTCGTCGAAAACGCCTTCAAGCACGGCATCAGCTATTCGCGGCCGTCGTTCATCCACATCCGGGTGCGCTACATCGACGGGAAGGTCTATTACAGCATCATCAACAGCCGTCATACGGCCGAACCCTCGGGAAAGGACGCGGGCATCGGCCTGGAAAACGTCCGGCGGCGGTTGCAGCTGATCTTCGCCAACCGCCACACGCTCGCGATCGACACCCGCCGGCCCAACATGTATCGTGTCAAACTCATCATCCCCGCTACCTCCCATGATTAAATGCATCGCCATCGACGACGAACCGCTCGCACTGCGCCAGCTGCGCACCTACATCGCACGCGTTCCCTTTCTGGAACTTGCGGGCGAATACCGCAACGCGCTCGAAGCCTCCCGCGCGCTCGAAGAACAGTCCGTGGATCTGATCTTCTGCGACATCAACATGCCCGATCTCAGCGGCATCGATTTCGTGCGCTCGCTCTCCGCGGAGCAGCGGCCGATGATCGTCTTCACGACCGCCTACTCCGAATACGCCGTCGAGGGATTCAAGCTCGAAGCGATCGACTACCTGCTCAAACCCTTCGGTTTCGACGAGTTCAACCGTGCCGCACAGCGGGCCAAATCGCTCTCCGAACTCATCCGCAGCCGCCGCGAACATCCCGAAGAGACGACGGAAAGCATCTCGCTGCCGCAGGACAGCCGCGAATTTCTCTCGATCAAGACCGACCACATGGTCTCGCTGGTCAAATTCGAGAACATCATCTACCTGGAAAGCATGGGCGAATACGTGCGCATCCACACGACCGAAGGCAAGACGCTCACCGCGCTCTACCGGCTCAAAAACATGGAAGCGGCGCTGCCCGCCGACACCTTCATGCGCGTACACCGCTCCTACATCGTCAACCTGCGCCGCATCGCCGGCTATGCCAAGGGGCGCATCTTCTTCTCGACCGACGAAAATGACTTCGTTCCCATCGGCGAAAATTACCGCGAAACCTTCGCCGCCTATACCGAGAAAGCCTACAATACGCTTTGAACGGAAGGCCTCCGCCCATAAATTCAGCCCTGCCGCAAACGTTTGCGGCAGGGCTGAATCCATAAAAACTCCTCACTCCACCCGCGGATCACGCCGCAGGCTAGCGCCGACAGGCATAACGGATGAAGCCGGCCGTCGACACCGCGCCCAGCAGAACCGCGGCGCCGCAGGCGACGAAGACGTCGCCGATGCCGACCAACGGCGAAACGATACCGCCCATAAGGAAACCCGACGCGCCGAGCGCCGCCGAAGCCGCTCCCGCATTATCGCGTTCGCAGTCGAGGACGATCGACGTGCCGGCGGGCTGGATCATCCCGAAGGCGAACATCAGCAGGAAAAAGGCCGGTTCGACGACCGCGATCGGCGCTTTCATCCACAGAGCGGCCGCCGTGACGATGGCCATAAAGACGGACGCGCCGCCGCCGATGCGCAGTCCGCGATACGAGTCGGCAAACCGGCCCGCCACGGCACAACCGACACCGATACCGACGGCGTTGGCTGCAAAACAAAGTCCGAACGCCAATGGCGAAAGTCCGTACCCCTGTTGCAGAATGAACGGCGAAGCGGAGATATAGGCGAACAGCACCAGCATCGACGAGGCATAAGCCGCCAGAAAAGCGACATATTTCGGATTTCGGAACACCTTGCCGTAGGCGGCGAAGGCCGACAGCACGCCGCGCGCCGAACGCCGTGCAACAGGCAGCGATTCGCGCACCTGCGAACACAAGACCGCCAGCGCCGCACCGACGAGCAACAGCAGAACGAACGTCCCCTTCCACGAGGTGAAATCCAGCAGCATACCGCCCACGACGGGTGCCACGACCGGAGCGACGCCGTTGACGGCCGAAATCATGGCAATGAACCGGGTGAGCTCGTTGCCGGTATACATATCCGTAGCAATCGAACGGGCGAGTACGATACCTCCGGCAGCCGTAAATCCCTGGAACAGGCGCAGGAGATTGAACAGATAGATATTCGGCGCGACGATACAGAGCGCCGTCGCCACGATGAAGGCTGCCATCGAAACCAGCAACGGCATCCGCCGGCCGTAACGGTCGCTGATCGGACCGATGAAGACCTGTCCGACGGCCAGGCCGAACATGCCGGTCGTCAGGCTCATCTGTGCCATCGACGCCGACGAACGGAAATAATCGGCCAGCGCAGGAAGCGCCGGCAGGTAGAAATCGGTGACGAACGGCCCGAATGCCGTAAGCAGGCCGAGCGTCACGAAAAGAAACGTGTAATTTTCGTTGTTGCGATTCATAGTTTGTCTTACTTGGAAACGATCGATCATATCCACAAAAAAAACATGCAGCACTCGTCACAACCAGACTTACGTGACGAGCACAACATGTTGTTTTGCGGTGCAAATATAACTCTTTTTTTCGGAATCGCCGCTTCCGGACCCGACCGTTTCGCACACTGGCCGCGCCCACGGCACCGTCAATCCTTCCCGTACGGCAAGCGATGCCAAAGGCATATCTTCTTCCCTGCGGACGAACGCCACTCCGTCCCCGCGACACAAGCGGCCGCGAAACCTTCGCGGCCTGCACCGAAAAGGCCGACGACGCACGCCGGGGGGGGGCGGTCACGCACCTGCACGGAGAATGAAAAGGCACGGCTGTCTCCAGTCGTGCCTCCCTGTTCCTCGGGCGATCCTTAAAATTCGAACCCGAGTTTGATGCTGAACCCTCCGCAATTGATCGAATCGGAATAACTATACCCGAACTCGATCCGCTGCATCGTATAGCCGATACCGAAGTTCACAGCGCTCCGCGATCCGACAGCAAAACGGACGCCGACCATCGGATTAAAATAGAAACCCGTATCCTCATGCACCGTATATCCGATCTTCATATCGATAAACGGACATACGGAGTGTTTCAGCAGATCGGCCCGCAGATCGGCGAAAATCGGAATCTCGACTGCATCCGCATCGAAATAATAGTGCGCACCGACACCGACGCCGGCAAAAAAGCAAGGTAGAATCTGATAGCCGTGCGAAGTCGAAAACTCGACGCGATCCAGTCCGAAATCGCCCGTTCCGATCGTATAGCCCAGATCGACGAATCCCCGATACCCCTTTTGCGGCCCGCGTCCGTTTCCGCTGAAACCTGCGGCACTACCGGTTAACGCATTCCCGGCAGATCGACCATTGACCTGTTCCTTTGAAATTTTCTCGACATCGGCCATTTTATAGGCGAACACGCTGCCGTCGGATGTCTGGATTTTCAACGATTCGTTGGGAACCTGTTCGATGATCGTTCCTCGAATCACACTGCCGTTTTTCAGATAGACGACCTCCTGTAACGACTGGGCCGAGACTGTCCCGATACCGACGCTGACGATCGCCAGCACCAGTAAAAAAGTAAATTTCTTTATCTTGACTGTTATTGTCATCCCGCTCGACTCCTGCGCAGGGTTATTCTAAAAGAAAGTGTGGAGTCGTTCGTCTATCTGTTCCGAGATTCTGGAATACCTTGCATCAAATAAACAATACCCCACACCGAACAGTATATCGGGAACGATATAACCGTACACGGTGACGAGTGTTTGTACTGCCTATCCCTGATGCAATTGAAATTTTCCAGATTTCGGAACAAGGATTTAGCGAAACACTTTCACTAATAATATGTCGCTATCCCGCAAGACAACACGACAAAGTTAGAAAATGTTTTCGACTTACAACACTCTTCGGGGTATTGCATTGACAAATTTCGGACGAATATTTCGGAATATCAAAAAAATATCCGCCAAATCGCGCGACAGTCGTAAGTTCCCTCCTGTCGCGACGGACGAAATTCCTCCCGAAATCGGTTCGAACGGCCGGCGGCCGCACGCCGCACCGGAAGTCCGTTCGCATCCGATGTCGGAAACTCGCGAATTCACCGTATATTTGCAGGCGCTAACCCGAAAACCCCAACGATGACAAACCCGATGCAGACGGCGGAAGCCCGTATTTCGGCATCCGCATTCGCCGACACGAAACCCCACTACGACATCCTCGACGGACTGCGCGGCGTAGCCGCGCTGACCGTCGTCTGCTTCCACCTCTTCGAAGCCTACGCCACGAGCCATCTCGACCAGCGGATCAACCGCGGCTATCTGGCCGTCGACTTCTTCTTCATCCTCTCGGGCTTCGTCGTCGGTTACGCCTACGACGACCGCTGGAGGCGCATGTCGGTCGGCGAGTTTCTCAAACGCCGTCTCATCCGCCTGCAACCTATGGTCGTCATCGGCGCACTCATCGGCGCTGCGATGTTCTACACGCAGGGGTGCTCCGTGTGGGACGTCTCGAAGGTCACGGTCGCGGCGCTGCTCGCAGCCACGCTGATGAACGCACTGATGATCCCCGCGACGCCCGGCGTCGAAATCCGGGGCGTCGGCGAGATGTATCCGCTCAACGGCCCCAGCTGGTCGCTCTTCTTCGAGTATATCGGCAACCTTCTCTATGCCTTCCTCCTGCGCAGGCTCTCCACTCGGGCACTCGCCGCATGGGTCGCGCTGGCGGGGTGCGGACTGGCCGCATTCGCCCTGTGGGGGCCTTACGGCGATATCTGCGTGGGATTCGCGCTGACGGGCGACAACATCGTGGGCGGTTCGCTGCGGCTGCTGTTCGCCTTTTCGGCGGGTCTGCTGCTGTCGCGCGTATTCAGACCCGTCGCTGTCAGAGGCGCCTTCTGGATCGGCAGTCTGGCAATCGTCGCCGCAGCGGCCGTGCCGCGCATCGGCGGAAGCGAACATTTGTGGATGAACGGGCTCTACGACGCCTTCTGCGCCATCGTGCTCTTCCCGCTCATCGTCTATATCGGCGCCTCGGGCCGGACGACCGACCGGCTGACCGCCCGCCTCTGCAAATTTCTGGGGGACATCTCTTACCCGCTCTACATGGTGCACTACCCCTTCATCTACCTCTATTACGCATGGGTGAAAAACGAAGGGCTCACTTTCGCGCAGTCGCTGCCCGGCGCGGCGGCACTCGTCGCAGGGTCGGTGCTGCTGGCCTATCTGTGTCTGAAACTCTACGACGAACCGGTACGGAGGCTCCTCACCCGACGGTTCCTGCCCACACGCAGGTAGCCGCACGGCCTCAGTCGCCCATGCCGGAACCGATCGAAGGGAAGCGGTCGCACTGGCGATACTCGCCTTCTACGAGTTCGTAACAATAATGCGACCGGCCGTTGGTCAGCACCAGATAGCGGGCGCCGAGCACCGAGTTGTAGCGCACGGCCTGCGCCAGCACATGCCGGTCGATCGGTATTTCGGGCGCTTTGCATTCGCAGAGCACCAACGGCTGCGCGTCGTCGTCCACCACCACCACATCGGCCCGCTGCGGCGCACCGTTCATCGCCACCGGATACTCCTGCACGATGCGCCGGCGGGCTGCGCCGCACCCCGTTTCGAGGTAGGCGATCAGGTGACGGCGCACCCACTCTTCGGGTGTGAGCACCAGCCACATCGCCCGCAGATCGTCCCACACGAGCGTCCGTTCGCCGCGCCGCGAGGCACGCAATTTGACCGCAGGAAAATTCAATTTGGGGTACGAAGACATCGTGTTCCGAAAAAATTTGTAACTTTACGCAGGACAAATATACGAATTATGCGATACATTCCCCTCGTCACAGCCCTCTTTTCGACGCTCGGCGCCGCCGCCCAGTCCTACGACTCGCCCGCGACGGTGGCCATCGACCGCGACGCCCCCCGCAGCGAGATCGTGGCCTACTCCACGCTGTCCGACGCGCTGACCTTCGACCGCGCCGCATCGCGCTACCTGCGCCCGGTCGCCGACTGGCAGGAGGAGCGCAACGAATCGGGGCGTCTGCTCACGGGCGAGTTCACCATGCCCTTCGCATGGATCGACCGCGAACTCTTCCTGCACGTGGCCTCGGCGGGATCGTCCTACGAGGTGACGGTCAATGGCAAACGTGCGGGATATGTGCAGGACGGCGCGACGCCGGCCGACTTCGACATCACCCGTCTGGCCACGGAAGGGAAAAACCGGGTGACCGTCACGCTCTTCGCACCGGCGGTCGCCGATGCGTTGCAGCGCAATCCCGAAGCCAATCCCGCATTGGGCGAATGCTACGTCATGGCCCAGCCCAAGATGCGCGTGCGCGACGTCGTGGTCGACGCTGCGCTCGCCGACGACGGCAACAACGGCGTGCTGGGGCTGGGTATCGTCATGAAGACCCACTCGCTCAATCCCAAGACCACACGCGTCTACTACGAACTCATCGCCCCCGACTCGACGAAGGTGCTCGACGGCTACAAGGATCTCACGCTCGACATGCGCCGCGAGGATACGGTGCGCATCATGCAGGTCGTACCCCGTTCGCAGATGTGGAGCGCCGGACAGCCGAACCTCTACACGCTGATCGTGAAGACGCGTTTCGAAGGGCGGATCAACGAATACGTCCCCGTCAAGGTCGGATTCCGCACGGTAGCGGCCGACAAGGGGCGGCTGCTCGTCAACGGGGAACCCGCCGAGCTGCACGTCAAGGAGTTCGAGGCCGAACCGCAGAGCAGCGAACTGGATACGCTCAGAAAATTGGGTTACAACACGCTGCGGCTGCCTGCGGGACGCCTCTCACGCGAGCTGCTGAACCGTTGCGATTCGCTGGGATTCTATGTCGTCGACCAATTGCCGATCGACACGAGCCGCGCGGGACTATCGCGCAAGGAGGGAGGCAACCCGTCGAACGATCCGCAGTGGCTCGACGCCTACCTCGACCGCACGCAACAGCACTACCACGCCGTGAAGCGTCACCCGTCGATCGTCGCATTCTCGCTCGCCCGCGAGTCGGCCAACGGCATCAACCTCTACGAGAGCTATTTGCGCCTGAAAGAGTTGGAACCCGACCGGCCGGTCATCTACACCGAATCGGGTGGCGAATGGAACAGCGACCGGCTCGACCTGTAATTTTTTTCGAAAGTTTTTTGGAGATTAAAAAATTATTCCTACCTTTGCATTCGCAATCGGATAACGATTGATGCCTCTTTAGCTCAGTTGGTAGAGCACGACACTCTTAATGTTGGGGTCCAGGGTTCGAGCCCCTGAGGGGGTACAAATGCCAAAGACCGATAATCAATGATTATCGGTCTTTTTGTTTTGTATGATTACACCTTATCATAGTACCTTTGGATAAAACAAGAAAGGCAAAGTGCTAAAATAGCATTCTCCGCAGCCGGCGAAGTCCGCAGCCCAAGAGGACCTGTCTCGCATGCAACGGAAATGACATCTGGGCAGGTTTCGACTTCGGCCGTCCTGTCGACATCGCCCAAATCGTCTACTTCCGGCGAAGCGACGGTAATAATCTCTATCCCGGATACGAATACTTGCTCTCCTTCTGGAACGGCCGTGATTGGCAGGAAATCGATCGCCAGACGGCAGATGCTCGGACCTATCTCGATTTTGACGGAGTGCCCGACGATGCGCTGCTGCTCCAATGCACAACCACCGGAACGGAGAGCCGACCCTTCACCTATCGCGACGGAGAGATCGAATGGTATTAGACCGAAAACAAAAAGCGGTCTTAGGGTGACTACGGGTTGTAAACTCTTGATTTTAAAGAAAATTAATAACATAATTATACAAAAAGCAGTTGCATTTTTCGAAAAATCGACTTAATTTTATAGCATCGGGATAACTCCGTGAGAAGGGTTGAATGAAGAAAGGAAAACGGCATTCCGATAAGTAAAGCAGAAAAAAGCCGCAAGGCCTATTTATGTATTACTTTTAAAACTTTCAAATCATAAAGAAAAAACTTCTTCTCGCGGGTGCCGCACTGCTGCTGGCTGCTGCTGCCGTAACCGGACTGGCCGCTTACGAAAAATCGAATGTTTCCGATTTACTCAATGCCAATGTGGAGGCATTGGCAGATGACGAAACTATCTCTCCAGCATACGAAGTTGGAGGGTATTGCGAGACATGTCATGCAGATGTTTCGGTATGTTTCCCTTGCGCAACAGATGAAGACTGCGGATCATGCCGCAGACATACGCATCAGTAATTAACGAATAATATCTCCCCTTGCGAATCGTAATAATCTTGGGGAGATATTAAAAACTCGACAAAACAATGAAATGGATCGTCTCCCTTCTGAGTATCTTGATCTTAATCCTGCTCCAATCCTGTTCCCAAAATCAGAGTTCGTCAGAAACTCACTCGACAGAGGCTGCCAAAGTATTGGACATAAACAATATAAAAATCAATAACACGGAACCGGCTCTGTCGGTTTCGGAAGTCATCAAACTGGAAACTGTCGGCAACAAGGCACTGATAAACCAAATATCAAAGATTATCCGGTATGACAAGCAACTATATATCCTCACCCAAGTACCTCAAAACGGAGTGTTCATCTTTTCCGATAACGGTGTATTCAACTGCAAAATTCCAAAAGGGCGTGCAAACAACGAACTGCTTTATCCGATGGACATTGCGCTCGACGAAAGCACTGGGAATCTACTCGTTCTCGATTTGTATCGGGCAGTAAAAGTATTTTCCGCAACTGGGAAATACAAGAAGCTGATCAATCTGGATATTCCGTTATTTCACCTTGAACACATGAGGAACGATGACCTCGTATTTTATTCCTCTAACATCGCAAAAAACACCCATAACTTTTACTGTTACGATCAAGATAGGAAATTAAAAGGACTATACAAAAATCTCTACAAAGGAAAGCCCTATTTATTCTCGGACATATTAACGAAACTCAATCCTGACAGTTTGTTCGTCCATTCAGTTTTTTCCGATACGATCTACCTATATCGACCAGAATATAAATCCTTGCAACCCTTTTTTATTATGGATTATGGCGGCAAAGGAGTCAACGAAAATATCAGCGAATTGAACGACGTAGGATCGCATCTGCAATATGCCCAAAAGAATAATCGCTACATAGGATTACAAATTGCATATTATCACAATAAAAAACTCTTTTTTTCATTTTCCCGCGGCAAAGCGGATTATTGGGCCGTTTTTAGCGAGGCCGACAATCGGTTAACTGCCTATGAGAAATTGTTCGACGAACTGCCGAACCATTACGGGCTAACTGGACATGCCGCAGAACACGTGATCTATGCCTACGACATTCCATGGCTGAAAAAACATTTCGAAAAGCATCCTCCCGGAACCGAACAGGGCAAACGAATCGAAGCAATGTGCGCCAATGAAGACGACAATCCGATTATCGTATTCGCAAAATTCTCGTAATCTCGATGAAACATTTCATACTTTTGGGTATTGCGTTATCGATCATCTCATGCGGCAGGATCAGCAATACCCAACAATTGCAACGGATGTACGGCAAAGAGATCGATCTGTCCGTCTTGTCACGGCAAGCCGAAATCTTATCGACACCCAAAATAGTCGTTTTCCATGACAGAAACCAATGTTCCAATTGCCAGCTCGGACGTATCTCGGACTGGGACGAGATCATCGCACAGCTGGATTCGATCCAACCGGCGGTTCCCGTATATTTCATTATCGCTCCGCCAAAAGAAGAACTAAATGCAATCCGGCAGAAGATTTTGGAACTGAAACTGCAACGCTACCGCATTGAAATCGACAGTACAAACCGTTTCATGCAACAAAATAAAGCGATTCCTGCGGATGCATTGTTCCATACGCTTTTGCTCGACGGCCAAAACAGGATAGTTGTCGTCGGCAGTCCTCTGTTCAATAACAAGATGTGGAAAATCTACTGTTCCGAAATCAAAAGACTCTGTGAACAGGATGGAAAATCGTATGAATAAAGGATGTTGTGGAATCTTCGTGTTAGTTGTCTGCATTTCCTGCCGCACGTCGCAGCTACCTAACGCTGCATTGGTCTGCTCCAACGCTGCGGCATTGGAGCAGACCGTAGACTTGGAGAGCCCCGACGTCGAAACAGACGATGCGCTGAGGTTCGAACGCTCGATACTGTCGCTGGGAGAAGTGCGGCTCGGTACTACGCGCCACGTCTCCCTGCGTGCGATCAACACCTCGAAGCAGCCGCTCGTCCTGATGGAGGTGACGACGGCCTGCGGCTGCACGAAGGTCGAGTGGCAGAAAAAGCCGATCCCGCCGCACGACTCAGCCGAACTCCGCATCGCATTCACCGCAGAACAGGAGGGCGCATTCTTCAAGAAGATCGCCGTACGCCACAGTGCTGCCAAACATCCCGTATCGTTCCTTATCGAAGGAGTCGTCGTACCGGAATCCTCAGAACATGAGGTCGAAAAACGATGAAAAACCTTTGATTATCCGGAACAAAATGCTAATTTAGCAATATAATTTATCCTGCCTCTATGAAATCCGATCTTGCAAAACGCGGAATTTGTCTGATAGCCGGTTTATACGCATTGCTGCCGGTAGCGGCCCAAACGACGCCGACGACCGAACTTCCCGTCCGGCGGGATTCGGCAGCATGGATATCACCCACCCGTCCACAGCAGGCTTCGCATCTGACACTCGACGAAGCGATCTACGCGGCACAGACGCAATCGATCGCCGCCATGGTGGCAAAGTATACCTTCCTTTCATCCTACTGGTCCTACCGCTCCTACCGCGCCAGCCGGCTGCCGTCGCTGAACCTGACGGGCGAAGTGCTGAGTTTCGATCGCTCGCTGCGGCTGTTGCAGGATTACGACACGGGGGAGATGCGCTACATGGAGAACTACAATCTCCAGAACACGCTCGGACTGTCGATCAAGCAAAATATCGCGTTGACGGGCGGTACGCTGCGGCTCTACTCGTCGCTCAACCGGCTCGACCAGTTCGCGCCGAAGGATTCGAAATCCTACTATTCTCAGCCGATCACGCTCTCCTACACCCAACCGCTCTTCGCCTACAATCAGTTCAAATGGGACAAGAAGATCGCCCCCAAGGAGTACGAACTGGCCAAACGCACGTACATCGAAGCGATGGAGGACATCACGATACAGGCGGTGACCTACTATTTCAACCTGCTGCTCAGCAAGACCAAGCACACGATCGCCGTCAAGAATTACAGCAACACCAAATCCCTCTACGCCATCGCCGAACAACGGCTCGAACTGGGCAGCGTCACCAAGGACGAGCTGCTGCAACTCCAACTGCGGATGCTCAACGACAGCCTGTCGATCAATGATACGGCGTTGGCGGCCCGCGAATCCCAAATGAAATTGAACTCGTATCTGCGGTTCAGCGAAACGACCGAAATCGAACCGCTGCTCGACGACCGGATTCCTCCGATTGAGATCGACTACGCCACCGTGCTGGACAAGGCGCTGGCCAACTCCTCGTTCGAGATCGACAACCAGATCCGGCAGCTCAATGCCGAAGCCGCGATCGCGCAGGCGAAGTCCGAACGGGGCGCATCGGCCACGATCAACGCCCGCTTCGGTCTTTCGCAAACCGGCGACGACTTCCGCACGGCCTACTCCAACCTGCTGGATCAGGAGGTCGTCGGGTTGCAGTTCTCTATCCCGATCTTCGACTGGGGAATGGGCAAAGGGCGCGTGCGCATGGCCAAGGCCAAGGCCGAAATGCTCCACAACCAGATCGAGCAGGACCAGATCGACTACCGGCACGCCGTCTACACGCTCATCGAACAATTCTACAATCAACGCAACCAATGCGCCGTAGCCCGCAAAGCGCGCGAAGTCGCCGACCGTCGCTATGCGATCGCCATGGAGAATTTCCGGCGTGGCACGATTTCGGTCACCGAGATGAATACGGCACAGACCGAAAAGGACGAAGCCAACCAGACCTACGTCTCGGCTATGGCCGCCTTCTGGAACTACTACTACTCGCTGCGCCGCAAAACGCTCTACGACTTCATTTCGCACACCGATATCAACGTCGAATTCGATAAACTCATCGCCGAATAACCCTTTTGCCATGAAACAATCTCTGCTTCCGCTGATTTGCATCGCCCTTAGCGCCGGCTGCGGCACCAATCCGAAGGAGAAAACCTCCGCATCGGCCGACCACATGCAACACCGCATCGAACGCAACGAAGTGACCGTCGATACGCTGCGCCGCCGCGATTTCGTCCGCGAACTCATCAGCAACGGCCGTTTGATCGCCGCCAAACGCAGTACGCTGTCGTTTCCTGTCACGGGGACGATCGTCGCCATTCATGCAGGGAACGGCGAGGGAGTGAATCGGGGAGCGGTAATCGCCAGAATCGATACGACCGAATACGCCGTCCAGCTGCACAAATCGCAATTGGCGCTCGACAAGAGCCGGCTGGAATTCTACGACGTGCTCGTCGGTCTGGGCTATCCCGTCGGCGATACGATCAACGTTCCGGTCGAGGTATTGCGACTGGCACGCATCCGTTCGGGCTATGCCGATGCCTTGGCGTCGCTGCAAAGCGCTCGCAGAAATCTCGAACAATGCTCGTTATGCGCGCCATTTTCCGGTAAGGTCGCGAATGTGCAGCAACATCTCTATGAAAATGCCAAGGGCGAATTCTGTACGTTGCTCGACGACCGGCGCCTCAACGTCCGCTTCACCGTCCTCGAATCCGAGTACGGACAGCTCCGCCGGGGGCAGGAGGTTACAATCACGCCGTTCGCCGATCTGCGCAAAGAAGTGAAGGGACGCATCATTGCGATCAACCCGTCGATCGACGAACACGGACAAGTGCAGGTCGACGCCGAGGTCGCCAACGACGGGACGCTGACCGACGGCATGAATGTCCGCGTGGCCGTACGCCAGAAAATCGCAGGACAACTCGTCGTCCCCAAAAGCGCTGTCGTCATCCGGGACAATCTGGAAGTGCTGTTCCGCTACAAAGAGGGACGGGCACAATGGACATACGTCCATACTTCGCTGGCCAACAGCCGCGAGTACGTCGTCGAAGCCAATCGCGATCGCTCCGCCGAGCTCGATCCGGGAGACCTGATCATCGTATCGGGGAATCTGAACCTCGCCGACGGTTCGGAGGTAACGCTCACTGACAACCGCTAAACGAAGACCGTCATGCTACGCAGACTCCTCGACCGTCCCATCGCCGTGACGATGACCACGATCGTATTGGTCATACTCGGTATCGTAAGCAGCCGGTTATTGCCGATCTCGCTCGTGCCCGACGTCGATGCACCCTATATCACGATCCAGATTCCCGCGCAAGGTATCTCGGCACGCCAGCTCAACGAAACGGTCATCACACCGTTGCGTCAACAACTCATTCAGTTGTCGCAACTGGTGGATCTGCGCAGCGAAGCGCGCGAAGGAAACGGCATCATCCGTCTGACGTTCGAACAGGGAAGCAATATCGACTACCTCTTCATCGAAGTCAATGAGAAAATCGACCGCTCCGTCTCCTCGCTGCCGCGCGACCTGGAACGCCCGAAGGTCATCAAGGCGAGTGCAACCGACATTCCCGCTTTCTACATCAATCTCACCCTGCGCGACGAACACCCTGCCACCGAGCGGGACGAACTGTTCCCCGTATCCGAGGAGTTTTCCGCGCTGAGCCGCTTCGCCGCCCAAGTCATCACCAAACGCATCGAGCAGCTCCCCGAAGTGGCCATGGTCGACCTGAGCGGGTGCGTCTCGTCCGAACTGCTCGTGCTGCCCGACGAGACCAAACTCCGACAAGCCGGTATCACGATGAACGATATCGAGCAGGCTCTCAAACGAGCGGATGTCTCGCTCGGTAGCCTCACCATACGCGACGGCGAATACCAGTACAACGTCAAGTTCCGGTCGGCAGTAAGCGGAAAGAACGATGTCGAGAACATCTTCCTCAAAATCAACGGCCGGCTGTTTCGGCTCAAAGAACTGGCGCGTGTGATCGAACATCCCCGCAAACGACAGGGCATGATCTCCTCGGACGGGCGCAGCGCCGTCTCGCTGGCCGTGATCAAACAGTCCGATGCCCGCATGTCGAAACTCAAAGAGGAGATTCAGAAACAACTCGACCAGTTCCGACACGACTACCCCGACGTGGAATTCACCGTCACTCGGGATCAGACCGAGTTGCTCGACTACTCGATCAATAATTTGGTCAGCAACATTATTTCGGGCGCACTGCTCGCCTGCCTCATCATTCTCTTTTTCATGCGCGACATCAAGTCGCCGCTGCTGGTTATCCTGACGATCCCCATCACACTCATCGTCTCGATACTGGTCTTCTATCTGCTTCGCATCTCGATCAACATCATCTCGTTGTCGGGACTGGTTCTGGGCATCGGCATGATGGTCGACAACTCGATCATCGTCGTGGACAATATCACGGCACGCTGGCTGCGCGGGGAGACGCTCAAAAAGGCTGTGCTGCGGGGAACGCAGGAAGTAGTCGCACCGATGCTTTCGTCGATTCTCACCACCTGCGCCGTCTTCGTGCCGCTGATCTTCATCAACGGCATGGCGGGAGCGCTCTTCTACGACCAAGCCATGGCAGTGGCGATCACCCTCTTCGTCGCCTATGGAACCACGATCACCCTACTGCCGGTCTACTACCGCTGGTGGTACCGCAATCAACCGACCTTCCGTCCCACGCCATGGCTCGACAGATTTTCGTTCGATCGGATCACGAAGCGCTACGAACGCATTCTCGTCTGGTTTTTCCGGCATCGGGCATTGATGTGGGGCATCTACGCCGTCTCCTTCGCAGGATTGATCTTCCTCTTCACGGAGATCGACAAAGAGCGGCTGCCGAAAATGACCTACAGCGACATGCTGGTCCGCATAGACTGGAACGACCGCATCTCAGCCGAGGAGAACAGCCGCCGCACGAAGGCCCTCGTCGCCGCAGTCGAAGAGCACATCGATCAATCGACTGTCATGGCAGGTGTCCAACAGTTCGTACTCTCGCACACGGACGAAACCAGCGTAACCGAAGCGGTCGTCTATCTGAAATGCCATGATGCGGCAGATGTCGCCCCCGTTCAACGCACCATTAGGAATTACATAGCTGAACACGCCCCCGAAGCACTCTGTTCATTCGGAGTTTCGGGCAACATCTTCGACATGATCTTTGCCGAGCGCGAAGCTCGTCTCACGGCACGTCTGCGCTCGACCTCCGGACGGGCTGCAGACCCCGAACAACTGCAATCGCTCATCGATCGCATCCGCGCCGCATTACCCGACCAACCGATTTCCCCTGTCGCTTTGCAGGAGGATATTCTTTATGTGGCGCGCCCCGAGCAAATGGCGCTTTACGGTATTTCCTACGCCGACCTCATCACCACGTTGCGCAATGCACTGAACGAAAACACGCTCTTCACAATCACGACCGGAGACGAGTCTCTTCCCGTGGTGATCGGCAACAACCTGCGTGACCTCGACGATCTGCTCGGCAAGACCTTCATCCGTTCTGCCGAGACCGAAATTCCTGTCGGCATTCTGATGCGTCAAACCATGGACACGGATCTCAAACAGATCGTCGCAGGCGCAGAAGGAGATTACTACCCGCTCGACCTGACACCCTCGACCAAAGATATCCCCGCTGTCATGGCGACGATCAGGCGTTGCGTAGCCGACGACGATCGTTTCGAAGTAAGTTTCAGCGGCAGTTATTTCTCCAACCGCAACATGGTCGGACAACTCGTCGGCGTACTGATCGTCGCGCTGCTGCTGCTCTTCTTCATCCTCGCCGCACAATTCGAATCGCTCGTCCAGCCGTGGATCATCCTCTCGGAGATTGTCATCGACCTTTTCGGTGCGCTGATCGTCCTGTGGTTCTTCGGGGTATCGCTCAACCTGATGTCGATGATCGGCCTTATCGTCGTCTGCGGTATCGTCATCAACGATTCGATTCTCAAAATCGACACGATCAACACCTTGCGCCGTCAGGGGGTCTCGCTCAAACATGCCATTCTGGAAGCCGGACAACGCCGTCTGAAAGCCATCGTAATGACCTCTCTCACCACGATTCTGGCCGTACTCCCCTTCCTCGCCCGCGGCGATATGGGATCGGACCTGCAATTCCCGATGTCGCTGGTCATTATCAGCGGCATGACGGTAGGTACGCTCGTCAGCGTGTTCTTCATCCCCCTGGCCTATTATGAGATTTACAAACCCCGCCGATGACGAACCGTTTCGACATAAACCGTTCGCAACGCGGCATCCCTGCCTTCTCGGTGCTGCTCATCATGGCGGCGCTGGCCGTGATCGGCGTGGCGATGCTGCCGATGCTCAACGTGCAGTATACCCCCCTCTCCCGTCGAACGGAAAATCGACGTCTCCTTCACGTGGCCCGACGCCTCGGCGCGCTTGATCGAACAGAGCGTCACTTCCCGCATCGAGGGAGCCCTTTCGGCGATCACGGGCAGCGAAAGCGTCTCGTCACGCTCGTCCAAAGGAAGCGGTCGCGTCACCATTCGTTTCCGCAAGGGGACGGAAATGGCAGCAGCCCGGTTCGAAGTGGCGTCGGCGATCCGGAACCTCTACCCTAAGCTGCCGGAAGAGGTCAGCTACCCGGCCATCTCCATCGCCACGGGAGGCACCAGGGAGTCGGACATGCTGGTTTATACGATCAAGGCCGATCTTCCCTCCCGACGCATCGAAGAGTATGTCGAAGCCCACATGTCGACCCCGTTGTCCCAGACCGAAGGCGTCGGGAAAGTCTCGCTGTCGGGCGTGACACCGTTCGAATGGGTCATTACCTTCGATCCCAAGGCCATGGAAGTCAACGGCATCTCGGCTGCGGATCTCGCTGCGGCATTCCGCGACTATTTCCGCAGCGACGTCATCGATCTCACGACACTGCCTCACGCCGACGGGACGGATCGCAGCATCGTACTGAAACTGCGCAACCGTGCTTCGCTGAATTTCGGCGACATCCCGATCGCCCGACGCAACGGGCGCATCTATCACCTGCGCGATTTTGCGACGGCCCGTTGGTGCGAGGCACCGCCCTCAACCTATTTCCGCATCAACGGACTCAACACGATCACCCTCTCCATCGGCTGCGAAGCCTCCACCAATATGTTGCGGGTGGCAGAAAACGTCAAAGAGGAGATGCAACGCCTGCAAGCCGCCTTCCCGCCGGGCATCTCCGCGACGCTCACCTACGACGCATCGGAATACGTTTCGGGCGAATTGCACAAAATCTATCTCCGCACGCTTCTCTGCGTAGCGATCCTGATGCTGTTCGTCTACCTCGTCAGCCGGGATTTCAACTACCTGCTCATCATCGCCGTCACGCTCGCAGTCAATATCCTCGTGGCAGTCGTCTTCTACAACCTCCTGAATCTGGACATCCACATCTACACGCTGGCCGGTATCACCGTGTCGCTGGGCATTATCATCGACTCTTCGATCATCATGGTCGACCATTACAGCTATTATCGCAACCGGCGCGTCTTCGTCTCGATCCTCGGGGCGCTGCTCACCACGATCGGAGCATTGGGGATCGTCTGGTTGCTCCCCGAAAAACAACAGGCCAACCTGACCGATTTCTCGCTGGTAATCGTCATCAACCTCGTCGTTTCGCTGATCGTGGCGCTGCTCTTCATACCGGCGCTGCTCGACAAGTTCCCGCTCAAACGCAGCATGACGGTCTCCTCGGTCAAACGGCGCAGACTGACCGTCCGCGTCTCGCGGGCCTACGCCCGGTTTATCGGCTGGGGCCGGCGCCACCGCTGGTTGTTCATCGTGGCCTTGATCTGGGGATTCGGCATCCCCACGTTCCTGTTGCCGGAAAAGATCGAACCCGAAAAGGGAGAGACGCCCGGCAGAGGTACGGAACTCTACAACAAGATCATGGAAGGACGTTTCATGACCGAGCATCGCAGTTTCCTCGACAAGTTCCTCGGCTCGTCGCTCCACCTCTTCCATACTGCCACGAGTCGCTACAACAATTTCAGGGAACCGGAACAGAAGGTGCTCTACGTCAACGCCGGCATGGCCGAAGGATGTACCGTCCAGCAACTCAACGACGTCGTACGCCACATGGAGAACTACATCTGCCAATTCGACGAGGTGGATATGTTCCGCACCCGCATCACCTCCTACGACAATGCCCGCATCGAGATCACGTTCAAGCCCGAATACGAAAACAGCGGATTCCCGTCGATGCTCAAACAGGAGCTGACGAGCGCAGCGATCAATTTCGGCGGAGCGACATGGCGCGTCTGGGGCATCGACGACAATTCGTTCAACAACAACATCGTCAGCTCCTACCGCAGCAATCAGATACGCCTGCGAGGCTACAACTACGATCAGCTGGCCGCTTACGCCGACCGACTCATCGACTCCCTGTCTACGAACCGCCGCGTCTCCGAACCGGAGATCATGGACGGCGACGCATGGACACTCCCCCACAACGAATTCACGATCCGCTACGACGACGAACGAATCGCAGCCACAGGACTCGACGTCTCCGACTACTACACGATCCTCAACACGATGCTTTATCAGTCACGTCTTCCGTCGGTTTACAACGGAGAGGAATTGCAACAGGTAATTCTCGAATCCGGCGACCGCGACCGGTTCGACCGCTGGCATATCGCCAACGCACAAGTCGGCATCGATTCGCTCAGGACCAAACTCTCGACCGTCGGCACCATCGAAAAGCACCGGACAGGAATCTCGATCCGCCGCTCCAAACAATCCTACGAAATACTGGTAGGATTCGATTTCATCGGCTCCTACGAACTCGGGAAACGGCTGATCGAACGCACCGTGCGGCAACTCAACGACGAGATTCTGCCGATCGGATTCCGGGCCGACTCCCCTTCCCACAACTTCGGCCGGAAGGAAAAACAACAACAGGCATGGCTCATTCTCCTGGTGGTAGCCATTATCTACACGATGTGCACCATCCTCTTCGAGTCGCTACGCAAACCGCTGGTCATCATTCTGATGATCCCCATATCGTTCATCGGAGTTTTCCTCTCCTTCGGCTGGTCGGACTTCATCTTCGACCAAGGCGGCTTCGCGGCATTCGTCCTGCTGTGCGGCATCGTCGTCAATGCCGGCATCTATCTTATCAACGAGGAGGATACATGCGCCGCGATTTCCGGCAAGCGGGGTATTGCACTCTACCTGAAAGCTTTCAACCACAAAATCGTCCCGATCTCGCTGACGATCCTCTCGACGATCCTGGGACTCGCTCCATTCCTGTACGACGGCCCCGAAGAGGTATTCTGGTTCGCATTCGCCATCGCTGCGATCAGCGGGACGTTTTTCTCCGTCGTCGCGCTGCTGATCTACCTTCCCATCTTCCTGCCCATGCGCCGTAACTCCCGATGAACGAATGAAACGATCCCTGCCGATATTGCTCCGTCTTCTGCTATCCGCACTTTTCGCCGTCGCCTGCGGATACCTGCTGGGAAGCGCGCTCGACATGCCCATGCAGACGCTCGACGAAAATACGCTCGTCACATTATACGCGACCGAAGCCCTGCTTCTTCTGGCGGCAATCGCCCTTCTCCTCCGACGCAGGGGATCAGGTATCCATGCGGCCGACCTGTTGGCCGCCGCACTCTTCGCATGGATCTGGTTCCGGCATGCAATCGTCTCCGAGCCGACCGTCGATATCCGCTATGACGAACTGGCGCAATCCGCCATGCTCTACATCGCCTTGCGGATTCTCCTATCGTCCGATCGCTACTACACGGCACTCCTGCTGACACTGCTGTTTCTGTTCGGAATCCATGAAGCATGGATCGGCTTCCGCCAGGTCTACGGACTCACCTATTCGAACCACGGAATGTTCCGGATCACGGGAACCCTCTTCAACCCGGGGCCCTACGCAGGATTTCTCGCTCCGTTGTCTCTTTGCGCCGCTGCATGGATCATGTGTATGCGCAAAATGGTTGCACGCATTCTGCGATCGCGTCGTCTATGGCTGCGCCCCAATATCCTGCTACGCTGCACCATTCCTTATGCACTCGGCTGGGGGTGCGCCGTCTCGACGGCCGTCATACTTCCCGCCACGATGAGTCGCGCCGCATGGCTGTCCGTACTCGCCGGAGGACTTCTTCTCGCGCTGATCGAATTCCGTATCGGCGGACGTCTTTGGCTGAAATACAAACGACGACCGTTCCATACGGGAATCTCCGCTGTTGCCGCGCTGGCGCTGACGAGCCTCCTCGCAGTCGGAATCTACCATGCCAAACGCCCCTCGGCCGACGGACGGTTGCTGATGTGGAAGATCGACTCGCGCGTCTTGCTGCGCCATCCCCTCTGGGGCGTCGGACCCGGAAATTTCGCGGGGGCGTTCGGACAGGAACAGGCCGCCTATTTCGCCGAAGAGGAGCGGCCCCGGCAGGAGCAACTCGTGGCCGGATGTCCCGAATCAGGTTTTAACGAGTTCCTGCAATTCGGTGCGGAGACCGGTATCATCGGCTTCGTATTGCTACTGTCGCTGACAGGTACGGCCGTCGTCGGTGCGATCCGCCGCAGGAACCCCTTCGGCTACGGGCTGTTCGGTGCCGCGGTCTTCGCCTGCTTCTCCTATCCGTGGAGCGTCCTGCCCCTGCGGCTGCTCTTCGTCGTGCTGCTGGCCGCGGCGTGTACACCGCGCAATGCGCCGCACCGCGGACTTCTCCGCAACCTGCCCCTGCTCCTGTTACCGGTCGCCGGCGCCGCCTGCTGGCCTGGACTCTACGACCGCTATGCTGTCCGTGTAGAGGCTCAACGACAATGGAGAGAAGTACGATTGTGGATGCATTCCGAACGGTACGACTACCTCGTCGAAGACGGCGAACGGCTGTACGGCACCCTGTCCGAAGATTTCCGCTTCCTCTACGACTACGGTTATGCGCTTCACAAAACAGGCGATTACCGCCGCAGTAATATCGTCTTGCAGCAGGGAATGCAACCGAGCAGCGACCCGATGTTCCATAACATCGCCGCCAAAAACTACGAAGCGCTCGGCGCATACGACGAGGCCGAGCGAGCGCTCCGGCAGGCGCATGCCATGATCCCGCATCGCCTCTACCCGCTCTACCTGCTGGCCCGCCTCTATGCCGCAACCGGCCGGTCGGAAGAGGCGCGCACCACAGCCCGCAGGGCTCTGAATCTGAAATTGAAAGTCGAATCCGTGCAGACCAGGGAGATGCAGGAGGAATTGCAGAAGCTGCTGCACGAACCGACCGTCCAAACCCAACCCGAATCATGCAACGAGTGATCGAATACCTTTTTCGCAGCATTCTCTGCGTCGTACTTCTCCTGACCGGTTGGGCCCTGCTGCGCATCTTCGTCTGCGATCAGTTCGTCGTTCCTTCGGAATCGATGTCGCCGACCCTGATCGCAGGAGACCGTATTTTGGCGAACAAGCTGGTCGCCGGAGCCCGTATTTACAAGAAAATCGAGTTCGGAAAGGACATCCCCCTCCGTTCGTTTCGTATGCCCGGACTACGAGAGGTGCGTCCGAACGATGTCGTAATCTTCAACGCCCCGCGCGGTTACGACCGCGGTCGCATCGAATTCCGAATCAATTACGTATATACCAAACGCTGTATCGGCGCTCCCGGCGACAGCATCTCGATCCGAGAGGGCTATTTTCATAACAATCGCCACACAGCACCGATCGGAAACCTCGATCAGCAGCGACGCCTCAACCGTACCCCCGACTCGCTGATTCCACGCAAGGTACTCCGCACCATACCCTTCGACGACCGCAATTTCGGTTGGACGATCCGCAACATGGGGCCGCTCTATGTCCCGCAGGCCGGCGTTCGAGTCCGGCTCGACTCGCTCAATTGGAAACTCTACCGGCAAGTGATAGAGTACGAGACCGGCGCAAAACTGAAATACGCCGACGGAATCCTCCGTCTCGACGGCAATCCCCTCGCCGAATATACGTTCCGCCAAAATTACTACTTCTTCTGCGGCGACAACGTCTCCGATTCGAAGGACAGCCGTTATCTGGGGTTCGTACCCGAAGAGTTCATCATCGGCGTCGTCCGGCGCATCTCCTACTCAGAAGAACCTTATACCGGCCGGAAACGTCCCGATCGTTGGTGGAAACGGGTGGAATGACGTCCCGGGCCGGTTTCACGTCCGGACCGTCCGACCGATCGCCTCTCGACGGAAGGGCAGTTCCCCGCTTTAATCGGAAGAGGCCTCTCCGCCGCAGCGGAGAGGCCTCTTCCGATTCCGGGAACCGCGCACGTCAATAATTCAACTCCGTGGCCACCGTCAGATCGTCGATACAGAAATAGGCCGGAGCATTTACGTTCTCGCAGACGAAGTGGAACTCGATCTTGTCCACCCAGCCCAGCGGCGTCAGGTCGACATTCGTCCACTCGTCGACGACCAGCCCCTTCTCCTCGTCAACGAGCTTGAACGCGACCTCCTTTTTGAGCGTACCGTCGGCGTAGCCCCTCATCGAGAGGATCGCGTCGACCTTCTCGGGAGGTGCGATCGTTCCCGCCATATCGCCTTCACCCAAAGTCCACCAGCGGAAAGCATAGGTACTGTTGCTGATCCAGATGTTCAGCGGGTTGACCTTCTTCGAGAAGGTCACCGTCGGCACGGCTCCCGCCTTTCCCTGCGAAGCATTGTACGAATCGTAGTAGCCCACGGCGAACTTCTTGGAATCCTTCGCTCCGCCCTTGGCGTAGACGCTGTACTGATTTCCGAATCCGGGCGTCTCCATGTTGGTATTGTTCGACACGGTGAATCCGGCCGTGTAGGAAGAACCCCACTGATCGGAATAATAGCACTGGAACGAAGCCGTCCCCGACGTATAGAACGTACCGGAGTACTCCTTGTAGGTTCCGGTATCGCCGGTCACCTCTTCCGCAAGCTTTTCGCCCGTCAGGATTCCGCTGGTATTCAGCGTCGCATCTTCGAAAGTCACCGTTTCGGTCACCAGCTGAGGGCCGTCGGGGCCGTCATCGTCCGAGCAGGCGGCCAACGCCAGCACGGCTGCCGCCATGAGCAGCGTTCGTTTCATCATTTTCATTTCTCTCTATCAATTTATGAATTAGATTAAAAGTGTCCTCAACTCCCCTCCTTGCCGGAAAGCGCCCCGCGACAGGATTTCGGACAGCGAACACCGAAGGGCGTCACACCCCTTCATAACGTATCGGCGGTCGAATATCGTCTGTCACTCGCAGGCGGCATCCGTCCCTTTTCGGGAAAGAGGTCGAAGGCAGGTCTTCTGACTCGTCGCCGGACGGCGCCTTCCCGACATGCGGTCAGTGGCTTCATGCCGTCCGAAAAAAAATGGACTCACAGCAGCGGGACTGTTGCAGATTTTCACTGCATTCCCTTTTGATCCTATGGAAAGGCGGACTTCCCTGCGGAACCTTCGCGTTGCAAAAGTAGGAAAAAAATTCTATCTTTGCGCCCGTTAACGCTAAAATCAGACAAAACGATGAAACACGCGTATGTTTTTCCGGGTCAGGGAGCTCAGGCCGTCGGCATGGGCAAAGACCTCTACGATAACGTTCCCGAGGCCAAAGCGCTTTTCGAGCAGGCCAACGAAATCCTCGGCTTCCGCATCACCGACATCATGTTCGCCGGCACGCCCGACGAATTGAAGCAGACCAAGGTGACGCAGCCCGCCGTCTTCCTCCACTCGGTCATTCTGGCCAAGGCGCTGGGCGTCGGGCCCGACATGGTAGCCGGCCACTCGCTGGGCGAATTCTCGGCACTGGTCGTAGCCGGAGCCCTCTCGTTCGAGGACGGCCTGCGCCTGGTATCGAAGCGCGCCCTGGCCATGCAGGCCGCCTGCGAGGCGCAGCCGGGTACGATGGCCGCCATTCTGGGCCTTGCCGACGAAGTGGTCGAACAGGCTTGTGCCGAAACCGACGGCGTGGTCGTGGCCGCCAACTACAACTGCCCGGGGCAGCTCGTGATTTCGGGCGCCGTCGAAGCGGTCGATGCCGCCTGCGAGAAACTCAAAGCCGCAGGCGCACGCCGCGCCCTGCGCCTGCCCGTCGGCGGGGCGTTCCACTCGCCGCTGATGGAGCCCGCACGCGCCGAACTGGCCGAGGCGATCGCCGAAGCGCCGATCCATACGCCCGTCTGCCCGATCTATCAGAACGTGGACGCCAAACCCCGGACCGATCCGGCCGTTATCCGCGAGAACCTCATCGCCCAGCTCACGGCTCCCGTCCGCTGGACCCAGATCGTGCGGAACATGCTCGCCGACGGCGCGACGGAGTTCACCGAACTCGGCCCCGGCAACGTGCTCCAAGGCCTTATCAAGAAGGTCGACGCCGAAGCCGCCGCCGAGTCCCGCTCGACGCTCTGAGTTCCGGCGCCGCATCCATATTACAAAAAGAACCGTTTGTATATCAAACGGTTCTTTTTTTACATCGAAAATAAACACCACGGATTCTTAAAAAATTTCAAATATTCTTCCATTTTTAAAAATAAAGTTTATATATTTGCAGAAAATAGCAAAAGACTATCGGAACATCTTCTTCCCATGACATCGTTAACAGAATTTTTCAACAAACACGAAGATGACGCGCTCAAAGGCATTTCGCACAAGAACAGCATCATCAAACGGAACATTATCGCCCACATGGCCGTCAACGGCGAATGCACGCTTTCGGAGCTGACCAAGCAGCTGCATATCTCCGTGCCGACCATCACCAAACTGGTACAGGAACTCGTCGAGGAGAACATCGTCACCGACAACGGCAAGGTGGAGACCCCCGGCGGACGGCGGCCCAACATCTACGGCCTGGCCAACTCCGCGATCTACTTCGTCGGCGTCAACGTCGGCCGCGATTTCATGGGCTATGTGGTCACCGATCTGCAAAACAACATCATTCTGGAACAAATGGACCCCACGTTCGAACTTCTCGACCGGCCGCAATGCCTCGACCGCATCTGCACCAACATCGAGGAGTTCGTATCCTCGTGCGGGGTGGATCGCGGCAAGATCCTCGGTCTGGGCGTCTGCATGACGGGCCGCGTGAATCCGACCACGGGCCGCAGCTACAAATATTTCACTTCGAGCGAGGAGTCGATGCGCGAAATCATCGAAGAGCGGGTCGGTATCCGCACCCTCTTCGAGAACGACACCCGCGCACGCTGCTATGCGGAGTACAGCTGCGGCAAGGCGAAGGACGAGAACGACATGCTCTACCTGCATCTGGGCCGCGGTATCGCCATCGGCATCGTCATGGAGGGCAAACTCTATTACGGCAAGAGCGGCTTCGCGGGCGAATTCGGCCACATCCCCTTCTTCGACAACGAGAAGATCTGTGCCTGCGGCAAGAAAGGCTGCCTGGAAACCGAGGTGTCGGGTATCGCCATCGAGGAGAAAATCTGCTCGCTCATCGAGAAGGGCGTCAACACCATCCTGCGCGAAAAGTACGACCGCAAGGAGCCGATCCACATCGACGACATCATCGCCGCAGCGAAGAACGACGACAACCTCTCGATCGAGCTGATCGAGGAGGCGGGCGAGAAGATCGGCAAGGCCGTCGCCTTTCTCATCAACATCTTCAACCCCGAGACGGTGATCGTCGGCGGCAACATGGCCGCAGCGGGCGACTACATCATGCTGCCGTTGAAGTCCTCGACCAACAAGTATTCGCTCAACCTCGTCTACAAGGATACGAAGTTCCGCCTCTCGAAACTCAACGAGAACGCCAATGCATGGGGCGTAGCGATGCTGATCCGCAATCAGGTCATCGGCCTCTGAACATAAGATTCATCCGCGGAGACTCGCAAAAGGCGATTTCTGTCGTTGCGGGTCTCCGCTTTTTCATCGATCCATGTCTCTCGAAGGAGAACTCACGCGCCTGCGCGCACTCGAAGCCGAAGACGTCGACCTGCTCTACGTGTGGGAGAACGACCCTGCCGTGTGGGGCGTCAGCGGAACGCTCGCGCCCTTTTCGCGGCACACGCTCAGGCGTTTCCTCGACGAACAGCGCTTCGACCTCTACGCCGCACGGCAGTTGCGGCTGGTCGTCGAGACACTCGACGGCCGCGCCGTAGGACTGGTCGACCTCTTCGAGTTCGAACCCGTCGACCTGCGCGCCGGCATCGGCATCCTGATCCACGGCGCCGGCGACCGTGGACGCGGGTTCGCATCGGATGCGCTGGACGTACTCTGCCGCTATGCACGGCAGGTGCTCGGCCTGCATCAACTGTGGTGCAGCGTGGCGCCCGACAACGCCGCCAGCCTCACCCTCTTCCGCCGTGCGGGATTCGTCGAGTGCGGCCGCAAGCGGGAATGGCGCCGCACGCCCGACGGCTGGGCCGACGAACTGCTGCTGCAAAAAATCTTTTGATTTACCTGCTGAAACCCCGCTGTCCGAAAGTGCGGGCAGCCCGCTACGGCTTTTTGCGCCGCAGAATCCGCACCGCCGAGAGCGGCGTGCGGTAAAAACGCCGGATCACGGCACAATCGCCGGCCGTACAGCCGACGAGAATTTTCAGTTCGGCGTCGTGCTTCACCAGATCGACCGTACAGAGCGCACCGGTCACCTGCCGACGGGGATCGCTGCCGATCCAGACATCGATCCCCTCGCTGTCGGCCGAAGTCGTCCCTTTCAGATAGCCGTAATCCAGTTCGTAGACGAACTCCGGGAAATCGGGATGATGCGAACCGCGCGGACGGTCGACGACGATCTCCGCCCCGCCGACCAGCGCGTCGAGCGCCTCCCAGAACGAAACGGCACCGTCCGCGAACGCCGCACGCACCCCGTCTCTATCCGAACCGTACATTCCGCCGCCCATCGTATCACTGCCGGTCATGTCCGCCGTCGCCTGCCGCCGGCAGCTCCTCCTCGGCATCCAGTCCGTCCGTTTCGTCCAACAACCGCCGCGAAGGACGTTTCGCGGTCGGAAGCCCCAACCGACGCAGCCGTTCGCCCGTACGGACGATGTTGTTGTTGCCCGTGTGGAGCCGCTTGTAGGCGTCGTCATATTTGGCGCGCGCCAGGTCGAGCGCCTGCCCCACCCCTTCGAGCGATGCGGCGAAGGCCACGAACTGCTCGTAGAGCGTCGTGCCGTATTTGATGATCTGCTCCTGGTTGCGCGACTGCTCGTTGCGCCGCCACAGGTCGTCGACGAGTTTCAGCAGCGCGAAGAGGTTCGTAGGCGACGAAATGATGACCTTACGCTCGTAGGCGTCGCTCCAGATGGCGCTGTCGTGCTGCATGGCCGCCAGGAAGGCCGGTTCGTTGGGAATGAACATGATGACGAAGTCGGGCGACTCCAACAACCGCTGGTACTCCTTGCGGCTCAGTTCGTTCACATGCTGCCGCACCGACGCGACGTGCGCCGCCAGATAACGCGTCCGCGCAGCCTCCTCCTCGGCACCGACCCACTCCACGTAGGCCGTGAGCGAGACCTTCGAGTCGATGACGATGCGTTTGCCTTCGGGCAGGTACAACACCACATCGGGGCGCTGGTTATTGCCCTCGTCGTCCTTGATCGTCACCTGACAGTCGTAATGCACGCCGCGGATAAGGTTCGAATTGTCGAGAATCGTCGACAGGATCATCTCGCCCCAGTCGCCCTGCACCTTGGAATTCCCTTTGAGGGCGTTGGTCAGATTGGTCGTCTCGGCCGTGATGCGGCGGTTGAGCTCCATGAGGTTCTTCAATTCACCCTTCAACTCGCCGTGCTGCTCGCGTTCGGTCGAATAGATCTGCTCGACGCGCGTGCGGAAATCGGCGATATTCTCTTTGAAAGGTTTCAGCAGCAGGTCGAGCGCTTCGCGGTTCGTCTCCTTGAAATGGCGCGTCTGTTCGCTCAGAATATCGTTGGCGAGGTTGCGGAACTGCACGCGCAGCAACTCCTCGGCCTGCTCCCGCTCGGCTTTGCCCTCCCTGATCTTGCGTTCCAGCGCCTCGGCTGCCGCTTCGGCTTTGGTGCGCGCTTCGATCAGCGTGCGGATCTCGGCTTCGGCCCGCTCGCGCGCCGCGCGCGACTCCCGTTCGGACGCGGCCAGCCGCTCTTCCGCTTCGGCGGCGTGCCGTTCGGCGACCTCGCGCGCCGTAGCGGCATCGGCCGCAGCCGTTTTCGCCCGCGACCACGACACGACGGCCGCAATGCAACCACCGACCGCCGCCGCGGCAATCAGAATCAACAATGTCTCCATACGAAGGCAAATGTACGAAATCGGATGCGTTCCGGCAAGCGTTCGCCCCCGAAGAAATTAAAAATTGGAATCATCCGCATCATCCGTCACGAAGAAACACGGAATCGCCTGCACACAGCAGCGCTTCCGCGCCGCGCGGGCCGAGGCCTTCGCGTACGGAGGCCGCTATTTCGGCCGGCGGCACAGACACTCCCGCTCGGCGTAATCAAGCCGGCGCTTGCTTCTGCACTCGACTTTTCGTATCTTTGACTTCGTCTTAGATATTCCCGCTCGGCAATGTCCAAATAAATTTGACATTGCCCTTGCTTATTCGTATCTTTGCAAAAACAAAACTCCGGCGAAGACGGGCAGCATTCCGCAATCGTTTGCGCACACGGCTCGGCACGATCTTCGTTCCAATAATTCGACTATGCAACGCATTATCGCCCCCTCCATGCTTTCGGCCGATTTCGGCCACCTCGACCGCGACACGCGGATGATCGACAAAAGTGCCGCCCAATGGATACATATCGACGTAATGGACGGCGTCTTCGTCCCCAACATCTCGTTCGGATTCCCCGTCCTGAAATTCATCCGGCAGGCGACGACCAAACCGCTCGACGTACACCTGATGATCGTCGAACCCGAACGCTACGTCAAGCGCTTCGCCGAAGCGGGCTCCGACATCGTGACGTTTCACTACGAAGCCACCAACGCCGCACACCGCTGCATCGACGAAATTCACGCCGCAGGGGCGCGGGCCGGCATCTCGATCAAGCCGGCCACCTCGGTCGAAGTACTGCGCGACCTGCTGCCGTCGCTCGACTTGGTGCTCGTGATGAGCGTCGAACCGGGCTTCGGCGGACAAAAGTTCATGGACGGCGCACTGGGTAAGATCGCACAGTTGCGGCGCACGATCGACGAAGCAGGCTTGTCGACGCTGATCGAGGTCGACGGCGGCATCTCGGCGCACAACGCCCGCCTGCTCTTCGATACGGGCGCCGATGTACTGGTAGCGGGCAACGCCGTCTTCGGCGCCGACGATCCCAAGGCCGAAATCGAACGGATGCTCGACGTATGAAACGGCGGCGTGGCGCACGGTGTTCCGTACGCCACGCCGCATTTCACGACCGCAAACCGTCATTTTTCCAGATGCCGGAGGGTGTCGGCGTCGAGCAGGCCGCGCAAACGTTGCAGCATCTCGTCCGCACGGAACCACTCCGCCCCGTACCCCAAGTTGAATTCGTAGTCGAAACCGGAAGGGTTCTGCCCTTGATTGTGTTGCAGAATGGTTTCGGCCTTGTCCAGCGCCTTCACCAACTTCGCTTCGGGCGTCCGGCACGCCTCGTACTCCTCCCACACTCCGCGCAGCTCCCGTCCCGCCCCTTCGGGCAGGCAACCGGCCAATCGCTCCACGGCCGCGCGTTCCACGCGCTCCTTCGCAGCGGGATCGCCCTGCGCTACGGCCGGAATGTCCCCGTCGTAGGTCTCGCCCAAATCGTGTACCAGCGCGAGTTGCAGCACCCGCAGCCGGTCCAGCCGCGGATATTCGCCGCACAGCACCATCGCAAGCAACGCGAGCCGCCACGAGTGTTCGGCCGTGCTTTCGCGCCGCCCGCTCGTCGTCCAGGCAGTCCGCTCGACCGATTTGAGCCGCTCGACCTCACGGATAAAGCGCAAATATCTTTCAAGACGATCTTCCATTCCAGACGAATTATTCGAGGCACGAAGATACGAATAAGCGAGGGCAAAAGCAAACCCGTTTGCGTTTTGCCGAGCGGGAGTATCTAAGAGGCAACCGAAAATACGAAAAAGTTTGGGAAGCAAATAATCTATTGCTGCGCGGAGCGCACAACAAACGCCGCATTGCAGCGGAGGAGGAAACGGATCGGAAAGTTTATCTTCTCTTAAAATTCTTTTCCTTGTGCTTTTGGATCAAGCCAAAAGCACCGAAAGATCAAGCACAGCGAAAAGTAGCGGGTGTCGACACCGGCGCTCGCTGAGCGGGCACAAAAGACTCCGCTGTTTTGCACACCCGCTCCGGGCGCTCGCGCCGATGACGTCACTTCATCCGCTGCATTCCCGCAGGCCGAAACTCGCTAAAATACGATTTTAAAAGATTCGCTCTTCGGCCAAAGCCCGAAGAGCCGCAGCCCGCACTCCGGAAACAGCCCTGCCGCACGGTAAAAATCCGCCCGCAAACCGATATATCGGATTAAATTCGTTACCTTTGTCGTCGGAATCGCGCACGTGCGCGACACAACCAAGTTTTACCCTGTTCGTCACCCATGATTTCGCTCGATAATCTCACGGTAAGTTACGGCGGCTGGACGCTGTTCGACAATATCTCGTTTCTGATCAATCCCAAAGACCGCATCGGCCTGGTGGGCAAAAACGGCGCGGGCAAAACCACGCTGCTCAAACTCATCGTCGGCGAGCAGCAGCCCACGTCGGGCGCGGTCTCCAAAAACGGCGAATGCACGGTGGGCTACCTGCCGCAGCAGATGAAGGTCGCCGACACGACGACGCTCGTCGAGGAGACGGCATCGGCCTTCAAAGAGGTGCTGGCGCTCGAAGCCGAAATCGCCGCCCTGACGCGCGAAATCGCCGAGCGCACCGACTACGAATCGCCCGCCTACGAAGCGTTGCTGCACCGGTTGAACGACGCGCAGGATCACTACCACATCCTCGGCGGCGAGACGCGCGACGCCGACATCGAAAAGACGCTGCTGGGACTGGGTTTCAAGCGGTCGGATTTCGGCCGCGCCACCTCCGAGTTCTCGGGCGGCTGGCGCATGCGCATCGAGCTGGCCAAACTGCTGCTGCGACGCCCCTCGATCTTCCTGCTGGACGAACCGACCAACCATCTGGACATCGAGTCGATCCAGTGGTTGGAGGAGTATCTGAAAAGCTACAACGGCGCCGTGCTCGTCATTTCGCACGACCGCGCCTTTCTGGACAACGTCACCACACGCACCGTCGAACTGTCGCTGGGCAAGATCTACGACTACAAGGTGCCCTACTCGAAATACGTCGTGCTGCGCGCCGAACGGCGTGCGCAGCAGCTGGCCGCCTACGAGAACCAGCAGCGGATGATCGAGAAGACCGAAGAGTTCATCGAGAAGTTCCGCTACAAGCCCACCAAGTCGAACCAGGTGCAGTCGCGCATCAAACAGCTCGAACGCATCGAGCGCATCGAGGTCGACGAGGAGGACGCCGCCACGCTCAACATCAAGTTTCCGCCCGCGCCCCGCTCGGGACAGATCGTGGCCGAAGTGAAGGAGGCCGGCATGTCGTTCGGGGCGAAACACGTCTTCTCGGGCGCCGACTTCACCATCGAACGCGGGCAGAAGATCGCGCTGGTGGGCCGCAACGGCGAGGGCAAGACGACCTTCGCGCGAATGCTCATCGGCCAGCTCGCGCCGACCGAGGGGTCGATCCGGCTGGGCGCCAACGTCCGCGTCGGGTACTACGCCCAGAATCAGGACGACCTGATGGAGGGCGAATTCACCGTCTACGACACACTCGACCGCGTGGCCGTGGGCGACATCCGCACCCGCCTGCGCGACATCCTGGGCGCCTTCCTCTTCCGCGGCGAAGAGGTCGACAAGAAGGTCAAGGTGCTCTCGGGCGGCGAACGCTCGCGGCTGGCCATGGCGCGCCTGATGCTCGAACCCTATAATCTGCTGGTGCTCGACGAGCCGACGAACCACATGGACATGCGCTCGAAGGACATCCTCAAACGCGCCTTGCAGAAATACGACGGCACGGTGGTGGTCGTTTCGCACGACCGCGAGTTCCTGGACGGTATCGTCGACAAGGTCTACGAGTTCCGCGACGGCGGTGTGAAGGAGTACCTGGGCGGCATCTACTACTTCCTCGAAAAGCGCAAGCTCGATTCGCTGCGCGACGTCGAGCGCAAGGAGGCGCCCGCACCCGCCGCCGCACCGAAAACCGAGGCGCCGAAGCTGACCTACGAGCAGAAAAAGGAGCAGGAGAAGCTGCTGCGCAAACTGCGCCGTGCCGTCGAAAGCATCGAGACGGAATTGGCCGAAACGGAACGGCGGATCGCCGATTACGATGCCCGCTTCGCCGCCGCGACCGCCTACGACGAAGCCGACTACAAGGCCTACGACGACCTCAAAGCGCACTACGACCACCTGATGCACGAGTGGGAGAAGGCCTCCTACGAACTCGAAATCACCGAAAACGGCTGACCTCCCCGATGAACGTACTGCTGCTCAATGCATCGCCCCACCCCGCGGGGATCGTCTCGCAGGCGCTCGACGCAGCGGCCTCGACGGCCCGGCAGGCCGGAGCGGAAACGGTCAAGGCCGAGCTCTACCGGGCGCCGATCGCCCCCTGCACGGGATGTATGCGCTGCCGCGCGACCAGCGTCTGTCCGCTGCCGCACGACGCGGCGCACGAGTTGGGCGAAGCGATCCGCCGCGCCGACCTGCTCGTCGTCGGGACACCGACCTACTGGGGCGGGATGGCCGCGCGGCTGAAACTGCTCTTCGAACGGCTCGTGCCGGTCTTCATGGGCGAATCCCCGCGCGGAATTCCGCAGCCGCGTCTCAAAGGGCGGCAGGCCGTCGTCATCGCCGCCTGCACCACGCCGTGGCCCTTCAATCTGCTCTTCCGCCAGAGCCGGGGCGCCGTGCGCAGCGTACGCGAAGTGCTCTCGACGGGAGGCATGCGCATCCGCTCGGTCGAGATCGCAGGCACCAAAGCGCTCGACGGTCATCTGCCCGAAGCCGCCAGGCGCAAAATCGAACGGCTCGTGGAGCGGGCCCTGAAAACGAAATGACATTACGCTATGGATAACAACCTGATTTTCGGCATCCGCCCCGTGGTGGAGGCCATCGAAGCCGGACGGGAGATTGAAAAACTCTACATCCGCAAAGGCGCCGAAGGGCAGCTGATGACCGAGCTGCGCGACCTCTGCCTGCGCCACCGCGTGCACGTGCAGGAGGTGCCCGTCGAGAAGCTCAACCGGCTCGTGCGCGGCAATCACCAGGGCGTCGTGGCGCAGATCGCCGCGATCGCATACGTGCAGCTCGACGATATCCTCGAACGTGTCCCCGACGACGAGACGCCGCTGGTGGTGGTCTTCGACGGCGTGACCGACGTGCGCAACTTCGGCGCGATCGCCCGCTCGGCCGAGTGCGCCGGCGCGCACGGGCTCATCGCGCCGCTCAAAAATTCCGCGCCGGTCAACGCCGAAGCGATCCGAGCATCGGCCGGCGCGCTCACGACGATCCCCGTCTGCCGCGTCGGCTCGATCCGCAACACGATCAAAACGTTGCAGGCCGAAGGGTTTCAGGTGGTCGCCGCCACCGAAAAGAGCCGCAAACTGCTCTACGACGCCGACCTGCGTCGTCCGACCGCGCTCGTAATGGGCGCCGAGGAGACCGGTATCTCGAAGGAGGTGCTCAAACTCTGCGACGAACGACTGGCCATTCCGCTCATCGGCCGCATCGAATCGCTCAACGTCTCGGCCGCTGCGGCCGTAATGCTGTTCGAAGTCGTCCGCCAACGCATCGGCGCAGCGACCGAGTGAACCCTCGTCCGGAAACACCCCTAAATCCGCAATAACCATGAACCGCCTGAAAAAATTCCTGACCGACACGGCCGACTCGCTGCTGCGGGTCGCCCTGCGCTATCCCGTCGAGGCAGCGCTCTGCATCTACGCCTGTATCTTCGGCGCGATCCAGATCGAATGGAGTTTCGACTACCATATGCTGCTCGCGGCCGACGGCGCCGCCACCGAAATGCGGCAGCTGCCCGACGGCATCTTCACGATGCTGCCGCTGACGATGCTCGCGACGCTCGTCGTACACACGCTCGTCGGCCGGGCCTCGCGGGCATGGCGCACGCTCTACCTGCTGGTACCGCTGCTGCTGACGATCGCCTCGTGGCTGCTGGGCAAGGAGTGGTTCGGAACGAGCCGGTTCTTCATCACCTCGGCCGTTCTCGCGCCACTCGGACTGCTCATGGCCCGCCGCACCCTGCCCAACGGCCCGTTCGTACGACAAACGTTGGGATACATTCGCGCTGCGGTCGTCGGCGGGATCTTCGCGCTGACGGCCATGCTCTCCGCGATGGCCATCTACCACTCGGTCATCTACATCTTCAATATCCCGGCGTCATGGGAAGTCCGTAATCTCGTCGACTCCTACATCGTCCTCTTCTCGTGGGCACTGCTCTGGCCCCTGACCGCATTGGCACGACTCGACGGCTACCTGTCGGATGAACCGCAGGGCACGAAAACGACCGACACGCTGCTCAACTGGATTCTCGCGCCGGCGCTGCTCGTCTACGCGGCGATCCTCTACCTCTACTGCCTGCAAATCCTCTTCACGTGGTCGCTGCCCAAAGGGGGCGTCGCCTATCTGGTCTTCGGCTTCACGATGGCCCTGTTCACGGTCAAGGCATTGCAGGAACTCGTCGTGCGGCGGCGCTACGACTGGTTTTTCGACCGCATCAGCATCTTCGCGCTGCCGCCGCTCGTGCTCTTCTGGGCCGGCGTCATGCAGCGCGTCGGCGACTACGGTCTGACCGACTGGCGCGTCTACCTCATCGTCTGCGGCGCGATCATGACCGCAGCCGTCGCACTCTTCGCCGCACGCCGCACCGGACGTTACTACTACATCGCCGCAACGGCCTTCGTCCTCTTCTTCCTGACGGCCTACATTCCCCGCTTCTCGGCCACGGCGTTCTCGCTGCGGTCGCAGACCGCGCGCGCCGAGCGGCTGGCCGGCCAAACGGGGCTGCTCAACGAATCCGGCCGACTCGATCTGTCCCGCATCGACGAACGCGACACGGCGCAGCTCAAACGTTATCGCGAGCTCTACGCCTCGCTCGACTACCTCGACGACCACGATACGCTGCTGCTGGCCGACCGCTTCGGCATCACCCGCTCCCGCGAACTCCTCGGCCGCTTCCATAGCGACCGGATCAGAGACTATATCCAGTGGGGCTACGAGCTCGATACCGCCGAAGCGGCAGCCCTCACAAGCTCCTACTCGAACTCGGAACTCCGTGCACCGCTCCGCATCGACGGCTACCGGTACTGCTACGCCCCCGTCTCCTTCTCCTACAACAACGGAAGCTCGCGTTATACAACCTCGGGCGACACGCTGCGGCTCTACCTGCCCGACGGACGGGAGCTTTTCCGCCGTTCGTTCGACGAGCTGTTCACGGAGCGTTGCGACCAGCTACTCTACTGGCCCGACGACGAGCTGCTCTACACGGCCGACAACCTCTTGTTCTACCGCACCGATTCGCTGCTCATCTCGTTCAGCTGGGCCGAGGTATCGCGCGGGAAGCACCGTTATGTCGCTCTGAACGTCGACAAATTCTATACGAAATAACCCGTATTGGAAACCAAACTGCAACACCCCCTGCTGGGTGAAATCGTCCTCTGCCAGACCCGCCGTGCACGCCGCATCTCGCTTTCGGTGCGCAGCGCAGGCGGCGTGAGGCTGAGTTTTCCCTGCAACGTACCGCGCGCACGCGCGCTGGCCTTTCTGGAATCGAAAACCGACTGGGTGATCCGGACGCGCGACCGGCTCGCGGCACGCGCTGCGGCGCATCCGGCACCCGACTCGTGCGACATCGAGGCATTGCGCAGCGCCGCCAAGGCCGAACTGCCCACGCGCGTCGAAGAACTGGCTCGGCTGCACGGGTTCCGCTACGGACGGGTGACGATCCGTGCGTCGCGCACCAAATGGGGCTGCTGCACGGGCGACAACAACCTGTCGCTGAGTCTCTTCCTGATGACCTTACCCCCGCATCTGCGCGACTTCGTACTGCTGCACGAACTCTGCCACACCGTCCACCACGACCACTCGCCCCATTTCCACGCACTGCTCGACCGGCTCACCGGCGGCAACGAAAAACTCCTCAGCCGTGAGCTGAGGAGCTATTCGATACCGGCTCGGTAGCCGCGCTATTCGTACTGGCCGCTTTTGAGACGCATCACCTCCTCCTTGGTCAGGAAGCGCCATGCGCCGCGTTTGAGATTCTTCTTCGTAAGGCCGGCGTAGTAGACGCGGTCGAGTTTGCGCACCGAGTAACCCAGCGACTCGAAGATGCGCCGCACGATGCGGTTGCGCCCCGAGTGGATCTCGATGCCGATCTCGCTCTTGTCCTCCTTGACGTAGGCGATCTCGTCGGCGTGGATCTCGCCGTCCTCGAGCGTGATGCCCTCCGCGATACGATCCATGTCGGCCCGCGTGAGCGGCTTGTCGAGCGACACCTGATAGATCTTCTTCTTGCGGTACGACGGGTGCGTCAACTGGCGCGTCATGTCGCCGTCGTTGGTGAAGAGCAGCAGCCCCAACGAATTCTTGTCGAGCCGCCCCACCGGATAGATGCGCTCCTCGCAGGCGCCCTTCACCAGATCCATCACCGTTTTGTCGGCGTGGGGATCTTCGAGCGAAGTGACATAGCCTTTGGGCTTGTTGAGCACCAGATAGACCTTCTTTTCCCCCTCGATGCGGCTGTCGTTGAACTTCACCTCGTCGGTCGGCTTCACCTTCGATCCCAATTCGGTCACGATCACGCCGTTGACCGAAACCAGTCCGGCCTGGATATAGTCGTCGGCCTCGCGGCGCGAGCAGAGTCCCGACTGGGCGATGAAACGGTTCAGGCGGATTTCTCCCGTCTGCACGTTGGGATTATAGCGGGGATAGCTCTTGGGCCGAACCTCGCCGCGGCGATCGTCGCGCTTGAATCCGCCCGCGGACTTCGGACCGTAACGTTTCGGCGCCCCCGCACGTTCGCCGTGACGGAAATCCCCCTCCTGCTCGCCGTAGGGGCGCTTGAACCCGAACTTGCCGGCGGATTTGCGCCCGTAGGCGGGCTTGTCGCCGTATTTCGGCGCACCGAAGGGTTTCTTCCCGTAGGGACGCGGACGATCTTCCGCCGCGGAACGCTCGCCGCCGTAGCCGCCCGAACGATCCGAACGGGGCCCGTCCGGACGGCCCCGGTAAGGCCCCGAAGGCCGGCCTTCGCCATATCTGGAACCGCCGGACGGACGGCGCGGGCGCTCGTCGACGGGTCGGTTGTCTTCCGTGAAGTGGGGATTGTACGAAGCACGCCGTGGGGCATGTTCGCGCGGGGTGTCATCGGCATCACGCCGGGGACCGGGGCGACGTTCGATACGTTCGGCGGTCGTCGTGCGCTTGCGCTTGTCGCGTGCGAAACGGTCGAGAACCACCGTCGAGTCGCTGTTGTAGTCTTTCATTTCGATTCAAATTAATTCGTGGCAAAGGTAATCTAATTTTCGCAGATTGTCCGCACAAATCGCACCAAATCAGCCGCCACGGCGAAAGAATCAGCATTTGTCCGTAAAAATGCCTCGCGCGTATCTCCGCGGGCATTCCTAAGGCCGGTCGTCCTCCGCCGGAACGGCGCGGAACCGCATGGGTTCCACCCGCACAGCCGGCCGTAAATCCGCAGCGGGCTGCCGGCATCGCACCGTCATGCAAATATATTTGGTTCTGCCCGCGGCTTGCACTATCTTTGCGACACGTTAAACCCCTCGTTTATGAATCGGGAAATCCTGCGGCTCGCGCTTCCGAACATCGTTTCCAACATCACCGTCCCCGTCATGGGCATCGCCAGCACGATGATCGCCGGCAATCTGGGCGGCGGCGACACCACACGCGCGATCGGATCGCTGGCCGTCGGCGTTTCGATCTTCAACTTCATCTACTGGAACTGCTCCTTCCTGCGCATGGGCACGAGCGGACTGACAGCGCAGGCCTACGGCGCGAAGAACCACCGCGAATGCACCGCCACGCTGGCGCGCACGCTGCTCGTCGCGGCCGTATTGGGCGCACTGATCCTGCTGCTGCAATACCCGCTCGGCCAAACGGCGATCTGGGCCATGAACGGCGACGAACTGGTCGCCGAATACTTCTACGCCCGCATCTGGGCCGTACCAGCGGGCATCATGCTCTTCGGCCTCAACGGCTGGTTCATCGGGATGCAGAACGCCCGCATCCCCATGTGGATCGCCATTCTGCAAAACGTCGTCCATGTCGGCTGTTCGTGGTTCTTCGCCTTCCGCTGCGGGATGGGCATCGCCGGCATCGGTTACGGCTCGGTCGTCGCCCAGTATCTCGGCGTGGCGCTGGCCGCCGTGCTGATCGTCGCCAACTATCGGGAGTTCATCACGCGCATCGACTGGTCGGCGGTCTTCGACATGCGGCCGATCCGGCGCTTTCTGGTCGTCAACCGCGACATCATCGTCCGCACGCTCTGCATCGTAGCCGTCTACACCTTCTTCACCGGCGCATCGGCCCGCATGGAGGATCGGACACTGCTGGCCGTCAACACCATCCTGTTGCAGCTGTTCACCCTCTTCTCCTACATGACCGACGGTTTCGCGCAGGCGGCCGAGGCGCTCACGGGACGGTTCATCGGCGCACGCGACGGGCGGTCGCTGCACCGCTGCATCCGCAACTCGATCTTCTGGTCGCTGGCCGTCGCGGCGGTCTTCGTCGGCATCTACCTCGTCTGGTGGCGCGACCTGCTGCACGTCTTCACCCTGAACAGCCCCGAATCATCGGCCTACATCATCGCAACGGCAGGCGATTACATCGGCTGGATCATCGCCATTCCGATCGCCAGTTCGCTCCCCTTTCTGATGGACGGCATCATGGTCGGCGCGACCCGCACGCGGGTCATGCGCGACTCGATGATTCTGTCGACGATCATCTACTTCGCCATCTTCTTCGCCTTCTCGCCGCTGATCGGCAACAACGCGTTGTGGTGCGCCTTCCTGCTCTACATGCTGCTGCGCGGCGTATTGCAATACTTCATGACCCACCGTTTGAAGGACATCTACCGGCAGGCGGACGCCGCCTGACCCATACGGAATCCGCCCCTGCGAAAGCTCGTGCATCGCAGGGGCGGACTTATCCGGACAAGAGGGGGCTATTCCCTCATGCAGCGTACCTGCGCACCGCAACTGCGAGCGGCCGATCCCAACAGTTTCTTCTGAATCGTTTCCAGTACGAACGCACCTGCCTTCGGACTGTCCGGCGCATAAGGCGAGGCGCTCCAGACATACCAGCCGCTCTTCGTAAAGCGCGCGGCACCTGTCGTTCCGAACAACATGCCCGCAGCCGGATAATAGATCTCCTGCCCCTCGACCGTAAAGACCAATCCATCTTTGGCGGAGACGCTCGTTCCCTGCTTGTACCACTGGGAGAAAGGGGCATCGGCCGTCGGAGCGAAGGCCGTCCAGACGAAGCGATGCGACACCCGGTAACCGGGCGGACAAGGATCGTAGATGCTCTTCGCCCCGACATCGGACAGCGCATCCGTGCAACCCCACAGGTCATCTTTCAGGCGGTCGCCGGCAGCGACGTAATACCAGTTGGGATAGGATGCGCCGGTGCTTTCCGGAATTTCGGTGATGAAATTCATCGGATAACGCACCGCAGCCTCCATCGTAGCGGCTGCACCCAGCCGTTCCCCGTCGGCCAGGTGCCAGCCCGGAGCGGCATCGAACGCCGCCGAAGCCGCCGAATCATCCGCAAGTTCGGCGCCCGCCGCATCGTAGACGGCCATACGCTCCTGCGACGAACGGAACGGCACGAACGGGTCTTTGCGGCCCCACTGGTAGAACATGCCGTAGCTCGACGCATTGTCAGCGCCCAGCCAGGCGGCAGCGAGCGCTCCCAGATTGCGATCCATGACCGCCGCTGCGCCGAGACCCTCATAGGGAAGCGCATACCGATGCAGCGACCCTTCCAGATCGGCCGACGTCAGCCACAGATGCCAGCTCCATAGAATCGCACCGTCGGCGTCGCAGGCCGCAACAACGGCATTGCCCTCCACGAAGGGATCGGCCGTCGTAAAACGGATGCGTCCCTCCTCGCCGAGCGAAACCTCCCCGATCAGATTCGGCGCCGTCTGCCACAGCAGCTTCGCGGTCACTGGCCGCAGCGCTTCGGGAACGATTCCGTCCGCCTTCCCGCAGGTCGAACCCGCGGTGTAGGCCGCATCGGGCGGCGTCACCGCACCGTTGCCCATCGTCGTGGCGTCGAACTCGTAACGTCCCGCCCGCGCCACGACGTAGCAGTTGGCCGTCGCCGAGGCATCGAGCGCCACGGGCGCCGGTTCGGTAGCCGCATAAGCGATCGTATTGTAGGTCTTGATATGGTTGGCCGCAAGCACGACCTCCGCCTGCGACGTCTCGCGCACCATCTGTCCGCCCTCCGTATCGGTGATCGTGAAGCGCCAGCCCCGGTAACTGCCCGGCGGAACGACCAGACAGAAGACGACGGGATCGCCTCCGGAGAGCGCGGCGCCCCCGGCACCGCAGTCGAGCAGGATCGACGGATGTCCGGCATCGACGGAACGTATCGTCCACCCGCCGGCGGCCGTCCATTCGAACCGCATTCGTCCGGCAAGCGGCGCACCGTCGAGCGTCGTCAGACGGATCGAGCGGATCGTCGCCGTTCCGGTGAGTTGCAGCCGCACCACGCCGCAGACCGACGTGAAGCGGAGATCGTCCGCACGTGTGCTTCGGGCGGTCATCGGGCTGATGCCCGCAGCGAACGTCCCCGAACCTCCGAAGGGCTGCACCGCAGGAAGCGTCGTCGTCACGCCCGTACCTTCGGCGACAGCATCCGGACGATAGGGATAGCAGGCGTAATAGACCGCGCTTTCAAAAGCCTCGCCGGTGAAATCGGCAGACGTCCCGCCCGCAAAACGGTCGTCGATCGCATAACGGCGGCACGCCGGCGAATCTTCTCCCCACAGCGCGATCGCATCGCCCGCCGACCACCGCACCTCCGTGCCGCGCGGGCCGCCCAGCGACGTCCGGGTCTCGTCGACCCGGGCATGTACCTTCATAAGCGCCGGCGTCTCCTCCGACGGACGCAGCGGCGACTGCGCCTCGTCCGGTTCGATCCGCTCGCAACCGACCGATGCGAGCAGGATCGCAACGAGATAAAACCGTCTCATCGTCCCGACCCTATAAATCCTCCCACGGGTCTTCGACCATCGGCGTGTTACCCGATTCCGACGACGCTGCGAAACCGCGTTCCGCGACGCACTCCGTCGACCGTACTTCCGGAGGCAGATAACCCGCCGCCAACGACAAATGCTCCCGACCGGTTCCGGTACAGGTTGCCTGCAACGTATACCGAGCGCGGAAAACGACTGGTGAAAACGAATGTTCGCACATAACTTCTTTCTGTTAAAAGTTGATATTTTCTCTCTTCGTTTTCTCGCCTCGGCATAGCCCGAACAAGTTCGGCTCTGCGCTCGGCTTATCGAAAACGTTGAACAAAACAAAGATAATAAAATTAAAAAATCTTTTTATTTTATTACAAACGTGCGATACGAAAGCTCCGCTTCGGACACTCGCGGAAGCGTGTACGGGAAAAGCAAGGCCCCGAAAAGCCGGAGAGGGGCTGCCGGAGCTTCGAAACGGGATCGACGGATTGCCGACCGCGCCCGTCGCCCGCCATCCCTCTGCCAGAAAGCTCCCGGTACCGATACGGCGAAGGCCGGAGACGGGATGTGAGATCCCGTTCTCCGGCCTTCTGTCGGAAGACGAAAGAGTTCCCGTTATTCGAGACCCTTCATCTTTTTGAGCAGCTCATTGTACTCGTTGTACTTGTCCATCATACCCGGTTCGTCGCGCAGACGGAAGCTGATCGACTTGATGTAATCGACCGTATCCACGTCGTCGGGTTTGAGCTGATGCGCCTTCTCGAAGTAAGGCAGAGCCGCCATGTAAACGACGTTCACCTCTTTCAGGTCGGCATCGTACTCCGACTGGCTGCGGTAATTCTTCTGTCCCATCTCGGTGTTCATGGCGTCGGCCTTGACCGTATAGAACAGGCCCAGATAGTAATTGCCCTCGTAGAGGTCGGGCTTCAACTCGACGACCTTCTTGAACGAATTGATCGTCTCGTCGTAGTTCTTCAATTTGTAGAAGACACGGCCGCGGCCGAACCAGAGGTCGACGTTGTCGGGATCGCTTTCGAGCGACTTGTCGATCATGCCCACCAGGTCGGCGGGATCACCCACGCCCTCCTCCGAGGTATAGAGCTGCATCAGGCCGTCGAGAATCTTCTCGTTCTTCGGGAACTTCTCGATACCTGCCAGCAGTGCGTCCTTCGCCTTGATGAGGAAGGCCGCATCCTTGTCTTTCTGGCCGTAATAGCTGTGGAACAGATAGTAGTAGACATCGCCCGCCTCGTCGGTATAACCGGCGGCCAGCGCGTCGTTGAGCGCCTGTGCACCGCGCGCGAACGATTCGGGATGGTTCGCTCCGTCGACGGTCAGCAGATAGCCGGCATAGTAGAGGAGCGCCGGATCGGCCTCGCCGAAAGCGGGGCACTGCTGCGCCTTGTAGGCGGCCAGATAGGCCTCGGCGCCCGTAAGGTATTCGCCCGCTTCGATCGAGACATTGCCCAGAATCGAGGCGTAATTGGAGATCTGCTCCAAACCGTTCTTGATCTTCGACGCCTGCTTGGGATCCAGCTCGTAGGCCTTGTTATAGGCTTCGATCGCCGTATCGAGGGCACCTTCCTTGATCTCCTGCAACTGCTTCCATGCCACGATCTTCCCGTCGCGCTCGTAGGCGATGAAATAGGGATAGTTCCATGCAATGGCTTTCGAACCGTTGAGCGTCACCTCCTCGGTGCTCGTGGGATCGCCCACCGAAAGTTTCAGCAGCGTCGTCTCCATCGGAGCGAACAGGTTGGCCGTCGGTTCCGCTGCGGCGTCGTAATAGACCCTGCCGCGATTGATCCACGTGGCGGCCTTGGCGTTCTTCTTGGGATTCGCGATGTCGGCATCGCTCTTCTCGAGTTTGGACAACGTCGCCTCCTTATTCACTTTCTGCGCTTCGGCAGCCGGAATGGCCAGCAACGCAGCGGCTGCGGCCATCAAAATGAATCTTTTCATACTCGTTTTAACTAAAATAATTGGTTTATCTCCTGATGTATCTCTTTATTGCTCGGCGGCAGGCGTTTCGTCCGTCGCTGCGGGAGCGGGATTCTCCCCGCCTTCGACCGCCGCCAGCTCCTCCTCCTCGCTGCCCGGAACGGCCATTACCGAGGCGATAGCGTCGCCCTCGCGCAGGTTGATGATCCGCACGCCCTGCGTAGCGCGGCCCGCCACGCGGATCTGCGACACCGCCGTGCGGATCGTGAGACCCGACCGGTTGATAATCATCAGATCGTTGTCGTCAGTCACGGCCTGGATCGAGATCAGTTTTCCGGTCTTCTCGGTAATATTGATCGTCTTGACGCCCTTGCCGCCGCGGTTCGTGATGCGGTACTCGTCCAGATCGGTCCGTTTGCCGTATCCGTTTTCGCTGAGCACCAACACGTCCTGCCCGCTGTCGGGTTCGACACAAATCATGCCGACCGCTTCGTCGCCCTCTTCGAGCGAGATGCCGCGCACGCCGGCGCCCACACGGCCGATCGGACGCACCGTCCGCTCGTTGAAGCGGATCGCCTTGCCCTCGCGCGCCGCGATCATCACCTCGGCCTCGCCGCTGGTGAGCTTCGCCTCGATGAGCTGGTCGCCCTCGCGGATGACGATGGCATTGACGCCGTTGCTGCGCGGCCGCGAATAGGCTTCCAAACGGGTCTTCTTGATCGTACCGTCCTTGGTACACATCACGATATAGTTGTTGTTGACGTACTCCTCGTCGTCGAGGCGCTTGACGTTGATGTAGGCGCGCACCTTGTCGTCCGGTTCGATCTGGATGACGTTCTGGATGGCGCGTCCCTTCGACGAGCGCGTTCCTTCGGGAATCTGGTAGACCTTCAACCAGAAGCAGCGCCCCTTCTCGGTGAAGAAGAGCATCGTGTTGTGCATCGTGGCCACGTAGATGTGCTCGATGAAGTCCTCGTCGCGCGTCGCACTGCCCTTGGCGCCCACGCCGCCGCGGTTCTGCGTGCGGTATTCGGCCAGCGGCGTGCGCTTGATATAGCCCATGTGCGAAATGGTGATGACCATTTCGTCGTCAGCGTAGAAATCTTCGGGATTGAACTCCTCCGAGGCGTAGACGATCTCCGTGCGGCGTTCGTCGCTGTATTTCTCCTTCATTTCGAGCAGTTCGTCCTTGATGATCTTCATCTGCAACGGTTCGCTCCGGAGCACCTCGTTGAAGTAGGCGATCTGCTTCTGCAACTCGTCGCGCTCGGCCGTCAGCTTGCCGTGTTCCAGCCCCGTCAGCGCGCGCAGGCGCATCTCGATGATCGCCGAAGCCTGCAACTCGCTCAGGCCGAACTTCTCCATAAGCGCCGTCTTGGCCTCGTCGGGCGTGCGGGCGGCGCGAATGGTGTGGATCACCTCGTCGATATTGTCCTGCGCGATCAACAGACCCAGCACGATGTGCAGCCGCTCCTCGGCCTTTTGCAAATCGAAGCGCGTGCGGCGCACCACCACGTCGTGCCGGTGCTCGATGAAGTGGCGGATCATGTCGCGCAGGTTGAGCAGGTAGGGACGGCCGTGCACCAGCGCGATGTTGTTCACGGGGAACGACGTCTGCAACGGCGTATTCTTGTAAAGCGTATTGAGCACCACGCTCGCCACGGCATCCTGTTTGAGGATGATGACGATGCGGAGTCCCTGACGGTCCGACTCGTCGTTGATGTAGGAGATGCCCTCGATCTTCTTGTCGTTGATCATGTCGGCGATCTTCTTGATCATCTCGGCCTTGTTGACCATGTAGGGAATCTCCGTCACCACGATGCACTCGCGGCCCGACGCCGTGTGTTCGATCTCGGTCCGGGCGCGCATCACGACGCGTCCGCGGCCCGTCATGAGCGCCTCGCGGACGCCCTCGTAGCCGTAGATGATGCCTCCCGTCGGGAAATCGGGGCCCTTGACGTACTGGAGCAGCTCCTCGCACTCGATGTCGTGGTTGTCGACATAGGCGCAGCAGGCGTCGATCACCTCGCCCAGATTATGGGGCGCCATGTTGGTGGCCATGCCCACGGCGATGCCGCTCGCGCCGTTGACGAGCAGCAGCGGAATCTTGGTGGGGAGCACCGTCGGCTCCTTCATCGTATCGTCGAAATTGTTCGTCCAGTCGATCGTCTCCTTGTCGATGTCGGCCATCACCTCGTCGGTGATCTTGCGCATACGCGCCTCGGTGTAACGCATCGCCGCAGGCGAGTCGCCGTCCATCGAACCGAAGTTGCCCTGACCGAAAATCAGCGGATACCGCAGCGACCACTCCTGCGCCATGCGCACCATGGCATCGTAGACCGACAAGTCGCCGTGGGGGTGGAACTTACCGAGCACGTCGCCCACGATACGGGCCGACTTACGCGTCGGTTTATCGGAATAGAGCCCCAGTTCGGCGCTCATGTCGTACAAAATACGGCGGTGCACGGGCTTCAGACCGTCGCGCGCGTCAGGCAGGGCGCGCGAAACGATGACCGACATCGAGTAGTCGATGTAGGCCGATTTCATCTGCTGCTCGATGTTGACGGGGATGATACGCCCCTCCAAACCGGCATTCTTTTCTTCTTCAGTCAGCATGTCTTATCTATTCGTTTTCAACTGTCGTTCTCCGTGTCGGCGGACGGTCCGCAGGGATGCGGAAATCCGCATCCGCAGATTTTCCGAAAACATCTCCCGTCGCGCTCCGATCCGGCTTGCCGAACCCCTATTAATAACAAGCAAAAATACGATTTATTTCGCAAACGGGCAACTTTTAGGGGTAAAAATTCAATCTCTCGACATGTCTTCCGACCGAAACCCTCCGTTTTCGGCAGGTTTCAGCCGATCTGAGCGCATTCGGCATCCGCCCCCGACAGGAGGACGCGGGAAACCGGCTCTTCACCGGCCGGCAAAGCGGCGAATTCCCGTCCGCAGGAGTTGCGATTGCGCGGAAGATTTCGGAGTTTTGTTCTGCTAACCTCCGACGAACCATGAACCGATTCTTTTCTACGCTGCTGCTTTGCGTCGCCACCGCGCTCTGCGTCGCCGGCGCAAATCCGCCCGCAGGCGGTCTGCCCTGCCTGTGGCATTTCGACAAAGCCCGTCACGCCGCGCACGCCGCGACCTTCGTCGACGAAGGGTACCTGACGGCCGACGGCCGCCCCGGAGCGACGCTCCGCTACCTCCGCGCCGACGGCAACGCCCCCGGCGGCTTCGTCCGCACGCTCGGCAAATCGCATAACCCCGCCGTGCGGGGCGGAGCGGCGGGCGACTGCTGGCTCTTCGCCGTACCGGTCGACTCGCTCGGCCGCGGCGAACGCATCGGCATCGACTTCCTCTTCGGCAACGACGCCTCCGCCCCGAAATACTACCGGCTGGAATATTTCGAACGGGGACGCTGGCTTCCGGCCGCGCAGCTGCGGCGTGCGACGGAAGATCCGGACATCCGCTACACCCACCGTCTCTTCGCCTCGGGCAAAGGCAACTCCTACAAGGTCTTCGGCACGATCCGGCTGCGCGACGCCCTGGTGCGCGACACGCTGCGCATCCGCTGGGTGCAGGCTGCCGACCTGCGCGCCGACGACGGGCGTCCGATCCCCTCCGACAGCATCGGCGCCAGCGGATTCTGCAACGCGCACGGACTGGGCGCCTGCATCCGCCGGTTGGGCGCCCGCCCGCTCTCCCGCCCGCGGAGCGTCCTCTTCATCGGCAACAGCTACACGTATTACAACCTCGTGCCGGGAATCGTCCGCGAACTGGCCTCCTTCGAAGGGCGCGACCTGCGCGTCGAGATGTTCACCATCGGCGGCTGCACGATGGAGCGCCACCTCGAACAGGCCGACTGCCGCGATCTGATCGAACGGGGCGGTTACGATTTCGTCGTGTTGCAGGATCAGAGCCTCCACCCGGCGCTGATCGGCACCCCCGACGACCAGGGGATCGCCGGCCGCATGGAGGCGATCGTCGCCCACATCCGCACCCACAACCCGAAGGTCAGACCCTACGTCGAGATGACGTGGGGACGGCGCGACGGTTATACCGACCGGAAATTCGACTACGACTTCCTCCGAAGCTACGCATCGATGCAGGAGCGCATCCGCGTCAACACCCTCGCCGAAGCCGAGGCCGTCGGGGCGGGCTGCATTCCGGTCGGCGTCGCATGGAGCCGCGTGCGCACCGAACGGCCCGACATCGAGCTCTACGCCGCCGACGGTTCGCACCCCTCCTACGCCGGCTCCTACCTGGCGGCGGCCGTGATCTGCACGACACTGACCGGAGCGCCTTTCGGTGCGGCGCCCTCCGACGGCCTGCTCGATCCCGACACGGCGGCCTACCTGCGCCGCGTGGCGGAGCAGACCGTGCTGGGCGGCGAATAACCAAACGGCAGCGGGGTTTCGGAACGTTCCGGAACCCCGCTGCCGTCTCCCGCTCGCCTCAACGGAAATCGATCAGCTCGTAACCGGCGTAGTCCGCCGCATCGAAGCGCCGCACCTCGGCCGACGGTTCGATCCGCCGGATCTCGATACGCATCCGCTCGCCGTCGAGATCGTAGATCACCGCACGCGGCGATCCGTCGGCGGCGACGTCGACCGTGATCGAACTCATCGCCGCCCCCTTGTCGACCGGCGTGAGCCGCAGACGGCGCACCTCGCCTTCGGAGGGCAGCAGTTCGCTGCGGAAGGCGTCGTCCAGGAAATCGAACGCCCGCGTCGGGTTGCCCAGCAGGCTGCGGCTCTGCGTGTCGACGACGTCGACCACCACCTCGCGCTTCGAGGGATCGACCTCCCATTTCGAAACGCCGTCGGAGTAGGCCTCGGCATCGCCCACGCGCATGTAATAGCGGTCGCCCTCGACGGCATAACTTCCTTCGGCGGCAAAGTCGTCGCCTTCGACCGCAAAGGTCACCGTATAGGCCTTCATCGCCCGGAAACGGGCCGCCAGCTCGCCTGCGACCTTCCGCGCAGGCGCATCGTCCGCCGCACGCAGCGGCAGCAAGGATACCAGCGCCGCCAGACACAGCGCCCACCGGAGCAGACCGCCGGGCCGGACTATCGTATTCGATCGTGTCGTCATCGTCAGAAAACACCCAATTCCTGCAACTTCGCTTCGAGGCTCGGCAGGTCGTGATAGAGAATATCGCGCGGTTTGGCGCCCTCCTGCCGCCCCACGATGCCCGCCCGTTCGAGCTGCATCATGATCCGGCCGGCACGGTTGAAGCCCACTTCGTAGTTGCGCTGGATCATCGAGGTCGAGATCTGCCCCTGCGACACGGCGTCGCGGGCGATCTCGGCGAATTTCGAGTCGTATTTCACCGGTGCGGAGCTCTCGCTGCCCAGCGCCGCCTCGCCGCCGCCCGAGTCGGGCGTATAGTCGGGCAGGTTGTAGGCCGACGTATAGCTCTGCTGCTTGGAGATATACTCCACGATGCGCTCCACTTCGGGCGTATCGACCAGTGCGCACTGTATGCGCGTCAGTTCGCCGTTGTTCGAGAAGAGCATGTCGCCGCGGCCGATCAGCTGCTCGGCGCCCGGACGGTCGATGATCGTGCGCGAGTCGATCATCTGCATCACGCGGAAAGCGATGCGCGCCGGAAAGTTGGCCTTGATGCCGCCCGTGATGACCTTCACGTCGGGACGCTGCGTGGCGATGATGAGGTGGATGCCCACCGCACGCGCCTTCTGCGCCAGCCGCATCACGGGGCCCTCGACCTCCTTGGCCGTCATGATGAGGTCGGCGAACTCGTCGACCACCACTACGATGTAGGGCAGGTAGCGGTGTCCTTTGAGGGGATTGAGCCGCCGCGCGGTGAACTTCTCGTTGTACTCCTTGATGTTGCGCGCACCGGCGTCCTTGCACAGCGACAACCGGTTCTCCATTTCGATGCAGAGCGAATTGAGCGTATAGACCGCCTTGCGCGGATCGGTGATGATGGCCTCCTCCTCCGACTCCATTTTGGCCAGGAAATGCCGTTCGATCTTGGCATAGAGCGAAAACTCGACCATTTTGGGGTCGATCATCACGAACTTCAACTGCGCCGGATGCTTCTTGTAGAGCAAGGAGGTGATAATGGCGTTCAGTCCCACCGACTTGCCCTGTCCCGTGGCACCGGCCACCAGCAGGTGGGGCATTTTCGCAAGATCGAAGACGTAGTTCTCGTTCTGGATCGTGCGGCCGATCACCACCGGCAGTTCGGCCTTCGCCTCCTGGAATTTCATCGAGCGCACGGCCGAATACATCGACACGATCTGCTTGTTGCGGTTGGGCACCTCGATACCGATGGTCCCCTTGCCGGGGATCGGTGCGATAATGCGGATACCCAGCGCTTTGAGGCTTTGCGCGATATCGTTCTGCAAATTCTGGATACGCGAAATCTTGACCCCCTGGGCCTGTACGATCTCGTAGAGCGTCACCGTGGGGCCCGTCGTGGCCTTGATGCGCTGAATGGGGATACCGAAATTTTTGAGCGTCTCCTCGATGCGCGACTTGTTCTCGTAAATCTCCTCGTCGGTCACCTCCGAGTCGGAGAGGTAATCTTCGAGCAGCGCGACCGACGGACGGCGGTAATTGACCAGATCCTTCAACGGGTCGTAGGCTTCGGTCGTGATCCGGTGTTCGTCCACCAGCGCATCGTGGTGCTCCTCGACGGTCACCACCACCCCTTCGGGCGCATCGCCGGCCGCCGCGGGCGCACCCGCATCCTTCACCGTGAAAGGTTCGTCGTCGTCCAGGAAAGGATTCTCCTCCGCATCGGCATCCTCCGCCCCTGCCGGAGTATCGGCCGGCACCGCACCGCCCGTATCGTCCGTGCCGTCCGAAAGGTCGATCTCGACGAATTCGTCCTCCTCGCCCGCCAGCCGCGACGGCAGCGGCGCTGCGTCCGCACCCTCCGGCTCTTCCGCGCCGAGCGTATGTTCCTCGAAGGGATCGTCGTCCGTGACACGGTTGCGGGCATAGTAGTCGTTGACGGTCTGCACGCCGCCCGAAACGGGAGCCACGCCCACAGGGTGCACGACGAAAGGATCGTCCTCCTCGCCGTCGGCCGCGACCGCGGCCTGCGCCCCACCGGCAGCAGGGCTGACGGCCCGCTCCCGCTGCGGCTCCTCCTCCGCGACGGGCGCGGGCGGAGGGGTCGGCCGCACTTCGCGCACGTCGCTCTCCGCAGGCGCCGCCTGCTCGTCGTCCTCCTCTTCCCGGGGACGGGAGACGACGAGCGACTGCAACGACGGCACCTTCTGCGCCACCGTTCCCACCAGCTTGCCGCTCTTGTCGACCAGCACGTTGCCGGCGCGGTTGACCGTATTGATGAAATTGCGGTTGATGAAGACGCCCGTCAGAATCCAGCCGCCCAGCAACACGATGAAGCACCCCACCATACCGATGCTTCCGCTCAGCAGACGTCCCATTTCGATGCCGCAGGCGCCGCCCCAGCCGCTGTTGAACATTCCCCACCCGTCGTCGAAGGCGACGCCGAGCGTCAGCGACCCCAGGATCAGCACCAGCAGCGAGCTGAGCACCGAGTGGTGGAAAAGGACGGGCCGCCGGCGCAGGATGCGCGCGCCCATCATCGTCACGATGATCGGGACGACGATCCCGAACAGACCGAACGAACGGCCCACGAGCATCTCGGCCGTCCATGCGCCCAGACGGCCGCAGGGGTTGTCGATCGAATCGTCGAAATTGGGATTCTCGCTGCCGATGCCGTGCAGCGCGCTGTAATCGCCGCGCCAGTCGAAGTAGTAGAAGACCACCGACGCCACCAGAAAGATTCCGGCAAAGAGCAGCAGCAGGCCGAAAATCCACCGCGCGCTCTCGCCGTCGGAGCGCGTTGCGGAGGCCTTTGCCGATTTGGATTGGGTCGATGCCATGTCAGTGTTCGTTTATCGATACAAAAGTAACGATCATTTTCCATTTATGCAACGTCGCAGGCGAAAGCCTTGCGGCGCAACCGTTCGCCGTAGGCCGCGTCGGCGAAGGTCAGGAAGCCGTATTCGGGACGATGCCCCGCCTCCGCACGCAGGCCGCGGGCGTCGAGCAGCTGGGCCGTGCGGCGCGCCACGGCAGGCGCAGGATCGATGATCGTCACGTCGCGGCCGGCCGCAGCCCGGCGGATCGCCCCGATCAGGAAGGGATAGTGCGTACACCCCAGCACGATCTGGTCGGCGCCGCGCGCCAGCATTCCGGCCATCGCCGCCGCCACGGCGCGATCCGCCTCGGGCGTCTGTTCGAGGTCGTTCTCCACCAGCTCGACGAAGCCCCGCCCCGGCTCGGCGATGATGGTCACGTCGCGGCCGTAACGCGCCGCCGTACGGTGGAACAGGTCGCCTTCGAGACTCCGTTCGGTCGCCAATACCCCCACCACGCCGCTGCGCGTATTCCGGCAGGCGGGTTTCACGGCAGGCTCCATACCCACGATCGGCAGCGCCGCATAGTTCGCCCGCAGGAAATCGATCGCGGCGGCCGTCGCCGTATTGCAGGCCACGACGACCAGTTTGCACCCCTCCTCCACGAGCCGCGCGACGGCTGCATCCGCAAGCGCACGCACCTCCTCGCGCGGGCGCGAGCCGTAGGGGCAGTTCTTGCCGTCGCCCAGATAGAGCAGCGACTCCTCCGGCAGCAGACGCCGCACCTCGCGCCAGACGGTCAGCCCGCCCAGTCCCGAATCGTAGATTCCTATCGGAGCGTTATTCATTCCCTTCGAGATAATGTATGATCCGTTCCACGGCCTCCTCGTCGCTCAGCGTGTCGCAGTCGAGCACGAGCGCCGCCTGCGCGTAGTAGGGTTCGCGCTCGGCGATGTTGCGCCGCATGAACTCCACCAGCTCGGCATCGCCGAGCCCCTGCAATTTGGGGCGTTTCGCCCGTCCGTAGGGCGTCAGCCGCGCGGCGATCCGCTCCGCCGAACGGCGCAGATAGACCGTCGTACCCGCCTTCGACAGCATCTCCATATTGTCGCTCCACGTGGGCAGGCCGCCGCCCGTGGCGACGATGCAGGCCTCGCCGGAAGCCGCCACGCGCTCCACCACCGAACGTTCCAGTTCGCGGAAGCGCTCCTCGCCCTCGTAACGGAAGATGTCGCCGACCGACGCCCCCTCCATGCGTTCGACCTCGGCGTCGGTATCGACGGCGCGCACCCCTGTACGGCGCGACAATTTACGCGCCAGCGTGCTCTTGCCGCACCCCATATACCCCACCAGAAAGACCTTCGTCGTCATTTCGGCCGTTTTTTCGGATTCGTCCTTTCAGAACAGGTTGAGCTGCTCCACGTCGATCACGTCGTCCTGATCCCCGCGCGGGCGTTCGATCGTGAACTCCACGTCGTCCGTCTGCGGCGGCACCGCCGCAGGCCCCTCGGGCAGTTCGATTCCCGGCGCTGCGCCGACCTCATTCGCCGCAGCCGCTCCCGTCGCAACGGCCGGACCGCCCGCAGGCGCGTCACCGGAGCGGTCATCTCCCGCCGCAGGATCGGCCGGCTCCTCTTCGGGTTCTTCGGGCTCGACGAAGTGCAGCGACGCCACCTCGAAGGTCGTCACCCGCTTGCCCTTGGCACGGTGGCTCTTGACACCGACGAAACCGTCGACTTCTATGCGCTCCGCAGGCCGCGATGCCTGCGCTCCGGCATAGGTCACTTCCAGCTGCGCTCCGGCACGTCCCGTGCGGCAGACGAAATCGCCCGTTCCCTCCTCGTCGAGGAAGAACTGCGTCTTGTCGCTCGATTCGATCGGGAAGCGTTTCAGATAGTAATAGTTCTGCTCGCGGTCGAAATAGCAGACCGCATAGACCCGCTCGGGACGGTAGCGTTCGACCAGCACCGTATCGTCGGGAAAGTGCTGTTGCAGGTCGTAGCCCGTGATATAGTAGGTGCGGGGCGTCCATACCAGCAACTTGTCCTCGCCCTTGAAGGCGCCCAGCGCATAGCCCCGCCCTTCGGTGTTGAGCCGGTGCACGTCGTCGTCGAACCAGATTTCCTGGCTGCCGAGCGTCGACGTGCCGCGCTCCTTCATCACGATCTTGTGGATGCCGTAGCGCGAAAAAAGGTTGCCCTGGCTCTGACGCCCCTTGATGGCCAGCGTCGAGAAGTCGAGATCGACGATCACCTTCTTCAACCGCGGGCGCGGCTTGAAGTAGACTTTCAGCACCTCGGCCTCGCCGTTGGGGTTGACCGTCATGTAGAGGATTTCGCTTCGGGGCGTTCCCTTCGTGATGTCGTACTCCTTGTCGCGCGTGATGCCCTTGATCGCGCAGCGCTTCATCAGGATCGGGCCGTTCTTGCCGTCGCGGTAGAGGACGTTGTAGATCGTCCGCTCGTCGTTGCGCTTGAAGACGCCGATGTAATAGATATTCTTGTCGAAGAAGGCCTTGTCGCTCACCTTGGTGATAATGTAGCGACCGTCCTTCGTAAAGACGATCACGTCGTCGATGTCCGAACAGTCGCACACGAACTCGGCGTCCTTCATCGACTTGCCGATGCCGAAGAATCCCTCGGCGCGGTCGACGTACAGCTTGGCGTTCGTGACGGCCACCTTCGCCGCCTCGATCGTATCGAACGACCGCAATTCGGTGCGCCGCTCGCGGCCCTTGCCGTACTTCTCGCGGATGCGTTCGTAGTAGGCCACGGCGTAGTCGGTCAGATGATCCAGATCGTAGTGCACGCGCTCGATCTCGGCCTCGATCGCCTTGATCTCGTTGTCGGCCCTCTCCGAATCGAACCGCGAGATGCGGATGAACTTCAACTCCGTGAGGCGCTGCACGTCGTCGAGCGTCACTTCCCTGCGCAACAGCTTCTTGAAGGGCGCCAGCCCCTCGTCCACCGCCTCGTAGGCCGCCTCGCGGGTCTTGCACCCCTCGATGAGCTGGTAGAGCTTGTTCTCGATGAAGATGCGTTCGAGCGAAGCGGCGTGCCACGCCTCGTTGAGTTCATGCAACCGGATTTCGAGCTCCTGCCCCAGCAGCGCCCGCGTATGATCGGCCGAACGGCGCAGTATCTCGCTCACGCCCATGAAGTGGGGCTTCTCGTCCCGGATGACGCAGGCGTTGGGCGAAATCGACACCTCGCAGTCGGTGAAGGCGTAGAGCGCGTCGATCGTCTTGTCCGACGACTCGTCGGGCGCCACCTGCACGATGATCTCCACGTGCTCGGCCGTGTTGTCGTCCACGCGGCGGATCTTGATCTTGCCCTTCTCGTTGGCCTTGATGATCGACTCCTTGATCGACTCGGTGGTCGTCGTATAGGGAATTTCGGTAATGGCCAGCGTCCGTTTGTCGATCTTCGATATCTTGGCACGCACCTTCACCACCCCGCCCCGCAGGCCGTCGTTGTAGCGCGACACGTCGATCATGCCGCCCGTCGGAAAGTCGGGATAGAGCTGGAACGTCTCGCCGCGCAGATGCGCGACGGCCGCATGGATCAACTCGTTGAAGTTGTGCGGCAGGATCTTCGACGCCAGTCCCACGGCGATGCCGTCGGCACCCTGCGCCAGCAGCAGCGGGAATTTGACGGGAAGCGTCACCGGCTCCTCCTTGCGGCCATCGTAGGAGAGCATCCACTCGGTGGTCTTCTTGTTGAAGACCACGTCGAGCGCGAATTTCGACAGCCGCGCCTCGATGTAACGGCCGGCGGCCGCCTCGTCGCCCGTGAGGATGTTGCCCCAGTTGCCCTGGCAGTCGATCAACAGGTCCTTCTGCCCCAGCTGCACCAGCGCGTCCTTGATCGAGGCGTCGCCGTGGGGGTGGTACTGCATGGTCTGCCCCACGATGTTGGCCACCTTGTTGTAGCGGCCGTCGTCGATCACCTTCATGGCGTGGAGAATGCGCCGCTGCACGGGTTTCAGGCCGTCGCCCACATGGGGCACGGCGCGTTCCAGGATCACGTAGGAGGCGTAGTCCAGGAACCAGTTCTTGTACATGCCCGTCAGCTTGCGCACGCCCCCCGTCTCGGAGGTCAGGCGCGCATAGCGGCCCTGCGCCGCAGGCTGCGCGGCCTCCTGAGATGCGGCGGCATCCGCGGCAGCGGCCGTTTCGGGCCCGGTCGCGGGGTCGTCGTTGGGATATATCTCTTCGCTCATAGTCGTTTAATTTTCAATCCGATATCCGGCCGAAAAAACCGGCCGTCACGCCTCGCCGATCTGCAAGTCGCCCTCCACGATATCCTCCTCGATGCGGAGATTGTCGACGATGAACCCCTGCCGTTCGGGCGAGTTCTTGCCCATGTAGAACTCCAACATGTCGTGAATGGGATCGTCCTTCGTCAGACGCACCTTGTCCAGCCGCATCCGTTCGCCGATGAACTCCTTGAACTCGTCGGCCGAGATCTCGCCCAAACCCTTGAAACGCGTGATTTCGGCCTGCGCGCCGCACTTGCGGATCGCCTGCTGCCGCTCCTCGTCGGTATAGCAGTAGAAGGTTTCCCGCTTGTTGCGCACGCGGAACAGCGGCGTCTGGAGGATATAGAGATGGCCGCCGCGGATCACGTCGGGGAAGAATTGCAGGAAGAAGGTCATCAGCAGCAGCCGGATGTGCATTCCGTCGACATCGGCATCGGTGGCGATGATGACCTTGTTGTAGCGCAGGTTGTCCATATCCTCCTCGATGTTAAGCGCCGCCTGCAACAGGTTGAACTCCTCGTTCTCGTAGACCACCTTCTTCGTCAGGCCGAAGCAGTTGAGCGGCTTGCCGCGCAGCGAAAAAACCGCCTGCGTGCGCACGTCGCGGCTCGTCGTGATCGAACCCGAGGCCGAGTTACCCTCCGTGATGAAGATCATCGACTGCTCGGCCAGGTCGTTCCTGTCCGTAAGGTGTATCTTGCAGTCGCGCAGCTTCTTGTTGTTGAGCGACACCTTCTTGGCCGTCTCGCGCGCCTTCTTCTGAATGCCCGAAATCGCCTTGCGCTCCTTCTCGTTCTCGACGATCTTCTTCTGCAACACCTGCGCCGTCTCGGCATGCTTGTGCAGGTAGTCGTCGAGGTGCTTGCCGATGAAATCGAGCACGAAGTTGCGCATCGAGACGCCCGGCTCGATCTCCTTCGACCCCAGCTTGATCTTGGTCTGCGACTCGAACACGGGGTCGGTGACCTTGACCGAGATGGCGGCGATGATCGACGTGCGGATGTCCGACGCATCGTAATCCTTGTGGTAGAACTCCTTGACCGTTTTGGCGATCGCCTCGCGGAAGGCCGCCTGGTGCGTACCGCCCTGCGAGGTGTACTGCCCGTTGACGAACGAGTAGTAGCTCTCGCCGTAGCCCGACCCGTGCGTGATGGCCACCTCGATGTCGTCGCCCGAGAGGTGAATCGGCGCATAGAGCGGCGCGTCGGACATCTTCTCGTTCAGCAGGTCCAGCAGACCGTTCTTCGAGACGTAGGACTGGCCGTTGAGCTTGAAGGTCAGGCCGAGGTTGAGGTAAGTGTAGTTCTTCACCATCTCCTCGATGTACTCCATGTTGTAGGCGTAGGCGCCGAACACCTCCTCGTCCACGCGGAACGAGATCAGCGTGCCGTTGCGCTCCTCCACGCCGCTCTCCCAGCGGTCGCTCTGCTCGATGCCCTGCGCGAAGGTGACCGTGCGGGCCTCGCCGTCGCGCACCGAACGGGCGGTGAACTCGCTCGAAAGCATGTTGACGGCCTTGACGCCCACGCCGTTCAGACCGACGGTCTTCTTGAAGGCCGTACCGCCGTACTTGCCGCCGGTATTCATCTCGCTGACGGCCGCCGCGAGCGATTTGAGCGGAATGCCGCGCCCGTAGTCGCGCACCGTGACCACGTTGTCGACCACCGTGATCTCGATCTGCTTGCCGGCACCCATGATGAACTCGTCGACCGAGTTGTCGACGACCTCCTTGATGAGCACGTAGATGCCGTCGTCGGGCTGCGAACCGTCGCCCAGCTTGCCGATATACATGCCGGGGCGCAGGCGGATGTGCTCACGCGGAGTGAGGGTTACGATCGCGTCGTCGCCGTAGGAGGCGGGGGTATTGAGTAAATCTGACATAATTGCGTCGTGCGGAGTCCGGCGGCTCCCGCTTCCGGCGGCGGACCGCCGGCGATACCGGAAACTCCTTGTCTATAAATTGTTAGTTACGATTCGGCCGCGCCTGTCCGCGCACCTCGGCCAGAGCTGCGGCCATCCGCTCGCGCACGCCGTCCATCAGGACGTGGGTCTCGGTCGCCGCGACCTCGGCCGCCGGCACGGGCGGCAGCACCTTCACGGTGATGCGGTTGCGCCAATTGAAGAGGCGGTTGCGGCCGATCACCCGCTGCGTACCGTCGAGCACGACCGGAAGGATCGGCACACCGGCCTCTTTGGCCAACGTGAAAGCCCCGGCCTTGAATCGGTGGATCTGACCGTCCTTCGAGCGGGTTCCCTCCGGAAAGATCGCCACCGAAGCCCCGCGCGACAACCACAGCCCGCCGTCGCGGAGCAGCTGCTCCAACGCCTCGGCGGCACGTCCCCTGTCGATGCAGATGTCGCCGTGGACGAGCAGGAACTGCCCGAAGAAGGGGATGCGGAAGACTTCGCGCTTGGAAACCCAGCGGAAATTGAGCGGCACGTGGTAGAGCGCGCCGATGTCGACCATGGCCTGGTGGTTGAGTACGATGACGTAACGCTCGCGGCGGTCGACGTTCTCCAACCCCTCCACCCGACGGGGGAAAGGCAGCAGAAAACTCAATGCCAGATACCGCGACATCTCGTGAACGATGCGCCGCGACTTCTGGAACGGGTACGTCAGCGCCAACACCGCGACCGACAGGACGAGGACTACCGTACAGATCGCTGCCAGCCAGATGTAGTACAAAATACTCAACATGCTTCGTGTCAATAGTTTTAATTGTCGGTTCCATCCTGCGGCGGACGGTTCGACACAGCGGGTCGGCCGGCGATGCACGCCGCCCGACCTTCCGCTCTAATTTTGCAAAAGTACAAATTTTTCCGCAATTAATTCAATTTTCGGGCGACGAAAAACAAAAGAAAAACCAGTAACCCGAAGCGGGTGCGGCCCGCGGGAGGGACGTACCGCGCCTGCACACCGGAAACGGCCCCCGCCCCGAAACGCATTGCCGCAAGAGCGCTGCACAAGGAGTCCGGCACTTCGCCCGAGAGGGATCGTTTCGCCCCGACGCCCGCTCGATTTCGGGTGCGGACGGATCGGCCCCTCCACTCTGCAATCGACTTATCCACAAGGCATAATCCCGCGAAAAGACGATCCGCCCCGCTTCGGATGCAGTCCGCCGACAGCGGGCGGAACCGCACGAACACCGGCGAAGTGCACACCGCCGCATCGCCTTCGCACTGCGACCGATCCGGCAACGAAGGCTAAAAACACCGGAACCGCCCGCACCCATCCAAACCGAGCGCAATCGCATCATCCCGCCGCCCCACGCATGCCGAACCCGTCGGCGGCCGGTTATGGCGGCCGCCGACGAGCCTCTTTCGCATGGAAAGCCGAGGGGCATCCCTGCCCCGCCGCAATACGCGCCGCTCCGCCGCCGTTTCCGGCGCACCTCTTCCGCACTTTTAAAATAGGTGACAAAAATATTTTGAAAAAATCACTACTTTGCAATACAAACTATATTCGTTTATATATATATTTGCAGCGTAAAATAGCAATCGAAACATACAACCACCGGAAAATGAAACAGTATCTCCTCCGTATGCCGCTGCTCCTGCTCTTCGCCGCCCTCGCCGTCGACGCCTCGGCCGCCCGTCAAACCCCGACGACGGGACGGGTCGTCGATCCGGACGGCACGGCCGTCGCCTACGCCACGGTCGTGCTGCTCGACGCCGAAACGCAGTTGGCGGGTACGGCAACCGCGGCAGACGGGTCGTTCTCGCTCAAAGTCCCGGCCGGCCGGTACCGCCTGACGATCCAATACCTCGGCTACGAAACGCTCACACGCGACGTCGATACGCCGGGCGATCTGGGCGAATTCGTACTGCATCCCGCGTCGGTCGAGATGCAGGAGGTGGTCGTCAAGACCAGTCTCGTCCGCCGCGAAGCCGACCGGTTCGTCATGGAGATCGCAGGCTCGCCCGTCGCGCTCGGCAAGGACGGCACCGAACTGCTCAAACAGGCGCCCGGCGTCTGGCTCACCGACGACAAGATCGCCATCAACGGCGCATCGGGCGTCAAGGTCTACATCAACGACCGCGAAGTGCGCATGTCCACCGAGCAGCTGCTCAACTACCTGCGCGGGCTGAAATCGGAGGAGATCCAGCGCATCGAGGTCATCCCGCAGGCCGGTGCCGACTACGACGCCGACTCGGCGGCCGGCATCATCCGCATCACGCTCCGCCGCCAGCGCGACAACGGGCTCACGGGCGACCTTTCGTTCTCGACGCGCCAGAGCCGGCAGATCGAAGGCTACAACCCCTCGCTCTCGCTCAACGGCCACGCAGGACGCTGGACCTTCAACGTTTCGGGCTGGGCGAGCGTCGTGCCGCTGCATGTCACGAAAACCGCCGAACACACCGAATACCGTGCGGGCGGCGCACTGCTCGACGCCTCCTCCGAAATGCGGGGCCGCGACAACTGCGGCGGCGGACGCGCCGGCGCGATCTTCGACATCTCCGAACGGCACAGCATCGGCGCCGAGGCCGACTTCTACATCGACCGCGACCGCTCGCCCAACCGCTCGTCGACCGACTTCCGCGAAGCGGAGCGGCTGACCCGCAACGAAAGCCTCTACGACGGTTCGGAGCGCGTCAATACCTTCTCGGCCACCTTCAACTACATCTGGCGCATCGACACGCTCGGCTCGACGCTCAAAGTCATGGCCGATTACAGCCGTAACAACCGCCGCCACGGCAACGACAGTTTCGTCCGCTCGACCGCCGCCGGCATCGTGCGCGACTCGACCTACGACGACCGCACGCGGGGACTTTACAACGTGGCGGCGCTCAACGCCGCACTCGAAAAGCGGCTCGGCGAGGCGTGGCAGCTGCGCGCCGGCGCGAAGTACACCTACAACGACATGCACAACGAAGCGCTCTACCGCTACCTCCGCCCCGAGGGGTGGGAGACGCTCGACGCGTACAGCTACGTCACCGACTATACCGAACACATCACGGCCGCCTACGCCGCCGCGACGCTGAAAAAGGGGCATTGGAACGTCGTGGCGGGGCTGCGCGGCGAATATACCCGCACCACGGGTTACGGCAGCGACGTGCGCCAGCGTTATTTCAGCCTCTTTCCCAACGCCAACCTGACCTATGCGTTCGATGCGGCGGGACTGTGGTCGCTCACGGCGCAGTACGCCCGCAACATCTCGCGGCCGGGCTTCTGGGCGCTCAACCCGATGCGAATGCAGATTTCGGACTACACCTACCAGTCGGGCAACCCCGACCTGCTGCCCGCCTACACCGACAACCTCTCGCTCACGGCCGTCTTCGCCGGAAAGTATTCGCTCAGCGCCGGCGCCCAACTCCACCACGACGAGATCGCGCAGGTCTTCGGCAGCGACGCCGCCGACGCATCGATCACCAACCTGCGTTTCGAGAACCTCGACCGCACGGAGCAATACTTCGCCGCGGCGAATATTCCCCTGCAACTCACGAAGTGGTGGACGCTCAACGCCAACCTCACGGGCATCTGCCGCCGCGACCGCATCACCGCCGACGCACCGCTGCGAACGACGTGGGCCGCCTTCGCCAACGCCGCGACGACCTTCACGCTGCCGCGCAAGTTCTTCATCGAAGCCGAATACTACGCCATGAGCCGCTTCCGGCAGGCCAACCTCGACATGAAGAGTTACCACAGCGTGACGCTGAGCTTCAAAAAACGCCTGCTGGACAACCGTCTGACACTCACGGCGCAGGTAGCGAACCTCTTCGACCGTTCGCAGCGGTTCGTGGCCGAGACCGAAACCTTCGTACGCGACCTGCGGGTATCCAACGACTGGCAGCCCCGCCGCTTCGTACTGACGGTCAACTACAACTTCAAGACCGGCAAGTCGTTCAAGGCCCGCAAGGTCGAGAGCGGCGCCGGAGACGAAAAGGGGCGGATGTAAAAGAAGCCGACATCGGAAACCGAAACTGCACGGGAGTTTTTCTGAAAAGCTCCCGTGTGTCGTTTTCCGGCCGATTCCGTTCGCGATCGTCGAAAAATCCCGCCTCATTCTTAGGTGTTTTTATCCGCCGGCGTGTATATTCATAATGAAAACCTTTCGACACATCGAACCTCAAACTACAAATTTATGAAACGAGAAGAGATCAAAAAGCCCGACTACACGGCAGGAATCCGCCACACGACGGTCGGCAGCGACAGACACGACGTTCGCAGAGAGAACTTCCGAAACAAGACCGTCCGGACAGCAAAACGCCGGAGCGGTCTTATCGGAAGGCTGTTCGCCTGTTCTGCGACGCTGGCACTGGCACTCGGTGCCTGCACGGACGACGCCCCCGTCGAACAACCGAAAAGCGGAGGCGTTGACCTGACCTGCATCGTCGAATCCGACCTGACGGCGGCTCTCGGATCGTCGACGGACGACAGACACTCGTGGGAAAGCGGCGACAGGATCGGAGTCTACGCCGTATCGTCGGCACCGACGCTCAATGCCGAAGCCTCCGTCACAACGAACGATGGCACAAGCTCGATCGCATTCCACGTCAACCGCGCCGAAACCGGCGACAAGCTCCATGCCTATTTTCCCTACACGAAAGACAATTCGTCCAACGATGCGAAAAACGTGGCGCTGTCGATCGCTGCCGTACAGTCGCAGTCCGAAGCCGGCGCATTCGACATCGCGAACCTGCCAATGGTCTCCTATCCGCAAAGACTCGACGCCGAGTCCCTCTCTGAGATACCCGCCCTGCAAATGCACGTGCTGGGAGGAATTCTGCGCGCAAAGGTCTTCGCAGACGGACAGTACGGAGACGAGAAGGTGCAATCGATCGCTTTCGCCGACGAGAATACGCCGATGGCCGGTGCATTTAAACTGGATCTGACCGGGCTGAGTGACGAGGCGTCGCTGATCGTGACAGGACTCGCCTCCCGCACGGCAAAAACCCAGCTCTCCATTCCTTACGCCGTCCCGTCGTCGCAGGAGAGCGCCAAAGACATTTACATGATACTCGCTCCGGGCACCTACGACGGGACCCTCTCCGTAACCACCGAAAAAGCCGTGTACACGCAGCCGTTCCAATGCGAAATGAAACGTAACGCCTGCTACGATGCGAGCATAAACCTTTCGACCGCAGCCAGAGAATCCATCGACGGCTGGAACGGCGAAGGAACCGCCGAAGCCCCCTATCAGGTGGCGACGGCAGAAGACCTGCAACGACTGATCGCTCTTTGCAACAGCGACGGCGGCGAATACGCCGAATTCGCCGACAAACATTACCTCCAAATTGCCGACATCGACATGGCTCAGATCGCGATCCAACCGATCGGACTCAGCGAACAATCGCCGTTCCGGGGCGTTTACGACGGCGGAGGCCACACGATCGGCAATTTCACGCTGACAAACTGCGAATCCGGCGCCTGCGGTCTGTTCGGTTATCTGGACGGAGCGACCGTGAAGGACATCCATCTCGAAGAGTGCGAATACTCGGCTTCCGGACTCCATGCAGGCGGTGTGGCCGGCGTGGCGAAACAAAGCGTGATCCGCGGCTGCACGTTTGAAGGATCGCTCGTCGGAACGGCCGAAACGGAGTTCGACGGATATGCCGTCAGCGACGTCGGCGGTATCATCGGCTACGCGCTCGACTCCGAGATCGCAGGCTGCACGTTGAAAGGCTCTATTCGCGCGCTGGCACAGATCGGCGGCATGGCCGGCTACACGAGCGGGACGAAGATATCGGACTGCACGGTCGACGCCGCGGCCACGATCGATGCCGAAACTCACTTCCTCGGCGGCATCGTCGGCCGCGCCCGTCACAATTCGACGATAGAGAACTGTACGGTGGGCGGCAAAGCGTCGGCCTACAACGGCAATTATGTCGGCGGAATCGCGGGACATCTCACTTCGGGCAAGATCTCCGGCTGCACGATCGCTGCCTCGGCCTCGCTCTCGTCGAAGGGCGATCACACGGGCGGCATCGTCGGGGCGCTGCAAGCCAACGAGGAAAACGCCGACGACGGAAGCAATATGACAGCCGTCGTCGAAGATTGCGAAACCGACATCATGGTATTCGGAGCCGATAACGTCGGCGGCATCGCCGGCTATCAGGGAACCGCCACAGCGGAGCACACATCGATCGTGCGGAACTGCACGTCGCGGGAATCCGTCACGGGATACGGCTACAATACAGGCGGTATATCCGGTTCGATCACCTCCTACGGCGACAGTTTCATCGAGAACTGCCAGAGCTACGGCGACGTCAGCTCCTCATTGCATCAGGTGGGCGGTATCGTGGGCTACATCGTATCGAAAGGCGAAACCGCCGTCGACGGCTGCATCGCCTACGGCAACTGCCGCGGACAGCACAGCGTGGGCGGTATCTGCGGATACGCCAAATGCAACGACGCGGTCTGCATCGTCGACATCGTCAACAGCATCTACGCCGGCCGCGAGGTCGAGGCGACGGGCAACAACGGTTCCAACGGCTATACGCTCGCAACCGGTCTGGTCGGCTGGCTGCAAGTCGGAACGGGCAAAGCCCACATCGTCAACTGCGCATCGCGCGTCCAAACCGTCAAGACCGTAGGCAAGGCAGGCGGTTATCCCTCGGCCAACAACACGCTGTCGGGTATCCTCGGTTTCCAGAACGGCTCGCCGACAGCCGTCGAACTCTACGGACTCTACTCGACCATCGGCAGGAACGGCTTCCTGACCGACGGCGAACCCTCGACCTCCATCTACTGCGGCGGCATCTACGCCAAAATCCACAGCGGCAGCTATACGATCACCTCACTCAAACATTGTTATTTCGACCCGAGCACGCAGGCCGGTCCGGGAATTTCGAATCTCACCAAGGCGGACGCAGCGACCGTCAAGGCCTACGGAGAGATGTCGACGCTGCTGGCCGACCTCAATGCCGCTGTCGCCGCTTACGAGGGCACTTGCGGCCGCACACTGAAAAACTGGACGCTCGACGCCGACGGATACCCCGTCATCGAAGGCATGACCACCCTGCTGCCCGTGAGCAAGACCAAGCGCATCAGCGTTATAGGCGACTCGATTTCGACCTTCCGAGGTTTCGTACCGTCGGGTTATTCATGCCACTATCCGACCTCGGACCACGATCTGACCTCCGTGTCGCAAACCTACTGGTACCGGCTGGCCCACGACCTGATGTCCGACGCCCGCATCGAGCGCAACATCTCCTTCTCCGGCACGGCCGTCGCCCGCACGACCGATCCGGCCTACGCTTCCCAGGCATGGTACGGCAACGACTTCTGCGCCCGCTTCATCGCACAGGGCGGCGTGGGGCAGCCCGATATCGTGCTCATCCACGGCGGCACGAACGACTACGCGCACAACGTCGACCCGCTCGCTCCGGGCCTTCCGATCCAAAGCGCCGAGGCACCGTCGGAGGCGGCGCTGGCCGAATTGTTCGCCGCAGCCGACGCGGCCGCGACGCGCGCCGAGATCGAAGCGCTCGACGACACGACCTTCTGCACGGCCTACATCAAACTGCTTCGCTTGCTGAAAGAGCGTTATCCCGACGTCAAGATCGTCTGCATCATCGGCGACTACCTCTCGACGGGCATCGAACGCTCGACGCTCGCCATCGCCCGCCACTACGGCGCCCGCTGCGTCGACCTCTACGCCGTGAACGGCTTCAACGACCAGACCTACATGCCCAAGCACGACTACAACCCCGCCACGGGCAAGGGGTGCCACCCGAGCTCCGAAGCGATGAAGTTCATCGCCGACAAGATCTACGCCGAGCTGGGCAGCTGGCTCGAGGAGTGACGCACCCGACTGTACGAATGCAAGGGGGGGGGCCGTCCGATCGCCGGACGGCCCCCCCCCTTCTGTATCCCGTACCGCAAACGAAAGAGGAGCGCCCGAAAGCGCTCCCCGTATCGTCGGTCGGAGATTACTGCACCCGTTCGAACTGCACGGCGTAACCGCCGCCGGGGGCCATCGCCATCGCAAGACTGTCGGCCGCCGTCACCGTCCGCTCCTCCAAGAGGTAATCCTCGCCGTAGCGGTCGGCATTCACGCCGTCGCGGAAGATGCGCGCCTTCCACCGTCCGTCGCCCAGGAAATCGAGTTTCACCTCCACCTCGCGGGCATCCCAGTTCGTCAGCGCACCCAGGTACCAGCGGTCGCCCGCACGCCGTGCCGTGACGATGTAGCGGCCGATCTCGCCGGCGGGAATCAGCGTCTGGTCGAAGCGCGTCGGGAAGCGCACGATGTAGTCGAGCGTCTCAGGCTCCTTCTCGTAGGCCGTCGGCGAATCGCAGAGCATCACCAGCGGCGAATCGAAGACGACGTAGGTCGCGACCTGATGGGCGCGCGTGCCCTGGCTCATCGGATGGTTGTTGACCGCACGGAAATTCTTGCGCGAAGCGTTGCGCATCGCCCCCTGCGTGTAGTCGACCGGGCCGGCCACCTGACGGATGAAGGGGAAGGTGCAGTCGTAGGCCGGCATGTCGGCGGCCGTCTTGTCCGTCCATTTGAGCTGTTCCAGCCCGAAGATCCCTTCGAAATTGACGACGTTGGGATAGGTGCGCTGCAACCCCGTGGGCTTGTAGACGCCGTGGAAATCCACGATCATGCGGTAGCGCGCCGCAGCGTCGGCGATGCGGTAGACACGCTCCACGGCCGCCTGGTCCTGCCGGTCGATGAAGTCGACCTTCCAGCCCGCGACGCCCAGCTCCGAATAGTAGCGGCACGCCTCCTCGAGCTTGTCGTCGAGCACCTTGGCCACCACCCACAGGATGATGCCCACCTTCTTCTCGCGGGCGTAGGAGACGATCTCCGGCAGGTCGATCTCCGGCACGACGTGCATGACGTCGCCGTCGCGCACGCCCCACCCCTCGTCGAGCGCCACGTACTCGATGCCGTTGGCGGCGGCGAAATCGATGAAATACTTATAGGTTTCGGTATTGATGCCCGACTTGAAATCGACGCCGTAGACGCCCCAGTTGTTCCACCAGTCCCATGCGATCTTGCCGTCGCGCACCCACGAGGCGTCGGCCACGCGGCTCGCTTCGGCCGTCTGCCAGACCATGTCGTTCACGGGCAGTTCGGTCACCGTCGCGGCGTAGGCCACGATGCGCCACGGATAGCTGCGCCGGCCGTCGACGCGGGCGATGTAGTCGGCACTCCGCTCCACGACGTCCTGAAAGCGTTTGGTCAGCGACGTCTCGGTCGGGTACTCCGCGAAACGGGCCGCAACCCCCCTGGCCTCCTTGTCGTAGGTAAGGTAGACGCCCGGATAGGCCTCGACGTCCGATTCGGTGTAAAGCACGTAACCCCGCTCTCCCAGATCGACGAGCACCGGCATGAAGGCCACCGTCTGCGTCCGGAACTTGCTCAGCGGCGCGTACTCGTAGGTATTTTCGAACGACGTCCGCATCGGAATCTCCGTTTTGGAATAGGGAATGTAGGCCGACGGATCGCCCTCGAAATTGAGCTGCGCCGTCTCGTCGACGATCGTCAGCTCGCCGTCGCGCTCCGTATAGAAGCGGTAGCAGACGCCGTCGTCGTAGGCGCGGGCCAGGATGCCGTAATCGCCGCGCAGGCGCAGGTCGAGTTCGTTATAGGCCGCGTCGAAACGGCTCTGGCGGTAGAGCGGCGCGTCGATCGTCTCGTTCACCGCACGCCGCCGTGCCGAGCGCACCCTGGGCGACTCGCCCAGCACCTCGCCCGTCGAGAGCGTCAGCGCCATTTCGGAGGGGGCGACCAGCGTCTCCCCGTCGCGGGCGACCGTAAAGCTCAGCCGTTCGCCTGCCGTGAGCACGAGGGCCAGACGACCGTCGGGACTCTTCACTTCATAGGTTTTGACCGGTGCGGCCGAAGCGCCGAGAAGCGCCGCCGAGGCCAGTGTCAACAGAAAAAATCGTTTCATATCGAATCAGGGTTAGTAGTTTGTCGTATCAGAAGGCGACTTCGGGCGCCTGCGCAGCGCTGTCGTCCGCCTCGAAATAGGGTTTCTGCCCGAACGAGAGTATTCCCGCCACCAGATTGGCCGGAAAACGGCGGACGGCGACGTTGTAGGCCTGCGTCTTCTCGTTGAAGGCCGTGCGGGCTACGGCGATGCGGTTCTCCGTCCCCTCCAACTGCGCCTGCAACTCCTGGAAATTGCTGTTGGCTTTCAGATCGGGATAGTTCTCGGCGACGGCGATCAGACGCCCCAGCGCCGAACGCACGCCCTCCTGCGCCTGCTGGAATGCCGCCAGCCGTTCGGGCGTCAGGTCGTCGGCGTCGACATTCATCGAAGTCGCCTTCGAACGCGCATCGACCACCGCCGCGAGCGTCTGCTGCTCGTGGGCGGCATACCCCTTCACCGTATTGACAAGATTGGGAATCAGATCGGAGCGGCGCTGATACTGCGTCTCGACGTTCGACCACGCACCGTGTACGGCCTCCTCCTTTTCGACCAGGCCGTTGTAGACCGAATACCCCCAGACGGCGAGCACCGCAACGACCGCAAGGACAATCCAAAGACTCTTTTTCATGTTGTTCACTTTCATGCTCCTTTTCTCGCCTCGGCATAGCCCGCACAAGTGCAGCTCGGCGCTCGGCCTAACGAAAAGGTTCGTTTTCGTTGTTAAATACGTTAATTAATACGGACGAACGGACAAGGTTACTAACCTGCCCGCCGCTTTTTTGCTTTTCACCATTTCGAACCGGCACCGCCGCCTCCGAAGCTGCCGCCCCCGAAGCCGCCGCCCGCATGTCCTCCGCCGAAACCTCCGCCGAAGAGACCCCGGCCTCCGATCCACATTCCGCCGCCGCGGCCGCCGATGTCGCTGCCGTCGGCTTCCCTGCGGCGACGCCGGATCGTCTCGCCGCAACGGCGGCAGACGAGCGTCTGTTCGACCATGCGCCACCCCTCGGCACGCAGCACGATCCGCTCGCCCTGCGACCGCAGCGCGAACCACCGCTTGCAGCGCGGACAGCGCAGCATACGCACGACGGCCACCAGCGGCACGGCGACGCATCCGCCTACGATCAGCGCGATCACCCACCAGGGCGTGTCGTCCTCCTGCGGAACGGCGTCCGGCACGCCCGTTTCGAGTTCGCTGCCCGCGAGCACGGCCGCCACGGCTTCGACGCCGCGCACCATGCCGCGGTCGTAGTCGCCTTCGCGGAAGGCGGGCAACATATAATTCGTCTGGATGCGTTTGCAAAGCGCGTCGGGCAGCACGCCCTCGACGCCGCGCCCCGTCACGAAGCGGATTTCGCGCTGCTCCCTCACAAGCAGGATGCCCACGCCGTTGCTGTCCTCGCGGCGGCCGACGCCCCACTTCGAGAAGAGCTCGTAGGCGAACGTGAAGGGATCGCCGCCCGCAATGGCGTCGACGGCCACCACGGCCACCTGCGCCGCACCGCGCTGGCGCAGGCCGTAGCAGATCGAGTCGATGCGCGCCACGGCCGCCTGCGAAAGGATCCCGTCGGGATTCGACGTGAAGCGCGTACGGTCGGCCGACTGCACGTTTTCGATCTGTTCCACCGCGTAGGGATGCGCCGCGGCGGGCAGCCACGCGCACAGGCAGACCAACAGGAGGAGATTGCGTATCATCGTCTCAAAGATAAATCAAATTTTCCGAACCGCCAAGCCCTCTCCGAGCGATTCGGGCGCCCGTCGCAAAACCCGAACCGATGCACGACAAGCCCCGGACCGGATCACTCCCGAATCAGAATCCGGTAGCTCCACGGCGCCATATCCTGCTCGACGCGATAAGGCACGACGATCCGGTTGCCCGTCAGCGCATCGGCGTATTCGCCCTGATAGATGCCCGTATTGAAATCGGCGTGGATCGTATAGGGCGAGAGGTTCATCACGCAGAGTACGCGGTTGCCCTCCACCTCGCGCACGAAAGTCATCAGGCAATCCTTGGCGTTGTTCTCGATCTCGACGAACGAACCGCCCCGCTCGCCCGCCTGCAACGCGCGGTTGCGGTGCTTCAACAGACACAGCAGCCGGTACAGCTCCGTGAAGCGCCCCGGACGGGGATCGACCATCGGATCGCGGTCGAAGAAGGCGAACGAATGGTCGTAGCCGAACTCCTGCCCCGTATAGACGAGCGGCATCGACTGCGGCAGCACGAACGTCAGCGCGGCCATGATTCCGGCCGCATCGCCCAGCCGGCGAAACTCGCTGCCGTTCCACGAATTCTCGTCGTGATTGGAGGTGAACATCAGCCGCATGGCCGAACGCGGATAACGGTCGCGGTCGGCGTAAAGGTAGTTGCGCAGGTCCCACACGCGGCGGCGTCCCTGCGCGATGTCGTTGACGATATGGTGGAACTCCCACGCATAGCAGGCGTCGAACGCTCGGTCGAAAAGATCCGCCTGCTCGGCTTCGGCCAGCATGAAGAGATTATGCTTCACTTCGCGCAGCTGCGCCGCAGCCTCCTGCCAGAAGGCCGTGGGCACCAGCATGGCCATATCGCAGCGGAACCCGTCCACGCCGTGCTCCGCGAGCCAGAAGCGCATGGCGTCGATCTGCCCCTGCCACACGGCTCGGTTGGCGTAGTTGAGCTTGGCCGTGTCGTCCCAGCCGTTGGGCACGACCGGCTCGCCCGCCGCGTCGCGCTCGTACCAGTCGGCCGGACACTCGGTCACCCACCGCGCGTCGCGCGCCGTGTGGTTGGCCACCCAGTCGAGCAGCACTTTCAGCCCCAGTCCGTGCGCCGTCGACACGAAGCGGTCGAAATCGGCCATCGTCCCGAATTCGGGATTGACGCCACAGTAGTCGCGCACGGCGTAGTAGGAGCCCAGCGTCCCCTTGCGGTTCGTCTCGCCGATCGGGTGGATCGGCATCAGCCACACGGCGTCGATGCCCAGCTCGCGCAGGCGGGGGAGATGTTTTTCGGCGGCGGCGAAAGTCCCTTCGGGCGTCAGCTGCCGCACGTTCAATTCATAGATCACCGCAGGATAACTCCATGCGGGATGCGGAATATGTGTCGTTTCGTCCATTTTTATCCGATTCAGACCGCAAAAATAGGAAAATTCGGCAACATCCGAAATATTTTACTTTTCAACCCTTCCCGCGGCGGATTATCGGAAAAAAAGTAATATCTTTGCGCAACCATTCAAAACATTAAAGATTAAGTCGACATAAAACCCATGAAACATCTCGGGATTTTCATACTCGGCGCATTGCTGCTGGCATCGTGCGCCACCAACAAACGCGCGGCCTACATCCAGCAGGTACAGACCGACATTCCGACCGCCATCGAACAGGACTACCAGATCCGCATCAAACCGCTCGACCGGCTCACGGTGACCATCAACAGCAAGGACCCCGAACTGGCAGCCCCGTTCAACGCGGCATCCTCCTACAACTCGCTCAACGGACTCTCCTCCTATTCGAGTTCCTCGAACGGAAACCTCCAAATCCTCACCGTCGACAAAGAGGGCAAAATCCAGCTGCCGATCATCGGCGAGATCGATTGCGACGGACTCACGCGCAACGAGCTTGCCAAAAAGATCGAAAACACGATCCGCGAAAACGGGATGGTGCACGACCCGATCGTCATCATCCAGTTCGCCGACGTGAAATTCTCCGTCCTGGGCGAGGTCGCCCGCCCCGGGCAGTTCTCCATCACCAAAGACCGCATCTCGCTCTTCGACGCCCTGGCCATGGCCGGCGACCTGACGATCTACGGCCAGCGCGAGAACGTGGCGCTGATCCGCGAAGAGAACGGCATGAGGACGGTGCACTATTTCGACCTCAAAAACCCGGACATCCTCACGTCGCCCTACTTCTATCTGCAACAGGACGACGTCGTCTACGTCACGCCGAACAAATACAAGGCGCAGGCGGGCGAAATCAACCAGAACCGTTCGTTCTACATCTCACTCGTTTCGGTAGCCGTCTCCGTGGCGACGCTCCTCGTCACCATCACCCGCTAATAATCGCCAGTTTTTCATGGAAGAAAATCGCAATGTAAACAACGTCCCTGCGGAAGGGAACGAGGACAGCATCAACTTCTCGATCCACGACCTCATACAAATGGTCATCGGCAACTGGTTCTGGTTCCTGTTGTCGACGGTCGTCTGCCTTTCGTGCGCGCTTTTCTATATCTACACGGCGCCGAAAGTCTACAACCGCACGGCTACGATCCTCATCAAGGACGGCAAGAAGGGGAGCGAAACGGATATCGCCGCCTTCGGCGACCTGCTGGGAGCCACGGCACGCCGCAACGTCGACAACGAGATCATCGTGCTCAAATCGCGCAACCTGATGACCGAAGTGGTACGGCGGCTCAACCTGCACGTCAACTACGTCGTCAAACACGGGCTGCGCACCGAGAACCTCTACCGCCGTTCGCCGATCGACGTCACCTTCATCGACGACAACGAGCGGCAGGCGCTGGCGTTCGAACTGACCCCCGTCGACAACGAGAAGTTCTCGCTCACGAGGTTCGTCAACCGCACCTCGGCCGATTCCGACAAGGACAAGGATTCGGAGATCTACGAGGTCGAGATGACGGGGCGGTTCAACGACACGATCACCACGCCGTGCGGACTGCTCGTCGTGACGCCGACGCTCTACATGTCCGACGACTACTTCGGCGACCCGATTTCGGTGAGCAAACAGATCGTGAGCAGCGTGGCCTCGGGTTACAACAAGCGAATCGCCATCGAGTTGGTCGAGAAGCAGGCCAACGCCATCTCCATTTCGCTCGACGACAACATTCCCCGCCGTGCGGAGGACGTCATCAACACGCTCATCGCCCGCTATAACGACGAGTCGATCAACGACAAGAACCGTATCGCCGACTACACGGCCGACTTCATCGACAAGCGGCTGCGCATCATCGGTTCGGAGCTGGACGCCGTAGACCGCAAGATTTCTACCTATAAGAAAGACAACGAGATGTACGACATCACGGCGCAGGCCACGCAAAGCCTGACCGAGAGTTCGCAATTCAAAACCGCAGGTCTTTCGGTGGAGAACCAGATCAGCATGGCGCAGTACATACGCGACTATCTGCTCAACGACACCAAGCTGCGCGACCTGATCCCGGCCAACGTCGCCATCACCAACGTGTCGATCTCCGACCAGATCAAGAACTACAACGAGCTGATGCTCCGCCGCGACAAACTCGCCGGCAACGCATCGAGCAACAGCCCCGTCATCCAGGATTTCGACAGCGAGCTGGCCGCGCTGCGGCGGGCGATCATCGCCTCGCTCCAATCGCATATCTCGACGCTCGAAATCCAGCTGAACAACATCCGCCGCGAGGAGAGCCTCGCCCGCACGCGCATCGCTTCGGCGACCCGCCAGAGCACCGAACTGCTCGACAATACCCGCCAGCAGCGTATCAAGGAGGAGTTGTACCTCTACTTGTTGAACAAGCGCGAAGAGAACGAACTGACCAAGGCCATCGCCGACAACAACGCCCGGATCATCGATCCGGCCTACGGCAGCAGCACCCCCGTGGCGCCCCGCTCGGTCATCATCCTCTTCATCGCACTGCTGTTCGGTCTGGCCACGCCGTTCGGCATCATCTACCTGATGGAGATTCTCGACACCACCATCCGCGGCCGCAAGGACATCGAGGACAAACTGAGCATTCCGTTCCTCGGCGACATCCCCGAATACCACGGTTCGACCCGGCAGGGATCGGTGGTGGTGCGCGACAACGGCCGCGACAGCGTCTCGGAGGCATTCCGGCTGATCCGTTCGAACCTGGGCTTCATGAGCGTCAAGTCGGGCAAGTTGCAGATCATCATGGTCACCTCGTCGGATCCCCATGCGGGCAAGACCTTCGTCACGACGAACCTGGCCATGACGCTCGCCCTGGCCGACAAGAAGGTAGTCATCGTCGACCTCGACCTGCGCCGCCGCACTCTCTCCAAACAGATGGGTCAGCGCGACAACCGAAACGGCGTATCGGGCTACATCTCCGGAACGATCGCCAACCTCAACGACATCGTCTTCCAGAGCGGCCTGCACGAGAATCTCGACATCATCTTCGCCGGTCTGCAACCGCCCAACCCGGCCGAAATGCTCCTGTCGGAGAAGTTCGACGAATTCATGGCCGACCTGCGCAAACGCTACGACTACGTCGTCATCGACAGCGTGCCCGCCATGGCCGTGGCCGACGCGCTGATTACCGACCGCCTGGCCGACCTGACGATCTACGTGATCCGCGAAGGACTGCTGGACCGCCGGCAGCTGCCCGACATCGAAAAACTCTACCGCGAGAAGAAATTCCACAACATGAGCATCGTGCTCAACGGTTCGACCGGAGGCGCACGCCGCGGATACGGTTACGGATATGGCTACGGATACGGGTATGGTTACGGCTATGGATACGGCTACGGCGAAGACGAGAGCCAAAAGTCCTCGGCCGTCATCGACAGCCGCTACAATCTCACGCAACGGCTGAAAGATTTCTTGGGTCTGAACGATAAAAAGTAATACCGCAATGGCTATCCGGGATGCAATTATCGCCGTCGACTTCGACGGTACGGTCGTTACGCACGCCTACCCCCATATCGGCAACGACATCGGCGCCGTTCCCGTGCTGCGGGAACTGATCGGCAACGGTTGCCGGGTGATTCTCTACACGATGCGCAGCGGGAGACTGCTCGACGACGCCGTAGCATGGTTCGCCCGCAACGACATTCCGCTCTACGCCGTCAACGAGAACCCCGCACAGCGGGAGTGGACCGACTCGCCCAAGGTCTTCGCCGACCTCTACATCGACGACAGCGCGCTGGGATGCCCGATCAAGTTCGAAGACGGCATCAAACGCCCGTTCGTCAATTGGGTCAAGGTGCGGCAGCGTCTCGTCGAAGAGGGCTTTCTCGACTGAGCCAGCCGGCATGCGGGAAACCCGCAGGGTACCCGTCTCATCTGCTCCGAGGGCGTTCGTAACGAACGCCCTCGGCGTATTTCGTAAAATCCTCCCCGATGCAGACGAACTCCCGAAACGGACGGAAACCGACTTTTCCCGGAGGTATTCTCTTCAAACTTTCAGCCCGCAGCCGATGATATTCTCCGCCGGCTGCGGGCTGTCGCCTTCCGGTTTTGCCGAAAGACGACAAACCATGCTCGACGACACAACAAAATGATACCGTTTTTTTCGGCCGAGCACCCTATTTTTCCGATTTCTCCGTTATTCAGGCAGCGCCGCAGATACGCTCTCCGGACAAAATGCGAACGAGCTTGCTTTTGCCTCCGGCTTATCCGCCTTTGGCTGACGCCTCGGATACTCGCGCCCGGCAAAATGCAAATAAATTTGCTTTCACGCCCGACTTTTTCGTATCTTTGGCTGACGCCTTAGATACTCCGTCTCGGCATAAACAAGCTGACGCTTGCTTCTGCGCTCGACTTTTCGTATCTTTGCGAAGATGTAGCGGCCAGGACGCGACGTGCAATCGCAGCGGGACGACGAGCCACACGCCGCCGCGTGCGGTTCGCGGTCCGTCGCCGGCGCTCAAAACTTGCGGAACATGAAAGGATTCTCACCGATCTCACGGGCATACAGGCGTCTGGTGCGCAAACACCGGTTGACGCTCCAGAACGAGGTGGACAACGCCGAGGAGTGGCACATGCACATCTCGGTCGTGCGTATCTTCGCAGCGTTACTGGCTTTCGTCCTGCTGCTCTTCATCCTGATTCTCTCGCTGGTGGCCTACACCCCCGTGCTGGAATTCCTGCCGGGCTACGAGGCCAACCGCTCGCGCGAAATGCTGCTGCAAAACATCATGCGGCTCGACTCGATCGAGCGGCAGATGACCCAGATGCGTACTTACAGCGACAACATCGCCCTCATCATGGAGGGCAAGACGCCCGTGGTACGCAACGTCGGCGGTCTCGACAGTATCAAGGCCGACAAGACGCTGGTGATGCCCTCGCGCGAGGATTCGCTCCTGCGCATCCAGATGGAGGGCGAAGGCCCCTACGGACTGGGAAAATCGCCGTCGCGCAAGACGCTGCGCGAAGCGATGGCCATGACCGCGCCGGTCGAAGGCATCATCACCGAAAAGTTCGACACCAAACTGGGGCAGTACGGCATCCGGATCGCCGCGGCGCCCGGATCGCAGGTATCGGCCGTCGACAACGGCACGGTCGTGCTGAGCCTGTGGAGCCCCGAAGAGGGCTACGTGGTGCAGGTGCAGCACGCCGACAACGTACTCTCGATCTACAAAAATCTCGCGCAGTCGATGGTCTCGACGGGCCAGCGGCTCCGCAGCGGCGAGGTGCTGGGATACAGCAACGACCCGCAGGCCGAAGGCACCGACTCGAAACTCTTCGGCTTCGAACTGTGGAGCGACGGCAAGCCCGTCGATCCCGAAGGTTACATCGTATTCTAATGGAACATTCCGCCGGAAAGGCCCCACGCATGAAACAACGTATCGCCCTGCTCGGTTCGACCGGTTCGATCGGCGTCCAGACGCTCGACATCGTCCGCGAGAACTCCGAACTGTTCGAAATCACCACGCTCACCGCGCACCGCAACTGGGAGGCGCTGGCCCGTCAGGCCGAGGAATTCGCGCCTGATTCGGTGGTCATCGCCGACGACTCGAAATACGACGCGCTGCGACGCGCGCTGGCCGACCGCCCCGTCAAGGTCTACGCGGGTGCCGACGCGATCCGGCAGGTAGTGCAGGCCGACACGGTCGACACGGTGGTCAACGCGCTGGTGGGATACGCGGGTCTGCTGCCCACGGTGGCCGCCATCGAAGCGGGCAAGAAAGTCGCGCTGGCCAACAAGGAGACGCTCGTTGTGGGCGGCGACTACGTCATGCGGCTGGCCGCCGAGCGACGGGTGCCTATCCTGCCGATCGACTCCGAACATTCGGCCATCTTCCAATGTCTGGTGGGCGAAGCGTCGCCCGCGCGGCGGCTGATCGTCACCTGTTCGGGCGGTGCACTGCGCGACGTACCACGCGAGCTGCTCGCCGAAGTGACTGTCGAACAGGCCCTGCGACACCCGCAGTGGCGCATGGGAGCCAAGATCACGATCGATTCGGCGACGCTCGTCAACAAGGGATTCGAAGTGATCGAAGCCCGCTGGCTCTTCGGGATGCCGGCCGAACGAATCTCGGTGCTGATCCACCCGCAGTCGGTGGTACACTCGATGGTCGAGTTCGAAGACGGCGCGATCAAGGCGCAGCTCGGCACGCCCGACATGCACCTGCCCATCGGCTTCGCGCTACTCTTCCCCCGCCGCGCCGCACGGGCCGCGGAGCAGTTCAGCTTCGCCGACAACCCGACGCTCACCTTCGCGGAACCCGACCGCCAGAAATATCCGGCGCTCGACATGGCCTACGACTGCCTGCGGCGCGGCGGCACGGCGGCCTGCACGATGAACGGCGCCAACGAAGTGGCCGTCGCCGCGTTCCTGGCCAAACGGTGCGGCTACCTCGACATCGTGCGCACGATCGAACATGCACTCGAAGAAGCGACCTTCGTCGCGCGGCCGACGCTCGACGACTACGCCGCATCGGACGCCGAGGCGCGCCGCATCGCACGCGAATTTCTGAAAATCTAACACATCGATAATGGACATTCTCATCAAAGTCATTCAGCTTTTCCTCTGCTTCACCCTGCTCGTGGGCATTCACGAACTGGGACACTTCCTCATGGCGCGCGTGTTCGGCATCCGCGTCGAAAAGTTCTACATCTTCTTCGATCCGTGGTTCTCGCTCTTCAAGTTCAAGCGCGGCGGCACGGAGTACGGCGTGGGCTGGCTGCCGCTGGGCGGTTACGTCAAGATCGCCGGCATGATCGACGAAAGTCTCGATACGGAGCAGATGAAACAGCCCGTCCGGCCCGACGAGTTCCGCGCCAAACCGGCGTGGCAGCGTTTTCTGGTAATGATCGCCGGCATCGTGATGAACATCCTGCTGGCCGTGGCCATCTACTGCGGCATCTGCTACACGTGGGGCGAAAAATATTTCGCCAACGAAGACGCCGTCTACGGCTACACCTTCAACACGGCGGCACAGGGGCTCGGCTTCGAGAACGGCGACAAAATCATCTCGATCGACGGAGAGCCGATCGACGACGTGAACGCCATCGCCATGACGCTGCTGCTGACCGAGAGCGACCGCACGGTCGTCGTCGAGCGCGACGGCCGCGAAGAGCGCTTCACGATCCCCTTCGAGCAGCTCGTCGACTTCCGCCGCTCGAAGGGCTACGAAGAGATGCTGATGCTGCGCACGCCCTTCCGCATCGACAGCGTAGCCTCCCCCGCCGCCCTCGACGCAGGGTTGCGCGCCGGCGACGAGGTGGTCGCCCTCAACGGCGAACGCCACATCGAATTCGCGGAGTACGTCGGGCTGCTGGCCGACCACAAGTCGTCCGACGTGCAGCTTACCGTCGTGCGCGGCGATTCGACGGCCGTGTTGACCGTACCGGTCAACGCCGACGGCAAGATCGGCGTCACGGTAGCCCGCCACGACTACCGCCTGCGCACGAAGGAGTACACCTTCTGGCAGTCGATCCCCGCCGGCATCCGGCGCACGGGCAGCGTGATCGCCAACTACTGGGAACAGCTCAAACTGATCGTGCAGCCCAAAACCCAGATGTACGAGGAGCTGGGCGGATTCATCGCCATCGGCAGCATCTTCCCCTCGGCGTGGAACTGGCAGGATTTCTGGTCGAAGTGCGCCTTCATTTCGATCATCCTGGCCATCATGAACATCCTGCCCATTCCGGGGCTGGACGGCGGCCATGCGATCTTCACGCTGTGGGAGATGATCACGGGACGCAAACCGAGCGACCGCTTCCTCGAAGCGGCGCAGTACGTCGGACTGGCGATCATCCTCGTGCTGCTGGTCTACGCCAACGGCAACGACATCTACCGCTTCTTCATCAAATAACCAGGATCCTGCACCGAATTTTTCGGCCGTCCTCCGCCCCTTTAAGGCGGCCGAACGGGTTGCCGTCGGCAATCCGTACTAAAACGCAAAGAGATGGCAAAGGTCAAAAAAGCATATTTCTGCAAGGAGTGCGGCTACGAGGCGCCCAAATGGATGGGACGCTGCCCCGCCTGCGGGGAGTGGAACACCTTCACCGAAGAGATCGTCGCAAGGGAGAGCGGTTCGGTCCCCGCCGCGATAACCTCGGCGCTGCCCCGCAGCACCCCGCAGCGCGTCGGCGAGATCCGCTCGAACGACCGGCCGCGGCTCGACCTGGGCAACGCCGAGGTCAACCGGGTGCTGGGCGGCGGTCTGGTTCCCGGATCGCTCGTGCTGCTGGGCGGCGAACCGGGCATCGGCAAATCGACGCTCAGCCTGCAAATCGCACTGGCCGACAACGGGTTGAAAACCCTCTACGTCTCGGGCGAGGAGTCGGCCGAGCAGATCAAGATGCGCGCCGACCGTATCGGCATCGGCAACGACGCCTGCATGGTCTACTCCGAGACGCTGCTCGAAAACATCATGGCGCAGCTCGAAGAGCAGCGCCCCGACCTGGTGATCATCGACTCGATCCAGACGATCTACACCGATCTGATCGAGTCGTCGGCCGGCAGCGTGTCGCAGATCCGCGAATGCGCCGCCACGCTGCTCAAATACGCCAAGGGATCGGGCACCTCGATCTTCATCATCGGCCACATCACCAAGGAGGGTGCCATCGCCGGCCCGAAGATTCTGGAACACATCGTCGACGTGGTGTTGCAGTTCGAGGGCGACAACAATCAGGTTTATCGCATCCTGCGCGGCATCAAGAACCGTTTCGGCGCGACGTTCGAGATCGGCGTCTTCGAGATGCTCGACGCCGGCCTGCGGCCGGTGGGCAACCCCTCCGAAATCCTGCTCACGCACTACGACGCACCGCTGAGCGGCATCGCCGTCGGCGCCTCGGTCGACGGCATACGCCCCTACCTGATCGAGGTGCAGGCGCTCGTCTCGAACGCCGCCTACGGCACGCCCCAGCGCACGGCCACGGGCTTCGACTACAAACGCATGTCGATGTTGCTGGCCGTGTTGGAGAAGCGCGTGGGGATGAAGATGTACACCAAGGACGTCTTCCTCAACTTCGCGGGCGGCTTCAAAGTAGCCGATCCGGGGCTGGATCTGGCCATCATCGCCGCCGTAATTTCGTCGTACTACGACCGTCCGATCGGCGAGGGCATCTGCTGCGCGGGCGAAGTCGGGCTTTCGGGCGAGGTGCGCCCCGCCCCCCGCACCGAGCAGCGCATCAGCGAGGCGGCGCGGCTGGGCTTCCGCCGCATCGTCGTCTCGGGCTACCTCCCCAAAGGCGCCAAACGCCCCAAAGGCATCGAGGTGGTGGCGATCAACAGCATCGACCAGCTGCCCCGGGCGCTCTTCATCAACGAGGAGTAACAAAAACGAACGCAGCGGCCGGATCTACCGACCGCTGCGTTTTTCGTGAAAGACACCCCGCTCAATCGAGCAATCCCGCCGCCTTGCGGTACTCCAACCAACGCAGATAACCGTCGATACGCGCCTCGACTTCCGTCTGGTGCGCCTGCTGCCACATGGCCTGCGCTTCGAGATGATCCGACAGCGTCTCCACGCCGGCCTCGTACTGGCGGCGGCTCAGCCGCAGGTTCTCGTCGGCCGCGGCGAGCGACGACTCGGCCAGCCGGATTTCGAGCTGCGCTTCGTCGAGGTTGTTCGCCGCCTGCGTCGCTTCGAGTTGCAGCAGCTCGCCGCCGTCGAGACGCTCCGCCTGCGCCTGCTCGAACCGCGCCCGTGCCGACCGTACCTTGTTCGAGCGGCCGCCGAAGTGGAAGATCGGCACCGACACCTGCACGCCGGCCGTGAAGGCCCAGCCGCCCAACAAGTTCTGTCCGTTCAGTTCGACGCCGTGCAGGTAGCCGTAATTGCCCACCAGCCCCACCTGCGGCAACCGCTCGCTGCGCGCCAGGCGCAACTGTTCGCGCGCCAGCTCGGCCTTCCGGTCGAGAAGCCGGTATTCGGGACGCGCCATAAGGTCAGCGGCGGGCACCGGCGTCGACGGCAGGTCGGGCAGATCGTCCGCCACCTCGATCCGGTCGGTCAGCGGACGGCCGATCAGGTGGCAGAGATTCATCGTCGCCAGCCGCAGCGCATTCTCCGTCCGCCGCAGGTTCAATTCGCTCTCGTTGAGTTTCACCCGCACCTTCAACACGTCGTTCTGCGGTTTGAGGCCATGCTTGCGTGCACTCTCGACCGAACGCAGCAACTCCGTGAGCAGCGCATGGTAACGTTCGGCCACCTGCCGCATCTCACGCGCACGGATCACCGAAGCGTAGGCCCGCGACGTCGAGACGATCACCTCCGATCGGGTCAACCGCCGGTTCTGCTCCGCCATTTCACTGCCGATCCGCGCCATGCGGTAACCCGTGCGCACCTTGCCGCCCATGTAGAGGGGCTGTTCGAGCGTTATGCCACCGCCGTAGACCCAACCCACCTCGTAGGCGAGGTTCAGGCCGGGGAAGAGCGCCGTACCGCCCGTGGGCATCCCGTCGACACCCAGCACGGGCAACGCGCCGCCGGCGATGTCCAGCCCGCCGTCGGCCGTCGAATAGAGCCCCGTCCCCGTCGCCGAGAACGAAGGAAAGAAATTGGCCCGCGCACTGCGGAAGTCGAACTGCGCCGCCGCCAACTGCCGGTCGGCCGCCGCCAGCGCCTTGTTGTTCGCCTCGGCCTGCTCGATGCAGGCGTCGAGCGTCAGCCGCGTCTGCGCGAAGGGAGCACAAGGCAATCCCGCGAGCGTGAGTATGATAAGAAGACGTTTCATCGATCTATCCTGATTTTAAAGAACAACGCATAGAGAATCGGCACGAAGAAGAGCGTGGCGAAGGTGCTGAACAGCAGTCCGCCCATGATCGTCGCGGCCATCGACCCGAACATGGCGTCGCCGAGCAGCGGAATCATGCCCAGAATGGTCGTGAGCGAAGCCATCATCACCGGCCGCAGACGGCTTTCCGAACTGGAAACGAGCGCCGAGGCGGGATCGGCGCCGGCGGCGATCTGCGCGCCGATCTCGTCCATGAGCACGATGCAGTTCTTCATCATCATGCCCACGAGCCCCAGTGCGCCGACAATGGCGCAGAAGGTAAAGACCTTGCCCGTAAGCAGCATCGCCCCCACCACGCCGATGCCCAGCAGCGGAATGCAGCAGAGAATAACGGCCGGCTTGCGGTAGTCGCCGAAGAGCAGGATCAGGATGGCGATCATCAGCACGACGCCGAGCGGCACGTTCTTGAAAAGGTAGCGCATCGTCTCGTCGCTGGCGCCCTTCTCACCCTCCCACGACAGTGCGTATCCGGACGGAAGCGGAATCGCCTCGATTCGTTCGGCGACGGCCAGCCGCGCCGCCTCGGTCTCGATGCCGGGCGCAGGCGAGCACATTACCCGCTGGGCGCGCTGACCGTTGTAGCGCGGAACGACGGGATCCTCCCACTCGACCTGTACGCCGCGGCTCACCTGTTTCAGCGGCACGGTATGCAGGACGGATTCCAGCAACTCGCTGCGGTCGATCGCTCCCGATTTGAGTTTGAGGAGCAGCTCCTCGTCGAACAACCCCGCCAGATTGGGCATCATCGGGAAGACCGGCACGTTTTCCAGGTTGTCGACCGGCTTCCCGTCGGCCTCCGTACATTTGAGATAGATCGTATTCTTGTGCGTCCCCTCGTAGAAAGCCCCGACAGGAATACCGCCCGCAGCCGACAGCATCGAGACGGCGATATCCTGCCGGCTCAACCCCATGCGCCGTGCGGCCGACTGGTCGTAGTCGATGTTCAGCACCGGAATGCGCGGCTCCCAGTCGGTCGTAATCAGACACACCTCGGGCGTGCGCTCCATGATGCAGCGCGCACTGTCGGCCAACCGGTGCAGCACGGCCGGATCGGGCCCCGTGAACTGCACCTCGATCGGGTACTTCTTGAACATCAGGTTGTAGCGCTTCAACTTGACGTAGGCATCGGGATAGCGATCCGAAAGCGTCTGCTGGATGTCGTCGATATTGCGTTCCAGCGCCTCCGGAGACTCGAAATCGATAATCAGCTCGCCGTACGAAAGCGACGGCGTGGCGATGCTGCGCACCAGATTGTAGCGCGCCGGCGTGCCGCCGATCGAAGCGGCCACCGAGCGGATCTCCGGACGGCTCTTCAAATAGTGGCGGATCTCCTCCAAATCGGCCTTCACGCGGGTCGAATTCGTCCCCTCGGGCAGTTTGTACTCCATATAGAGCTGGTCGTAGACCATATCGGGGAAGAAGCCCTGACGCATGTAACCGTAGCCCCAGACGCTCAGCCCCACCAGCACGAGCGCCACGGCGATCGACGACCAGCGATGCCGCAGGCCGAAGCCGAGCGCCGCACGCAACCAGCGGTAGACAGCACTGTCGTAGAGCGTCGCGCCGCCGGCCGGAGCAGCAGACTGACCGAGCCATGCGTCGGCCATGAGCGGCACATGCACCAGCGCCAGCACCCAGCTCAGCAGCAGCGACACGGCCAGCACGATGAACAGATCGCGCACGTAGACACCCGCCGTATCGGGCGAGAGGAAGATCGGCAGGAACGAAAGGATGGCGATCAGCGTCGCACCCAGCAGCGGCATCGCCGTCTTCCGGCCGATGGCCGTCATCGCCTCGCGACGCGGTTTCCCGAGTTTCAGGTCGATCAGGATGCCGTCCACGATCACGATGGCATTGTCGACCAGCATTCCCATGGCCAGGATGAACGCCGCCAGCGACACGCGCTGCATCGTTCCGTCGGCCATCCCCAGAATCAGGAACGATCCCACGACGGTCACCACCAGACTGATGCCGATGATCATTCCGCTGCGGAAACCCATCGTAAGCATCAGAATGGCCACGACGATCACCACCGACTCGATCAGGTTTATCAGAAACGTCCCCAGCGCATCCTTGACCCGCTCGGGCTGGTAGAAAATCTTGTGGCAGGCGACTCCCGCAGGGAAGCGCTCGGCCTGCAACTCGGCCAGACAGCGTTCCACCTCGGCCCCGACCTTGACGATGTCGCTGCCCGAAGCCGCTGCGACGGCGATGCCGAGCGCACGCTGCCCCTCGTAGGACATCTCGTTGCGCACGGGTTCGGCGTAGCCGTGCTCCACGCGCGCGATGTCGCACAACCGCAGCTGGTCGTCCTCGTGCCCCTGGATGACCATGCTCTCGATCTCCTTCACGGCGCGGAACTTGTCGGCGACGGCCACGCGGATGCGGTCGGGCCCGTTGTCGTAATATCCGGCATAGTAGACGTTGTTCTGCCCGTTGAGCGTCGCCAGCGCCTCGGCCGGACTGACGCCGAGCATCGCCATCTTTTCGGGCAGGATCGAAATGTCGATGCACTCCTCGCGTTCGCCGTAGATCTCGACACGCGCCACACCGTCCAGATCGCCCAGCTCGCGTTTGAGCAGGCCGGCATAATCCGACAGCTGCCGCTCCGTAAGACCGTCGCCCGTGAGCGCATAGAGCATTCCGTAGACCAGTCCGAAGTCGTCCTGCACGACGACCGACGTTCCCGACGGCAATCGCCGCTGGACGTCGGAAGCCTTGCGGCGCAGCATGTCCCAGCACTGTTCGACGTCGGCGTCGCGCACCGTGCTTTTCAACTCCACCTCCAAAATCGCCAGATCGTTGAACGACGAGCTGGTCACGCTCTCCACCTCGCCCATGGTGCGGATGTTCTTCTCCAACGGATCGGTCACCTCCAACTCCATTTCATGCGCCGAAGCGCCGGGGCGCGTCGCTATGACCATCGCCAGCTTGACCTTGATTTCGGGGTCTTCGAGCTTCGACATGTCGTAGGCCGAAAGGATGCCGCCGACCAGAAGGACGGCGACGACGAAATAGACGAGCTTCCGATTGGCGAAAGCCCATTTCCCGAAATCGATCATAACAATCCTCCCACGTTTGTTTTCGTCACACCCGGCAGGGGCGCCACCTTCTCGCCTTCACGCAGCCGGTGCACGCCCGACGTGACGATCCGCTCGCCGGCCGCAAGTCCCGCTCCGACGACCGCTTCGCCGCCGGTCTGCAACCGCTCGACCCGTACCTCGCGGCTCACGACCGTACTGTCCTCCCGGCAGATCCAGACGCACGTCCGGTCGCCGTCGTCGAAGAGCGCGACGGCCGGCACGGCCACCTGCGCAGCCCCCGAAGGCCGGCATACGATGGTCACCATCGTATTCATACCCGGCGACGGGAGCGGCCGCAAATCGGCCGGAACGCCCAGCCGCAGCGTATAGAGCTGGTTGGCGTTGGCCTTCGGGCTGATGCTCCGCAGCCGCAGCGGAATCCGCTTGCCGGGCCAGAAGTCGAAGGCCGCCTCGAAGCCGTCGAATTCGCTGCGGCGGACATACTCCGAGCCGGGGATATTGATCTCGATTTCGGGAGCCTCCGCCGACACGACGGTCAGCACGGGCATTCCTGCCCCGACGACGGTCGAAGGGTCGAACAGCCGTTTCTGCACATACCCGTCGAAAGGCATACGGATCTCGGTATCGGCGAGCTGGTTCCGACTGTTTTCGTATTTGGCCGTGATCTGTTGCAGTCCGTAACGCGCCTTGTCGTAGGCGTCGGGCGTAGCTGCTCCGTCGGCATAGAGCGCCATTACGCGCTCCGCTTCGGCCTTGACGCGCTTGTACTCGGCCTCGGCGGCTTCGGCTTGAAGCCGGTAATCGCGAGCATCGAGCGCCGCGAGCGGCGCCCCGCGCCGGACGAACTCCCCCTCTTCGGCGAAAATCGTTCGGAGCGTCCCGCCGACCTTGAACGCCGCATTGACCTCCTGCGCCGCCCTGACGCAGCCGGGAAACTGCACCGTCCGCGGCGTACCGTAGACACCCACGGTATCGATGCGTACGATAGGCAGCCGCACCGCACCCTCCGGCCGGCCCGAACAGCCGCAGCAACAGGCGAGCAGGCAGACCATCCCCATGAATTGATTTCGTCTTTTCATACCTCACTGAATTTGATGCAAATGTACCGAAGCGCGCATCCATCGAAAAGAATGATATGGATGCAGCATTGTCCGATCCGTACGATTTTCGTAAAAATAAGCGAAAAAACGGTCGATATGAACCGGATTATTCGTTATTTTGCACGAAATTGAAACAAAAATGGACACACCTGTTACTCCTTCCATCGGATTGTTCCATGCCGACAAGCAGACTGTCGAAGCACTGGGGCCGGTCGTTCAACTCGCCAAAAGCGGATTTTTCTACTGCACCCAGGGAGAGATGAGCCTGGTGCTGGGCAACCGCGCTTTCGAAATTCACCGGGGCGACATCTATATCTACCCGCCCCTCTCCAAGACCTATATCCGCATGCTCAGCGACGATCTGCACGGTACGGTGGGCGTGGCGGACTTCGATTTCGTCTTCACGCTGGCCAACTCGATCTCCAACACGCAGAACCACCTCTACATGCGGGAAAATCCCTGCATCTCGCTCAACGACGAGCAGCGCCGGCGCATCGAAGAACTGATCGAACTGATCTGGCGCCGCGAACGGTCACAGGGCTCTCGCAGCACGAATGAGAATAACCGTCTCATCTACAACCAACTGCTCTCGTCGCTCGGCAAGGCGCTCTGCTGCGAAATCGCCGAGGCCTACTTTTTCAACCATCCGATCCAGCCGCTCAAACAGGATCGCAAGGACCGGATTTTCCAGAGTTTCATCTTCTCGCTCTCCCAGAATTTCCGCACGCACCACAGCGTTTCGTTCTACGCCGCGGAGCAGTGCCTCACCCCGCGCTATTTCTCCACGATCGTCCGGGAAAAATCGGGCCGCAACGCCCTGCAATGGATCATGATGTTCATTATCGCCGAGGCGAAGAAGCTGCTCTCCGATCCCGATCCGAGCATCAAGGAGATCGCCGAAACGCTGGGATTCTCCAACCAGTCCTTCTTCGGCCGCTATTTCAAGCAATACGTCGGTCTCTCGCCGATGGCATTCCGCTCCTCCGGCGCGGAGGAGTAACGCACGAACGAAGCGAGGGGCGGAACGAACTTCGTTCTGCCCCCTGTATTTCGGCCCTCCCCGCACGGTAGTGCGGCCATCCCGTCAAAGAATCATCCACGCCAGCTCGTCGCGCAGATAGGCACCGCCGCGCGAGTCGGGAAGCCGCTCGATCATCCGTGCGAGCCGCTCCGGTGCGATACGGGCCGACGCCGACTGAACGAATGCCGCCGCACCGCGCGCCAGTCGCAGATCGTCGGGACAGGCGGCCACCGCATCGGGCACGGCCTCGACGACCGCCGCCGCGTCGAACTCCTGCACCCGCGCACGCGCCAGCGCCATCAGCGCCGCATAGCGTTCGGCACCGCTTCCAGCCCGCAGCCATCGCCCGCACAGCGTATCCAGTACGGGACGGCCGCAGCGGCTCAGCAGACGCAGCGCCAGCTCTTCGATCAACTCCTCCGGCATCCGCCCGACGAACCACTCGTCGACATTGTCCGGCGTCACCGAAACGGGATCGGCGATCGTCAGCGCAGCCATCCGCAGTTCGCGGACATCCTGCCGGTAAAGGAATCGCGCGAACGCATGATCCGTCCCTACCCGACCGGCGATCGCGCGGATCGCAGGGATACTGACGCCGTAGTTGAGGCCGTAGCCGCCCTCGCCGCGCTGCATCGACTCGGCCACCGCGCCGTTCATCTCGCGGCGCAGCTCGCCGAGCAGCGCCGCCATGCGTGCCGTATGGTTCGTCATTTCTTGGACGGAAGCGCCAGTTCCACGTCGCGGCCGAATTCGAAGAGCGGCAGCGTAGCGCGCGTCAGCTCCTCCGTCCCGCAATAGACCGTGCAGACCACGTCGGCCGCCACGCGGTAGGTCGCCGTGCGCGCCGCCTTGGGCGAAGCGGGCGTAAGGGTGAACGAACCGTCGCTCTCCTTGTCGAGCTGCAACAGCACCACGTCGCCCGTCAGGTCGTTGCCGGGCAGCAGCCCCCGATCGGGCGAAAAGCGGCAGAGGATGTATTTCTGCTTGCCGGCATCGGGCACGACGGTGATCCGTTCGACGGAGGTCGTCGTCACCCGCTTGCCGAGGAACAATTCGGTATAGGCCTGCTCCTGCCGGTCCAGCTCCGCCAATGCGGCTTGCAGGCCGGCGCCGAAGACATGCTCTCCCGCCTCGCTGGTAATCAACTCCATGCGGTGACGGCGAATTGCGAAGAGCGTGTTGGCGGCATTGCGTGCCGCCGTTTCGAGCGACTCGTCCACGAGCGAACGCTTATCGAAGGGAACCCGCGAGAAGGTCTCGGCATCGCCCAGATAGGAGGTGGCGCGCACCTCGCCGGCGGGAACTTCGGAGGCCGTCGTCGCGTCGCGATCGAGCAGCGCTACGCGCGCCGCCTTGACCGAATAGAGCGTCTTGTCGCTCAGCGCGCCGCGCACACCCAGGAATTTCTGTGCGTAACGGGCGTAGGGCCCCACGGTGACGACCTCCTTCTCGACGGTCAGATCGACCGCCAGCGGCGAGGTCGGAATACCCACCTCGACACGGCCGTTCTCCTCGAAAGCCCCCGCACGGGCCACGCGATAACTCTGCGCCGAGGCGCTTCCCACGGTGAGCGCGGTGCAGCACAGCAGCGAAACAAGTGTTTTCATAACCAATTCAATTTGTCGATTCACAAATATAACCATTTTCCCGCCCCGATCAAAATTTGAGGTAGAAATCCCCCGTCAGCCGCCGGTACTCCTCCGTGAAGCGGCCGGGCGCCTCCTCGATCACCAGCCGGTCGGTGCGGAGCTCCGCCGCATCGCCGCGGACGAACTCCATCAGGCAGCGCTTCACCCCGCTGCGGGGTGTCGACCACACCTCGGTCAGCCGCCGCAGCGCCAGCCGGCCGCGCGCCTGCTCGCGGAACCGCTGTGCCTCGACCGCCGGCAGGATGACCGCCAGACGCCCCTCGGGCGCAAGCAGCCGGCAGGCGGCGGCGATCAGCTCGCCGTGCGTGAGCGCGACGGTATGGCGTGCCGTGGTGCGCCCCGCGTCGGGCGGCAGCAGCGAACGGTCGTAATAAGGCGGATTGGAGACCACCAGATCGAACGGCTCCTCCGGCCGGTACTTCTGCACCGGCGCGCAACACGTCGTCACACGCCCGCCCCACGGCGAACGGTCGGCGTTCGCCCGCGCCTGCTCCGCGCAGGCCGCATCGATGTCGAGCGCCGTGACGCCGGCCGCAGGCGACCGCTGCGCCAGCATCAGGGCGATCACGCCCGTGCCCGTGCCCACGTCCAACAGCAGCCGGTCGGCGGCGCCGAGCGCGACCCACGCCCCCAGCAGCACGCCGTCGGTGCCTACCTTCATCGGGCAGGCGTCCTGTTCTATCGTAAATCGTTTGAAACGAAACATATCCTCATTTCAGAAATCCGTCGATCCCCGCGCCGAACAGCGCGAAGTCGTACCGCACAGGGTCGTCGGCGTCGAACGTGCGCAGCGCCGCGGTGATCTCCTCCACGGCCCGCCAGTCGTTCTGCCGCCGCGCGAGCAGCCCCAGCGCACGGCCCATGTTGCCGGTATGCAGGTCGAGCGGCAGATAGAGCGCCGAGGGCGGAATCGTGCGCCACAGACCGAAATCCACGCCCCGGTCGTCGTGCCGCACCATCCAGCGGAAATACATGCACAAACGTTTGCAGGAGGCGCCCCGCTCGATCGACGAAACGTGTTTGCGACACCGTTCGGGGTGTTCCGTGCGGAAAAACTCCTCGCGGAAGGCCGCCAGCACGCGGCGCATGTCGCCCGTGGAGGCATAGCTCGCCTCGACGAAACGGCCCAGACCGCCGTGCCGTTCGCAGATCGCACGGATCGAACGAACGAACTGGATGAGATCGCCGCCGTTGAAAGTGCGGTGGACGAACCCTGAGAGCTTCGCCAACTCGCGCTCGGAGGCGTTGCGGACGAAATCGTGCGGCGCATCGTCGAGAAAGTGCATCATGCGCAAACCATTGCGCACGATCATGGGACGGCTGCCCCACGCGATCGTCGCCGCGAGGAATCCCGCGATCTCGCGGTCGTCACGCGACGCGAAGCAGTGCGGCACGGCGATCGGGTCGGCCGAGATGAACTCCTCGCGGTCGTACCGGTCCCAAAGCCGTTCGAGCAGATCGTGCAACTCTTCGCGTTCCATCGTCATCCTACGATCCGGCCGTCGCTCATCGTGATCGTCCGGTCGGCACGCGCCGCCAGACTCTCGTCGTGCGTGACGATGACGACGGTCTGTCCCAGCCGCTCGCGCAGCTCGAAGAAAAGCCGGTGGATCTCCTCGCGGTTGTGCGTATCGAGATTGCCCGAAGGTTCGTCGGCCAGCAGCACCGAAGGCGAGTTGATCAGCGCACGGGCAATGGCCGCGCGCTGCTGCTCGCCGCCCGACAACGCGGCGGGTTTGTGGTCGCGGCGTGCCGCGAGCCCCATCAAATCGAGCAGCTCCGCCGCCCGCGCCCCGACTTCGCGCCGGTCGCGCCCGCCGATCAGCCCCGGCAGGCAGACGTTTTCGAAAGCGGTGAACTCGGGCAGCAGGTGATGGAACTGGAAGACGAAGCCGACACGGCAGTTGCGGAAACGCGACAACTCCCTGTCCGACAAAACAAACGGATCGACGCCGCCGAGCGTGACGCGCCCGCCGTCGGGGCGCGTGAGCGACCCGATGATCTGCAACAGCGTCGTCTTGCCCGCGCCGCTGGCGCCGACGATCGATACCACCTCGCCGCGCGCCACTTCGAGCGACACGCCGCGCAACACCTCCAACGCACCGTAGCGTTTGCGAAGTCCTTCGGCCCGGATCATCACCTCGCGCTCCGTCATGCCTGCATGAATTGATCGAACATCCGTACCACCTCGACGGCTTCGCGCGTATCGTGCACCCGCAGAATCGCGGCCCCCTGCCGCAGACACTCCCAGTGGAGCGCCGTCGTGCCGTTGAGCGCCTCGGCGGGCGTCGTACCGAGCAACTTGTAGATCATCGACTTGCGCGACACGCCCGCCAGCACGGGATAGCCCAGCTCCGCGAGGCGGTGCAAGCCGCGCAGCAGTTCGTAGTTCTGTTCGAGCGTCTTGGCGAAACCGAAACCGGGATCGACGACGATGCGGCGAACCCCCCGCTCGCGCAATTGTGCCGTCCGTTCGCGGAAATAGTCCACCACCTCCGCCACGATGTCGCGGTAGTCGGTCATCGACTGCATCGTGCGGGGGTCGCCCTTCATGTGCATGGCCACGTAGGGCACGTCGTGCTCGGCCGCCACGTCGACGATGAGCGGGTCCAGCTCGCCGGCCGAAATATCGTTGATGATCACCTTGCCGTATTTATGGATCGCCCGCGCGGCCACGCTCGAACGGAACGTATCGATCGATACCGGCAGATCGGGCGAGAGCGACCGCACGGCCCCGACCCCCAGATCGACGCGCCGCCACTCCTCCTCGGGCGACACCTCGTCGGCACCCGGGCGCGACGAATAACCGCCCACGTCGATCACCGAAGCGCCCGCCTCGACGGCTTCGCGCACACGGCGTTCGACATCGAGCCAGTCAGGCGTGCGGCTGCCGGCGAAAAAAGAGTCGGGAGTGACGTTGACGATGGTCATCACCTGACGACGTGAAAAATCGAGATTAATTTCCTGCTGCTTCATAACGGAATCGACGGTCGCACTCGGCCACATCGGCGGCCAAATCCTCCCTGTTGATATTGACAATGGTATAATCGGCCCGTGCGCTCAGCACGTCGTCGGAGAGCTGCGCAGCCATGCGGCGGCGAATCTCCGCAGCCGAAGCGCCGTCGCGGGCGTTCACACGCACGAGCCGCAGCTCCTCCGGCGCGACGACGGCCACCACACGATCCACCGCAGCGTCCATGCCCGACTCGTAGAGAATCGCACATTCGAGCACCACGTAGGGCTCGGCAGTCCGTTCGGCGGCCCACCGCTCGAAATCGCGCTTCACGCAGGGGTGCACCAACGCTTCGAGCCGAGCCAGGGCGCGTCGGTCGCCGAAGACGGTCGCGGCCAGGTAGCGACGGTTCAGCACGCCGTCCCGGAACGTCTCGTCGCCGAACGCCTCGACGAGCGCAGCACGCAGCGAAGGATCTTCGCGCATTAGGCGCTTGGCCTCGCTGTCGCTGTCGTAAACCGGCACGCCCCGTTCGGCGAAGAGCCGGCAGACCGTCGACTTGCCGCTCCCGATCCCCCCCGTAACGCCTACCCGGATCATTCCTCGACAGGCAGTTTAATGGGCGGGATATTGCGCACGGCGACGACCTTCACGTCGCTGTAATGCACCGAAATGGCATTTTGCAACGACTGCGGGTCGATGACGATGTACCCCTCCTCGTCGGGCGAAGGGGCGTAATCGAGTTCCGAGAGCGGAATGCGCAGCGAATTGCGCATGTAGACCATGCGGCTGAAAAGGTTCGTCCCCAACCCCTCGATCACGCAGACGACCTCGAACTCCTCGCCGTCGACATTCACCTGAACCGTTTTATCGGTAGTATAGGTATAGTTCAACTTGGCGATATACCACAACACGAACGACGCCACGAGCATCGCGACGAAAACCGGCGAGATATACTTCCGCAACCACTGCCTCAGATTATCGAACATAACTCTTTATCTTGGCTCGGACGAAGCGCGCGTCGGGAAGGAAATCAGGGATATCCTCTCCTGCCGAAGCGAACCCGCCGAGCGGGAACTTACTTATGGGCAAAGATACGAATAAGCGAGGGCAATGTCAAATTTATTTGAACATTGCCGAGCGGAAGTATCTAAAACGGAGTTAAAGATACGAAAAGTCGGGCGCAGAAGCAAGCGTAAGTTCGATTATTCCGAGGCGGAGTATCTAAAACGGAGTTAAAGATACGAAAAGTCGGCCGCAGAAGCAAGCGTAAGTTCGATTATTCCGAGACGCAGCCTTCGATAACGACAAAAAACGGACTGCAATCTATGCAGTCCGTTTTCAATCGAAAGTCCGCTTCCGCGGGGATGTCGGCACCCTACTCCTTACCCTTGTTCTTGATCGACTCGGGCATCAGATCGAACGAGAGCGGAGTGGCGATGAACCACGACGAGTAGGTACCGATCGCTACGCCGCACAGCAGAGCGAAGATGAAACCTCGGATGGTCTCGCCGCCGAAGAGGAAGATCGCAAGCAGCGTGACGAGCGTCGTACCCGACGAGTTGAAGGTACGCGCCATCGTCGAGCTGGTGGCGTTGTTGATATTGTCGCGCAGGCTCCGTTTCGGATAGAGCGCGATGTACTCGCGGATGCGGTCGAAGATCACCACCGTGTTGTTGATCGAATAACCGATCACGGTCAGGATCGCAGCGATGAAGGCCTGGTTGATCTCCAAGTTGAACGGCATGACGGCATACAGCATCGAGAAGAGACCGATGACGATCAGCGCGTCGTGCGCCAGCGAAAGCGTGGCGCCCGTCGCCCACTGCCATTTCTTGAACCGCAGGGTGATATAGAGCCCGATGGCGATCAGCGAGAAGAAGACGGCATAAATTGCGTTGTAGGTCATGTCCTTGGCGATCGACGGGCCGATCTTGTCGGCCGAAACGATACCGTAGGGGCTGAGCTGCGTATTGCGGAAATCGGCGAAGGTGACGGCCGTCTTGTAGTACTTCTTCACGGCGTCGTAGAGCAGCCGGTTGATTTCGTCGGTCGCCTCGTCCGAAGCGTCGTCGTACTTGTACTGCGTCACGATACGCACCTGGTCGCCGTCGCCGCCGTACTGCTTGATTTCGAGGCTGACGTTGGCGTTGTCGGCGTTTTCGATCTGCGCGAACTGATCCTCGACGGATGCACGCACCTGCTCCACCGAAACCGGCTGGTCGAAGAGCACGACGTACGAACGGCCGCCCGTGAACTCCACGCCGCGGTTCAGGCCGAAGACGGCGAACGAGATGAACGACAGCACGATGACCGTACCCGAAATGGCGTAGGAATACTTGCGCTTGCCCACGAAGTCGAAATGGATGTTGTTGAGCCAGTTCTCCGACCACTTGCGCGAGAAGGAGATATGGCCGAACTTCGCCACGATCGCCTCGATGAGCAGACGCGTGATGAAGATCGAACTGAACAGCGAAGTGAGGATACCGATAATCAGCGTCGTGGCGAAGCCCTGTACGGGGCCGTTACCGAAGACGAAGAGGACGATACCCGTGATGATCGTCGTCAGCTGACCGTCGATGATGGCGGAGTAGGCGTTCGAAAAACCGTCCTTGATCGCCAGCGACAGCCCCTTGCCCGCACGCAGCTCCTCCTTGATGCGTTCGTAGATGATCACGTTGGAGTCGACGGCCATACCCATCGTGAGGACGATACCCGCGATACCGGGCAGCGTCAGCACGGCGCCGAACGAAACGAGTACGCCCATGAGCAGGAAGACGTTGAACAGCAGTGCGAGGTCGGCCATCCAGCCCGCCGTCTTGTAGAAGGCGCCCATGTAGAGCAGTACCAGCAGGAAGGCGATGACGAACGAGACCATACCGGCGTTGATCGACTCCTGACCCAGCGAAGGACCTACGACCGTATCCTGAATGATGTGCGCCGGTGCGGGAACCTTACCCGATTTGAGCACGTTGGCCAGGTCCTTGGCCTCCTGAATGGTGAAATTACCCGAAATCGACGAATTGCCGCCCTCGATCTTCTGGCGCACCACAGGCGCCGAGTAGACGTAACCGTCGAGCACGATGGCTACGCAACGGCCCACGTTGTCGGCCGTCAGACGCGCCCATTCGGAGATGCCGTTGGAGTTCATCGACATCGAGACCTCGGCCTCGGCACCGCGCTGCGCATAGGCTTCGCGGGCGTCGGTGATGACCGAACCGTCCAGCGGCGCGCGGCCGTCGGGACGCTCGACCTTGATCGCATAAAGGTAGAAACGGCCGTCGACCGGCTGCTGCGTCTCGCCCTTGATCGCCCACTTGAAACGCAGGTCGGCCGGAAGCATCTCCTTCACGGCGGGCAGCGCCAGGTAGTCGTTCACCGCAGCCGTATCGGCAGCCATGACAGCACCTACGGCAGCGCCGCCTGCGAACTGCGGGTTCAACAGCGCCAGCAGCGGGTTCTGGTCGCGGTCGTAGTAGGAGCCCGTGGCCTCGGCCGCCGTTTCCGTTTCGGCGGTAGCCACTTCGGCGATCAGGCCGCCGTCCGCGGTCGAATCGGCAGCCTCAGCGACAGCGACCGTCTCCTCGACGGCAGGCTTCGTGTCCGCGAGATATTGTTTTACCACCTGGTCGGCACGCATCAGCGTCGGCACGATCTCGCCGGCGTTGTAGGTCGTCCAGAATTCGAGCGAAGCCGAACCTTGGAGCAACTTGCGCACGCGCTCCGGCTCCTTCACGCCCGGCAGCTCGACCAGAATACGGTTCGAGTTGGGCAAGCGCTGGATATTGGGCTGCGTTACGCCGAAATGGTCGATACGGCTGCGCAGGATGTTGAACGACGCGTCGATCGCATCGTCGGTCTCCTTGCGCAGGATCTTCTCGACCTCGGCGTCGGTGCTGTTGGGCGTGATGTCCTTACGGTCGGGGCTGACGAAAATCGCAGCCAGCGGCGCACCGTTCGTAGCGGTGCGGTAGCTGCGGACGAACTCGCCGATGAAGTCCTTGCCCGTGCGGAGTCCCTCCTTGGCCTGCGCCATCGCTTCGATGAAGGCAGGATCGTTCTTGCTGTCGCCGGCCAGCGACTTCACGACGTCCTCCACCTGAATCTCGAGCATGACGTTCATACCGCCTTTCAGGTCCAGGCCGAGGTTCAGCTCCTTCTCCTTGATCTCCTTGTAGGTGAACTTGCGGAAACCCAGGTTGTAGACGGGCTGATTCTGAACCGAATCGAGGTAGTACTGCTCCCGTTCGGAACGCTCATCCCCGTCGTAAGCGGCCGCATACGCCGCCGCCTTCTTCTCTACGCTCCGCGTCTTGAACGAGAACGAGAGCTGGTAGATACAGGCAATCGCAAGTAGAATCGCCAGTAATTTAATAGCACCTTTGCTTTGCATTTGAGTTAAAAATTATTGTTGTTATCTTGTTGTTTCTTCGGTCGTTAGTCCGTCGCAACACCTTCCTGGCGCAACATAGCGCGCCGATAGCTCGCAAAAATAGACATTTTTTTCCGAAAAAACAACAATAAAATCCAATTAACGATTGACAATTAATAATTAACAACACTCCGCCGCAGGGCCTCCGGAATACCAATTACGGCGTCGCCGTCCCGAGGAGGAAGCCCGAAAGGCATCCGACGCGAGAATCGGCCGCAACTCGTCGGAAGGACTTCGCCGTATCGTCGTTCGGCAGTCCGCGGCCGGCGGAGGATGCGGCCCGCACGGCGCAAAACGCCGCAGGTTTCCACTCCCCTCCCGCTCGGACACGCTGCGCGGCGACAAAGGCGAACGAGATTGCGTCTGGCCTCCGGAACGACACTTTAACCGCACTATCCCGAAACAGCCTACGAGGCAGACCGCCGCAGGCAAAGAGGCCGGTTCCCAAGGGGCATAAAAAACGCAGGGTTCGGACTGGTGTCCGAACCCTGCGGCTCTCTGTCGGCGGCCGGTTACTTGACCTCCTCGAACTCGACGTCTTCGGGCTGCGAAGAGTCGCCGGCGGCGGAACCCGCACCGGCGCCCGCCCCTGCTCCGGAAGCACCCGCTCCGGCGTTGGCGTTGGCATTCGCACCGCCCTGCGCCTGCTGCTGGGCATAGATGTCCTGCGAAGCGGCCTGCCATGCGGCATTGAGCTCCGTAATGGCGGTGTCGATCGCCATGACGTCAGCGTTCTTGTGCGCCTCCTTCAACTTGCCGAGCGCAGCCTCGATGGCCGACTTCTTGTCGGCGGGCAGCTTGTCGCCGAACTCTTTGAGCTGCTTCTCGGTAGCGAAGATATTCGAGTCGGCGGCGTTGATCTTGTCGATGCGCTCCTTCTCCTCCTTATCCTTCGCCTCGTTGGCCTTGGCCTCGTCGCGCATACGCTGGATCTCCTCCTCGGTCAGACCGCTCGACGCCTCGATACGGATCTTCTGCTCCTTGCCCGTACCCTTGTCTTTTGCCGATACGTTCAGGATGCCGTTGGCGTCGATGTCGAACGTCACTTCGATCTGCGGCACGCCGCGCGGTGCGGCGGGGATGCCGTCGAGGTGGAAGCGGCCGATCGACTTGTTGTCGCGCGCCAGCGGACGTTCGCCCTGGCAGACGTTGATCTCCACCGAAGGCTGGTTGTCGGCCGCCGTCGAGAAGACCTCGCTCTTGCGGGTCGGGATCGTCGTATTGGCCTCGATGAGCTTGGTCATCACGCCTCCCAGCGTCTCGATACCCAGCGACAGCGGGGTCACGTCGAGCAGGAGCACGTCCTTCACCTCGCCCGTAAGCACGCCGCCCTGAATGGCTGCACCGATAGCGACCACCTCGTCGGGATTGACGCTCTTGTTGGGCTCCTTGCCGAAGAACTCCTTGACGATCTGCTGGATTGCGGGGATACGCGTCGAACCGCCCACGAGGATCACCTCGTCGATCTGGCCCGCTTCGAGCCCCGCGTCGCGCAACGCCTGCTTGCAAGGCTCGATCGTCTTGTGGATCAGATGGTCGCACAGCTGCTCGAACTTGGCGCGCGTGAGCGTCATCACCAAGTGTTGCGGAATCCCGTTCACCGGCATGATGTAGGGCAGGTTGATCTCGGTCGAAGTCGACGACGACAGCTCGATCTTGGCCTTCTCGGCCGCCTCCTTCAAACGCTGCATCGCCATCGGGTCCTGACGCAGGTCGACGCCGTGCTCGGCCTTGAACGCCTCGGCCATGTAGTCGATCAGCACGTGGTCGAAGTCGTCGCCGCCCAGATGCGTGTCGCCGTTGGTCGACTTCACCTCGAAGACGCCGTCGCCCAGTTCCAGAATCGAAATATCGAACGTACCGCCGCCCAGGTCGTAAACGGCGATCTTCATGTCGGCGCTCTTCTTGTCCAGGCCGTAGGCCAGTGCCGCCGCCGTAGGCTCGTTGATGATACGGCGCACTTTCAACCCTGCGATTTCGCCCGCCTCCTTCGTCGCCTGACGCTGCGAGTCGGAGAAGTAGGCCGGCACGGTGATGACCGCTTCGTCAACGGTCTGCCCCAGATAGTCTTCGGCCGTCTTCTTCATCTTTTGGAGAATGATGGCCGAAATCTCCTGCGGGCTGTACTGACGTCCGTCGATCTCCACGCGCGGCGTGTCGTTCGGGCCCTTGACGACCTTGTAGGGCGCGCGCTCGATCTCCGAGCGCACCTGATCGTATGTCTCGCCCATGAAACGCTTGATCGAGAAGATCGTGCGCATGGGGTTGGTAATGGCCTGACGCTTGGCCGGATCGCCCACCTTCCGTTCGCCGCCCTCGGTGAATGCGACCACCGAAGGAGTGGTGCGGTGACCTTCCGAATTGGGGATAACGACAGGTTCGTTACCCTCCATAACCGCTACGCAAGAGTTCGTAGTACCCAAATCAATACCGATAATCTTTCCCATAATCTTAAATTATTATTTCGTTTTCAATTTATTATTTATTCTTTCTGTCCGGTCTCCCGACGGAGCCGTCACGTGCCCCGAAACGAGCAAAGGTTATACCAAACGGATTTTCGGACGGAAATATCCGGCCGGCCCCGCCGCAGCCTGCCAAAAACGCACCTCCGACTGACAAAATGGCGGTCGAGAGGTCGTCTTCCGACCGCCGGAATGACAGTCCGCACGCCAAATCCGCACCGGCCGCAAAACCGCGAAAAGTTCCGGAGGCCGCACGCCGGACACCGATCCTTCCGCCGACGGATATCGCTCCATCCTCCCGCGCTCCGCCGGCGTCGGCGCCTGCAAACGGAGACGGGAGCGGCGGAATTCCGAAAAAAGTGGTCGTTTTCCGAAATTTATGCACGGATATTGCCTCCGGAATTTGTAAAATTCAAATTAATACCGTAATTTAGTAGGTGAAATATCAACTCTAAAACTTATAAAGCTATGGTTATCACATTTAATGAGTTGCGCCGTATCAAGGATAAACTGCCCAGCGGCAGCTCGCAACGGATAGCGGACGAACTGGGAATCGACGTGGACACCGTCCGCAACTATTTCGGCGGGAAGCATTACGATGCCAAAGGAAATGTCGGCATCCATGTGGAACAGGGTCCCGACGGCGGAGTCGTGACGCTGGACGACACCACGATCCTCGATGCGGCGATGCGCATTCTCAACCAACAATAATACGACCGGCACGTCAGATTTAACGGCTCCCTCGCGGGGCCGTCTTTTTTTTAACGTCCGTCCGGCATCGGCGTATCGCGCCGCATTCGGCAATCCGCCGTCCCGCGCGGCGGACTTCATTCGGTCGCAGCCGGAGCGATCCCGCCCGCAGGCGACAAACGGCAGGTCAACCAAGAAAAAGAGGAGTCTTTGTCTCCATCCGGATTTGACGGCCGGCGGCCCGCATCGCCCGCCGAAGCGATCCGCACACGGCGATAGACCGTGCCGGATAGAAGACCTCCCGCCTCCGATCCGGCATATCGTTCCGCACGCAACAGAAACACGGCGGCTTCCGGTCGTTCCGGCGCGTCGAGCCGCTTTTCCGCGCCGCCGCCTACCTACGGATTTCCGGCAGGCTGCGGCGGTGCGTGCGACGATGCCCGTCGGAAGCGCATCGGACGAATACCGGCCCGCCACGGCACCGGACAAAAAAGGGCGGAAGAGTACTCCTCTTCCGCCCGATCCGATCCTGCCAGACGACTCACTCCTTGGGTTCGATATAGATCTCGAACAGCAGCGGAGAATAGGCCGGAATCTCCGTCGTATAGGTCGTCGTCGTGCTGCCGCTCGACGAATAGTCGTCGTAATAGTAGTTGTTGTAGTAATAGCTGTTGTACAGACCGCCGTAATAATTGTTATAGTAGCTGTCGTAGTAGGAGTTGCCGTACAGACCGCCGTAATAATTATTATAGTAGTTGTAATAATTGTAGTAGTTGTAGTAATCGAGGTAGCTGCTCGACGACGATCCGCCCGAGGTCGACGATCCGCCGCTCTTGCCCGAAGCGCCGTAGCCGAAACTCGACGTGGTGACGATCGTCGCCCACTGTCCGTAGCGCAACTGCGGAATGCTGTAATACCACGCATAGATCGTCTCCAACGTCGACGTGTCGCCCTCTTCGGGAACTTCGTACTGGTAGGCGCTGCCTTCGCTCTGCACCTCGCCGTAGATGAGCCTCTTCACCTCGTCGATATTCGTGTCGAAGATGAATCCGTCGAGGAAACGGCCGATGTACCAGATCGAAGCCGTCTCGCCGCTCTTGATCGAATCGCCTTTGTAGGTTCCCGGACCGAAACGCTCCACGAGCACGTCGTTGATCTTCTTGTCGAGTGCGGCCATCGATTCGTTGTAGGGGAAATAGGGCACCGAATAGGTATTCTTCCAGTTGTAGGTAGTCGCCGGTTCGCGGCCGGGTGAAAAGACATGCGAGATATAGAGCTGCGGAACCGTATCCACGGCCTGGTACCACGTATATTTGTAGGGATCGACGCTCGTGTCGGGCAACTCCGGCTCGTCGGTCTCGGCATCGCGCAGCGACCGGCGGACGGAAGCGAGTTTCGGATCGTCCTTGTCTTCCTCCTCCTCGACCGGACAGACCGTACCGTTGTCCTCGACGAAGGCATCGACCGTCTCTCCCTCGTATGCCAGCGGATTGGAGACGCGGCCCGTCACCTTGATGTGAAGAATCGCGGGACGGTTGGCGTCGAGTTCGTACTGCCCGCCGTAACCCGCGTCGCTGCTGGCGCCCGACGACGAATAGGCCAGCGACGAAGGCAGATAGAGCATCAGCTCCGTGCCGCGCCGCGCCTGCATCCCGTTTTTCAACCCGCGATCCGGATGCTCGGCGATATACTCCTCGCTGAGCGTCAGCGGCTCGCGCAGCGCATAATAACTGCCTTCGAGCAGCGTCGTATAGTCCGATCCGCTGTAACGGAAATAGGGCGAATAGTAGGTGTAGCGGGTGAAGGTCCCCTGCTGCTTGGCCTGCACGGCGTTGCGCGTCATGCAGACGTTGCCGTTCAGGTCGCGGGCCGTGAACTCGTACTGCACCCAGCAGTCGGTCTCGGCGATCAGCGTGTCGGCCTTGTCGGTCGAACCCGCGTCGAGCACATCGACGTAATAGGAGAATCCGCGCGCCTCCTGCCTGTTGCCGAGCAGTTCCGGACGATGCAATTTCATCCACGCATCGAGCGAGCGCTGCTCGATCCCTGCATAGGACTCGCTCGTGTCCTTGGCACACGACGCGAAAACGAGGAGGCAGACCGCAGCCGCCCATATCTTTCCGAAAGAAAAACGCATAATACTGTTGTTCACCTATTTCGTTACTTTGTTTATCGTACAGAAAAACGCTACGGGACACTGCTTGGTCATCAATCCCATGATGAGCTTCTCCCCGTAAGCCTGATTATAAGTCATGTAGAGTTCCACAACATCCTTTTCGCGGCAACCGACGAGCGCCGCCTGCAACCCGCTGAGCGTCGCCCCGCCGCCGATCTGCAACGTCTGCCTGAGCGGCACGAACTGCCCGAACTCGTCCCGAAGCGGCACTCCGTAGAGGTCGCACTCCACCCAGTAGCGGGGATTCAGCCCTCCTTCGACCAACCGGTTGATGATCGTCGTATCGTTGGAGTAGAGGCATTCGTTGGGCTTGGGCGTCGAGTAAGCCGTGAAGTCGTAGAGCGAGAAGGTCAGTTCGACCCTGCTCCCTTCGCTCACCTCCGGCCGCGTCAGACGCTCCTCGTCATAGACATCGGCGATATAACGGTAGGTCGTATTGCCGAAAGTCGAGTAATACGGCGGGTCGTTGTCGAGCGACTGGGCGGCATCCTGCTCCGAGAGCAGCGTCGGGGTGTGCGACCGCGTCAGGTACGAAACGATCTTCTCCTGCTGCTGAGGCAGGATATCCTCCTCGTCGCTGCACGAAACCAGCGCGGCCAGCGCCAGCGCACCCATATACCACCGGACTCTCATCGTTATATAATCGTGCAAATTTACAAAAAATTGCGCAACAACCCTATTTTATTTGCATTTTTCCTGCCTGCAAGCCGGCAAAACGCACGGAAGGGAGGGGCCGCGACGACGCAACCCGCTGCGACACGTCACTTTTTGGAGATCAGGTATTTCTGCAAGACAGCACCCAGCCGGTCGGAGGGGATGTTCAGGTTGATGCGGCCGTTGTTGGCGATCGAGATCGCTCCGGTCTCCTCCGAGACCACCAGAATGATCGCGTCCGAAATCTCGCTCATGCCGATCGCGGCGCGGTGGCGCGTACCGAACGACTTCGGGACGTCGCTCTGCGTCACGGGCAGGATGCAGCGGGCCGCCACGATGCGGTCGCCCTCGATGACCACGGCGCCGTCGTGCAACGGCGAATTCTTGAAGAAGATATTGTGGATCAGCTGCGACGAAATCTTGGCGTCGAGGCAGATGCCGCCCTCGGTGATGAGCGACAGATCGCTCTGCTGCCCGATGACGACCAGTGCGCCGGTCTTCGTATCGGACATTTCGCGGCAGGCCACCACCAGCGGCTGCAAATTGGTTTCGGCTATCTTCGAGCCGTGGTTGAAAATGCGCAAAATGAAATTGAACCGCTTCTGGCTCATGCCGATCTTTTGCAGGAACCGGCGTATTTCGGGCTGGAAAACCACGATCAGCGCGATGGCGCCGACGCTGATGATGTGCCCCAGGATCGTCGACAGCAGTTCCATGTTGAGCGTCTTGACGATCACCCACAACAGATAAACGACGATGATGCCCGAAATGATGTAGGGGGCGTTCGTTCCCTTGGTGGTACGGTATATCCAATACATGATATACGCCACGAACAGAATGTCGATCAGATCGATGAATGTAAACGGTACGAATCCCATAACTGCAAACGAGCCTTAAATTACGATGACAAAAATAAGAAAAAATACCGACTTCCCGCAGGGCGTCGGTATTTTATCGCTCCGATAAACGCTCGCGTCGGCCGCCGGCCGTCTACTCCTTATCGGCCTTCTTGTCGGCAGCGTACAACTCGTTGACCTTGGCCAGCACCAGCGGCGTGATGTCGAGCAGCGAGTCGGCGTCGACGAGCGACGTGGCGTTGAGGATGAGCTTGTACTTCTTGTCGGCGTTGAGCTCCTGCACGGCGCGGTGGATCAGATCCTGCGCCCGGTTCGTGAAGACGTAGTTCTCCTCGTCGAGCGTCTGCGCCTCCTTCTGGGCAACGGACTGATAGTTGGCGATCTGCCGCTGGATCTTCTCCTGTTCGGATTGCGCGTTGGCCGTAGTAATCAATCCTTTCTGATACTTCTCCTGCAACTGTGCAGCCTTCGATTGCAGATCGCGCTCCTTCTTGGCCCAGCCCTCCTGCGCTCTCTTGGTCTTCTCTTGAAGCGCGGCGCCTTCGCTCTGGAACAGATCGCTCTGCGCCAACACGGCCTCCACCTGTACGAAAGCAATGTCGCTGCTGCCTACGGCCTGCGCCGGAGCGTTCTCCGCCGGCTGCGTCGCACCATTGCCCTTGCAACCCGCAATCAGAAACATTGCAGCGGCTGCGACATACAAAATTTTCTTCATACTCCGTCTTATTATTCGTAATTAAAAATGCCAGAATGCTATCAAAAAGCCTATAATGGACACAAAGATAAGAAAAATTTTCGTACTTTTGTATCCGTTAAACGATTTCTCGAAAAGAATGTACGAATATATCCAGGGGAAGCTCGCCGAACTGGCGCCCGCCTACGCCGTCGTCGAAACCGGCGGAGTGGGCTACCTGCTCCATATTTCGTTGCAGACCTATTCGGAAATCGAAGGCCGGAGCGAGGTGAAGCTCTTCACCCATTTCGTCGTGCGCGAGGACGCGCAGCTCTTTTTCGGCTTCTCGACGAAGACCGAGCGCGAATTGTTCCGCCAGCTCATCAGCGTATCGGGCGTGGGCGGCAACACGGCACGCATGATTCTCTCGACCTATTCGCCGCGCGAACTGCAAAGCATCATCACCACCGAAAACGCCGTCCTGCTCAAAAACGTCAAGGGGCTGGGACTGAAAACCGCCCAGAAGATCATCGTCGAACTGAGCGGCAAACTCACGGCCCTGTTCGACGGCGACGCCGGCCCGCTGCCCGTCGCCGGCAACGGCGACGCCGTCTACGACGAAGCGACGGCGGCCCTGGTGATGCTCGGCTTCCCCAAAGCGGCTTCGGACAAGGTCGTCCGGGCCATTCTCAAAGAGCAACCCGACATCTCGGTCGAAGAGACCGTCCGCATGTCGCTCAAACGGCTCTGAATTTGCAGCTACATCCCGAAACACACACAACATAATTATAATATATATAATTATCATGGCTACATTTCTCTTCATCATGATCGTCCTGGCCCTGCTGGCGCTGGTCGTCACGCTGGTCGTCTTCACCCTCTCCCAACGGAAGAAGGCCCGACTGCAAAATCCGCACGACAGCTACCACGGCCGCTACCGGGCATAACCGGATTCCATACCGATTTCAACCGCATTACCCTCCCCTGAAAGCGACAGCGTTTTCGGGGGGGGGTAATGCGTTGTTTTACAATATCCTGATACAATAAAAAGGCGCTTCGGCCGCCGTATCGGACAACCGACCGGAATTTCGCGGCAACCACTCCGCCCGCCCCCCCGCTGCGGAATCCCGCTGCGGCAAAACGGCCGCCGGCATCGCGACACAGCCGTTCCGTTCCGACGCCGTCCGCCCGTTCCCGTACCGTCCGACGATGCGGACGCGCTGCGTCCGCATCCCGACGAACCGGCTGAAACAACACCGCAGACCGCAAAAAAACGGCCGCAAGGCGAAAATTACAAATTCGCTACAAAATCGCCCCCGACCTTTGTTCCGCAAACAAAAGACAAAAGAGATGAAACGAATCCCGATTCCACCCTTCCGGCCGCTCCGCACGGCCCGCTTCGGACGGGGCAGACCGCCCTCACGGTACCTCTCCGGCAGGCTCCGCTTTCGGATTCGAATGCCGAAGATTTTGAAATCCGCAATATTTTCGTTACTTTCGCAAGATTATCGTTGACTTTTCCTTACTTTTTCATATCCAAATATATCCAAAGAAAATGAATCTCCTTCGTCTCTTCCGACAGTCGCTTTTCTCGCCCGGCGCAGCCTGCAAACGCACGCTCGCCCGGAACACCCGCCGTCTCCTTCCGCTCGCCGCAGCCCTGCTGTTCGCCGCGACGGCACAGGCGCAGGAGCGCCGCACGACGCATGACAACGACTTCCGCGCCCGCTTCTCGTTCGCCCTGACCAAACAACTCGGCCAGCGGCATTCGATCACGCTCGACGAGGAGCTGCGGCTCAAAGACAACTGGTCGCAACTCGACCGCATCTATACGACGCTGAGCTACGCTTACGACGTCCGGCCGTGGTTCAAGGCGGCGGCCTTCTATGCACTGATCGCCAACGACCGGGGAGCCGACCGCTCGATGGAGATGCGCCACCGCTTCTACCTCGAACTGACGGCCAGCTACAAGACGGGGGCGTGGAATTTCTCGCTGCGCGAACGTCCGCAGGCGACTCTCCACACCGCCTACGTCGATCCGGCCGTCGCAGCCAAAACCGCATGGGTGCTGCGCCACCGCCTCATGGCGGAGTACGCCGTAGCAGGTACCGGACTCAAACCCTATGTCTTCGTCGAGTTGACGCAGACGCTCAACGCCCCCGAAACGGTAGGCAACTATCTGGAAAAGGTGCGCAGTTCGCTGGGTGCGAAATACGCCTTCAACAAACGTTCGTCGCTCGAATTCTACTACCGCTTCGACTACAAGATCAGCGACGAACCGGTTTTCGACGACTTCCCCACGGTAGACTACATCTCCTCCGAACGCGAAAGCCACCACATCATCGGCCTGGAATACGGCTACAAGTTCTGATCCGAACATCCGGAACCCGCACGAAACGGGAGACGGTACGGAAAGCATGCCGGAGGCGGCGAAGCCCTGCCTCCGGCATGCTTTCCGGCCCTTGCACCCGCGGCTGCAAGGGCCGATCGATCCCCTATTCCGTCTTGTGTTCGAGGAAATAACGCTGCGATTTGACCAGGTTTCGCGCCTGCAACACCATCGTTTTCGTCTCGTTGAGAATCGTCAGGTAGAGCAGGCTGGCCTTGGTCGACGACTGCTTGTTCTTGATGCGTTTGAGCTGGCGCTTGATCGCGTCGGCGATCGATTCGAACAGCTCGTCGCGCAGTTCGAGAATCAGGTCGATGTCGGCGAAATCGTTGTTGCGCAGCATGACGTTGATGCGCGTGAAGATCGTCTCCACCTCGTCGTTGATCTTCATCAGATCCTCGATCTGCTCCCGGGTCATCCCCTCGTGGTTGTTGTCGATATGGTCGAAGCAGGGGCGCGTGACGTGGAGCAGCGACTTGGTGATCTCGTTCATGTAATCGACCACCTGCACATAGTAGTGTCCCGAATCGATCTCGTTGTCTTGCAGGCGCAGCAACAGCGGCATCACCTTGTATTTCCGCTCGCGCGAGCGGTAGAACAGGTCGTTCGACTGCTGCACCATTTCGCGCAATACCTTGCGGTTCTCCTTGAAAACGGCGATCAGCGTGCGGTCGTAGATGCGGGTCACCTGCCCCATCGTGTAGCAGACCTCGGCGATGCACTCCTCGATGACCCCTTCGGTGTCCTTCGCACGGCTCGCGGCGGGTCGCTGCGTCTCGGCCACGGCCGCCCTGTTCTTCCTGCGGTTGCTGCGCACGAGCATCCAGCCGCACAGCGCCGATACGATCAGAACGGCCGCATTGCCGCCGTACATCAGCGTCAATCCCACCAGAAAGGCGATCGTAAAGGCGCCGAAGCCCGTCACGAACCACCCCGACACGACGGTCAGCACGCCCGTGATGCGGTAGACGGCACTCTCGCGACCCCACGCACGGTCCGCCAGCGACGAGCCCATCGAAACCATGAAGCAGACGTAAGTGGTCGACAGCGGAAGTTTGAGCGACGTGGCGATCGAAATGAGGATCGACGCCGTGGTGAGATTCACCGTGGCGCGGATCAGGTCGTACGATCCGCCTTCGCGCTCCTCCTCGGGCAGTTTCTCGAAACGCGCCGCCACCGCCCGTTGCAGACGGGCGGGCATGATCCGTTCGTAAAAGGCATTCACGTTCATGGCCGCGCGAACCAGGCCGCGCGAGACGACCGACGAACCGTAACGCTCCTCGCCCTCGTTCTGGTTCGACAGCGACAGCTCCGTCTTCGAAACCGACAGCGCGCGGCGCGACGTCCACAGCGTCACGATCATGATCGCTCCCGCCGCGAGCAGCAGCAGGATATTGGCCGAAGCGTCGGTCGCCAGTCCGCCCATCGTCATGGCCGCATCGCCCGACGCGCGCGCCATCATGTAGGAGTCGTAACCGGCCACGGGCACGCCCACGAAATTCACGAGGTCGTTGCCGGCGAAGGCCAGCGCCAATGAGAAAGTTCCCGCCAGAATATTCAGTTTGAGGATATTGACGCCGAACATCTGCAAGAAGAAGAGCAGGATGCTGCACAGAATCCAGAGCACGAAGAGCGAGAGGGCCAGATGCGAATCGATGTAAGCGAACAGCGCCGAGCCGTTCATCACCCCCTGCAACCCCTTGAACAGTGCGAAATAGACGATCGCGGTGAACGATATGCCGCACCACAACGCCCCGTAACGGCGGAAAAGCGTATGGTAGCGGAACGAGAAGATCGCACGCGAGACGTACATCACCAGCGTGCCCAGCGTAAAGGCGAGGATCACCGACAGCAGGATGCCCGCCAGAATGGCCATCGCCCGCGTCGAATTGATATACCGGCCGATTTCGACCAGCGAAATCTCGTCGTTGGAGGTGATGACCACCGTCGAAACGGCCAGCGCCGCGCCCAACAGGCAGAAGACCAGCGCCACGGTAGTCGACGTGGGAAGGCCCATCGTGTTGTAGACGTCGAGCAGGATGATATTGGCCAGCATCACCGAGAAGTAGAGGATCATCACGTCGCGGAACGTGAACCGCGACGGATCGAACATGCCGCTGCGCGCCACCTCCATCATGCCGGTCGACGTGACGGCGCCGACGATGATTCCCACCGACGCGACGGCCATGATCACCCGCACGGGGGCCGCTTTGGAACCGATGGCCGAATTGAGGAAGTTGGCGGCATCGTTCATCACTCCGATGAAGAGACCGGTCACGGCGAGAAGCGCCATGGCGGCCAACATAAACGTATATATAGGTTCCATTCTGTCGAATTCGGGCAAATGCGGAACAAAGATAGCTTTTTCACCCGCCGGTAACAATTCGGTAACCTATTCTTAACGATAAATTAACACGAACGACGCGCGCCGACCGCCGGCTCCGGAAAAACGCCTCCCGCACGAACCATGCTCCGCCCCTCCCTCCTGCCTTCCGAAAAACATCCGCGGAACACGGATACGCTCCGGCGCCTGCTACCCGCACGGCGCCGGAGCGCATCGGAAATGCGCCCGCCGTCCGGGATGCGAGGGATCAGGAAAAGACGATCAGACTGACGGCCATCAGGGCCATGCCCGTCACCACGCCGTAGATCGAGATGTGGTGCTCGCCGTACTCCTCGGCAGCGGGCAGCAGTTCGTCGAGCGAAATGAAGACCATGATGCCCGCAACGAATCCGAACAGGCACCCCAGCAGCGTCGGCGAGAGGAACGGCAGCAGCACGGCATAGGCCAGCAGCGCGCCGACCGGTTCGGCCAGGCCCGACGACAGCGAAAGCAGGAAGGCCTTGCGGCGGCTGCCCGTGGCGTAGTAGATCGGGACCGAAACGGCGATGCCTTCGGGGATGTTGTGGATGGCGATCGCTGCGGCGATGGCGATACCGAGCGTCGGGTTGTCGATCGCCGACATGAAGGTGGCGATCCCCTCGGGGAAGTTGTGGATACCGATGACCAGAGCGGTCATCAGCCCCATGCGCATCAGCTTACGGTCATGGGGGCGGCGGTTCATCTCCTCGACCGAGTGCATCTCGTGCGGATTCTCGAACGAGGGCACCAGCCGGTCGATGACGCCGATCAGCAGGATGCCGCCGAAAAAGCAGGCGACCGTCGCCGAGACGCCTGCCGTGGCGCCCCACTGGGCCGTGAGCAACGTCTGCGACTCGGCGAACAGTTCGACGAACGAGACGTAGATCATCACGCCGGCCGAAAGGCCCAGTGAAAAAGAGAGGAAACGTACGTTGGTGCGGTGCGCGAAAAACGCGATGGCGCTGCCGATACCGGTCGCGAGACCGGCCAGCAGCGTCAGCAGCAGCGGAAAGGCTATCGATGAGTTCATAGGCTACAACGGGATTCAGCGGACAGGCTGCGATGCGCCGCCGCAACGGCCCTGTTCCATATCGCAGTCGGCATGTTCGCCGCAAGGCTGCACGTCGCTCTCGAATTCGAGCGTGGCGTGATCGATCCCCAGTTCGCGGAGCCGTGCGCGGAGCGCCTCCTTCAATTGCGGCATCCGCTGCAAATCGTGTACCGCTACGTGCGCCGTCAAGGCGTTCTCGGTCGTACTGAGCGCCCAGACGTGGAGATGGTGCACCCCGCTCACACCCGGCTGCGACGCCACCGTGCGGAAGACCTCGTCGTAATCGATCCCCGCGGGAACGCCGTCCAGCGACAACCGCAGGCTGTCGCGCAGCAGCCCCCACGTCGACCAGACGATGACGGCCGCCACGAGCAGGCCGACCAGCGGATCGATCAGATACCAGCCCGTCGCCATCATGACCGCCCCCGACACCATCACGCCCACCGACACCAGCGCGTCGGCGGCCATGTGCAGATAAGCGCCCCTGACGTTCAGGTCGCGGTCCTTGTCGCGCAGGAAGAACAGCGCCGTGGCGAAATTGACGACCACGCCGATGCCCGCCACCCAGAGCACCACCTCGCCCCCTACGGGTTCGGGATGGAGCAGCTTGCGAACGCTCTCGACGACGATGGCGCCGACGGCGACCAGCAGGATGACGGCGTTGAGCAGCGAAACGAGAATCGTGCTGCGGCGGTAGCCGTAGGTATAGCGGCTCGTGGGGCGTACCTGCGCCAGGCGGAACGCCAGCAGGGCGAGCAGCAGGCTCGCCACGTCGCTCAGGTTGTGCCCCGCGTCGGAGAGCAGCCCCATCGAATTGGAGAGGATGCCCGCCGTGAACTCCGCGGCGACGAAAACCGAGTTCAGCAGAATGCCCGCGACGAAAGCGCGGTTGAGCGACGAGAGCCGCCGAACGTGTTCGTGGGAGTGATCGTGATGCGAATGCGCCATAAACTTCGATTGACTATTAATCCGTGCGGCGGCGTCCCCGACGCAGTTTTCCGTTACCTGCCCTGCCGCCCCGCTGCCGCAGACGAACTGTTCGGACACGGAGACGACAGCCGAAAAAGCAGGTTCACACCGGCAAATATACGCACCCTGCCGTCGATATGCAATACCTATTTATCAGGATACCTGCCGCAGCCACAAAAAAAGCCGGACTTTCCGTTCCGGCTTTTCATTCGCAGGGTCGCTGCACGTTACTGCTGCTGATCCGCGGCAGGCTGCCCGGAAGCAGGGGTCTCCGCCGGCACGGCCTGCGGCATGACAGGAGCCTCCTGAGTCATCTCGATCAACGCATTGGCATCCTTTTCCAGATCCTTATTGCTGGCAGCAACCGTACCCTTGTCCATCGACAGCGTGGCCACAAGGCTCAGCACGACGATGACGAGAGCCATCGCCCACGTGAATTTTTCCAAGCCGTTCGCCGCGTCGCGCACGCCCATCACCTGATTCGCCGCACCGAAATTGGCAGCCATTCCCCCTTTGGGACTTTGCACCAATACCACGAAAATCAGGCTGACGCTGGCCAATAAAATCACAACGATACAAAATGTGTACATACTGTTCTATTCTTTTATTTTAACGATTCTTCCCCTCGGACGCTATTTCGTCGATAAGTTCGGCAAAGTAAACACTTTTTTCCGGATTTCGCAAACTTAATTTGCGATAAATCGCGCATGCCTCGTCATTTAACCCCTGCTGCCGGTAGATCTCGGCCAACTCTTCGGTGACAAGGTCGTCCTCGTCGTCGAAATCGGCGACGGTCTTCACTTCGTCGTCGGCTTCGCCCTCCTCGGCCACGATGCGGTAGTCGCCCGCCCGCAGGAAATCGTCGATCAGATCGTCCGCGCAGAGCGCCGTCAGCCGCTCCCTGTCCACTTCGGGCGCCGTCCCCGCCGCCCTGTCCTGCACCGCGAAGCCGAGCCGGCCGTCCTCCGACGGATCGCCGCCCCGCTGCCGCAGGCGTACGAGCCGTGCGAGGGCAAACCATTCGTAGCGTCCGAGCAGTTCGTCCAGCTCCGCCTCCGGCACCGCGCCGGCCGCTCCCAGCGAAGCGATATACTCCCTGAATGTCGCCATCGCCGTTACCAGTTGGAGGCCGCAGCCTGGAAAATATCGTTCACCAGCTGATCCACGATTTCGGGAACCAGCTCGCCGGCCACCTCCGTGAGCAGCTTCGTGGAGTCGTAGTCGGCATAGGCCGTGAAGGATTTGTTGAAGGACATCGCCTCGTCGAGCACGTTCGTAAAACGCACCTTGACGGTGATCGACAGGCGGTTCAACAGCGCGTAGTCGTCGCTGGCCACCGACGCCGTCGTCGAGGAGTAACCCGTGATTTCGCCCTCGAACGCGAAGTCGCCTCCCTCGTCGACCTGCGCCAGACGGGTCTGGCGCGTAAACTTGTCGATCAGCGCATCGGTGAGCGTCGTACTGAGAATCGGCTCCACCATCGGCGCGTTGTTGGGGAAATAGGCCACCGAGAAGGTCTTGGCATCGGGCGGAATCGACGCACCCGACAGCGAGTACTTGATCGTCACGCCGCAGCCCGCCGTCACAAGCGCCGCCAAAAGCAGCGCACAACAGATTATCTTGTTTTTCAGCATCATCTTATCTCATCATCGGTTCTCCGATACACCGCAACGGCCGCCGGACCGCCGTTCGGACCGGAATCGGACACCCCGCAGGCATCCGGTCCGCATATTCGTCTTTTTCGATCCCGTACCCGCCGCTGCCGCCCCTCGGCCTCCCGTGAGGCGCCGGCAGGAGGGATCGTCAATTGTCCTCGATGCCCAGCTCCTTGATCTTGCGGTAGAGCGTGCGCTCGGACATGAACAGTTCGGCGGCGGCTTCGCGGCGACGGCCGTTGTTGCGGCGCAGCGCGCGGATGATCTGTTCGCGCTGGACGTCGGCCTTCGTCAGCGCCTCGTGCGGCTCCTCGACCACCTCGGCGTTGACGGCATACTCCCGATTGCGGCCGTGCGACGTGCTCCCGGCCGTCGTGGGCAGGTAACCCGCCACCTCCTGCTTCGCCTCGGACGCCGCCGTACCGCCGCGCAACAGCTCCGAGACCATGCGTTTGAGGTCGTTGATGTCCCCCCGCATGTCGAACAGGATCTTGTAGAGCAGTTCGCGCTCGCTCGCCGAATCGCCCGCCACGCCCGCCGCCGTCACCACGGGCGTCGAAGCCCCCTGCTGCTGCGGAAGGTAGCGCGACAGAATCGCCGCCGTCACCACGCGGTTCTCCTCGATGGCCGAGATCTGCTCGGCCACGTTCTTCAACTGGCGGATGTTGCCGCGCCAATAGTAGCCCTCCAACATCCGGCGCGCCTCGTCGTCGAGCGTGATGGGCGGCATACGGTACTGTACGGCCACATCGGAGGCGAACTTGCGGAACAGCAGGAAGATGTCCTCGCGCCGGTCGCGCAACGCCGGCACCGCGATGGGCACCGTGTTGAGCCGGTAGTAGAGGTCTTCGCGGAACCGCCCCTTCTCGATGGCCTCCTGCAAATTCATGTTCGTCGCCGCCACGACCCGCACGTCGGTGCGCTGCACCCGGGCCGAACCGACGCGCATGAATTCGCCCGTCTGCAACACGCGCAGCAGGCGCACCTGCGTCGAGAGCGGCAACTCGGCCACCTCGTCCAGAAAAATCGTCCCGCCGTCGGCCTCCTCGAAATAGCCCTTGCGAGCTTCGACGGCACCCGTGAACGACCCCTTCTCGTGGCCGAACAGCTCCGAATCGATCGTGCCTTCGGGGATGGCACCGCAGTTGACGGCAATATATTTATTGTGCTTGCGGGCCGAATAGGCGTGGATGATCTGCGGGAAAAACTCCTTGCCCACGCCGCTCTCGCCCGTCACCAGCACCGACAGATCGGTCGGTGCGACGCGCACGGCCACTTCGAGCGCCCGATTCAGAAGCTCCGAATTGCCGATGACGCCGAAGCGCTGTTTCAATGAGACTAAATCCATAGGGTTTCTTTCTTTTTCGTTTGGTCCCCTTCCCTGCCGCTGAGGAAGGGTCACTCGGCGACGGACTCCGCAGCGGCTTCGCCGGCGGCGGCGCTCTGCGAAACCTCCTCCATCAACTCCGCCTGCATCTGCTTGGCGCGGCGGTCGTTGACATATCCGTAGACGATCACGCCCACGGCCAGCAGCGCCGCCACGATCGCCACGATGAGGAACGCATCGATCCGGCGCGCCGACTTGCTGCCGACGAAGGTATAGGCATCGGTCGTCTTGACCGGCCGGCCGTAGGTCAGACCCTTCACGCAGGGATCGGGTTCATAGCGCGGCGTCCGTCCGCGGCCGACGGCATCCGACCCGACCGATCCGCCCGTGCCGGATGCAACGGTCCTGTCCGCAGCGGGTTCGCCGGATGCTCCCGTCTCCACGGCGGAACCCGCCGGCGCCGCCGATGCAGGCCCCGCCGCGGCACCGGCCTGCGGATCATAGGCGAACGCCAGCGTCCCGTTGGCGCCGGCGGAGAAAGTCCCCAGCCCCGCGACGAGATACACGCCGCCGTGCTGCACGGCGTGGCGCAGATCGAAAATCAGCCGGTCGATGGCGCCCGCCGCTTCGATCTCGCTGGCGCCGGCGGCCGTCAAAAGCCCTCGCAGCACCCCGTCGTCGCGCTTGAACAGCTCCGAAAAGAGGATCTCCCCGCCGGGCGCCTTCACGATGAAGGCCCCCAACTGCGGCACGACGAGCCGCTTGTGCGTGCGAAGGAATTCTGCGATCAAAACTTTCACGTCCGTTGTCATAACATCCCGTCGATTTTACCCCTCAAAATTACAACATTTTTCCGTGATATGCAGAAAACGCCTGCAAAAATCGAGATATTGCACCGAATCGTTGCGCATATCAAAAATAATTAGCTACTTTGCACCGCGAATTTCGAGAAAAAGTAATCGAGCTACTTCGCCGGATTTCGACCGATGTAGCTCGGACGGATTCCCGGAAATGAACCGGACAAAGCATGAAAAACAAGTACAAAGACCTGATCGAACAGACGTTCGATTTCCCTCAGGACGAATTTTCGGTCGAGGACAACGAGCTGAATCTGTACGACATTCCGCTCATGGAGATCATCAAGCAGTACGGCACACCGTTGAAGGTCACCTACCTGCCGAAGATCTCCTCGCAGATCGCACGTGCCAAGCGCATGTTCAACGTGGCCATGGCGAAAGTCGACTACAAGGGCGCTTACAACTACTGCTACTGTACCAAATCGAGCCACTTCTCCTTCGTGCTCGAAGAGGCGCTCAAAAACGACATCCACCTCGAAACCTCGTCGGCCTACGACATCCACATCATCAACGCCCTCTACGACGGCGGGGTCATCGACAAAGACCGTTACATCATCTGCAACGGTTTCAAACGTCCTCAGTACGTGGAGAATATCGCGCAGCTGGTCGACGACGGATTCGAAAACACCATCCCCGTGATCGACAACAAGGAGGAGGTCGAACTGCTGGACGCCGCGATCGAGAAAAAGTGCAAGGTGGGCATCCGCATCGCCTGCGAGGAGGAGCCGAAATTCGATTTCTACACCTCGCGCCTGGGCATCCGCTACAACGACATCGTCGACTTCTACAAGCGCAAGATCAAGACCAACAAGAAGTTCCAGTTGAAGATGCTCCACTTCTTCATCAACACGGGCATCAAGGACACGGCCTACTACTGGAACGAATTGGGCAAGTGCCTCAACGTCTACTGCGAGTTGAAGGCCATCTGCCCCGAACTGGACAGCCTGAACATCGGCGGCGGCTTCCCGATCAAGAACTCGCTCAACTTCGAATACGACTACGAGTACATGACCGAGGAGATCGTGGCGCAGATCAAACACATCTGCGAGATGAACGGCATCGAGGAACCCAATATCTTCACCGAGTTCGGATCGTTCACCGTGGGCGAAAGCGGCGCGGCGCTCTATTCGATCGTCAACCAGAAGCAGCAGAACGACCGCGAGAACTGGTACATGATCGACTCGTCGTTCATCACCACCCTGCCCGACACGTGGGGCATCAACCAGCGTTACATCATGCTTGCCGTCAACAACTGGGACAAGGAGTACCAGCGCGTCTTCCTCGGCGGGCTGACGTGCGACAGCGAGGATTTCTACAACGCCGAGTCGCACACCAACGCCATCTTCCTGCCCAAACTCGAAGCGGGCAACACGCAGTACATCGGTTTTTTCCATACGGGCGCCTACCAGGAGTCGATCGGCGGCTTCGGCGGCATCCAGCACTGCCTGATCCCCGCGCCCAAACACATCATCATCGACCGCGACAAGGGCGACAACGAATACTACACGCGTCTGTTCGCCAAGGAGCAGAGTTACCGCGCCATGATGCGTATCCTGGGCTATTGATCCGCCGCACCGGACACGAACGGGGGCGCGTATCGGTCGATACGCGCCCCCGTTCGCGGTAATCCTTCTTTCAACGCGCCGTCGACGCCCGTTCGCGGATACAGGCGGTCAGCGTGACGGTGCGGTCGGGCGCCGACGGATCGGCGATCTTTTCCAGAATCAGTTCGGCAGCGCGGCAGCCCATCTCGTCGAGCGGCTGCTCGACGGTCGTGAGCTGCGGATTGACGATCGTCGAGAGTACGGTTCCCGAATACCCCGCCACCGCCATCTGCGCCGGAACGCGGATGCCCAGTTCCCGCAACCGGTTCATCGCGCCGATCGCCACCGTATCCGTCCACGCGAAGAGGCCGTCGGCATCGGGCATCCGGCGCAGCAACTCGTCGGCCGCCGCACGGCCGTCGTCGAAGGTCACGCCTGCCGGAATCACCGACCGGCCGTCCGACACGAACCCGAACTTCCCCAAAGCATACCTGAACCCGCGCAGACGCTCCCTCGCATTCGGGATATGCGCCGGACCGCCGAGGTGGACGATCCGACGGCATCCCCTGCGGACGAGGTGTTCCATAAGGAAATAGCTCGTCGCAAAATCGTCGACGATCACCCGCGAGGCATCGACGCGCAGCGGCGCACGGTCGTAGAAGACCAGCGGCACGCCGCGCTGCCGGATACGCCGGTAGATCTCGCCGTTACGGGTCGCGTCGCACGGACAGGCGATGACGCCGTCGACCATGAAGCGCTCCATCAATTCCAGATTCCCGCATTCGGTCTGCGGATTCTCGTCCGACTGGGCGATGATGACCTTCAAGCCGCGCCCATACAACACCCGCTGAATGCCGCCGATGACCGTCGCGGCGAAAGGCGTGACCATCTCGGGCACGATCACCCCGACCGTATTGCTCCGCCCCGACCGGAGGTTCACAGCCACCGGATTGGGACGGTAACCCAGTTCCCCTGCCAGCCGGGAAACCCGTTCCCGCGTCTCGCGGCGGATGTTCCGGTCGCCGGCCAGCGCCCGCGACACGGTCGACGGCGACAGTCCGAGCCTTTCGGCCAACTCTTTGATCGTGATTCGTTTCATGCTCGCTGGGGTTGACAGCGACAAAACTACGGATTTTACCCTGCTTTTGCAAACGGAGCCTAATGGCGGACTTTCCGCCCCGCGGCAGAAGCGGACGCTCCGGTAAAGTCCGCCGCCCGCTACGCGATCAGCAGCACGATCACCACGCCCCAGATGATGAGCAGCGTATTGCCGATAGCATAGGTGATCGTGTAACCCATCGAGGGGACGTTGCTCTGGATCGTCTCCTCGACGGCGCCCAGCGCCGCCGTGGTGGTCCGCGCCCCCGCGACGCACCCCAGCGTCAGCGCATCGTTGAACCGGAAGAGGTAACGTCCGATGAAGATGCCCGCGACGAGCGGAATCGAGGTCGCGGCCGCGCCGATCAGAAAGAGACTCCACCCTACCTCCTGAAATCCCTGAATGAAGGTCGGGCCGGTCGAAATGCCGACGATGGCGATGAAGGTGTTCAGGCCGACGTTGTTCATGAACCACAACGTCGGCTGCGGGATATTGCCCACGTGGGGATAACGGGCATGGAGCCAACCGCAGAAAAGGCCGGCGATCAGCACGCCGCCGCTCACCGTAAGGCTCAGCGGCACGGCCCCGATACGGGTCATCAGCAACCAGCCGAAGAGCAGTCCGCCCAAAAAGATGCCCAGCCCCACCAGCGGCATCCCCGTCTTTTCCGAGACCGGATCGCTGAACCCGAGCGTCGGCGCGGCGCGGCGCACGTCCTGCGGCAGGCCGACCAGTTCGAGCCGGTCGCCGGCATCGAGCTTGCCGCCGGCCAGCACCGGAATCTTCACGCCGGCACGCAGGATAGAACGGATATTCACACCGTGCATTTCTTTCCTTTTCAAAATATTGCGCACATACTGCCCCGCCGCTCCGCGCTTGCTCACCACCACGGGCAGGCTCTGCACCGAGAAGTTCGTCAGCTCCGCGTCCTCGACCTCCGTACCGATCCAATCCTCCTCCTCGATCACATACTGACGGCGGCCGCTCACCACGAGCGTATCGCCGGGATAGATCGTCGTGCGGGGCGTCACGTCGTCGACGATGCGCCCCCGTTGACGCAGCCGCTCGACGAAAATCAGTTTCTTCTGCGACTGCATGTAGCGTTCGAATTCGGCGACGGTGTGCCGCTGCCCGAACCAGTCGTTTTCGGCCTTGTAGGCGCGGAAGACGATGGCACGCGCCGCAGGATCGAAGCCCGCCGTGAAACTGACGTCGTCGCCCAGCTTCGATTCGAGGTCGAGCGCCGCCTTGTGTACCTTCTCCACCCCGCCCAGCAGACGCGGGCCGAGCGTTCCCAAGATCCACGCCGACCCCGCCGTACCGAAAATATAGGTCACGGCATAACAGACGGGCATGGCGTCCAGATCGATCGCCTGTCCGTCGGGCAGCTGGCGGATGGTGTCGGTCGCCACGCCCAGCACGGCGGACATGGTCTGCGAACCGGCCAACAGTCCGGCCGCCTGCGCTACGTCGTAGCCCATCAGCGTGGCGCAGAGCCACGTCGACCCGAGGCACGACAGACAGACGACCACCGCGAACCCCACCTGCGGCAGCCCGTCGCGTTTGAGCCCGCGGAAGAACTGCGGGCCCACGGCGTAGCCGACCGAAAAGAGAAAGAGGAGAAAAAAGAGGGTCTTGGCCGGTTCGGGAATCTCGATTTTCAACTGCCCGACCACGACGCCCACCAGCAGCACGCTCGTCACCGTGCCGAGCGAGAAACTGCGCCAGCGCAGTTTGCCGACCAGAAAACCCAGCGCAAGGGTGACGAAAACGGCCAGCGCCGGATTGGCGCGCAAAAAATCGATGAAATGAATATCCGCAAACATAGCTTTCGGGGGTGTTTTACACTCGCCCCATGCGCAAAGTGCGTGCCGCAAACAAGTTGCGGACTTTTCCCGCCCTTCCGCAATGCCTCCGCGCGGGCCTGCGGGCCGCCGAAACCGGAATCGGGAACATACGTCGCACGAAAGCCTGCCCACCGGTGATCGCTGCAAATGCGCCGGCAATCGATCCTCACGCAGGAAGCCCCGCAGGATTCCTTCTCCGAATGGCTGTACCGGAATCCGACGACCCGGGCCGAAACCCTCGTTCCGGACGCAGCGAAACGGAGCGCGGAAATCCGACCGCCCGGAAAGCGAGCCTTCCTAAAACGACCTTCCCCCGCCGCAACGGCAGGGGAAGCGATGAATTGCGATCGGGCTGCGATCAGAAGCGGTAGCCCAATTGCAGCAGGAACGTCTTGTTGCGAACCGTGACGTCCGACACATCGGAGAGATTGAGGAATCCCGCATCGTAGCCGAAACGGAACGAATAACGACGGTACTCCACCCCGATGCCAGCGCGGACTCCCATATCGAAACGGTCGAATCCCCCGTCGCCGAACGTATCGGCCTTTGCCGATCCGGACTTCACCTTGCCGGCGAAGCCGACGCGCATACTCAGACCCAGATAAGGAATCAACGAGACGTCTTCCGTCAAACCGAAACGCCAGTTGACCAGTGCCGGCGCCTCGAAATAGTAGGCGTTGAGCTTCACCGCACCGTCGCTGATCGAGGTGCCGTAGCCGGCGATACCCAGCCCCGTTTCGAAATAGAGCGGCAGGGTGTGCATCAAGCTCTTTTCATAGGAGAAAGCCACCAGCGGGCGGACTACGGAGTTGGGCGTAGCGCTCACGCCGCCCGTTTTGAAGGTCATGTTGGCGATGTTCATGCCGACGCGCACGCCGAAGATGTGATTGGGATGTGCCGCTGCGCCGCACACGACGGCCGACAGCACCGCGAGGAGAAAGAGTTTTTTCATAAAATTGAATAGATAGTAAGGTGTTCGGGATAAGTTCGCATCGTCAAATATACGAATTTTCCGGAATCCCGCATTTATTCCGGAAGATTTACAGCCGTTTTGGAATCGATTTTGTAATTTGCAGGCCAAACAGAACGTTTTCGATAAGCCAAGTGCAGAGCCGAACGCTGTTCGGACTATGCCGAGGCGAGAAAACGAAGAAAGAAATTCAACGTTTTCGTCAAGCCGAGCGCAGAACCGAACGCAGTTCGGACTCTACCGAGGCGAGAAAACGAAGAATGAAATTCAACGTTTTCTCCGAGTCGAACGGGCAGAGCCGCGTCGCGCGAACTGCGCTTCGGCAAGAAAACGACGGTTGAAAACAACGATATTCTATGGAACGATACATCCTCAAAGACAACGAGGCCCGCAGCCGTTACGAGTTCGACCTCGGAGGGCATACCGCCTATATCGACTATGAAAAGGACAACGGGACGATCGTCCTGACGCATACGTTCGTCCCCGAAGCATACGAGGGACGTGGCGTAGGCGCACAACTGGTCGCCGCCGCACTGGCCGACATCCGCAGGCAGGGGTTGAAAGTCGTTCCGCAGTGCTCTTTCGTCGCCGTCTACATCAAGCGGCATCCGGAGTGGAGCGACATGGTGAGCGAAACGGCCGGCGCCGAACGCTGACCGGTATCGCAGGCCGTCGCACCGTTCGCAGTGCAAGCCGCATCGCCATCGGGCAGGCCGCTATTCGGTCTGCGGCGAGGGTTGTACCCCGGGATAGGCCTGCCGCAACCACCGGCTCAATCTCTCGCCGCGCAGATCGGAACCTTCGGCCACGATCCGTCCCCGGGGATCGATCAGATAGAGTGTCGGATAAGCGTCGACGCGATAACATCCGGTAATACGCCCTTCGGGCCGGTCGGCCACCACCGGCCATACGATCCCGAGGTCGGGCAAATTCCCGCGCAGATCTTCGTCGGTATTCCTCGCCACACCGAGAATCTCGAAACCGGCCTCACGGTATGCCGCGTAGTCCCGCAGATAGTGGTCGCGGATATCCATGAGGCAGGGCGGGCAACTCAGCGACCAGAAGTCGAGCAGGACGTAGCGGCCGGCGAAATCCTCGGGGAAGCGCACCCTGCGGCCGTCGGTCGTCGTCGCCTCGAACGGGATCGGGCGGAACCCCACCTGCGCGGAGGGACGATCGAGAGCGTCGGGCGTCGGTGTCAACCTAAGTTCGCGGCCGTCGGGCCGCAGGCTGTCGATGCGGTAGTAGCTCCCGCCCAACCGCACGAATTCGCCCACACGGTGCCGCAGCGTCGTATCGCCATCCGAAAAAACGATCTCCGCCGAATCGGCGTCGTAGTTCCTGACATAGGGCTTCACCGTCACGGCATACCGCCCGCCGGCCACCGCCGCCTCGCCGGAGCAGCACTCGGCGCAATACAGCAGCATGTCGGAGTTCCTGCAAGCCGGATAGACATAGGCCAAATCAGGCAGGACGACGCCCCCGCCGCCGTAGCGTTCGACGTAGACGGGCGTCACCTCCACGGCGACGGAATCCGCACCGAAATAGCGCACCGTTTCGTCCGACAGGTCGTCGTCGCCGTCCGTATCGAACAGGTAGGCCGGATGCCCCTCGGCCGTCACGCCCGCCGCCATGGCGATCACGCTACGGATCGGACGGGCGGAACGGGAGGCCGTATCGAGGCCCCAAACGTTGAAATAGCCCATGCAGAACTTTTCGTCGGCAAGCCCCTGCCGATAGCCCTGGTAGAGCAGCTGCGGAAGATCGGTTTCCGCATAGTAGACGGTCGCATCGCGCCACGAGTCGGGCACGCCCCGCACGACGGGATAGAGTGCATCCCACGGCCGGTGCGGGTTGGATTCCATGTAGACGGCCATTTTCCCGCCGAGCGGAAGAGGGCTTTTTTCCAGACGGAGCACCTGCTGCGACGGCGCGCCGCAGCAGGCCAGCGACAGAACGCCGAGCAGCGTCCCCAGGTAGAAAGGTTTCATTTTCGGATGGTTTCGGTTTTCGTAAAGCGAAGATAGGAAATTGCGTCCGAAAATACAACTTCTCGGACGGATAATCGCATCGCCGGCCGCTACTTCCTCCCGATGAGCCGTTTGAAAAAGCGCCGGATGCGTACCGGCAGGTTGATCCCCTGTTTGAGCAGTACGGCGCCGCTCAGGAGTTTCCAGTCCCAGCGGCGCAATTCGGCATAACGGATCAGCACATAATCCAGATAGGGCGTCTCCCAGTCGAGGTGGTGGAGCATCTCCACGCAGTCGCGCCGACTCAGGTTGCGGCGGAAGGCCATGCGGTTGACGTCGATCAGCGCGAAATTCCACGCACCGTCCTCCCGGTAATAGAAGATGTTGCCCGGATTGTAGTCGTAATCGAGCACACCCTTTTCGTGGAGGCGGACGGTGAAGGCCGCAAAGGCATCGAGAATCTCGAACTGCCGTGCCTGCGGTTCCCGATCCAGCTGTTGGAGCGTCGGGTAGGGAAGCCGTTTGGAAACATAGTAGCCTGTATGGAACAGCAGCCCCCGCCGGCACTCGATGTAACCGACCGGATCGGCCACGGCGATGCCCGACCGCCGGAGCCGCAGCGAATAGTCATAGGAACGTCGGGCTTTGGTCGGCCGGAAAAACGTATAGACCCACCGGTTCAGGCGCAGCGGTACGGCGAAACGCTTGACGACAAACTCCTCGCCCGCCACCCGCTCGCACCAAAGCGTATTGCGGTCGTCGCGCAATACCTCCCCGCAAACGCCCTGCGCAGGCAATTTCCGCATCCACGAAGCCAGACGGCCGTATTTTTCCGACAAGATGATTTTCATTCGTTTTTCGTCTTTTTCCTGTAATTCGTCACAAAAATAACGATCGGAGGATGCGCTTCTTGTCCATATGGCGGGCAATAACATTCAATAAGTCGAATAAAGGAGCTCAATCCTCCTATTATGCGAGAAAAAGTTATTACTTTTGGCGAAATTCAACATTATTATGGAAGAAATCCTCCAACAAATTCCAGTGACTCCTCAACAGGATTCCGAACGGCCGAACTCCGCTTCGTTCCGGCTGCTGCATCTCACGAGTTCCTCGATGGAATTCACCGAATCCGACTATCTGCCGCACGAGTTGAATACCGGAGGGTTCTGTATCTGCCTGCGAGGGAAAAGCCGCGTCACGCTCAACCAGCACCGCTGCTACATCCAGAAGGGCGACCTGTGCGTCTTCTTCCCCCGAATGCTCATGCAACTCGACGACCACAGCGACGATTTCGAGGCCTACTGCATCGTCCCCGAGATCGACGTCACACGCGAAGTGCAGGTCCCTTCGGCGACCTCGCTGTTCCTCTACATCAAAGACCATCCCTGTATCTCGCTCGACGATACGACTTTCCGGCGGATGCTCAAATACTGCCGCATGTTCAGTGAATTCGAACGGAACGGCCACCCCTACCGCGACCAGATCACCCTCCACATGTCGATGATGCTCTACTACGAAATCTTCCACATCTATCAACACGGCAAACCGCTGGCCATGAGCGCCCAAACGCGGCAGGAGAGCATGTTCCGCGAGTTTCTCTTTCTGGTCTCGCAGCACTACGTCCGCGAGCGCGAAATCGGGTACTACGCCGACCAGATCTGCGTGACGCCCAAATACCTCTCGTCGGTAGTACGGACCGTATCGGGCAACAGCGCGGCGTGGTGGATCAACCACACGGTCATCATGCACGCGAAAAACCTGCTCAAAACCAATCACCAGCTCACCATTCAGCAGATCTCCGACAAACTCAATTTCCCCAATCCGTCGTTCTTCGGCCAGTATTTCAAACGCCGCGTGGGAATGACGCCCAAGGAGTTCCGCCGCAAAGCCTACTGACGGCGGCACCGCATCTTCCGCCGGCATTCATGCGGATACCGACGAAAAAAGAGAGCCGGACGAATCGGATTCGTCCGGCTCTCCCATTCCAAGCAGCACGCTACGAAACGATTAATTCCCGCATTTGCATTAATAATACATGCATTCGAGGCGGAATACCAAAAGCCGTCTTATCCGACGGTCTAATACCGACCTCTGTCGTCCCGCTTTTTTATCTCCGGCGATCGGGAAGGGACAATCCCGTTCATTAAAATGTTGCGCAACACCGAAAGCCAATAATAATAAGGAGTATTTCCTATTCTGCACAACCGCAATAAAACCAACCGGATAGCATGACTCCGCACGAAAGAATCGAAACCGGAAACACCTTTTTCGGAAAAACATTTCGGCCGATGCGGGATATTTCCCGAAATTTTGTTACTTTTGTGCGCAACAAAAACCCCAATCATTATGTCTTTTATCGATGAGAGGGTACAGCCGACCGGACTCACGTTCGATGACGTCCTGCTCGTACCCGCCTATTCTGAGGTGTTGCCGCGCGAAGTAAACGTCACCAGCCGCTTTTCGCGAAATATCAAACTCAACATTCCGATCGTCTCGGCCGCAATGGATACGGTCACCGAAGCGCCTTTGGCGATCGCGCTGGCTCGCGAAGGGGGCATCGGGGTCATCCACAAGAACATGTCCATCGCCGAGCAGGCCGCGCACGTGCGCCGTGTGAAACGCGCCGAGAACGGCATGATTTACGACCCGATCACCATCTCCAAGGAGCACACCGTGGGCGACGCGCTCGCGCTGATGCAGGAGAACAAGATCGGCGGCATCCCCGTGATCGACGCCGAGCGGCGGCTGATCGGCATCGTCACCAACCGCGACCTGCGTTTCCAGCGCGACATGCACCGCCTGATTTCGGAGGTGATGACCTCGGAGAACCTCATCACCACCCATTCGTCGGAGCTGGCCCATGCGGCCGACGTGCTGCTCAACAACAAGATCGAGAAGCTGCCCGTCGTGGACAACGAGGGGAAACTCGTCGGACTGATTACCTATAAGGATATTACCAAAGTACAGGACCACCCCAACGCCTGCAAGGACAGCAAGGGCCGTCTGCGCGTAGCCGCCGGCGTAGGCGTCACGGGCGATTCGATGGAGCGTGTGGATGCGCTCGTCGGCGAGGACGTGGACGCCATCGTCCTCGACTCGGCGCACGGCCACTCGGCCAACATCGTGGCGCTGCTGCGCCGCATCAAGGCCAAATACCCCGAACTGGACGTGGTGGTGGGCAACATCGCCACCGCCGAGGCGGCCAAATTCCTCATCGACGCCGGCGCCGACGGCATCAAGGTGGGCATCGGTCCGGGATCGATCTGCACGACGCGCATCATCGCCGGCGTGGGCGTTCCCCAGCTCTCGGCCATCTACTCGGCAGCCAGCGCCGCGCGCGGCACGGGCGTGCCCGTGATCGCCGACGGCGGACTGCGCTATTCGGGCGACATCGTCAAGGCGCTGGCCGCAGGCGGCGACTGCGTGATGATCGGCTCGATGTTCGCCGGCACGGAGGAGTCGCCCGGCGACACGATCATCTACAACGGCCGCAAGTTCAAGAGCTATCGCGGCATGGGTTCGATCGACGCCATGAAGGCGGGTTCGGCCGACCGCTATTTCCAGAAAGGCGAGGTCAACATCAACAAACTCGTTCCCGAAGGGATCGTGGCGCGCGTGCCGTTCAAGGGTTCGCTCAGCGAAACGGTCTACCAGCTCGTCGGCGGCATCCGCGCCGGCATGGGATACTGCGGCGCGGCGGACATCGAGACGCTCAAACAGGCACGGTTCATCCGCATTACCGCCAACGGCGTGACCGAAAACCACCCGCACGACGTGACGATCACCAGCGAGGCGCCCAATTACAGCAGCGAACACTGATCGCCCCGTCGATCCGAAACCTACGATACTCAGACGCTATGCAGGAAAAAATCCTAATCATCGACTTCGGCTCGCAGTACACGCAGCTCATCGCCCGCCGCGTACGCGAGCTGAGCGTTTACTGCGAAATCCACCCCTTCAACCACCTGCCCGCCATCGACGCGTCGGTGCGCGGCGTGATTCTCTCGGGCTCGCCCTTCTCCGTGCGCGACGCGGAAGCCCCCCGCATCGACCTCTCGGCGATCAAGGGCCGGCTGCCGCTGCTGGGCGTCTGCTACGGCGCGCAATACCTCGCCCAGCACTTCGGCGGCGAGGTGACGCCCGCCCCGAGCCGCGAATACGGACGGGCGATGCTCACCGTAGTCGAACCCGACGACCGGCTCATGGAGGGACTGCCCCGCACCACGCAGGTGTGGATGTCGCACGGCGACACGATCACCCGCGTGCCCGACGGCTACCGCATCGTGGCTTCGACGGCCGAGGTGCACGTGGCCGCCTACCGCATCGAGGGCGAACCGACGTGGGCCATCCAGTTCCATCCGGAGGTCTACCACTCGACCGACGGCGTGCAGCTGCTCCGGAATTTCGTCGTGGGCATCTGCGGCTGCGCACAGTCGTGGACGTCGGAGAGTTTCGTCGAGACGACCGTCCGCGAACTGCGCGAGAAGATCGGAGACGACAAGGTCGTGCTGGGGCTTTCGGGCGGCGTGGACTCCACGGTTGCCGCCGTGCTGCTGCACCGCGCCATCGGCGAGAACCTGCACTGCATCTTCGTCGATTCGGGTCTGCTGCGCAAGAACGAGTTCGAAAGCGTCCTCGATTCCTACAAGGGCATGGGACTCAACGTCAAGGGCGTCAAGGCCGGCGACAAGTTCCTGGGCGACCTGGCCGGAGTGACCGATCCCGAGGCCAAACGCAAGATCATCGGCCGCGACTTCGTGGAGGTCTTCAATGCCGAGGCACAGCAGCTCGCCGACGTGAAGTGGCTGGCGCAGGGCACGATCTATCCCGACGTCGTCGAATCGGCATCGGTGAACGGCCCTGCGGCCAAGATCAAGTCGCACCACAACGTGGGCGGACTGCCCGAGCACATGCACCTGAAAGTCGTCGAACCGCTGCGCCTGCTTTTCAAGGACGAGGTGCGCCGCGTGGGCCGCTCGCTGGGTATCGGCGAGGAGCTGATCGGCCGCCACCCCTTCCCGGGGCCGGGGCTGGCGATCCGCATTCTGGGCGAGATCACACCCGAGCGCGTCGAGATCCTGCAAAACGTGGACAAGATCTACATCGACGCCCTGCGCGAGCACGGGCTCTACGACCAGGTCTGGCAGGCGGGAGTCATCCTGCTGCCGGTCAAGTCGGTGGGCGTCATGGGCGACGAACGCACCTACGAAAGTTGCGTGGCGCTGCGCGCCGTCGCATCGACCGACGGCATGACGGCCGACTGGGTGCACCTGCCCTACGAATTCCTGGCCCGCGTGTCGAACGACATCATCAACAAGGTTCGCGGCGTCAACCGCGTCGTCTACGACATCTCCTCCAAACCGCCCGCAACGATCGAGTGGGAGTAATCGAAAAACAGCGGCCCGAACGATGACGTTCGGGCCGCTGTTTTTGCATGGCACCGCGATCAGTTCCCGCCGGCCACGATGATGAGCCCCAGCCCCGCGATGAAGAGGGCGAACATCAGCGCCAGCAGGCCGTTGACCGTCCGTCCGCCGCCGCGGAACTCCTTCCACACGAAGACGCCCCACACGGCCGCCACCATCGGCGCGCCCTGTCCCAGCGCATACGACACCGCAGCACCGGCCTTACCGGCCGCAATGTAGCTGAACGTCGTACCCAGACACCAGATCGCACCGCCCAGCATTCCGACCAGATGGGTCGAAAAGCTGCCCTTGAAGTAGTCGCGGTAGGCGACGGGCTCCCCGTCGAAGGGGCGTTTCATCACCCACGTATTGAAGACGAAGTTGCTCGCCAGCACGCCCAGCGAGAAGATGAAGACCGCCGAATAGGGCGTCAACATGCCCGGCGTCGGATTCTCGAAATGATCCAGATCCATCGCAGCCGCGACGAAGCGGTAGAAGAGCGACATCAGCACGCCGGCCACGACCGCCAGCGCGACGCCCTTGCGGAACTGCGCACGCTGCGTACCGCCGCTCTGCACCCGCTGCGAGGCGATGCCGTTGCAGACGATCGCCGCAACGATCAGCGCCACGCCCAGAAACAGGATGACGGGATCGCCTTTGGGCGCACCCACGTAGTTGACGACGACGCCCAGCACCAGTGCCAGTCCGACACCCAGCGGAAAGGCGACCGACAGCCCCGCCATAGCCACCGACGCCGAGAGCAGGATGTTCGAGGCATTGAAGATCACGCCGCCCAGCACGACGCTCCCCACGCCGCGCGCATCGGCCTGCGCCAGATCGGGCAGGAACGAACGCCCCTCGGAGCCGATGCTGCCCATGGTGAACCCCACGACGAGCGTAAAGAGCACCATGCCGATGACGTAGTCCCAATAGAAAAGTTCGTAGCGCCAGCTCTTCGAAGCCAGCTTCTGGGTGTTGCCCCACGATCCCCAGCACATCATCGTGATGAAGCAGAAAAGCACTGCGAGGGCGTAACTGTTGACGATAAACATAGGTTGTAGTTTTAAGATGAACGCAATTCGTTCGCACTCGTTCTACGAAACCGGCAAAAACCGCATTACAAGCCTTGCGCAAACGTTTGTACAAAAATAGATAAAAAATCCGAACTTCCAACATTCCGCCCGATTTTCCCTCGGCGGAACGCTGAAAATCCGGCTACGGGAAACCGCCCGCGAAGTGCGAATCCACCCCGATGAATGCCGCCGGCAACGAAAAGCCGCGGGAACGAATGTTCCCGCGGCCGTAACCGGAAGACGGCGGTTCGAGACCGCGGATCGTCCCCTATTTCTTGAAGTAACGGTTGTAAAGGCCCTGGAAGCCTGCGCCGTGACGCGCCTCGTCCTTGGCCATCTCGTGTACCGTATCGTGCACGGCGTCGAGATTCTCCTCCTTGGCCATGCGCGCCAGACGCATCTTGTCCTCGCAGGCGCCCGACTCGGCGTTCATGCGCTTCATCAGGTTGGTCTTGGTGTCCCAGACCACCTCGCCGATCAGTTCAGCGAACTTCGAGGCGTGCTCAGCCTCTTCCCAAGCGTAACGCTTGTAGGCCTCGGCGATCTCGGGATAGCCCTCGCGGTCGGCCTGACGGCTCATCGCCAGATACATGCCCACCTCGGTGCATTCGCCCATGAAGTGATTCTGAAGTCCCTCCCAAAGCTCCTTCGACGCACCTTTGCCGTCGCCAATCACATGCTCCGTGACGAACGTGAGCCCTTCCTCCTGCTCGACGACCTCGACGAACTTCTCCTTGCCTACCTTGCACATCGGGCACTGATCGGGTGCCTCGGGACCCTCGTGGATATAACCACAGACGGTACAACGCCATTTCTTTGCCATAATCTTTCCGTTTTGTTAAGTGTGAACGTATTTTTTACAGAAGCAAAGATACGAACTTTGCGGACGGCTCCAAGCGATCGCCCGATCATATTTTCCGATACCGGCATCAGTTTTTCCTATCGTCGTGGTCGATGGCCCACTCGATCAGCCCCACGTCGACGGCGTCCTTCACCATCACCCGCTTGTCGCGGTCGAGCAGGTAGAGCGCCGGAATGGCTTTCAGGTCGTAGAGCTCCCGATCGCGGACGACGCACCCCTTGTCGTAAGCATTGATCCAGCGCGCGGGAATCTGCGGACGGTATTCCTGCCACTCGGTGAGGTCTTCGTCGGGGAAGAGGGCCAGCACCTTCAACTTGCCGCGCTCGATCAGTTCGTTGAGCATCGGCGATGCCGAAATGGCCTCGCGCACCGTCTTGCACATGTTGCACCCCGGATTGTTGATGAACAGCAGCAGGTATTCGGCGCGGATGTCGTACATGCGGCGGGTCGCCCCGTCGGCCGTCGTATAGCGGAAATCGTTGGCCGGTCGGCCGATCCGGTTCTGGGAGGCCATGCGCAGATCGTGCTGAGGCGCGATGCGCTCCCAGCGGTCGAGCCACGGACTCGACACCAGCGCTTCGAGCACCGGAATGTAGAGTTCGTCGTTGCGTGCGGGCGAATTGGGATCGTGGAGCACGCGCTCGGCCAGCATGGCGAAATATTCGGTCATCGGCTTCGAAGCCGAGGCGCGCCGCATGAGCGTGTCGATCGCCGCCCGGTCGTCGGGCGCGACGAAATTGGCCACATAGGCGAACAACGCCCGCACCATCGCCACCGTATCGACTTCGGCGAGCAGCGTGGTGTCGCGGAAATCGAAGTTATCCCAATAGTGATCGCGCAGATAGGCCCTCCGCTCCTCGGGCGGGACGGTCGAAGGAACGGTCACGGCGCGGAACGTGCGCGGCGCCGGACGGGCGGACGACTGCGCCGGTCGGCTCTTTTTCCCGCCGCAGGCCGCCACGAGCAATGCGGCCAGTGCGATCCACAGAATGCGTTTCATCGGAATACGGATTAAAATAACTACCGCAAATGTAACAAAATCCCCGCAATAACCCCGCCCCGACGGGAGAATCTTCGCACCTGCGGAGCGATTTGCACAATAGTTGCACCTGTCGGGGAGGTGTTTCGCCGCAGCGCCGCACCTCTTCACCGACGCTGCGACCCGATCCGGCGGAGAGCGAACGCTCCGAAGCGGATCGGAACGCGAACGTTCGGACGCCGCCGGCATGCAGCCCGTTCGACGGTCACGCCGGACACCGGAGATGAAGACCACAGGAAACCATTCTTTAAATCATAAATGCGTATGGATGCAAAAAAAAGTACGGGATTCAAGCTCAGCGTAGCGACGCTCGCCATCATGAACGTCACGGCGGTCGTCAGTCTGCGCGGCCTGCCGGCAGAAGCGGTCTACGGCCCTTCATCGGCCTTCTACTACCTCTTCGCGGCGATCGTCTTCCTGATCCCCACCTCGCTGGTGGCGGCCGAACTGGCGGCGATGTTCGCCGACAAACAGGGCGGCGTCTTCCGCTGGGTGGGCGAAGCCTACGGAGCGCGCACGGGCTTTCTGGCCATCTGGCTGCAATGGATCGAATCGACGATCTGGTACCCCACGGTGCTGACCTTCGGCGCCGTGTCGATCGCCTTCATCGGATTGAACCAACATGCGGACATGATCCTGGCGTCGAACAAGATCTTCACGCTGGTGGTGGTGCTGGCCATCTACTGGCTGGCCACCTTCATCTCGCTCAAAGGTCTGGGCTGGGTCGGGAAAATCAGCAAATGGGGCGGTATGATCGGCACGATCATACCCGCCGGACTGCTCATTCTGCTGGGCATCGTCTACATCGCCTCGGGCGGTCACAACCAGATGGACATGTCGCAGGGTTTCTTCCCCGACCTGACGAAGTTCGACAACCTGGTGCTGGCCAGCAGTATCTTCCTCTTCTACGCGGGTATGGAGATGATGGGTATTCACGTGATGGACGTGAACAATCCGTCGAAAAACTACCCGAAAGCCATCATCATCGGTTCGCTCGTCACGGTCTGCATCTTCGTGCTGGGCACCTTCTCGCTGGGCTTCATCATTCCGGCCAAGGACATCAGCCTGACGCAATCGCTGCTGATCGGTTTCGACAACTACTTCAAGTACCTGCATATGTCGTGGGCGTCGCCCATCATCGCCATCGCGCTGATGTTCGGCGTGCTGGCAGGCGTGCTGACGTGGGTGGCAGGCCCTTCGAAAGGTATCTTCGCCGTGGGCAAGGCGGGTTATCTGCCTCCCTTCTTCCAGAAGGCCAACAAGAACGGCGTACAGCGCAACATCCTGCTCATTCAGGGCGGCGTCGTAACGCTGCTGGCGCTGCTGTTCGTGGTGATGCCTTCGGTGCAGTCGTTCTATCAGATCCTCTCGCAACTCACCGTGCTGCTCTACCTGATCATGTACATGCTGATGTTCTCGGCCGCGATCGTGCTGCGCTACAAGATGAAGGATCTCGCCCGTCCGTTCCGCCTGGGCAAGGGCAACGGCCTGATGTGGCTGCTCGGCTGCATGGGTTTCTGCGGCGCACTGCTCGCCTTCATCCTGAGTTTCATTCCGCCTTCGCAGATCTCGACCGGCAGCAATACCGTATGGTTCTCGGTACTCGTCATCGGCTGTATCGTCGTGGTGGGGGCTCCGTTCCTGATCTACGCCGCCCGCAAACCGTCGTGGCGCAATCCGCAGGCGCAGTTCGAACCCTTCCACTGGGAACAGGCCGCACAGACGCCCGCTAACATCGCCGCAGCGAACGCAGCCGGCACGAACGCCGCCGCCAAACCGGCCGACGGCCGCAAATAGCCGATGGCAGCTACATACGACTTTACACCCCATCGGATTTCCGATCCGCTGCACACGACCGACTGTCGGAGCACTCGCGGCAGAGCCGCGTTTACAGATCGGACCCACCCCGAAGCCCCCGCCTCGGCGGGGGCTTCGGACAAGACCCGCTTCGGTAGTCGGGCTTCGGCGGAACGCCGGTGTAAAACAGGAAATAGTTACCCGACCAATTGACCAATTTCAAAAAAAGACGACGCTATGAAACGCATCATTACCATCGAGGCCGTAAAAGAGGCGGTGGAAGCCGCCCACGCCCATTTCCGCGAGGAGAAGAGCGGCAAAAACGCCGACTACATCCCCTATCTGAAAAACGTGCCCTCCGACCTTTTCGGCATCTCGGTCTGCCTCGCGGACGGCCGCAGCGTGACGGTCGGCGACACCGACTACCGCTTCGGCATCGAATCGGTGTCGAAAGTCCCCACCGCCATCCTGGCGATGAACCAGTACAGCGCCAAAAAGGTGCTCTCCCAGATCGGCGCCGACGCAACGGGACTGCCCTTCAACTCGATCATGGCGATCCTGCTGGAAAACGACCATCCTTCGACGCCGCTGGTCAACGCCGGCGCGATCTCAGCCTGCTCGATGATCAAACCGACGGGCAACGCGGAGGCCAAGTGGAAGGCGATCGTGGATTTCATTTCGGGACTTTGCGGCAGCAAGGTGTCGGTACTCGACGAACTCTACCGTTCGGAGAGCGAAACCAACTTCAACAACCGCTCCATCGCATGGCTGTTGAAGAGCTACAACCGCATCTACGACGATCCCGACATGTCGCTCGACCTCTACACGCGCCAGTGCTCGCTGGGCATCACCGCCAAACAGCTCGCCGTCATGGCCGCCACGATCGCCAACTGCGGCACCAATCCGGTGACGTGGGAGGAGGTTTTCCATCCCAATCTCACCCCGCACATCGCTTCGCTCATGGCCACCGTCGGCTTCTACGAGCATACGGGCGACTGGCTCTTCAACACGGGGCTTCCGGCCAAAACGGGCGTCGGCGGCGGCATTATGGCCGTCATCCCCGGCGTAATGGGCCTGGCGGCGTTCGCGCCTCCCCTGGACAGTGCGGGCAACTCGGTCAAGGCACAGAAGGCGCTCGAATACATCTCCGTGCGGCTGGGTCTGAACATTTTCAGCTCCGCGCGCGTCGAACTGGCGGCGGCCGAACCCGTCAGGGAGGGCGTCTGCAAATAACCGCCCGTGCGCATAACGAAAAGCTCCCGACACCGAGTGTCGGGAGCTTTTCGTTCGTCGGGACCTACCGCAGCCGGCGTTTCACCGTCGCCGGATTGCCCGCCGCCAGCGAATCGGCGGGAATATCGCGCACGACGACGCTGCCCGCCGCAACGACCGAACGGTCGCCGATCGTGACGCCCGGACAGACGACCACCCCGCCGCCGAGCCAGCAGTCCTCGCCGATCGTGATGCGAAAACTCGTCTCCACCGGACGGCGGCGGTCCAGATAGTCGACGGGGTGCTGCGGCGTATAGAGCTGGCAGTTGGGGCCGAGCTTCGTGCGGGCGCCGATCCTGACGCCGCCGCAATCGAGGAACGTGCAGCCCATGTTGACGAAGACCTCTTCGCCCAGTTCGATCCGCCAGCCGAGGTCGCAGTAGAACGGCTGCACGACCTTCGCCGAGGCGGGGATGCCCGGGATCAGCGCTCCGAGCGCAGCGGCATACGCGGCCGCATCGTCCGCCGGCGTGCGGTTGAAACGCTCCACCCGCCGCCGGCCCTCGCGGAACTGTTCCGCGAGTTCGGCATCCGAAAAGTCGTACAGCCCGCCGGCCAGCATTTTTTCCAGTTCGGTCACGATTCGGATCTGTTTTTTCGGATCAGGTAAACGAACAGAGCGAAGACCCCGCCCAGCACCGCGACGCCCGCTGCCATGAGCGGATAGTTGTGCGCCGCCCCCGCCCGGACGATCCAGTAGAGCAGACCGGCCGGCAGCAACACGCAGAAGGCGATCGTGAAGAGGAGGAACAATCCCGTAAAGAGCCTGAACGTCCGTTTGTTCCGCCGCACCAGCGGTTCCAGTTCGGCGATCCGCGCACGGTAACGCTCGGGCTCCTTTTCGGCGAGCCGGCGGAAGATCGCCAACGCCTGCGGCAGGTAATCGAGCATGTCGGGGCGGTTGTGAAGCAACGCCAGCCGGCCGAGTTCATAATACGTCTCGCCCAGTTCGGCCTGCTGCCCGTCGGTCGGTTCCGGCACGGATTTCAATGCCGAGAGCCGTTTGAGCAGCTGCGTGACATAGGCGTCTTCATCGCCCCGCTCCTCGGGCTTCGTCTCCAAAAAGTCGCTTTTCAGACGGCGGTAGAAATCGTCGAAATAGTAACTGTCGTACTTCGGCCCGTTCTTGCGGACGACCTTGCGGATGTCGTCAGGCAGATTGTCGGGAAAAGCCGTGAATCCGGCCAGCATGATCGGGACGATATTTTTGTTCTTTTCGAGCGCATAGGCCAGTTCGCACCGCACCCAGTCCGCCGACGCTACGGCCGAAGGATCGACGCAGCGGTCGAGCGCCCCCTCGCTCAGGATGAGGATGAAGTCGCGGCACTCGTCGATGCGGCGCAGCAGCTCCGTGTCGAAATCGCCGTTGCGGAGCGTGTCGATGTCGAAACTGACGCGGTAACCGTCCTTCGTCAGCAGGTCGTAGAGGTGCTTCGCCGTCTCGAAACCGCCGCGGCGCCGGTAACTGATGAAGATGTCGTAGGCCATACCCCGTTCCCTCCGTCCGGTTACTCGATCTCCCAGTCGAAGCCGTCCTTGCGGTCCTTGACGCGGATACCTATGGCCGTCAGTTCGTCGCGGATACGGTCCGACGTCGCCCAGTCCTTCGCGGCCTTGGCCTCCATGCGCATACGGAGCAGCATCTCCACCAGCGGCGTCACCCGGTCGCGGCCGCCGCCCGCCGACTCGGCCTTCTCGTCGCGCAGACCCAGAATATCGAAGACGTACCGTTTGACGGTGGCCGTGAGCGCCGCCAGGTCGGCCGCCGTGATGCGCTGCCGCCCCTCGGCGATCTGGTTGATGATCCGCACCCAGTCGAAGAGCGCCGAGATGACCATCGGCGAGTTCAGGTCGTCGTCCATCGCCTCGCGGCAGCGGCACTCCAACTCGGCGGGATCGACCGTCGAATCCTCCGACGGGCGGAGCTTCGAGAGCGTCTCGACGCCCTTCATCAGGCGGTCGAGCCCCTTCTCGGCGGCCTGCAACGCATCGTTCGAGAAGTCGAGCGTCGAGCGGTAGTGCGCCTGCAACACGAAGAAACGGATCGTCATGGGCGAATAGGCCTGCGCCAGCAGCTTATGGCTGCCGGTGAAGAGCTCTTCGAGGGTGATGAAGTTGCCCAGCGACTTGCCCATCTTCTGTCCGTTGATCGTAATCATGTTGTTGTGCACCCAGTACTTCGCCGAATCGTGTCCCAGCGCGGCGGTCGACTGCGCGATCTCGCACTCGTGGTGCGGGAACATCAGGTCCATGCCGCCGCCGTGGATGTCGAACCGTTCGCCCAGATACTTGGTGCTCATGGCCGAGCACTCCATGTGCCAGCCGGGGAACCCGTCGCTCCACGGCGAAGGCCAGCGCATGATGTGTTCGGGCGACGCCTTTTTCCACAGCGCGAAGTCGCAGCAGTTGCGTTTGTCGCACTGCCCGTCCAGCGCGCGCGTGTTGGCCACGATGTCTTCCAGATTGCGCCCCGAAAGGACGCCGTAGCGGTGGTCGCGGTCGTACTTCTCCACATCGAAATAGACCGATCCGTTCGACTCGTAGGCGTAACCCGCATCGAGAATCTTCTGCACGAAGGCCTCCTGCTCGATGATATGCCCCGAAGCCCGCGGCTCGATCGAGGGGCTGAGCACGCCCAGCGCATCCATCGCCCGATGGTAACGCTCCGTGTAGTAGTGCGCCACCTCCATCGGTTCGAGCTGTTCGAGCCGCGCCTTCTTCGTGATCTTGTCCTCGCCGTCGTCGGCGTCGTGTTCCAGATGCCCCACATCGGTGATGTTGCGCACGTAGCGCACCTTGTAGCCGAGCGCTTGCAGATAACGGAACAGCAGGTCGAAGGTCACGGCCGGACGCGCGTGCCCCAGATGAGGATCGCCGTAGACCGTCGGCCCGCAGACGTACATGCCCACACGGGGCGGAGCCAGCGGCACGAACTCCTCCTTGCGGCGGGAAAGCGTATTGTATAAAACGAGTTTCGATTCCATAATCGCTGAAATTTCCGCAAAAATAGGAAATATTCTCTACAATTCCGCCATTTGCGGCCGGCGAATCTCACCTCGCCGCCCATTTTCCGGTTCGTCGGGCAATGACAGCCGCAGCTCCCTTTTCCGCAGGATCGCCCCCGACCGAGACGCCTCGAAAAGGGGAACGGACGAAGCATCGCTCCGACGTGTCATCGCGTGAGCCGCTCGGAGAGCAGACGCCGCAACTCGTCGGGTTCGGGATCGAACCGGAGAATACGTCCCTCGCCGTCGACCAACACCTGAAATCCGGCGGCACCGTATCGTCCGTAACGCGCCCACAATCCGCCCCGATCGTCCAGCTCGACCAGGTTGATCCACGGATAACCGTCCTTCTCGACCGCCCTGCGCATCGCATCGGTCGAATGGCGCTCGCGGGCGATACCGACCACCGTGAATCCTCGATCGGCATATTGCCCGTAGATCGGGATCAGCGCCATGGCCGACCGCCGGCAGGGGCCGCACCACGACGCCCAGAAATCGAGCAGGAAGAGTCGTTTTCCGGCGACGAGTTCCGACACGCGGCGCTCCTTTCCGTCGAGATCCGGAGCCGAGAAATCGACATAGGGCATCCCTTCGCGCACGGTTTCGGCGGCGAGCCGTTCGGCGCAGAAGCGCACGAGCGGGTGATCGGCGAAAGCCGTGGCATAACGCTGCTCGAAGAGGGGTTTGTAGGCCTCTCCTCTCTTCCGGACGATCGCCTCGGCCAGCAAGACCAGACGCGGCAACGTAGGTTCGCCGGCCAGCAGCGAATCTAGATAACGCCGCTGCGCCGTCTGCTGTCCGGCCATAAGCCTCCGGAATTCCGGTCCGTAGGCTTCGCCCGAACGGAACAGCTGCATATAGCGCCGGCTCGCCTCGCGCCGGCGTTCGGCTGAGATGCTGCGATCCGCCATACAATCCACAAGCCGCTGTGCCTCCGGAATAAAGGCCGCCGAGATCCGATACAGCGAATCCATCGCCCGCCCGTAAGGCTCCGAAAGCCGCCGCAGACGCGCCTGATACCCATCCAGTTCGTCATTGAGGGCCCCGCCCCCGATCCGGTTCCGTTCCAGTCCCTCGTCCTCGGGATACAGCGTCATGCGCACGCCGCACGCATCGGCGATGAATCCGACCGGCAGGAAACTGCCCCGCATCTCCTCGTCGGCGAAGACCAACTGGTAATAGTCGGGGGTGTCGAGATCGAGATCATAGGTGAAACGCCCCTCGCGGATCGGAATCAATGCCTCGGGGTCGGACATTTGCGATCCGCTCTCAGTAAAGGCGTACAACAACAGCAACGAACTCTGCGGACGGTCGACCACCTCCCCCTCGATACGGCAGCGCAGCTTCCCCGCGGGCCGCCGCACCGCTTCGAGACGAATGCCCTCGATCCGATATCCGTCCGGTTCAAGCAGATCGACCGTGCTGTCGTGCCGCGACACCGCGCCGAAGACCAGACGCACACGCCGGAGTCCCGTCCGGTTCAGCGTCACCTTCTCGTCGAGCGGGAATTCATCCGCCCGCAGCAACGGCGACTCTTCGCCCGTCGTCCCGCCCCGCAGCACGGTGCGGGACGAAAGCCGCACCCAATTGCCGGGCAGATTGCGCAGTTCGAGATCGACGACGGTCGAATCCCGCAGGGCAGCGATCCGCACCACCGTCACCGATTTCGTCCGGTTGCACTCCACGACCGGATCCTCCACGACGCGCTCCACGCGGCACGCCGTCAGGGCGACGAACGCCCACAATAATAAAAATCGTTTCATCTCACATCACAATTCCAAAGGCCGGCCGCACCGCTGCACGCTCCGTCGCGACAGACACCGGCCGGCATAAGAATCCGAAGTTCAACTTATGATATTAAAGATTATCAAAGTTACGATATTTTTTCGGTTCAAACAGCGCCGACGGCAAAAAATATCGACCATTCGGCAGCGACCGGGACAACGCGCGTCCCAAAGCGTACAGGCTGCCGTCCGGTGCGGCGGCAAACCGCACCGAAAATGTAGAACTCGGTCTTGTCGTTCCGAACGGAACGGAAGAACCTTCGTCCGAAATATGGCAGCCCTTTTTGCATTGCACAGACCCTCCCGCACAGACCGGAACCCGCCGTTGCAAACGGACTCCGCCCCGGCAATCGCAAAATAAATTTGCATCGCACCCGGCTTATTCGTATCTTTGTCCGATTATATGCTTCATACCCTAAGACGATCCGCATGAAACGTTACAACCGTTGGAACAACATCGTGGGATGGGCGGTCTTCGCCGTCGCGGCGCTGACCTACCTGGCCACCATGGAACCTTCGGCAAGCCTCTGGGACTGCTCGGAGTTCATTGCCACCTCCTACAAGCTCGAAGTGGGACATCCGCCCGGAGCCCCGCTGTTCATGATGATGGCGCGTCTGGCCACGATGCTGGCACCCTCGACCGAATACGTGCCGCTGATGGTCAACGCCATGAACTCGCTGGCGAGCGCCTTCTGCATCCTGTTCATGTTCTGGACGGTCACTCACCTCGGCCGCCGCATCTACTCGGCGCAGGGCCGCGAGCTGACCGACGCCAACATGTGGACCGTATTGGGTGCGGGCGCCGTCGGCGCGCTGGCCTACACCTTCACCGACACCTTCTGGTTCTCGGCCTACGAGGGCGAGGTCTACGCCCTCTCGTCGATGTTCACGGCGCTCGTGGTGTGGCTCATGCTCAAATGGGAAGACCAGGCCGACGAACCCCACGCGACGAGGTGGCTGATCCTGATCGCCTACCTCATGGGACTCTCGATCGGCATTCACATCCTCAATCTGCTGACCGTTCCGGCGCTGGTCTACATCTACTATTTCCGCAAATACGCGACCGTGACCTTCAAGGGATTCTGCATCGCATCGGTCATCGCGCTGGCGATCCTCTGGTTCATCAACGGACTGATTATCCCCTACACGGTCTACATCGGGGCGATGGTCGACGTACTGTTCGTCAATACGTTCGGCCTGCCGGTCAACTCGGGCATCACCGTCTTCGCACTGTCGCTCTTCGCCCTGCTCGGGTGGAGCGTGTGGTACACCCACCGCCGCGGCCGCGTGGTGTGGAACACGCTGCTGCTGGCCACCACGATGATCCTGCTGGGATACAGTTCCTACGCTACGGTCACGATCCGCGCGGCGGCCAATCCTCCGATGAACAGCAACGACCCGTCGAATCCCCATGCGCTCTTCTCGGTGCTCAACCGCGACCAGTACGGCGGCCGGCCGCTGCTCTACGGCGCCTACTACTCGGCGCCGGTCGAAAGCGTCGTCGAGTCGACGCGCTACTACATCGACGACGAAGGCCGCTATGCCACGGCCTCCTTCCCCACGGGCTACACCCACCCGCAGCAGTTCATGCACCTCTTCCCCCGCATGTGGAACTACGCCAAGAGCCCCGACGAATACAAACAGTGGGCAGCCTACCGCACCAAGGTGGAGACGCTGCGCGACGAGCAGGGCAACGTCCTGCGCGACGAGAAAGGGCAGCCGCTGCGCGGCGAGGTGCTCGACTACGGCACGAAGCGCACCTACGACGACGGCTACTCCGAGCCGCGCGTCATCACGGAGCCGACCTTTTTGGAGAATCTCAACTACTTCTTCTCCTACCAGCTCAACTACATGTACTGGCGCTATTTCCTGTGGAACTTCGTCGGCCGCCAGAGCGACATCCAACCCGCCGGTTCGACGACGATCACCGACGGCAACTGGCTGTCGGGAATCGACGCGATCGACCGCATCTACCTGGGGCCGCAGGAGAATCTGCCGCGCGAAGTGGCCGACAACAAGGCGCGCAACACCTACTATTTCCTACCCTTCATCCTGGGCCTCATCGGGTTGATCTACCAGCTCAACCGCGACCCGAAGAACTTCCTGATCGTGCTGTCGCTCTTCGTGATGATGGGTATCGCGCTGGTGGTCTACTTCAACACCTCGCCCGGCGAACCGCGCGAACGCGACTACGTTTACGCCGGATCGTTCTACGCCTTCGCCATGTGGATCGGGTTCGGGGTGATGGCGTTCAAGGACCTCATCGTCCGCCTCACCAAGCGCGACGACCGCACGGCCGCCGTGGCGGCGACCGTCGTCGGTCTCGTGGTGCCTGGCATTCTCTGCGCCGAGAACTGGGACGACCACGACCGTTCGGGCCGCACCTACGCCCACGACATCGGCTGGAACTACCTGCAATCGACGCTTCCCAACTCGATCATCCTCAACTACGGCGACAACGACACCTTCCCGCTGTGGCTCAACCAGGAGGTCGACGGCCTGCGCCCCGACGTGCGCATCATGAACACGAGCTATCTGGGCGGCGAATGGTACATCGACGAGATGAAGACCCGGGCCAACGAAGCCGCCGGCGTGCCCTTCACCCTGCCGCGCAGCAAATACTGGTACCGCAACGACTACGTGCCCGTCTACGAGCGCGTGAACCGTCCGGTGGAGGCGCGCGAAGCCATCGAGTTCTTCGCCAGCGACGACCAGCGCACCAAGGTGCAGCTGTCGGACGGTTCGTCGAGCGACTACCTCCCCTCGAAGACGCTCATGCTGCCCGTCGACAAGCAGAACGTCCTGCGTTCGGGCATCGTCGCCGAGAAGGACAAGGATCTGATCGTCGACACGGTCTATATCAAGCTGTCGGGCGACTACCTCAACAAGGGCGAGCTGATGATCGTGGACATGCTCTCGAACTACGACTGGACGCGCCCGATCTACCTCACGCAGCCCTACATCTTCCAGAAGTTCGGGCTGGTCGACTACCTGCAATTCGACGGCTACGCCTACCGTTTCGTACCGATCCTCACGCCCTACCGTCAGGCGGGCGAAGTGGGACGCATCGACCCCGAATATGCCGTGCCGCTGCTGCTCGACGTCTTCCGCTACGGCAACCTCGACGACGAGAAGGTCTACTCCGACTACTTCACGCAGTACAACCTCTCGGCCGCCCGCGCCCGCGAAGCCTTCGCCCGCGTGGCCAAGGAGCTGATCCGCCGCGGCGACGAGAAGCCGAACTTCCCCGACAGCCTCGGCATCACCGAAGCCACCAACCGCGAGCTGGCGATCCGTCTGCTCGACGAGGGGATGCGCCGTATGCCGCCCGCGCAGGTGCGCTACACCTCGAACAACACGCTGCCCTTCATCGAAGCTTATTATGCGGCCGGCGCCGCAGACAAGGGCGACGCCCTGATGCTGGACTACGCCCGCAACCTGATGGAGTACGTCGACTATTACTTCCAGTTCGACGGCTGGCAATACGATTCGATCACCGACGCACTGGACGAGAAACTCGACCTGCTGGGCAACCTCTACTCGATGGCCGGTTACCTCAAACGCGACGCCGTGCTGACCGAGCTGAACGCCTACTACCGTTCGCTGGGCGTCACGGAGGAGGAGCTGATCCAGCCCGATTCGGCCTACCTCGACTACGAGGTCTCCGACACGGCCGCGGTGAATTGACGCTGCCGTAGAAGCGATGCGGGCCTCGTCGAAAAACGAGGCCCGCATTATTCGTTCCCGTGGCCGTACTGCGTCACTCCCGCCGCGTAAGGAACGACAGCGCACGGCACTGCCCCCGGCGGCCGCCGCCGACCTCGCGCTCGACGATACCGGTCACGACGTCGGCGGCATCGTGCCAACGGTTCGCGCGGAACTGCCGGCGGTAGGTCGTCAGGTGGGCGTAGAACTCCGGCCAGCGCAGGTTCCAGCCGCGCGGCATCCGCAGCGTGTGGAGCACCGTGGCCGAGTTGGAGAGGATGCGCGCCTCCTTGTTGGCGCTCTGGTGGAACCACTCCACACGCACCGCAGGGGCCAGCCGCTGCACGGCGCGGGCGAATCCGCGGCCGCCGTTGTTGCTCTCGACAGCGGCCGTGCGCGTATCGCTGCGCAGCAACAGGTCGGCCACCAGTCCCTCGGTTACCTCCATGCCCTCGCGCGAATAGACCAGATCGGTGACGTAGATCGTCCCGTCCGTATCGACGGCATACGACATCGAGCAGAGGTAGTCGTCGCCCGTGTCGGCCGTATCGGTATAGTTGGCGCGGCGGACGATCTCGCGCGGCAGGGCGTCGTACTCGGCGAACTGGTCGCCGTAGAGCAATCCTTCGCGCACGGAGGGACGCCCCTGGTACATGCACTCGAAACGCAGCGGATCAAGCGCCCGCTTGGCGTGGAGCAACGCCGCGTCGTGCCGCGCGGGCCATAATGCCTCGCCCGCCGCACGGGGATCGATCTCGGAGGGCGGGGTCGTTTTGAGCGCTTCGAAATTGAGTGCCAGCCAGCCGTCGGCGGACACCCGCGCCAGATCCTCCCACGCACGCAGTTCGACCACCGGCTCGCGCTGTCGCAGCATCCCGATCAGATCCTCTTCGTGCCAGCGCGTGAAGACCAGCAGCTCGCGCGAGTCGTTGTGCATCCGCGTGCGCACCACCGAAGTGTACCACTCCCAGCAGTTCTCGCGCACGAGCGGCGAATTGGCCTCCATGGCATCCTTATAGAGGTCGTCGAGCAGGAAACAGTCGACGCGGTTGCCCGTGAGCGAACCCTCGCGGCCGACCGACAGCAGACTGCCCTCGTGCCCCACGATCTCGACTTCGTCGGCCGTGCGGATGTATTCGGGAGGTTTCGAGCCGCGCTTGATCGTCGTGTCGGGAAAGAGTTCGCCGTATTCGGCCGAGCAGAGGATGCGCTGCACGCGGCGGTTGAACTTCGACGCCAGCGACGCCGAATAGGAGGCGATGGCGATCCGCAAATCGGGATCGAGTCCCAGCAGATAGGCCGGCAGCAGCGTCGTCGCCCCGACGCTCTTGCCGTGCTGGGGCGGCATGGAGATCATCAGGCGGCGGACGCGCCCTTCGGCGAAGGCTTCGAGCACGCGATAATAGGTGCGGTGGAACCACTCCAATTCCAGAAACGGATAGACCGCAAGTGCATAATCGGTAAAAGAGATCATCGACGAGAAATGAAAAATTAAGAATTGAAAATAATACTTTGCCGAGACGTTACGACATCCGTCCGCAACACTGCGGCGCCTTAGCGCCGCGCGGGCCGAAGCCTCCGCGGGCGGAGGCCCGCAATATGCGTGCTCCGCAGTCTTCGGTCCGCAGATAGGACAGGCCAATTCGCAAGCCGGTATCTTGGGGAAATAGATCATCCTGCTTGCGCGCACCGCACCGCAAACTCCGCCAGGCGAAATACAGTTTTGAAAGTCTCGCTCTTCGGTCGCAGCCAAAGAGCGGCAGCCCGCAGCCGCCCCATGCGGAGGGCTGCATCGTCCCGCCTATGGCGTCCGACGCGTCCTTCGCCGGCTGCGGACTGACAAAGGAGGGCGCCTATCATCCGTAACGCGTCGGTATCGCGCGGGCCGAAGTCTCGCCCACAGAGCCCACTCCAAAGGAAGCACTCCGCAGTCTTCGTCCCGCAACGCATCGGACAAACAGCCCAGCGCTTCCACATCGTTTGATCTCCACATCGGAACCCTCAGAAACTAAACATTCCGCCGCCGGCATCCCCGCCCCCCTACCGGACGATGCGCCGAAACCGCTCGGCAGGACGAGCGCCATTTGACCGAGAACAGGATAAAAATCCGGCAGCCTCGACCGGATGTCGAGGCTGCCGGCGGCAGACCTTCGGGACGACGGCCCCGACGGGCGGTCTGCACAGGAACCGGTTTCATCGGGCCGGGCGCACCCCTGTACGGGCGGGCCGGACGAGAACACGGCACCGAAGGCGAAGGTCGGGAGCCGTCGCTCCCGGAGCGGGAACAGCGACCTTCGCCGATGAGACTACACGAGCAGGCTGGGCCGCAGTTCGGCGAACGAAAAATCGTTGGGCACCTCCCCGTCGGCTGTCACGGTATGGAATTCCCACCACACGGGAACCACGTCCGTAAGCCGTCGGCGACACCCTTCGGGCCAACGGTCGTCGCTGCGGTAGAGAACGAGCGACGCCGTCAACCTGCACAAGGTCTCCCCGACCGCACACTCGACGCTTCCCGAATAGAAACCGCCGCCGCCGAACGCTTCGCGCAACCGGATCGCAATCTCATCGTAAAGTTCGGATGAAACTTGAAACATGGCAAGGAAAAGATTTTAAGGTGTTTTTTGTTTTTTATGAATAAATAGTTTAACTTTGCGAAGACAAATATAGGTTCAAATATTTGATTTTACAATAAAAAGTTCAATTATTTGTATCGATTTTTCTAATAAAATTATCATGAATCAACGGGTAAAACTGATACGAAAAGAGCTCGGAATGACGCAAGAGCAACTGGCTCAACATCTTGGGATCGGGAAAGCCGCACTCTCGATGATCGAAACAGGCAAGGCGGCGCTCTCGTCGCGCAATCGCAACATTCTGGTTCAGGAATTGAACGTAAACCCCGACTGGCTCGAAACGGGCAAGGGCTGCATGTTCAACGCCGAACCCGACCTGACCTCCTACCTGCACCGCACGGACAACTCGCTGCCGTTGCAGAGCGTGCCGCTCTATTCGATCGAGGGGACGGCGGGACTCGTACCGCTGTTCAGCGACCAGGCGCAGCTCAAACCCGTCAATTTCATCCACATCCCCAACCTCCCCAAATGCGACGGCGCGATCTACATCGTGGGCGATTCGATGTATCCGCTGCTCAAAAGCGGCGACATCGTCCTCTACAAGCAGCTGCACGACATCGGCGACGTCTTCTGGGGCGACATGTATCTGTTGTCGATCGACATCGACGGCGAGGAGTACGTCACGGTGAAATACATTCAGAAATCCGACCGCAAAGGCTACGTGAAGCTCGTCAGCCAGAATCCCCACCACGCCGACAAGGAGGTCGAGATCGCCCGCATCCGTGCACTGGCGCTCGTCAAGGCCAGCATCCGGATGAACTCCATGCGCTGAGACCCGAACCGTCGGGCCGAACGGCGACGGATGCGGAGCCGCGTCTTTCGGTGCAGCTCCGCATCGGACACCGGCACCCGCAGCAATCCGATGCGGAATGCTGTTCCTCGCTGCGACGAAGAAGTCCCGGAACTTACGACACGCGAAAAGACGAACCCGCAAAAAGAGATATGCCCCGAATATTCGGGGCATATCTCAATTATTGCCGGACGGAGCGTTATTTCGCACGGACGCAACGTACCATCATCGAATTGGCCTGGCTCGTACCGCCGCTGGAAACCATAGGCTTGCTGGTCGCGGTATTCGACCACGCCAGATAACGGGCCTTCCCTGCATCGCCCGCGTCCGACGACCACATCAGCGAGGCTGTGGGAAGCATCAGGGATGATCCCGTACTCTGTCCGCTCGGTACGAGGTAGACATCCTGCTCGCCGTCGCTGCACAACCGGTAGGTATCGACAACGAATTCCTTCGAACCTTCGGATGTAAGTTCGATCAATTCATCGGCTGTCGGCATCCGCCACGTGCCGGCGGGAGCCACCAGCGAGCAGGGATCGGTATCGCCATACGGAATGTCGGCATACGCCATCTCCGTCGCAGTCGGCCCATACACCACACCGCCATATTTCGGTTTGGATTCAAGCGGGTCAGGCAGGGCGAAACCGTACTGACTCTTATACTTGAAATACATTCCGCGCTCCTTCGGGGCCGCAAAGACATAAGCGCCGTCCCTGACGGTCAGATACCCTTCGCTCCATACGACCGAGTAGACCAGCGGTACGACCTGTTTTCCCTGCTTCACGGTCTTCTTCGTATCCACGCCGTTGACCCAGATCGAGAGCGTGCGCTCCTCGCCGGTATTCTCCGGAATGGCGATTTCGACGGTCGGATTCTCCTTCGAACCGGTGCCCGACCACTCGCCGCCGTCGCTGCCCTTGACCACGACGGGGAACGAAGCCATGTCGCTGTCGCAGGTCACGCTCAGCGTGAAGGCTCCGTATTCGGCCGAAGCCGGCGTATGGGAGACATAGAGCGCATAATCGGTCATTGCGGGCTGTACGAATTCGACGCCTGTATAGATATGGTTGACGAAGAGGCGCAATGTCCGGTCCTGCTTCGTATCGTTCTTCGGGATACCCACCGACACCTGCGGCCGGGCGTCCGTAGCCCCCGTCTGCGTAAGGGTGCCGTCGTCGCCCCATACGGTGACATCGTAGTAGGTGAAGGCACCCGGATCGGTCTCCACGTTCAGCGAGAAGGCCTTGTAATCGACCGTTTCGGGCAGGGTGTGCATGACGTACTTCGGCTGCGGAACGTTCCGCACGCAGCGCACCATGGCCATGTTGGTACCGACCGCATCGTAATCCAGGAGCGAATATCCTATCTCGCCGTTCAGCGAATAGATCACGCCGTTGCCGTGGAAATCGCCGCCCAAGCCCCAATAACCGCCGAACGTCGACTTTCCGACGGACGTACCGGTTTCGGTGCTCATGACACCGCAATAGGGCAGGAAGAGCGATACGCCCGTATAGCCCATTCCCGTAACGCCGTCCTGCGTGCGCTGCACGTCCTCGCCGTAGTAAAGTTCCGTAAGTTCCGCGAAAGTCGGCATTCGCAGAGCGGGATCGATGAGGCTGCAAGGATCGACGCCTTCGTTCTGAGGAATCGCGTCGATCGCGATCTGCACCGGAGCGGGCGTATAGGCCGTCCCGGCATAGGTCGCTTCGTCCGACGGCACGCCGTAACCGCTCTCATGACGGAAGAAGAGGCCCGAATCCGACGGTTTGTCGGCCAGTACGAACCGGTCGTTCTTGACCGAGACATTGCTCTTAGTCCAGTAGAAACCGCCGAGCAGCTCCATGCCGGCCTGCTGCTTCGCCTCGACGACCTTCGTCCACACGGGCGTCTGCGACGCAACGGCCGTCTCGAAGATCACGTCGACCTCCTTCTCCGAATAGTTGGCGCCGATATGCACGGCCACGCTCTCCGTGGGTTCGTCGACGACAACCGGCTCGCCCACCGCTTCGCCCACCGTCAAGCGGTACTGCCACGGTTCGAACTGCGGCGTGGCACGGGTCTCGATCTTCGTGCGGAACTTCACTTCGTAGTCGCCGCCGGCGAAGGGTACCGACGCGGGAATGGTCGTCGACTCGAACTCCGTCACCTCGTATTCCTTCCTGCCCGCCTCCTGCTTCGCCTCGACGATCTTCGTCCACACGGGCGTCTCGGCCACCTCGGCCATCTCCACGATCACGGCACGCTCCTCGACGCTCTCACTGGCGTCGATATGTATGCCGATCTTCTCGGTCGGTTCGGTCACCTCGACCGCATCGCCGACCGCATCGCCCAGCGTCACGCGATACTGCCATGCGACGAACAGCGGCGCAGCCGCACGGGTCTCCACCTCCAGCCGGAACAGCACGTCGTAATCGCCGCCGCCGGCAGGAACCGTCGCCGGAATAGTCGTCGACTCGAACTTGGTCACCTGGTAATCTTTCAGCGAACCCTCCTGCGTCGCCTCGACGATCTTCGTCCACGTCTCGGCCTTCACCCCGGAGGCCATCTCGACCGCCACGCCGCGCTCTTCCTTGCTGCGGTTAGGCGGAATCGTAATCGCGATTTCGGTCGTGGGCTTGGTGACCGTCACCGCGTCGCCCACCGCATCGCCGAGCGTCAGGCGATAAGCCCACGGTTCGAAGGTCGCGCCCGTCGAGCGCGTCTCCGTCCTGATGACGAAGGTCAGTTTATACCCCCCCCCTTCACCGGGAATCGAGGCCGGAATCGTACTCGATTCGAACTGCGTGACCTGATAGGCCTGCGGTTCCGGCTGATCGTCGGTCTTGTCGTCCGAACAGGCGGCGAAACCGCACAGCGAAACGCAACACAAAAGCGCCGATAGTCTGAAATTTTTCATAGGCTTCAACATAAATTTTGATGATTGAAATTCATTTTCCCTCTTCCGCGTCCGGCATACCGCAACCTGCGAGCGTCCCTCCCGAGACGGAACCCGCCCGCCGTTCCGGACTCGAAAAGAGGGAGTTGTTAAATGTACGACAAATTATCCGGCCCGACAACGATATAAAGATATATCATAAAAACGCATCCGCTATCTAAACGGATAATACATCGGCCGAACGGCCGTTTTAAAGGAATATTCTCCCGAAAAGCGCTCCGCTCGTTCCGAATCGTAAGCGGAATAAGGAAGATCCGGTAAAAACCGCCCGTCCCGAATCCGGAAAGTTTCGGACAATCAACGGCTTCGGATCGCTTTCGAATTACGGAACGGACCTTTTGCAATCCGTGCGCCGAAAGGAAGTTCGTCTGCGTCAACCTTTCTCCGGCTATGGCATTGGCATGGCCGGAGAAAGCACAACCCCATACATCTTAACGAAAAACATGCGACCCGAGCCACACCCGTTCGCCAAATCCATAAAAACGGAATCACGATAAATAAATATCGTGCTAAAAAATCGCAAATTTGCAGTCGGACGACTCATAAAGTCTTCCGAATAAATAAAAATAATCAATAATTATTTCTCCGTGGGCAGGAGGGCCGGACAGAGGAATTCCCGCCGGAAAACACGCCGTTTCCCTTTCCAGGCCGACGCGAACGGTGCGAATCGCAAGCGAATGAACCGGCCGATATATTTTAAATAATTTAACGAACAAAAGGCTCGATAAAAAACCGAGGCAGGAAAAGAGCGTTCGTTTTTCAGTTTCGCCGTGCCAATATGCCGGAAATTTTATATATTTGCCCACGGTTTACCCATCCTGCAACAAGGCCGGCGGATACCGTTTCCGGCCGGAAAACCTCGTCGAAAGAGGCGATTCCCGAAGAGGCGCCCCTCCCATTCGACGCCTTCCGGAAAGGAACCCCGCCGGAAGTGCCGGATACAAAACGTGAAAACAAACCATTCATTTAACGATAAAGCGATGAATCAAGAGCATGTACAAGAGCTTCAAGACGTCGTCATCCGCTTCTCGGGCGATTCGGGCGACGGAATGCAGCTCACGGGGACGCTTTTCTCCGACACCTCGGCGCTCATGGGCAACGGCATCTCGACCTTTCCGGACTACCCCGCCGAGATTCGTGCGCCGCAGGGAACCGTGGCCGGAGTATCGGGCTTCCAGGTCCATTTCGGCGCACGGCGCGTCACCAACCCCGGCGACTACTGCGACGTACTGGTAGCGATGAATCCCGCGGCGCTCAAAGCCAACCGCCGTTGGCTCAAAGCGGGAGCGACGGTCATCATCGACGGCGATTCGCTCACCGAAACCAATCTGCGCAAGGCCGGTTTCACGACCGACGATCCGATCGCGGAACTGGGACTCGACGGTCACAACCTCGTCGTGCCCGGCATCACGACCATGACCCGCGAGGCGCTCAAAGAGCTGGAACTGGACAACAAGTCGGTGGTCAAGTGCAAGAACATGTTCGCGCTGGGCATCTGTTTCTACCTCTTCCACCGTCCGGAGGACCACGCCAAGAAGTACCTCGACTCGAAATTCGCACGCAAAAACCCGCTCATCGCCGAGGCCAACAAACGGGCTATCGACGCGGGCTACAACTTCGCAGCCAATACCCACCAGTTCGCCAACACCTATGCCGTACCGGCCGCACCGCTCGAAAAGGGCACCTACCGCTCGATCAACGGCAACGTCGCCACGGCATGGGGACTGATGGCCGCCGCCGAAAAGGCGGGGCTGCCGCTCTTCTGCGGCTCCTACCCCATCACGCCGGCCACGGTGATTCTCGAAGAGCTGGCCAAGCACAAGGAGCTGGGCGTGAAGACCGTGCAGGCCGAAGACGAGATCGCCGGCATCTGCACGGCCATCGGCGCCGCCTTCGCCGGCAATTTCGCCGTCACGACGACCTCCGGCCCGGGACTTTCGCTCAAAAGCGAAGCGCTCGGTCTGGCCGTCATGGCCGAACTGCCGCTGGTGGTGGTCGACGTCCAGCGCGGCGGCCCGTCGACGGGTCTGCCGACCAAGACCGAACAGAGCGACCTGATGCAGGCGCTCTACGGCCGCAACGGCGAGTGTCCCGTGGTGGTGCTCGCAGCCTCGACGCCCGGCGACTGCTTCCGTTTCGCTTTCGAAGCGGGCAAGATCGCCATGGAGCACATGACGCCCGTGATCCTGCTCACCGACGGATTCATCGCCAACGGTTCGCAGCCGTGGCGCATCCCGCAGATGAGCGACTACCCCGCCATCTGTCCGCCCGTGGTCGAACCGCACCCCGAGGGCGAGGCGTTCATGCCCTATGCCCGCGACGCCCGCCACGTCCGCGGCTGGGCCTTCCCGGGCAAGGCGGGCCTCGAACACCGCATCGGCGGCCTCGAAAAACACTGTCTGAAAGGGTGTATCTCCTACGAACCGGCCAACCATCAGGAGATGGTGCGCACCCGCGCCGCCAAGGTAGCGGCCGTGGCGGACGACCTGCCGCGTCAGGAGGTCATGGGCGCGGCCGAAGGCGACCTGCTGGTGATCGGCTGGGGCGGTACGCGCGGCAACGTGCAGAGCGCCGTGGAGCAGTTGCAGGAGGAGGGCAAGCGCATCTCGTTGTGCCACTTCAACTACATCCACCCGCTGCCGCACGGCGTGCGCGAGATCCTCGGCGGTTTCCGCCGCATCGTCGTCTGCGAGCTCAACGAAGGGCAGCTGGCCTCCTACCTGCGCCAGCAGTTCCAGGAATTCCGCTTCGGGCAATACAACAAGTGCGAGGGCCTGCCCTTCACCGTCGTGGAACTGAAAGAGGAATTCAACCGGATTTTGAACGAGAAATAGATAACAAGCTCATGGCAACATACAACTACACACCCGCCGCAGAAGCCTCCCTTTTCAAAGGGAGGTTTGGAGGGTTTGTCGATATTCAAGCGAAGCGGTTTGAAATCGGCTCGATGCTGCCGACCGATAAACGTACAATCCGAAAATAACGATTATGGCAACATACAACTACACACCCGCTGATTTCAAATCGGATCAAGAGGTCAAATGGTGCCCCGGATGCGGCGACCACGCAGTGCTGAACGCCGTGCAACGCGCCATGCCCGAAATCGCCGATGCGCTCGACACGCCGCACAACCGGTTCGTCTTCATTTCGGGCATCGGCTGCTCGTCGCGCTTCATCTACTATATGAAGACCTTCGGGTTCCACACGATCCACGGCCGCGCCAATGCCGTGGCCACGGGCGTCAAGGTCGCCAATCCCGACCTGAGCGTCTGGGTCTGCACCGGCGACGGCGACTCGCTGGCCATCGGCGGCAACCACTTCATCCACGCCATCCGGCGCAACGTCGATCTCAACTGCATCCTCTTCAACAACGAGATCTACGGACTGACCAAAGGGCAGTACTCGCCCACGACCAAGCTGGGCAAGGTCACCAAGACCTCGCCCTACGGCACGATCGAAAAGCCGTTCAATCCCGGCGAACTGGCCATCGGCGCCAAGGCGACCTTCTTCGCCCGCACGGTGGACGCCGACGTCGAGCTGACCAAGTCGTGCCTGCTGGCCGCCGCACGCCATCAGGGGATGTCGGTGGTCGAATGTCTGGTCAACTGCGTGATCTTCAACAATAAGACACACGCCGATTTCGCCGGCGACAAAGCCACCCGCGCCGAACGCACGATCGTGCTGCGCCACGGCGAGAAGATGCTCTTCGGCGCGAACCGCGACAAGGGCCTCGTGCGCGAGAACGGCAAGCTGAAAGCGGTGACCGTCGGCGAAGACGGATACACGATCGACGACGTTCTCACGCACGACGCACACGAGCGCGATACCTCGCTGCATCTGATGCTCGCGGCGATGAAATACCCCGACATGCCGGTGGCCGTCGGCGTGATCCGCGAGGTGGAGGACACGCACGTCTACGACCGCAAGGTGGCCGAACAGGTCGCCGAAATCCGGAACTCCAACCCGATCCGCTGCATGGACGACCTGCTCCACGCGGGCGAGACGTGGGAGATCGGATAAACGCGCAATCACCGATGAAAAACGGGGGCGGCGGACGACGGATGTCCGCCGCCCCCGTTTTTCTGCGAACAGTTCCGGCCTGCGGCGCGCCTCCTGTCGAAGAGAAAGAATCCACAGACCCGTCCCAAAGAGCGGAAAAACCGGAAGTTACGATTTATAACCGGCCGTACCTGCCTCCTTCCGGCCACTCGTTCGACGACGGACGTACCGCTTCCGCCGCTGAAGAATATTCCGGCACGCCCGCTTCCGGCACGCTCGCCGGAGACGATTTCCGAGGCCGACCTCATAACGGCTCCAATACTTGCTATAAATCAATAAAATAACACCCAATCCCAAATTAGTTCCGATTACGAGAAGATACCGCGGGAGGGATATTCTCCCACGGCATTCCACCCCGTCCGCCACCGAAATGCTGTCGACGCACGACGTTCGTAGGCCGGATGGATTCGGTGCCGGAAAGAAAACAGACGGAATTTCGTCGCACCGAAACGGGATCGTATTATTATTCGAAACTTCACGGAAAATATTTTTGAAATTCTTGAATAATTTATATATTTGCAAATGAATGAATGGATTACGAAACCATATATAATTTCATTTCGTGCCTAAGCAGGATGATATTTTATAAATTTAGCATCTGTTTCACCCGTTTCAGTTACGAATCGTAATCAAAATCCGCCGAACCGGCCATTTCGCACGCCGGCGACGAAAGATCGGGCGACAAGGTTCACCCTTTCGGAAATACATGACATCCGGCCGGGGCCGGCTGCGGAGATTCCGGCAGGCTTCGGCTCCTTTGCAGCGGAAAGAGCGGACTCCGACAGCGGGAGGCCCAGCGGATACGGGCGGACACACGGCTTTTTGCAGGAAAACACGGATTCGGAGCGATCGAACGATCGCCCGACATCAGAAGACCGACAGAATATGAGTGAGAGATTGTACATTTTCGACACCACGCTCCGCGACGGCGAGCAGGTTCCCGGCTGCCAGTTGAACACGATCGAAAAGATCGAGGTCGCCAAGTTGCTGGAAAGCCTCGGCGTGGACATCATCGAGGCGGGATTCCCGATCTCCAGCCCCGGAGACTTCAACTCCGTGCTCGAAATTTCGAAGGCCGTCTCCGAGCCGACGATCTGCGCGCTCACGCGCGCCGTACGCAAGGATATCGACGTAGCGGCCGACGCCCTGCGGCTGGCCAGGCACAAGCGGATCCACACCGGTATCGGCGTCTCGCCCCAGCACATCTACGACAAACTGCGTTCGACGCCCGAAAAGATACTCGAAACGGCTGTCGACGCGGTGAAATACGCCAAACGCTACGTCGAAGACGTGGAGTTCTACGCCGAAGACGCCGGCCGGGCCGAACCCGAATACCTCGCCCGCGTGGTCGAAGCGGCCATTGCGGCCGGCGCCACGGTGGTCAACATCCCCGACACGACGGGCTACTGCCTGCCGCAGGAGTACGGAGCGAAGATCCGCTATCTGGTCGAACACGTCGCCAACATCGACCGTGCGATCATCTCCACCCACTGCCACAACGATCTGGGCATGGCGACGGCCAACACGCTGAGCGCCGTTCTCAACGGCGCCCGGCAGGCCGAGGTGACGATCAACGGCATCGGCGAACGGGCGGGCAACACCTCGCTCGAAGAGGTGGTGATGACGCTGCGCTGCCACCGCGAACTCGACATCGACACGCGCATCAACTCGCAGCTCATCACCAAGGCCTCGCATCTGGTGTCGAGCCTGATGAACATGCCCGTGCAGCCCAACAAGGCGATCGTCGGACGCAACGCCTTCGCCCACTCGTCGGGAATCCACCAAGACGGCGTGCTCAAACACCGGCAGACCTACGAGATCATCGACCCGCAGGACATCGGGCTCAACGAATCGGTCATCGCCCTGACGGCCCGCAGCGGCCGCGCGGCACTGGTGCACCGGCTCGAACTGCTAGGCTACGACCTCACGCCGGAAGAACTGAACGCCACCTACGACAAGTTCCTCGCGCTGGCCGACCGGAAAAAGGAGATCCACGACTACGACCTACTCTACCTGGTAGGCGACATCGACCGCATCCGCAAACAGTCGATCGCACTCAAATTCCTGCAAGTGACCACCGGAACCCTTGTTCCGACGGCCACCGTTGTACTGAAATTCGGCGACCACGAACGCATGTCGATCGCCACGGGCAACGGACCGGTCGACGCGGCCGTCTCGGCCATCAAGAAGCTCGTCAACGAGCGGGTCACCCTCTCGGAGTTCCTGATGCAGGCCGTCACGCGCGGCTCGGACGACGTGGGGCGCGTCCACGTACAGGTCGAATGCGGCGAACGCACCGTGCACGGCTTCGCAGCCCACACCGATACGACACGCGCGTCGGTCGAGGCATTCCTCGACGCGCTGCGCGTGCTGAACGTCACCGAACGCAAAGAGAAGGAGGAGTAGCATGGGACGGACGCTTCTGGACAAAATCTGGGATGCGCACACGGTGCGCACCGAGGAGGGCGGCCGCACGGTGCTCTACATCGACCGGCAGTACATCCACGAGGTAACCTCGCCCGTGGCCTTCGCCGGACTCGCGCGGCGCGGCGTCGGCGTGGTACATCCCGACCGCATCACCGCCACGGTCGACCACAACATCCCCACCGTCGACCAGCACCTCCCCATCGCCGAGCCTCAGTCGCGGCATCAGGTCGAGACGCTGCGCGCCAACTGCGCCCGCTACGGCATCGAGCACTTCGGCATGGGCGATCCGCGGCAGGGGATCGTACACATCATCGGCCCCGAACTGGGGCTCACGCAGCCGGGCATGACGATCGTCTGCGGCGACAGCCACACCTCCACGCACGGCGCGCTGGGGGCCGTCGCCTTCGGCGTGGGAACCTCCGAAGTCGAAATGGTACTGGCCAGCCAGTGCATCCTGCAAGGCAAGCCGCGCGCGATGCGCATCACCGTCGACGGCACGCTGCCCTCGGGCACGGAGGCCAAGGACATTATTCTCCACATCATCGCGCGCATCACCGCTTCGGGCGGAACCGACCATTTCATCGAATTCGCCGGCGAGGCGATCCGCTCGCTCTCGATGGAGGGACGCATGACGGTATGCAACATGAGTATCGAGTGCGGCGCCCGCGGCGGCATGATCGCCCCCGACCAGACGACCTTCGACTACCTGCGCGGACGCGAACGCGCGCCGCAGGGCGAGGCGTTCGACGCCGCCGTAGCGCGGTGGCGGGAACTTTACAGCGACGCCGACGCACATTTCGACCGCGAATACAGGTTCGACGCCGCCGAGATCGCGCCGATGATTACCTACGGGACGAATCCCGGCATGGGAATGGCCGTCGATGCGGCGATCCCCGTCGACGCCGACCCCAAAGCACTGGAATACATGGGATTCGATGCCGGCGAACGGCTGCTGGGCAAACCCGTCGACTACGTTTTCGTCGGCAGTTGCACCAACGGCCGCATCGAAGACCTGCGGCGTTTCGCCCGTCTGGTCGAGGGACGGCGCAAAGCTCCGGAAGTGACGGCATGGATCGTCCCCGGCTCGAAGGCCGTGGAGGCCGCTGCGAAGGCCGAAGGACTGGATCGGATTCTCGCCGCCGCAGGATTCGAACTGCGCCAGCCGGGCTGCTCGGCCTGTCTGGCGATGAATGCCGACAAGATTCCCGCCGGCAAGTACTGCGTCTCGACCTCCAACCGCAATTTCGAAGGGCGTCAGGGGCCGGGAGCACGCACGCTGCTGTCGGGCGTCGCCGTAGCGGCGGCCGCCGCCGTCAGCGGCCGGATCGCAGACCCGCGGGAGCTGTTCGGGTTCCCGCCGGACGATTGAAAACGAACGTTGCAAACGAACCTTTTCGATAAGCCGAGTGCAGAGCCGAACGAAGTTCGGACTATGCCGAGGCGAGAAAAGGAGGAAAGAAATTCAACCCTTTTCGATAAGCCGAGCGCAGAGCCGAACGAAGTTCGGACTATGCCGAGGCGAGAAAAGGTGCACGAATGTGAACCTTTTCGTTAAGCCAAATGAGCAAAACCGCGCTTGCGCGAGCTCTGCCGAGGCGAGAAAAGGACTGCTGAAAAACAAACGCGTAATACAATGGCTATTCCCAAATTCACGACCTTCACTTCGGGGGCGGTGCCCGTCGAGGCGGAGAACATCGACACCGATCAGATCATTCCGGCGCGCTTCCTGAAAGCGACCGAACGCAAGGGATTCGGCGACAATCTTTTCCGCGACTGGCGCTACGACGCCGAGGGGCGTCCGATCGCCGCATTCCCGCTCAACGACCCGCGTTACGAGGGGCGGATTCTCGTCGCGGGCCGCAACTTCGGCTGCGGCAGCTCGCGCGAACATGCCGCCTGGGCGCTGGCCGACTACGGCTTCCGCGTGGTGGTGTCGAGTTTCTTCGCCGACATCTTCCGCAACAACGCCCTCAACAACGGCCTGCTGCCGCTGCGCGTGAGCGACGACTTTCTCGCCGCGATCTTCGACGACCTGCGCCGCGATCCGGCATCCCGCTTCACGGTCGATCTGGAAGCGCAGACGCTGACCGCCCTCTCCGACGGCCGCAGCGAGCGGTTCGAGATCGACGCCTATAAAAAGAAATGCCTGCTCAACGGCTACGACGACGTGGACTACCTGCTGAGCATCGCCGACCGGATCGAGGCGTTCGAAGCCTCCCGACGATAACATCCTCACGAGACCAAACAACCTGCAACGACTATGGATATCAACATCGCTCTTTTGCCCGGCGACGGCATCGGCCCGGAGATCATCGCCGAAGCCACGAAAGTACTCGACCGCACGGCGGCGAAATTCGGCCACCGCATCCGCTACACCGAGGCGCTGGTAGGCGCCGCGGCGATCGACGCCACCGGCAATCCCTACCCCGACACGACCCACTGCATCTGCCGCGAGGCCGACGCCGTGCTGTTCGGCGCCATCGGAGATCCCAAATACGACAACAACCCCAAAGCGAAGGTTCGTCCCGAACAGGGGTTGCTGCGTATGCGCAAGGCCCTGGGGCTCTTCGCCAACCTGCGTCCGGTGACGGTCTACGAACCGTTGGTCGACCGTTCGCCGCTCAAAGCCGACGTGGTGCGCGGCACGGATTTCATCTGCGTGCGCGAGCTGACGAGCGGCATCTATTTCGGACGGCAGGGACGCGACCGGCACGACACGCGCGCCTACGACACCTGCACCTACACGATCGACGAGATCGAACAGGTGCTTCGCGTCGCCTTCCGGCTGGCCGGGACACGGCGGCGGCACCTCACGGTAGTCGACAAGGCCAACGTGTTGGAGACGTCGCGCATGTGGCGCGAAACGGCCCAGCGCACCGCCTGCGAATATCCCGACGTGACGGTCGATTTCATGTTCGTGGACAACGCCGCGATGCAGATCATCCGCCGGCCGACCGATTTCGACGTGATCGTGACCGAGAACATGTTCGGCGACATCCTGACCGACGAAGCCAGCGTCATCAGCGGTTCGCTGGGAATGCTCTCGTCGGCGAGCATCGGCGCGAAGTGCGCTCTGTTCGAACCCGTCCACGGATCGTATCCGCAGGCGGCGGGCAAGGACATCGCCAACCCGATGGCCGCCGTCCTCTCGGCCGCCCTGCTGCTGGAACACCTGGGCCTCGGAGCCGAAGGCAGGGCCGTGCGCAAGGCGATCGACCGCACCCTCGCCGCGGGTGTCGTCACCGAGGACCTCACCGCCCCGGGCCAGCGCAGCTACCGCACGTCGGCAGTCGGGGATTTCATCGCCGCGCAGATATGAGCGCCCCCTTCCGGCAGCGACCGGACGACGGATCGTAATCCCCGAATCGGAACCGGCGGAGTTCCCGTGCGGCACGATCGGCCGAAAAAGGGTTTAACCGGTTCTGTACGCCGGTTACGGATTGTAACCAAACAAGCGGAATCGGAATAAAATAAAAACCTCCGTCGAAAACTTTCCGATTGATTGTTATGTTATTATATTTTTTTACGAATTAGCTTGGTAATGTAATTTTATATTCCTACTTTTGCTTCGTAACCAGCAACCGGATACGGTACATGCACACGTTGAACCATACATATATCCACGTCATTAATTTGCTGCTCGTCGTCACGGAATCATGACGGGAGAAGGGTGGTTTATATGTATATGAATAGACGAAGCCTTTCTCCCCCGAGAGAAGGGCTTCGCCGTTTAAAAGGGAAACACGAAAAAAAGGAGCCGTTTTCGTCAAGCCGAATGAGCGGAGCCGCACTTGCGGAAACCGCGCCGCGGCGGGAAAACGACTGTTGAAAACGAACGGACAACCATGAAACATCCACTCAGAAGCGCCGTGACGACGACCGGTCGTCGGATGGCCGGAGCCCGAAGCCTCTGGCGCGCCAACGGCATGCGCGAGGAACAGTTCGGCCGGCCGATCATCGGCATCGCCAATTCGTTCACGCAATTGGTCCCGGGCCACGTGCACCTGCACGAGATCGGCCAGCAGGTCAAACAGCGCATCGAAGCGTGCGGCTGTTTCGCCGCCGAGTTCAACACCATCGCCGTCGACGACGGGATCGCCATGGGGCATGACGGGATGCTCTACTCGCTCCCCTCGCGCGAGATCATCGCCGACAGCGTCGAATACATGGCCAACGCCCATTGCATCGACGCACTGGTGTGCATCAGCAATTGCGACAAGATCACGCCCGGAATGCTGATGGCCGCCATGCGGCTCAACATTCCGACGGTCTTCGTTTCGGGCGGGCCGATGGAAGCGGGCCGTTTCGGCGACCGCGACGTCGACCTGATCGACGCGATGGTGATGGGCGCCGACGACCGTTGCAGCGACGAGGAGGCGGCACGCATCGAACGCTGCGCCTGCCCGGGCTGCGGGTCGTGTTCGGGGATGTTCACCGCCAACTCGATGAACTGCCTCACCGAAGCGCTGGGACTCTCGCTGCCGGGCAACGGCACGATCGTCGCCACGCACGTCGCGCGCCGCCGGCTGTTCGAAGAGGCCGCCGCGCTCATCGTCCGCAACGCCGAACGCTACTACTTCGAAGGCGACGACTCGCTGCTGCCGCGCTCGATCGCCACGAAGGCGGCCTTCGAGAACGCCATGTCGCTCGATATCGCCATGGGCGGCTCGACCAACACCGTGCTGCACCTGCTGGCCGTGGCCCACGAGGCGGGCGTGGACTTCACGATGCACGACATCGACCGCCTCTCGCGCAAGGTACCCGTGCTGTGCAAGGTCGCACCCAACTCGCACTACCATATTCAGGATGTCAACCGCGCCGGAGGCATCCTCTCGATCCTGGGAGAACTCGACCGCGCGAAACTCGTCGACACCTCCGTGCGGCGGATCGACGGCCGCACGCTGGGCGAGGCGATCGCCGCCTGCGACCTGCGCAGCGCGACGGTGGGCGACGACGCCCTCGGCCGCTGGCGAAGCGCCCCCGCCGGCAAGGGCGACCGGCAGCTGGGCGTACAGGACACCCGCTACGAAACGCTCGACACCGACCGCGCGGCGGGCTGCATCCGCGACACGGAGCACGCCTATTTCCGCGACGGAGGGCTGGCCGTGCTGACGGGCAACATCGCCCGCTGCGGCTGCGTCGTCAAGACCGCCGGCGTCGACGAAAAACTGCTGCTCTTCCGCGGGCCGGCCCGCGTCTACGAATCGCAGGAGCAGGCCATGGAGGGGATTCTCGGCGACGAGGTACGGCCGGGCGAGGTAGTCGTCATCCGCTACGAAGGGCCCAAAGGCGGCCCCGGAATGCAGGAGATGCTCTACCCCACCTCCTACCTCAAATCGAAACGGCTCGACAAGGTATGCGCGCTCGTGACCGACGGACGTTTCTCGGGCGGCACGTCGGGGCTTTCGATCGGGCACGTATCGCCCGAAGCCGCCGCAGGCGGCGAGATCGCCATCGTGCGCACGGGCGATCCGATCGAGATCGACATTCCCAACCGTTCGATCCGGCTGCTGGTCGACGAACGGGAGATCGCCGCGCGCAAGGCCGCCGTGAAACGGTATGCGCCGGCCGCACGCGAACGCCGCGTCCCGACCTCGCTGCGCGCCTACGCCCTGTTGGTCAGCTCGGCAGACAAGGGCGCCGTGCGCCTGATCGATACACCCGACAACGCATAAAACCGATTGGATATGAATACGACCGAACCCTTCCGACCCGAAGAACGGCAAACGGCCGAAGCGCCGCTGCTCACCGGATCGCAAGCCCTGATCGAATCGTTTCTGCGCGAAGGCGTCGAGACCCTCTTCGGCTATCCCGGCGGCGCGATCATCCCCGTCTACGACGCGCTCTACGACTATCGCGACCGGCTGCGCCACATCCTCGTGCGCCACGAGCAAGGCGCCGTCCACGCCGCGCAGGGCTATGCCCGCGTAAGCGGCCGCGTGGGCGTCTGCCTGGTCACCTCCGGCCCGGGTGCGACGAACACCGTGACCGGACTGGCCGACGCGCTGATGGACTCCACGCCGCTGGTGCTCGTCACCGGACAGGTAGGTTCGACACTGCTGGGAACCGACGCCTTTCAGGAGACCAACTTCGTCGGGATCACGCAGGCCGTCACGAAATGGAACTGCCAGGTCAAATACCCCGAAGAGATTCCGGCGGCTATCGCCAAAGCCTTCTACATCGCCCGTTCGGGGCGCCCGGGCCCCGTCGTGGTCGACATCACCAAGGACGCCCAATGCGCGACGGCGCCCTTCCGCTACGAACGGATCACCTCGATCCGCAGCTACGCACCCGCCCTTACGCCCGACGCAAGACGCATCGAGGAAGCGGCGCGGCTCATCGACGAAGCCCGGCGGCCGCTGGCGATGATCGGCCAGGGAGCGATCCTGGGCAACGCCGAAGCCGAACTGCGTGCCTTTCTCGATCGCAGCGGCATGCCGGCCGCCTCGACGCTGCTGGGCCTCTCGGCGCTGCCGAGCGACGACCCCCGCAACGTGGGAATGCTGGGGATGCACGGCAACTACGGCCCCAACATCAAAAACAAGGAGTGCGACCTGCTCGTCGCCGTCGGAATGCGTTTCGACGACCGCGTAACGGGCGACCCCGCCGCCTTCGGCCCCAACGCCCGGATCATCCATTTGGAGATCGACCCCTCCGAAATCGACAAGATCGTCCATGCCGACGTGCCCCTCGTGGGCGACGTCAAGCGCACGCTCCCGCTGCTGACCGAACGCATCCGCCCGCGCGACCACAGCGCATGGATCGAGGAGTTCCGCGCCTGCGACCGCATCGAGTACGAGCGTGTGGTGCGGCGGGCGATCCGTCCCGACGGAGGGCGCATCCGCATGGGCGAGGCGGTCGACGCCGTGGCACGCGCCTACGACCGCGACGCGGTGATGGTCACCGACGTGGGGCAGCAGCAGATGTTCGCCGCCCGCTACTTCGGGTTCCGCCGCAGCCGCAGCGTCGTCACGTCGGGCGGTCTGGGAACCATGGGGTTCGGCCTCCCGGCCGCCATCGGCGCCAAGCTGGGCGCTCCCGACCGCGAGGTCGTCCTCTTCGCGGGCGACGGCGGGCTGCAAATGACCATTCAGGAATTGGCGACGATTTTCCAGTCGCACGTCTGCGTGAAGATCGTCCTGCTCAACAACTCCTTCCTGGGCATGGTGCGCCAGTGGCAGGAACTTTTCTACGACCGCCGCTACTCGTCGACCGAGATGGTCAACCCCGATTTCGGATTGATCGCCCGCGCCAACGGAATCGAATACCGCTGCGTCGAGCGGCGCGGGGAGCTGCCGCAGGCCGTCGCCGCCATGAAGGCCCATGCGGGCGCCTATCTGCTCGAAGTGCGGGTCGAAAACGAGGAAAACGTCTTCCCGATGGTTCCGGCCGGCGCTCCGGTCTCGGACATCCGGCTCGAATAACAACGACAGTATGGAACAGGAATACATCATCACCGTCTTTTCGGAGAACAAGGTGGGTCTGTTGAGCCAGATCACCACGGTCTTCACCTGCCGCAACGTCAATATCGAGAGTCTGACCACCTCCGAATCGGCGCTCGCGGGCATCCACAAATTCACGATCGTCGTGCGCACCGATCCCGAAAAGATCGAAAAGCTCGCGCGACAGGTCGAAAAGCGCATCGACGTGCTCAAAGTCTTCGTCTTCACCTCCGACGAAGTGGTGCAGCAGGAGATCGCCCTCTACAAGGTGACGCGCAGCCGCAACGTCGAACAGCTCGTCCGCCGGCACAACGTGCGCATCCTCGAAATCGACGACGACTACATCGTCGTCGAAAAGACCGGTTACAAGAGCGAAACGCGCGAACTGTTCGAACTGCTGCAACCCTACGGCGTACAGCAGTTCGTGCGCAGCGGCACGGTGGCGATCGTCAAATCGCGGCGCGAACTGCTCAACGAATATCTCGAAGAACTCGCACGAAACGACAGAAAACTTTCATAAAAAACATTTACGACTATGGCACAGATCAATTTCGGCGGTGTAAACGAAACCGTCGTCACACGCGAAGAGTTTCCATTGGAGAAGGCACGCAAAGTTCTCGAAAACGAGACGATCGCCGTCATCGGCTACGGCGTACAGGGCCCCGGACAGTCGCTCAACCTGCGCGACAACGGCTTCAACGTCATCGTAGGCCAGCGCGAGGGCACCCGCAGTTGGGAACGGGCCGTCGCCGACGGCTGGGTACCGGGGCAGACGCTCTTCGGCATCGAGGAGGCGGCCGAGCGCGGCACGATCATCCAGTACCTGCTCTCCGACGCAGGCCAGATCGCCGTGTGGCCCGCGCTCCGCAAACACCTCACGGCCGGCAAGGCGCTCTACTTCTCGCACGGGTTCGGCATCACCTACAAGGAGCGCACGGGCATCGTCCCGCCGGCCGACGTGGACGTGATCCTGATCGCCCCCAAGGGATCGGGCACCTCGCTGCGGCGGATGTTCCTCGAAGGACGCGGTCTCAATTCGAGTTTCGCCGTCTTCCAGGATGCGACGGGACGCGCCTTCGAGCGCGTGGTGGCCCTCGGCATCGGCGTCGGTTCGGGTTATCTCTTCGAGACCGACTTCAAACGCGAGGTCTACTCCGATCTGACGGGCGAGCGCGGCACGCTCATGGGCGCCATCCAGGGTATCTTCGCCGCCCAGTACGAGACGCTGCGCGCACACGGCCACACCCCCTCGGAGGCCTTCAACGAGACGGTCGAGGAGCTCACGCAGTCGCTCATGCCGCTCGTGGCCGAAAACGGGATGGACTGGATGTACGCCAACTGCTCGACCACGGCGCAGCGCGGCGCGCTCGACTGGTGGAAACGCTTCCGAGACGCTGCGAAACCCGTCTTCGAACAGCTCTACGAAGAGGTGGCCACCGGTCGCGAGGCACAGCGGTCGATCGACCTGAACAGCAAGCCCGACTACCGCCAGAAGCTCGAAGAGGAGTTGCGCGAACTGCGTGAAAGCGAAATGTGGCAGGCCGGCGCCGTCGTGCGCAAGCTGCGCCCCGAAAACAACTAAAACCTACTGTTATGTGCGGCTTTGTCGGAGTGTTCGAAATCGGACGAAACGGTGAGAACCTGCGTGCGCAGGTGCTGCGGATGTCGGGAAAAATCCGGCATCGAGGGCCCGATTGGTCGGGCATCTACTGCGGCCCGCGCGCCGTGCTCTCTCACGAACGCCTCTCGATCGTCGACCCGCAGTCGGGCGGGCAACCCCTTTACAGCCCCGACGGCAGGCTGGTGCTGGCCGTCAACGGCGAGATCTACAACCACCGCGAACTGCGGCGCGAGCTGGCCGGCGAGTACGACTTCCGCACCGGTTCGGACTGCGAGGTGATCCTCCCGCTCTACCGCAAATACGGCGCGGGGCTGCTCGACCGGCTCAACGGCATCTTCGCCTTCGCGCTCTACGACATCGAGCGCGACGAGTACCTCATCGCCCGCGACCCCGTCGGCGTCATTCCGCTCTACATCGGCTGGGATGCCGACGAACGGTGCTACGTCGCATCAGAGTTGAAGGCGCTCGAAGGGTTGTGCAACGTCATCCGCCCCTTCGAGCCGGGGCACTATCGGTGGAGCCGCGAGGGGAAGACGACGCGCTGGTACACGCGCGACTGGTTCGACTACGAAGCCGTCGAGCAGGGCGACGCCGACCCTGCCGCGCTGCGCTCGGCGCTCGAAGCGGCCGTCCGACGGCAGCTAATGTCCGACGTTCCCTACGGCGTGCTGCTGTCGGGCGGACTCGATTCGTCGATCATCTCGGCCGTAGCCAAACGCTTCGCCGACCGCCGCATCGAGACCGAAGGACGCGACGGTGCGTGGTGGCCCTGCCTCCACTCGTTCGCCGTCGGCCTGAAAGGCGCTCCCGACCTCCGTGCCGCACGCAAGGTCGCCGACCACATCGGTACGGTGCACCACGAAATCCACTACACCGTCCAGGAGGGGCTCGACGCCCTGCGCGACGTGATCTACCACATCGAAACCTACGACGTGACGACCGTGCGCGCCTCGACGCCGATGTACCTGCTGGCGCGTGTCATCAAGTCGATGGGCGTCAAGATGGTGCTGTCGGGCGAGGGTGCCGACGAGATTTTCGGCGGCTACCTCTATTTCCACAAGGCCCCCGACGCCCGCGCTTTCCACGAAGAGACGGTGCGCAAGATCGGCCGCCTGCATCAGTACGACTGCCTGCGCGCCAACAAGTCGCTCGCGGCGTGGGGGATCGAAGGCCGCGTGCCGTTCCTCGACACGGAGTTCCTGGACACGGCCATGCGCATCGCCCCCGAAGCCAAACGCCCCCGCAACGGACGCATCGAAAAGTGGATTCTGCGCAAGGCGTTCGAAGACCTCCTGCCGCCGGAGATCGTCTGGCGGCAGAAGGAGCAGTTCTCCGACGGCGTGGGCTACGGCTGGATCGACTCGCTCAAAGCATTCACGGAGGCCGCGGTCTCCGACCGCGAAATGGCGCAGGCGGCCGACCGCTTTCCGGTCAACCCGCCGCGCAACAAGGAGGAGTACTACTACCGCACGATCTTCGAGGAGTGTTTCCCCTCGCAGACGGCCGCGCAGTGCGTGCCGTCGGTGCCGTCGGTGGCGTGCAGCACGGCCGAGGCGCTGGCGTGGGACGAATCGTTCCGCAATCTCGACGATCCGTCGGGACGCGCCGTGCAGGGTGTCCACCGCACCGCCCGGGACGAATGACGACGGGACGGACGGAAAACTCCGAGTATTTACGACTGCTCCGGCAGTAAAACAACGAAACAGATGAAAGTATTGAAATTCGGCGGATCGTCGGTAGGTTCCGCACAAGGTCTGCGACAGGTGCGCAGGATCGTCGCCGCCAACAACGGCCAGATCGTCGTGGTCGTTTCGGCGCTGGGCGGCATCACCGACCGTCTGCTGGCCACGGCGGCCGCAGCCGCGGCCGGAAAGCCCGACTACACCGACTCGCTGGCCGAAATCGTGGCCCGCCACCGCACGACGATCGACGAAACGGTGGCGTCCGAGCGGCGCGGCGCGATCCGCCGGCGGACGGACGAACTGCTCGACGAACTGGCCAATATCTTGCGCGGCGTCTACCTGATCCGCGACCTCTCTCCCCGCACGGGCGACGCGATCGTCAGCTACGGCGAACGCCTCTCGTCGGGAATCGTGGCCGCCGTGCTCGAAGGCTCGCGGCTCTACGACGCGAGGGAGTTCATCCGCACGAAGACCGACTTCGGAAAGCACATCGCCGAACCGGATCTGACCGAAAAGCTCATCAGGGAACGTCTGGCCGACCGCCCCCGCGTGTCGGTAGTGCCGGGCTTCATCGCCTCGGACTGCGCCTCGGGCGACGTGACCAATCTGGGGCGCGGCGGATCGGACTACACCGCCGCACTCATCGCTGCCGCGCTGAACGCCGAGACGCTCGAAATCTGGACCGACGTCGACGGTTTCATGACGGCCGACCCGCGCGTCATCAGCGATGCCTATGTCATCGACCGGCTGAGCTTCGAAGAGGCGATGGAGCTGTGCAACTTCGGCGCGAAGGTGGTCTATCCGCCCACGATCTTCCCGGTCTACCACCGCGACATCCCCATCCTGATCAAGAACACCTTCAACCCCGAAGCGCCGGGCACGTTCATCTCCCGCGAGCGGGTGCAGGGGCGCGACAAGGCGATCAAGGGAATCTCCTCGATCAACAACACCTGTCTGGTGACCATTCAAGGGCTGGGCATGGTAGGCGTGATCGGCGTCAACCACCGCATCTTCCGCACACTGGCCAGGGCCGGCATCAGCGTCTTCTTCGTGTCGCAGGCCGCCTCGGAGAACACCACGTCGATCGGACTGCGCAACGAGGACGCCGATCTGGCCATCGCGATGCTCACCAGGGAGTTCGCCCCCGAAATCGAGATCGGCGAGGTGGGCAGCATCACCGCCGAACACGACCTGGCGACGATCGCCGTGGTGGGCGACGACATGAAACATACGCCCGGCATCGCGGGCAAGCTGTTCGGGACGCTGGGACGCAACGGCATCAACGTCATCGCCTGCACGCAGGGCGCCTCGGAGACCAACATCTCGGTGGTCGTGACGCTCGAAAGCCTTCCGAAGGCGATCAACGTGATCCACGACTCGTTCTTCCTGTCGGAGTATCAGGTACTCAACATCTTCGTGGCCGGCGTCGGACAGGTGGGGCGCGACCTGCTGGAACAGATCCGCCTGCAACGGCGCACGCTCATGGCCGACAACGGACTCCAAATCCGCGTCGTGGGAATCGCCAACTCCCGCAAACGGCTCATCGACGCCGAAGGCATCGCCCTGAACGACTGCCTCCGGCGGCTCGAAGAGGAGGGAACGCCCTCGACGCCGGAGAGCCTGCGCGACGAGATTCTCGCCCTGAACATCTACAACTCGGTCTTCGTCGACTGCACGGCCAGCGCGGAGGTGGCGGCGCTCTACCGTTCGCTGCTCGACCACAACGTCTCGGTGGTGGCCTCCAACAAGATCGCCGCGTCGTCCGACTACGCCCTCTACCGCGAGCTCAAAACCGTCTCGCGCAAACGCAACGCGAAATTCCTCTTCGAGACCAACGTCGGCGCCGGTCTGCCGATCATCAACACGATCTCCGACCTGATAAACAGCGGCGACCGCATCCTGCGCATCGAGGCGGTGGTTTCGGGGACGCTCAACTACATCTTCGACCGCATGAGCGCCGAAATTCCGTTCAGCCGCGCCGTACGCATGGCTCAGGAGGCAGGCTATGCCGAACCCGATCCGCGCGTCGACCTGAGCGGCACGGACGTCATCCGCAAGCTGGTGATCCTCACGCGCGAAGCGGGCTATGCCGTCGAACAGCGCGACGTGGAGCGGCGCACCTTCCTGCCCGAAAGCTGCTTCGAGGGGAGCATCGACGAGTTCTGGCATCGCCTGCCCGAAACGGACGCCCGCTTCGAAACATGGCGGCGACGGCTCGAAACCGAAGGGAAACGGCTGCGTTTCATCGCCCGCATGGAGGACGGACGCACCTCGGTCGGGCTCGAAGAGGTCGACAACGAAAGCCCGTTCTACCACCTTTCGGGCAGCAACAACGTCATCCTCATCACCACCGAACGCTACCGCAAATACCCGATCCAGATCAAGGGGTACGGCGCCGGCGCGGAGGTGACGGCCGCAGGCGTCTTCGCCGACATCATCCGCATCGCCAATATCCGATAGACCATGAAGTACCTCATCATCCTCGGCGACGGAATGGCCGACGAACCGATTCCACGGCTCGGCGGCCGCACGCCGCTGCAAGCCGCCCGCAAGCCGACGATCGACCGCATCGCAGCGCTCGGCGCCTCGGGAATCCTCGACACCGTGCCCGAAGGGTTCGCTCCGGGCAGCGAAATCGCACACCTCTCGCTGCTGGGGTACGACGTTCCCTCCGTCTTCGAAGGACGCGGTTCGCTCGAAGCGGCCGGCATGGGCGTCGAAATCGGGCGCGGCGAAATGGTCATGCGCTGCAACCTCATTACGGTCGAGCAGGAGCGCATCCGCAACCATTCGGCCGGCCATATCTCCACGGCCGAAGCGGCCGAACTGATCGACTTCCTCCAACGGCGGCTGGGCGGCGGCGACGTGCGGTTCCACACGGGCGTCTCGTACCGCCACCTGCTCACGATCCGCGGCGGCGACAAGCGGCTCCACACCGTCGGGCCGCACGACGTACCCGACCGCCCCTTCGCCGAAGTGCTGCCGTCGGCCGCCGACGCTGCCGCCGAACCTACGGCGCGACAGCTCCGCGAACTGATCTTCCGTTCGCAGGAGTTGTTGGCGGATCATCCCGTCAATCGGGCGCGCCGGGCTGCCGGGAAACAGCCGGCCACGAGCATCTGGCCGTGGTCGCCGGGCTACCGCCCCCGTATGCAGACCTTGCAGGAGCGCTACGCCCCGATCCGCAACGGTTCGGTCATCTCGGCCGTCGACCTGATCCGCGGAATCGGCGTCTGCGCCGGACTGACGCCCGTCGAAGTCGAAGGAGCGACGGGGCTCTACGACACCAACTACGAAGGCAAGGCCGAGGCCGCGCTGCGGGCGCTGCGCGACGAGGATTTCGTCTTCCTGCATATCGAAGCAAGCGACGAGGCGGGCCACGAAGGGGACGCCGAACTGAAAGTACGGACGATCGAAGCGCTCGACGCACGGGTGGTGCGGCCGATCTTCGAAGCGGTCTCCGCATGGGAGTGTCCCGTCTCGCTGGCCATCCTTCCCGACCACCCGACGCCCTGCCTGCTGCGCACCCACACCGCCGCGCCGGTCCCCTTCACGATCTGGCGGAGCGGCTGCCATCCCGACATGGTGGGGGCCTACGACGAACAGAGCGCCCGACGGGGCCGCTACGGCCACCTGCGGGGCGATGCCTTCATCGACCTCTTCATCCACGGTACCGAATAACGGACGAAAAATACAAGTTTCCACACGATGAAATATTACAGCACAAACCGCCGCACGCCCGAAGTCTCGCTCCGCGAGGCGGTCGTCGCCAGCATGGCGCCCGACAACGGGCTCTACATGCCCGAACGGATCGAGCGGCTGCCCGACGCATTCTTCGACGGGATCGCCCGTCTGGACCTCCACCGGATCGCCTGCCGCGTGGCCGACGCCTTTTTCGGCGAGGAGATCGAACCCGAAACGCTGCGGCGCATCGTCCGCGACACGTTCTGCTTCGACATTCCGGTTGTCCGGGTCGACGACGGCATCTGGGCGCTCGAACTCTTCCACGGCCCGACGATGGCCTTCAAGGACGTAGGCGCGCGCTTCATGGCACGCATCCTCTCCCACTTCATCGAAGGCCGCGACGACGAACACCCCGTCACGGTGCTCGTCGCCACGTCGGGCGACACGGGCGGCGCCGTGGCCAACGGGTTTCTCGGCGTCGAGGGCATCGACGTAGTGGTACTCTACCCCAAAGGGCGCGTAAGCGACATTCAGGAGAAGCAGTTCACGACGCTGGGACGCAACGTCACGGCGTTGGAGATCGAAGGCACGTTCGACGACTGCCAACGGCTGGTCAAGAGCGCCTTTGCGGATACGGAGCTCAAACGACGGATGCGGCTCACATCGGCCAACTCGATCAACGTGGCGCGGTTCCTGCCCCAGACCTTCTATTTCTTCCACGCCTATGCGCAATTGCGCGCACAGGGCGTAACCTCGCCGATCGTGGTGAGCGTACCGAGCGGCAACTTCGGCAACCTCACCGCAGGGTTGTTCGCCCGACGCATGGGGCTGCCGGTCGACCGCTTCATCGCCGCCAACAACGCCAACGACACCTTTTACGAATACCTCCGCACGGGCAGCTACCGCCCCCGGCCGTCGGTTCCGACGCTGGCCAACGCGATGGACGTGGGCGACCCGAACAACTTCGCCCGCATCCTCGACCTCTACGGCCGTTCGCTCGACGCGCTGCGCGCCGACGTCGCGGCGTTCCGCTGCGACGACGACCAGATCCGCGCCACGGTGGCCGACACTTTCGCCCGCACGGGCTACCTGCTCGATCCGCACGGCGCCTGCGGCTACCGCGCGCTGCGCGACGGACTGCGCGACGGCGAAACGGGCATCTTCCTCGAAACGGCCCATCCGGCCAAGTTCCTCGATACGGTGGAAAGCATCACCGGCCGGCCGGTCGAGATTCCGCAGCGCTTGCAGGAGTTCGTCAAGGGGGAGAAACGCACGGTCGCGCTCGGCGCCGAGTTCGAAGCGTTCAAGGAGTATCTGCTCAGCCGATAAACATCATGGAGAATCCGGACATCGCACCAAACGCGGCACGCTGCCGCTTCCGGCGCATCGTCGTAAAGGTGGGCAGCAACGTGCTGACCCGCGCCGACGGCACGCTCGATACCGACCGCATGGCGGCGCTGGCCGACCAGATCGCAGCCCTGCACCGTGCCGGCGTCGAGGTCATCGTCGTGTCGTCGGGCGCTGTCGCCGCAGGGCGCGGGGTGATCGCGGCCGGCCACCGGCTCGACGCCGTGTCGGCCCGCCAGCTCTACTCGGCCGTCGGGCAGGTGAAGCTGATCCGCCGCTACTACGAACTCTTCGACGCACGGGGAATCGTCTGCGGGCAGGTGCTCACCACCAAGCAGGATTTCGAGACCCGCCGCCACTACCTCAACCAGCGCAACAGCATCCGCGTGATGCTCGAAAACGGCGTCGTCCCGATCGTCAACGAGAACGACACGGTGGCGGTCACCGAATTGATGTTCACCGACAACGACGAACTTTCGGGGCTGCTCTCGACGATGATCGGCGCCGAGGCGCTCGTCCTGCTGACCAATGTGGACGGCATCTGCGACGGTACGCCGGGGGCGCCGGGCGTCGAAGTGATCCGCGAAATCGCACCCGGGCAGCGCGACCTGCCGGACTGCATCCGCGACGCGAAGTCGTCGTTCGGACGGGGCGGAATGCTCACCAAGAGCCGCATCGCCCGCAAGGTGGCCGCCGAGGGAATCGAGACGATCATCGCCGACGGCCGCCGCGACGGCATCCTGCCCGACCTGCTGGCCGAGGGGAGCCGCACCCTCTGCACGCGCTTCCTCCCCTCGCCCCACCCCATCTCGGGCGTCAAGAAGTGGATCGCCCACTCGGAAGGATTCGCCAAAGGGGAGGTGCACGTGACCCGCGAAGCTCTCGATGCGCTCGGCGGCCCGCGCGCCGTGAGCCTGCTGCCCGTCGGCGTGAGCCGCGTGGAGGGTGCCTTCGAGAAGGACGACATCGTGCGCATCGTCGCCCCCGACGGCCGGCCGGTCGGCGCCGGCAAGGTCTCCTGCGACAGCACGACGGCACGCCGCAATATCGGCCGCCGCGGTGCACGGGCACTCATACACTACGATTACCTCTATCTGGACTGACCCATGGAGACGCAACACACTTTTCGACGCGCCCGCGAGGCCGCCCGCGCGCTCAACCGCACCGCCTCGGAACGGATCGACCGCCTGCTGCTGGCGCTGGCCGACGCGGTGGAGGCCGGCACGGAGGAGCTGCTGGCGGCCAATGCCCGCGACCGCAGCCGGATGAACCCCGCCGATCCGGCCTACGACCGGCTGCTGCTCGACCGCGGGCGGCTGCTGGGCATCGCCGCCGACCTGCGCAACGTGGCGGCGCTTCCGTCGCCGCTGGGACGCATCCTCGACCGCACGGTGCGCCCCAACGGCATGGAGATCCGCAAAGTCTCGGTACCGTTCGGCGTCGTCGGCGTCATCTACGAAGCACGTCCCAACGTGGGGTTCGACGTCTTCGCGCTCTGCGTCAAGTCGGGCAACGCCTGCATCCTCAAAGGGGGCAGCGACGCCCGCGACTCCAATGCGGCGATCGCCGCGCTGATCCGCCGCACGCTCGCGGCGCACGGCTTCGACGAGAACACCCTCGCCCTGCTGCCTCCCACGCACGAAGCGACGGCCGCGCTGCTCGGTGCCACGGGACTGGTCGATCTGGTCATTCCGCGCGGCGGGCGGGGATTGATCGACTTCGTGCGCGACCACGCCCGCGTACCGGTGATCGAAACGGGCGCCGGCGTCTGCCACGCCTATTTCGACCGGTCGGGCGACACGGAAAAGGGCGCGGCGATCGTCCTGAACGCCAAGACGCGCCGCGTAAGCGTCTGCAACGCGCTCGACACGCTCGTCGTCCACCGCGACCGCCTGACCGACCTGCCGCGCCTCTGCCGTCCGCTGGCCGAAAAAGGGGTCGAACTGCAAGCCGACGAAGCGGCACGGACGGCGTTGCACGGAAACTATCCCGCAGCGCTGCTGCGTGCGGCCGACACAGCGAGCTTCGGGACGGAGTTTCTCTCCCTGCGCCTTTCGATCCGCACGGTCGCCTCGCTCGACGAGGCGCTCGCCCACATCGCCCGCTACTCCTCGCAGCACAGCGAGACGATCATAGCCGAAGACGCGGAGGCGATCCGCACGTTCCAGCGCGAAGTCGATGCCGCCTGCGTCTACGCCAACGTCTCGACGGCCTTCACCGACGGCGCGCAGTTCGGCATGGGCGCCGAGATCGGAATCAGTACGCAGAAACTCCACGCGCGCGGGCCGATGGCGCTGCGCGAACTGACCTCCTACAAATACCTGATCGCCGGCGACGGGCAGACGCGGCCGTAGCCCCGCCCGTGGCCGACAGACAAAAAAACGACCCGAAATTTTGTTTTCCGGAAATTAAATCCTACATTTGCGACAGACGAGTTATCGAAAAATGACGAATTTCAACCATATCCATCATCATCACCACTTTCACCGAAGGGGCGAATCGATCGTGTATATGCGTTGATATTCCGGCAAATACAAAAGAAGCTCACCCCTTGCGGGCGGGCTTTTTTTCATGTCTGCACGCCGGGGTCGGGCGGTTGAAACGAAAATTCAAACCAAACGACTTATGTTAAGAATAGCCATTCAAGCCAAAGGCCGGCTCAACGAACAGAGCCTCGGCCTGCTCCTCGAAGCGGGAATCGCCGTTGCGGAGGGCAAACGCAGGCTCATCGCCCGCGCCGAAGGATTTCCGCTCGAAGTGCTCTTCCTGCGCGACGACGACATCCCGCAGGCCGTCTCGATGGGCGTCGCCGACCTGGGTATCGTCGGCCAGAACGAGGTGGCCGAAAAGGGATACGACGTCGAACAGGCGATGCCGCTCGGATTCGGCGCCTGCCGCCTCTCGCTGGCCGTCCCCAACGCGGCCGACTACACGGGCCCCGACTACTTCCGCGGACGGCGCGTCGCAACCTCCTATCCCAACATCCTGCGCGGATATTTCGCGCGGCAGGGCATCGAAGCCGAGATCCACACCATCGAGGGATCGGTGGAGATCGCACCGGCCGTAGGGCTGTCGGACGCGATCTTCGACATCGTTTCGTCGGGCGGGACGCTCGTTTCGAACGGCCTGCGCGAAGTGGAAACCGTTCTCCGCTCCGAAGCGGCGCTCATCGCCTGCCCGTCGCTCGACGCCGACAAACGCAGCCAGACCGAGCAGCTCGTCTTCCGCTTCCGATCGATCCGCGAAAGCCGCGACATGAAATACGTGCTGATGAACCTTCCTGTCGAAAAGGTCGCCGAAGCCACCGCCCTGCTCCCCGGAATGCGCAGCCCGACGATCCTGCCGCTGGCGCAGGAGGGGTGGTGCTCGCTGCACGCCGTGATCGGCAAGGCGCAGCTCTGGGAGCGCATCGAACGGCTCAAAGCCATCGGCGCCGAAGGCATTCTGGTGCTGGCGCTCGAAAACATGATCCGATAGAAAACAGCGAACGATATGGAACCGATCAGAGTTTACGACAACCCCCCGCGCGACGCGTGGCCTGCGCTGACGGCCCGCATCACCCGCGACGACGCCGAGATCGACCGCCGCGTGGCAGCCATTCTGAACGAGGTGCGCACCGGCGGCGACGAGGCGCTGCGCCGCATCGCCCGCCGCATCGAGGGCTTCGCGCCCGAACGCTTCGAACTGCCGCAGGCACAGCTCGACGAAGCCGCCCGCAACATCTCGCCCGAACTGAAAACGGCGCTGGCGACAGCCAAGGCCAACATCGAAGCCTTCCACCGCGCACAACTGCCCCGCCCCGTTGCGGTCGAGGTCATGCCGGGCGTCCGCTGCTCGCAGCGCGCCGTGGCGATCCGCCGCGTGGGGCTCTACGTCCCGGGCGGCTCGGCGCCCCTCTTTTCGACGGTGCTCATGCTCGCCGTGCCGGCCGCGATCGCCGGCTGCGCCGAAATCGTCCTCTGCACCCCTGCCGGCCGCGACGGCAGCATCGCCCCCGAAATCCGCTATGCCGCCGCGCTGTGCGGCGTGCGGCGCGTCTTCGCGCTCGGAGGGGCGCAGGCCGTCGCCGCCATGGCCTACGGCACCGAAAGCGTGCCGCGCGTCGACAAGATCTTCGGGCCGGGCAACCGCTACGTCACCCGCGCCAAGCAACTCGTCGGCGCCGAAGGCACGGCCATCGACCTTCCGGCCGGACCGTCGGAGGTGCTGGTGCTCGCCGACGAAGGGGCCTCGCCCGACTTCGCGGCCGCCGACCTGCTCTCGCAGGCCGAACACGGCGCCGACAGTCAGGCGGTGCTCGTCTGCCGCACCGTCGCGTTCGCACGCCGCGTGAACGACGCCCTCCGCCGGCAGACGGCCGTGAGTCCCCGCAATGCGATCCTCCGCGAATCGCTCGCGCAAAGCCGGATCGTCGTATTCGATTCGCAGGACGACATGCTCGACTTCGCCGAAGCCTACGCCCCCGAACACCTGATCGTCTCGCTGCGCGACCCGTGGCCCGCCGCCCGCCGCATCACGACGGCCGGCAGCGTCTTCGTGGGCGATTATGCCCCCGAAAGCGCCGGCGACTACGCCTCGGGGACGAACCACACGCTCCCCACGGGCGGGTGCGCCCGCGCGTACAGCGGCGTGAACATCGACAGCTTCCTGCGCCGCATCACCTATCAGGAACTCACGTGCGAAGGGCTTCGCGCACTCGCCCCGACGGTCGTCGCCATGGCCCGGGCCGAGGGACTGGACGCGCATGCCGAAGCCGTCCGCATCCGGCTGGAAGGAGGTGTGCGATGAGACCGCTCGCAGAACTCATCCGCCCCAACATCCGCACGCTCGCCCCCTACTCCACCGCACGCGACGAGTACGGCGGCCAACGCATCGACGTGTGGCTCGACGCCAACGAAAGTCCCTACGACAACGGCGTCAACCGCTATCCCGATCCGCGCCAGCAGCGGTTGCGGGAAATGCTCGCCGCACGCAAGGGCATCGCCGCCGACCGTATCTTCATCGGCAGCGGCAGCGACGAGGCGATCGATCTGGCCTACCGCATCTTCTGCCGGCCGGGCATCGACAACGCGGTCTCGATCGCACCGACCTACGGCATGTACCGCGTCGCGGCGGCCGTCAACGACGTTGAACTGCGCGAAGTGCCGCTCGGCGACGACTTCTCGCTGCCGGTCGAACGGCTGCTCGCGGCGGCGGACGAACGGAGCAAACTGCTGTGGCTCTGCTCGCCCAACAACCCCACGGGCAACGCCTTTCCGGCGACGGAGATCGAACGGCTGCTGCGCCGCTTCGACGGCATGGTCGTCCTCGACGAAGCCTACGTCGATTTCGCCGACGGGGCCGGATTCCTGCCGCGGCTCGACGAATTCCCGAACCTGATCGTGCTGCAAACGCTCTCCAAGGCGTGGGGCATGGCGGGACTGCGCATCGGGCTGGCCTTCGCGGCACGAGAGGTCGCAGCGCTTTTTTCGCGCGTCAAATATCCCTACAACATTCCCGGCCCCACGCAGCGGGCCGCCGAGGAGATGCTCGGCCGCGACCTCACGCCGCAGATCGCCGAGATCCGCAGCGAGCGCCGGCGACTGGCCAGCGAGCTGGCCTCCTGCCCCTGCATAGAGCGGGTCTACCCCTCGCAGACCAACTTCCTGCTGGTGCGCACACCGGCGCCCGACGCTCTCTACGACGCATTGATCGAAGCGGGCATCATCGTCCGCAACCGCTCGCGCGCAGCGGGATGCGAAGGGTGTCTGCGCCTGACCGTGGGAACGACCGCCGAGAACGACCGCCTGCTCCGAACCGTCAAAACCTTCCGCCCATGAAAAAAGCACTCTTCATCGACCGCGACGGCACGCTGATCGTCGAACCGCCCGTCGACCGGCAGGTCGACAGCCTCGAAAAACTCCGCTTCGTACCGGGCGCCATCTCGGGGTTGCGAGCGCTGTCGGGACTGGATTTCGAACTGGTACTGGCCACCAACCAGGACGGGCTGGGCACGCCGTCGTTCCCCGAAGCGACCTTCCGGCCCGCCCACGAACGGATGCTCGCGACGCTCGAAGGCGAAGGCGTCCGCTTCGACGACCAGCTCATTGACCGCACCTTCGAAGCCGACGACGCCCCCACGCGCAAACCCCGCACGGGGATGTTCGGCCGCTATCTCGACGGAAGCTACGACCTCGCGGCCAGTTACGTCGTCGGCGACCGGCCGACCGACATGCTGCTGGCACGCAATCTCGGGGCGCGGGGCATCCTGCTCGCCCCCGACGAGGAGGCGGGCCGCCGTGCGCTGCGCGAAGCCGGCGCCGACGCGGCCTGCGCGCTGGTCGCCCCGTCGTGGGAGTGGATCGCCGAGTTCATCCGCCGCGGCGAACGCAGCGTCACCCTCACGCGCCGCACGGCCGAGACGCAAATCTCGCTCACGCTCGACCTCGACGGACGCTCCGGCGCGGGGCGTATCGCCACGGGAATCGGATTCTTCGACCACATGCTCGCGCAGATCGCCCACCACGGAGGCGTCGCACTCTCGGTCGAAGCGACAGGCGACCTGTGGGTCGACGAACACCACACCGTCGAGGACGTCGGCATCGTGCTCGGCGAGGCGGTCGACCGTGCGCTGGGCAGCAAGGCGGGCATCGCCCGCTATGGCTTCGTCCTGCCCATGGACGACTGCCGTGCCATGGCGCTCATTGACTTCGGGGGCCGCATCGGCTTCGAATGGGAGGCCGAATTCCGCCGCGAATGCATCGGTGAACTGCCCACCGAGATGCTGCGTCACTTCTTTCATTCGTTCGCCTGCGCCGCGCGCTGCAACCTCCATGTCGCTGCCCGCGGAGACAACGAGCACCACAAGGCCGAAGCGATCTTCAAGGCCTTCGCACGGGCGCTGCGCATGGCCGTGGCCCGCATCCCCTTCGCCTACGATATTCCCAGCAGCAAAGGAGTCCTATGACAGCGATCATCGATTACGACACGGGCAACCTGCGCTCCGTGGCCGAAGCCCTGCGCCGCGCAGGCGCCGAATTCACCGTCACCGCCGATCCGGCGACGCTGCTCCGAGCCGAGCGGGTGATCCTGCCGGGCGTGGGCGAAGCGTCGTCGGCAATGGCCAGACTTCGGGAAAAGGGGCTCGACACCCTCGTTCCCGCGCTGACCTGCCCCGTGCTGGGCATCTGCATCGGGATGCAGCTGCTCTGCCGGTCGAGCGAGGAGGGCGACGCCGCCTGTCTGGGCATCTTCCCCACCGACGTGGTGCGGCTTCCCGACCGTACGGCCAACGGGCCGCTCAAAGTCCCCCACATGGGCTGGGACACCGTCGACACGCTGCGCGGGCCGCTCTTCGAGGGAATCGACGCGCAGACCTACGTCTACTATGTCCACTCCTACGCGCCGCGGCTCTGCGACGCCGCGATCGCCGCGACCGACTACGGCATGCGGTTCAGCGCGGCACTCGCACGCAACAACTTCTTCGGCACGCAGTTCCACCCCGAAAAGAGCGGGGCGGCGGGCAGCCGGATTCTACGCAACTTCCTAACACTGAAATGAGATGAATATCGAAATCATTCCCGCGATGGATCTGATCGACGGCGCCTGCGTGCGACTCGCACAGGGCGACTACGACCGCCGCACGACCTACGGCCGCGACCCGCTCGACACGGCCCTGCGCTTCGAAGCGGCGGGGCTGCGGCGGCTGCACATGGTCGATCTGGACGGCGCCCGGACGCAGCGTCCGGCCAACCTGAAAGTGCTCGAACGCATCGCCGCACGCACGCGGCTCGAAATCCAGTACGGCGGCGGCATCAAAAGCCGCACGGCGCTCTGCGACGTCTTCTCGGCAGGAGCCAGACGCGCCGTCTGCGGCAGCATCGCCGTGCGCGAACCCGACTGCCTGGCCGCGTGGCTGGCGGAGTTCGGCGGCGAGCGCCTGATTCTCGGCGCCGACCTGCGCGACGGACGGATCGCCATCGCAGGCTGGTTGGAGGAGACGCCGCTGGGAGCGGCCGAACTGATCGGCCGCTTCCGGAAGCAGGGATTGCAGCAGGTCATCTGCACCGACATCGCCCGCGACGGAATGCTCTGCGGCCCCGCGACATCGTTCTACGCCGCCCTTCAAGCGGAATTTCCCGACGTGGAGATCACCGTCAGCGGTGGTATCGCAACGCTCGGCGACCTCACGGCTCTCGACCGCGCGGGGCTGCGCAGCGTCATCGTCGGCAAGGCGCTCTACGAAGGACGTATCACCCTCGAAGATCTCGGACGATGCTTGCCAAACGAATAATCCCCTGCCTGGACATCCGCGACGGCCGGACGGTCAAGGGCGTCAATTTCACCGACCTGCGCAGTGTGGGCGATCCGGTGGAGCTGGGCGCCCGCTACGCCGCCGAAGGTGCCGACGAGCTGGTCTACCTCGACATCAGCGCCACGGCCGAAGGTCGCCGCACCTTCACCGGACTGGTGTCGCGCATCGCCGCACGCATCGACATCCCCTTCACCGTCGGCGGGGGCATCGCCTCGGTCGACGACGCCGGACGGCTCCTGGACGCCGGCGCCGACAAGATCACCGTCAACAGCGCCGCCGTGGCCGATCCCTCGCTCATCGACGCCGTAGCGGCGAAGTACGGCTCGCAGTTCGTCACGGTGGCCATCGACGCCCGAAGAATCGACGGCCGCTGGCGCGTCACCACCCACGGCGGGCGCCGCCTCACCGACCGCGAGCTCTTCGCATGGGCCGAGGAGGCCTGCCGGCGCGGCGCGGGCGAAATCCTCTTCACCTCGATGGACCACGACGGCACGCGCAATGGCTATCCCTGCGACACCTTCGCGCACTTGTCGTTCCTGCCCGTCCCCGTCATCGCCTCGGGCGGCGCGGGATCGGTGCAGCACATCGCCGACGTGCTGACGCTCGGACGCGCCGATGCGGCGCTGGCAGCCAGCATCTTCCACTACGGCGAGATTCCGATCCCCGTGCTCAAACGCGAACTCCGTGCACGCAATATTCCCGTAAGATTATAACAACCCGAAAAAAGAAACCGCCCATCCGCAAGACATCCCTCTTCGGCGCCCGATGCGCCGCCCATGCGGCGGACCGCCGACATCGAAACAGGACGACAGACGACCATGCGGAGAAGCATAAACGAGAAACACCATGAAAATCGAAGCCATTCCCTTTGAGGAACTCGCCGTCGGCAAGCAGGCCGACGGGCTGATCCCCGCCATCGTGCAGGACGACCGCACCCTGCAAGTGCTGATGCTCGGCTACATGAACCGCGAAGCCTACGAAAAGAGCCTCGCCGAGGGGCGCGTCACCTTTTACAGCCGCACGCGGCAGTGCCTCTGGACGAAGGGCGAAACCAGCGGCAACCGGCTCGACATCGTCTCGGTGGCGGCCGACTGCGACCGCGACACGCTGCTGATCCGCACCGTTCCCCACGGCCCCACCTGCCACACGGGAACGCAGAGCTGCTTCGGCGAGGCCGTCCCCGAAACCGAGGGGTTCATCCGCCGCCTGCAAGCCGTCGTCCGCCAGCGCCACGCCGCGATGCCCGAAGGCTCCTACACGGCGCGGCTCTTCACGCACGGCGTGAACAAGATCGCCCAGAAGGTCGGCGAGGAGGCCGTCGAGACGGTCATCGAGGCCGTCGCCGGCAACCGCGAGGCGATGATCTACGAAGCCTCCGATCTGGTCTACCACCTGCTCGTCCTGCTCGAAGCCACGGGGTGTTCGATCGCCGACCTCGAACGGGAACTATCGGCACGCCACGCATAGTCGTCCGCCGAAAGCCCTCCCCCGCGGCCCTCCCTACTGCACGCATCGCGCCGCCCGGCAGGAAGGCCGCCGCCCCGTGCGGCAGCCTGCAACCCGCCGAGGCCCGTGCCGCTCCGACCGCCGCCGAACAGGCGGACAAGTCCATACGGGAATCCGCCCCTTCCGCAAAAATGCGGAAGGGGCGGATTTTCTGTTCGGCGGCCCGTCGCCCGCCGCTTCACTCCTGCGGCTGGACGACCGACTTCACCTCCGACTTGTTCTCGGTCACCACCAGCAGCTTGTCGCCCACGCGGAGCACAGAATTGCCCTTGGGGACGAAAAACGTCCCGTCGCGCGCCACCATCACCACCAGCGTCGCCGCAGGCAGCACGATGTCGCGCAAGTGGTGTCCCGGCTCCAACATCGCTTCGGTGACGGTCAGCTCGGTCGTCGCATCGTCGAGCATGCGGTTCATCACTTCGTCGTTGAAAATGCGTTCCCGTTCGGGATAGGCCAACCCCAGCCATTCGGCCATCAGACTGACCGTCGTACCCTGCACGACCAGCGACAACAGCGTCACGAAAAAGACGATGTTGAACAGCAGGCTCGAATCCTCCACGCCGGCCACGACGGGATAGGTGGCGAAAATGATCGGCACGGCGCCGCGCAGCCCCACCCACGAAACGTAGAGGCGGGCGCGGGTGGTGAACTTGCGGAACGGCAGCAGCGAGAGGAAGACCGCGGCGGGACGTGCGACGAGGATCATGAACAGACCCGTCAGGCCGCCCAGCAGCAGCACCTCGGGCTGCAACAGTTCGTCAATATTGACCAGCAGTCCCAGCGTGACGAAAAGGATCACCTGAAACAGCCACGTGAAGCCGTCGAAAAACGTTCCGAGCGTCTTCTTGTGAACGATCGGATAGTTCCCCACAACCAGTCCCGCGACATAGACGGCCAGATAGCCGTTGCCGCGGATCAGGTCGGTCACCGAGAAGGTCAGGAAGACGAACGCCAGCAGCAGTACGGCGTAGAGCGACTGGTTTTCGATATTGATCCGGTTGATCGTCCAGACGGCCAGACGGCCGAACGCATACCCTGCCACGACGCCGAGCGTCATCCCCACCACGAAGAGCAGCAGGCTCGTACCGAAGCCCATGCTTTCGCCCGGCGTCAGCAGCCCGACCAGCAAAATGGTCAGAATATAGGCCATCGGGTCGTTACTGCCGCTTTCGAGCTCCAGCAACGGTTTCAGATTCTCGCTCAACCCCTGCCTGCGGCTGCGCAGGATCGAGAAGACCGACGCCGAGTCGGTCGACGACATGGTGGCGGCAAAGAGCAGCGCCAGCAGGAACGACATCTCGGCATTGCACCACGGCGCCACCACGTAGACGAACCCCGCCACGATCAGCGCCGTCAGCGCCACACCGACGGTGGCCAGCACCACGCCGGGCCCGATCACGGGGCGAATGGCGCGGTAACGGGTGTCCATACCGCCCGAAAAAAGAATGATACACAACGCCACCATGCCCACGAACTGAGCCACGGGAGCCGAATTGAAGGAGATGAGCCTCAACCCGAACAACATGCCGACGCCGAGAAACAGCAACAGGGCCGGAGCGCCGAAACGGTAGGCCACTTTTCCGGCAAAGACGGAAACCAGCAGCAGCAACGCCCCGATCAAAATGATATTCTCAGTGGTTAACAACATATTTCTTCCATTTTATTATCAACAATCCGGCCGGCTCCCGAAATCGCGGGGAACCGGACGATGCCGCACACCGTCCGGTTCCGCCGCATAACGACGTACTCCGCTACGCCTCGTGGCCGGAACGCACGATGTGCAACTCCGTGAGGGGCCGCTCCTCCAACTCGACGTATTCGAACGCCTGGCAGGCCACGAACCCCTCGTCGGGCGTATGGTAGGCCACGAGCCGAATGGCAGGAACCTGGCTCTGAGCGATGCTGCGCAGACGCGCCCAGTCGTGACGCGTCAGGCAGTCGGCCACGGCGGAGGCGGCCGATTTGGGATAATAGCGTTCCGACCAGACCAGCGGCACGCGATTCTCGCCGTAGAGCGGCACTCCGCTGTCGCCGAAGAGCCGGACGAGCAACAGCAGTACGCCCGTTGCAAAGATTACGCCGCCGAAAAGCACCAGCGCCGATTTCAGGTCTTCATACCCCGCCGTTGCGGGCAACAGACCGTTTACGACCAACAATACGACGCCCGCAAGCGTCAGACAAAGGGGTACGACTTTCGATTTGCGTCCTTTGACGACGACCCCGTCCGGCAGCGCATAAAGCAGCTCCGCCATTTAATTCTTATTCATAACGATACTACTTATTTAACCTTTTCGATAAGCCGAGCGCAGAATCACGCTTGTACGGATTATGCCAAGGCGGGAAAAGGTGCATGAAAATGAACCTTTCGGGAAAGAGGGACGACTTCTGCGGCAACACCCCTCGGAGGAATCCGCCGGATCGCTCCGCACTTCCCGACAATTCGAAAACTCCCTGCGTTTCAGGGAGCGCATCCCAATCCGTCGACCGATAACGAACGGGAAAGGTCAAATAAGCAGCCGACGCATACGGAAGACGTAATAGTCCACCGGATGCAGTACGGCACAAGGTATCCGCGTGTTGAAATGAGAAAAGATACGGCACCGGACATCGTCCGACGAAACCTCGGACAGACCGCCGCAACGCATGAAATGGATTCCGGAAGGAGCGGTTACGGGACACCGCAGCAAACGGCCGAACGTCTCAGGCCCGCAGTCGGAATGCGCCGGATTGGAAGCGTACTCCGCAATCGAGTCGACGAGCCTCTGCCTGCCGACCCTGAATTCACGCTCCTGCGACGCCGGCTGTGAAGCGACCGCCACCGACCGCTTCACAGCGGACGATGCGGAGGCCGTAACCTCCCCGCCGCCCGACAGGACGGCGATACAAGCAAGCAATATGGTGAGCCATTTATGCATCGAGAGCAAAGATAACGAAAAAATCCGAACCGTGAAACTTTTCCGCCCCCGTATCGGGGCACCGGAAGACGAAAGACCCAATCCTACTAATAAAAAGACCCAATCGGATCCGACCGGCCCGTTTCGCACTCGAAACGAAGTAAAATATTACATAACAACAAATTAACCAAATAGCAGGGGACACCGGAATGCCGCACCGCGCACCGCCCCGTCCGGCCGCCGCGATCCGATTCCGCAGCCGGACGGGGCGAATATTCGCAAAAAAACGATATATTTGATACGACAAACCCTCCGCGTAATGAAAACGCACCTACTCGCACTCCTGTCGCTGTTCTGTATCGGGACCGCCTCAGCGCAGACGCCCCGCGACGAACGCATCGCCCGCGCCGTCGAACGGATGGACGACGGCGACTACGACGAAGCCGCACGGCTGCTGGAATCCGTGCTGGCCGCCGATCCGAAAAACTTCCTGGCCAATTACGAAACGGGCTACCTGCTCTACATGCAGGAGCGCTATGAAGAGGCCGTCGAAGTGCTGCGCCGCATCAAGCGCAAGGACTACCCGCCGCTCTACCAGCTGCTCGGCAACGCCTACGACATGGCAGGCGACCGCAAACGTGCCGTCAAGACCTATGAAAAGGGGCTGCGTGAGAACCCCGACGCCGGACGGCTCTACCTCGAACTGGGCAATATCGCCTACGCCGAACGACAGTACGACCGCGCCCTCGCCTGCTACCGCCGCGGCGCCACGGTCGATCCCGCCCACCCGTCGAACTACCGCAGCCTGGCCCTGCTCTACGCGATCTCGACCGAACCGGTCTGGACACTCGTCTGGGGCGAACTGTTCATGAACCTCGAACGGGGCTCCGGACGCACCTCCGCCATGAGCGAAACGCTCGCGCGGACCTACCGCGACAACATCCGCATCGAAGGCGACACGGCCGTACGCATGACTTTCAGCCGCAACGGCCGCGTCGCACGGGAGGGACTGCGCCTGCGGATTCCGTTCGGGACGGCCGTCTTCGAAGTCGCCGCACGGGCGGCACTGACGGCAGACGGCATTCCCGACAGCCTGACGCTGGACGTGCTGAGCGACATGCGCGAACGGTTCGTCGACCGTTACTTCGAGAAATACGACCGGATGCTTCTCGACGACGACGCGGCACGGCCGCTGATGGATTACCAGCGGCAGGTCAAAGAGGCGGGCATGATGAGACCCTACAACTACTGGGTGCTTTCACAGGGATTTCCCGACGAGTTCCGGCAGTGGCGGGACGAACACGCCGTACAATGGCAGGACTTCATCGCGTGGTTCGCCGCGCACCCGATGTCCGTTCCCGACCCCGCTGCCGGACGGCGGAACCCTTGAACCGCCGGAGGCGCCCCGCCTCTTCGGAACGGGATCGCCGGCGGAGGAAATACGGCCCCGCTTCCGCACTGTAACCCGCACGGTTTGCATGGAATTTGAACGAAACAACCTAAACCCCTGTAAAATTATGAAAAAAGCGATTCTGTTATCGACGATCGCCGCCCTCTGCTGCGGCCTTCACCGGACGAGCGCCTGCACCGGCATCGCACTCTCGGCCGCCGACGGCAGTTACGTGCAGTCGCGCACGATCGAATGGTCGCGCGGCGTTCTCCGAAGCCAATACGTCGTCATCCCGCGCGGCCAGCAGCTCCGGTCGTTCACCCCGACCGGTGCGAACGGACTGGCCTTCACCGCCCGATACGGCACGGTCGGGCTGGCCGTGGAGCAGCAGGAGTTCATCGCCGAGGGAATCAACGAGGCGGGACTCTCGGCCGGTCTCTTCTTCTTCCCGCAATACGGAGGCTACGAATCCTACGACCCCGACCGCAACGACCGCACGCTGGCCGATTTGCAGGTAGCGGCATGGATGCTGACGCAATTCGCCACGATCGACGAAGTGAAGGCCGCCGTGGCATCGGTGCGCATCGTCGCGCTGGAAAAAAGTTCGGTCGTGCACTGGCGCATCGGAGAGGCTTCGGGACGGCAGGTCGTGCTGGAAATCGTCGACGGCGTGCCGCATTTCTACGAGAACGAGGTCGGCGTACTCACCAACGCTCCGGGCTTCGAGTGGCAGCTCACGAACCTCGACAACTACGTGAACCTCTATCCCGGCGATGCCCCCGTCCGACAACTGAGCGGCATCACGCTGCGCCCCACCGGCAGCAATTCGGGATTTCTGGGCATTCCGGGCGATGCGACGCCGCCTTCGCGTTTCGTGCGCGCCGCCTTCTACCGCGCCACGGCGCCGCAGTGCACCACAGCCTTCGGAACGGTGCTGCAATGCTTCCACCTGCTCAACTGCTTCGACATCCCCATCGGCATCGACCACCCGCAGGGCGACGCGCCCGACATCCCGAGCGCCACGCAGTGGACTTCCGCCATCGACCTGACCCACCGCAGGGTCTACTACAAGACGGCCTACGACAATTCGATCCGCTGCATCGACCTCGCGGAGATCGATTTCGCACGGGTGAAATACCAGTCCCACCCGCTGGACGAGGTGCGCGAACAGCCCGTCGTGAAGATCTCGGTCACGCACTGAGACGCACGGGTCACGGTTGGAGGAGCGCTTCGGCCGTCTCCCCGACCGCCTCTTCGTCGGCATCGCCGAGGCTGAACTCCCTGTCGGCGAAGAGTGCGGCCAGCCCCGTGATCTGTTTGAGCCGCAGCAGTTCGTCGCGGTCCATCCCGATATGGCGCATGATCCACTGGTCGGACATCTGCGCCCGCGTCAGTTCGGCGACGATCTCGCTCATCAGCTCGATGTTGTGCGTGCCGCGCGCCCGATTGTGGCGAATGGTCGACGCCATGCGATCGGACAGATCCTTGTCGATCACAGCCACGGGCAGCAGTCCCCGTTCGCGCTCGTAGATGCGCTTCGAGGTTTTGAGCACCAGGTAACGATGATAGCCGTCCACGAGTTCGTAGCGGTCGTTCGCCGCATCGTAGTAGCAGACGCACGGCATCGTATAGCCGTCCTCCCAGATCGACAGTTCCAGCAGCCGCATTTCGGGCGGCGCGACGACATTGGGGTTGTAGCTGTTCGCCACGACCTTCTCCACCGGAACGGCCCGGACGCCGTAGACCGGACTCCGGTACTCCCCGTCCGGTTCAGATTCGTAACAACGCTTCATATTTCTCCATGATTTTCTTGCGGCGCAGCCTCTCGCTCTTGTTGGGCGAGAATCCCATATATTTGCAGGCGTGGTCGTTTTTGAGGATGCAGATGCAGATACGCTTGAAGGTCGGCAACTGGCTGAACTCGGAAATATCCAGATCGTCGAGATACTCCATGCGCACCTGCCGCTTGTCGGTGCGGTAACCGCTTCGGCCGCCGACCTCGATCGGAACGCCGGCCTTGCGCAGTTTGGCGATGGTCGTCTCGGCGAGGCATCCGCCCTTCTCGCGCCAGAAACGGATGCTTACGGAGAGCTTTTCCAGATAGTTCCGGCGGGTTTCGGCGGGAAGCGTGGCGAGCAGGAAGTGCATGTAACGCTCCCACGTCAGCCCCTTCGGCAGGCGTGCGGACTGCCAGCCGAGCGCCGACGTCCGTCCGTACAACGCCGCGAAATTGACGCCGTTGACCCGCCCGATCATACGCCCCCACATGTCGGGGTCGATCGCCTTGTAGAGGTGCAGGCTCGACAACGCCTGCGAAATGAAGGGGCTGGCCACGCGCTGGGTGTCCAGCGGTACGCCGGCACGGTGGAAGAGGTCGTACAACCGGTTATAGGGCCACCCGAACCGTCCGTTGGCCGTCCACACGTCGGTCGTCAGCCAGTCGTAGATCGGATAGGCGTTGCATATTCCCGCGTCGGCCCATTGGCGTATCCAGCGCCGCCCCTCGAAACGGTGGTGGTTGCGGTCGCTGTATATCGTGCGCCAGCGGTTGAAACTCTCCTGCGTGCGAATGCCGATCAGGCAGCAGGTGCGCGTCGCGCCGCACCGCCGGTGCAGCCACTCGGCGAACCGGTTCTGGAACTCGTAGTCCCACATCTCCTCGCTGAAAAAAGGGAAACTGCCGCGCGTGTAACTTCCGGCCGGCATCGCGCGAACCCACAACTCCCGCTTGCCCTCCTCCCACGGGCGCCAGTAACGCTGGAACATGGAGGCGCAGGTAGGCACCTTGAACGGGACGCAGACCCGATAGACGTCGAGGATGTCGGGATTCGACGCCAGCATCCGGTCCACGTAAGAGAGCGTGTCGCGGTACTGGATCTCGTAATCCATGTGAAATACGCCGATGCGGCGTTTCAACCCGTACCGCCGGATGTAGTCGATGCAGAGATTGAGCAGCACGCCGCTGTCCTTGCCTCCGGAGAAGGAGACGTAGACGTTGTCGAAGGCCTCGAAAACGGTTTTCAGCCGCCGTTGTGTCCGCTCGTAGACGTTCATGGCCGGCGGTTTTTCCCGTATTCCATGGCCACGTACTCCTTCCACTCCCGCACAGGCACGAACCCTTCGGCCCGGAACACCTCCGCATGGCGGGTCAGCGTAACGGAACGGATCGTATAGTCGCGGTGGTAGCAGCGCACGATCTCCTGCAAAAAACGGGCGATCAGCCGCGGATCGTCGCCCGACACGTAGTAGTTGTTGATTTTGGCGATTCCGCCGTCGGTAATCTCCACCGGCACGAATCCGAAGACGATCTCCCCCTCCCAGGCGACGAACCACGTGTGCGAACGCGACGTCCAGAACGGATAGTTGTTGTTCTGGCGCAACACGCTGCGCCGCATGACCAAAGGTGCGACGAGCGCATAGAGACGCGGGGAGGTTCCGTCCAGTTTCTCGACAGTCATATCCGGGAATCCACTCTTTTAGACCGAATGTTATATATTTACGACTGAACAGGTTGTATCCGTACTTGTTCACCACAAATATAAAAAATATCGTCCGTTTTCTCAAATTTTCCGACGGGATAAATCCTTCCGTACAGCCGGCGACATCGCAGAAACAGGCCGAATCCCCGTCTGCGGCTTTCGATTCGAATCCGAATCCGATCGAATCGACAGGAGATGAAAAAGCACCGGCAACCATACCGGAGCGCCGTTTCCACCGGACCAGGCCCCGGAAAGGGAGCCCTACTTAAATCTTTTAATATCGTTTCCCCTCCACTTCCCTGCCGGTCTCCGCACTGTCGCCGCATAATCGGCTAACCGACAATTATCCCCTGCCATATTCTGCATTTCCGAACGGCTCGGGAATCCGCGAACGAGATATTAAAAAATAATAAATACTAAAAATATCCCGCAAATTTGTTTTTTCAAACAAATAATTTTAATTTCGTAATACGGTTTCAATACGAAACCCAAATAGGAAAGAGAAATAATATCGAACAAGTCACTAATTATCAAAACAATTAACCGCCAACACTCCATGTAATCATCCATCAACCGGAAAACAAAGTTTCAAAATGAAAGACACAATCAAGTACTTAGTATGGATCTTCGCCATCGTCCCGTTCCTGATCGCCTGCGGCGACTCGAACACCGACGAGGCCCCGACGGACGACTTCGACGTGCGGTTCGAACTGCCTGCAACGGTCGACGTCGCCAAAGGCGGAGAACTAACCTTTACGGTAAAGGAGGGAAAATCTCCGCAGACTACCGATTCGTTCCTCTTGGAGGGGGGGGGAATTTCCTATCTCTGCTCCATCCTCAGCGTATCTTCTGAGAGTTTTACCGTCCGCTTAGCCGACGAGTGCGAATCCGGTTCCTACACAGCCTACCTCAAACGGGACGCACGCAAGAAACAGATCGGCAAAATCTACATCAACATCGTCGACAAGATCGACTTTGAACCGAGTGCCGGCACCACGGTCTTCGGTCTGGTATCTTCGGAGGAAGGTCCCGTCGCGAACGTCGTGGTATCCGACGGCACCGAAGTGACCGTCACCGACGACAAGGGCATCTACGAACTCAAATCGGCCAAGAAGTGGGGCTATGTCTTCATCTCCGTCCCCAGCGGCTACGAAGTAGCGGCCGAGGGCGTGTTCCCGCAGTTCTACCAAACGCTGAAAGGAGCAGCCGACGTCGTGGAACAGAAGGACTTCAAACTCACGAAGGTCGACGGACAGGATCGCTACAAGCTCTTCCTGCTGGGCGACATGCACTTGGCCAACCGCACCAACGACGCCGCCCAATTCACCCAGTTCACCACCGATCTGAACGCCTACATGGCCCAGCACAGCGGCCAGAAGATGTACGCCCTCACGCTGGGCGACATGACGTGGGACCTCTACTGGTACAAAAACAACTATGCGCTGCCCCAGTACCGGGAGACGATCAACCGCCAGGTCAAGAACCTGCAAATCTACCACACCATGGGCAACCACGACAACGACTTCATGACCACGTCCGACTACGACGCGGCCGTCAAGTACGTGGACTGCATCGGCCCGACCTTCTACTCGTTCAACATCGGTCAGGTGCACTACGTCGTCATGGACAATATCGATTGCAGCGCATACGACGGAACCGACTCGCGCAACTACGTCAAGAAGCTCTCCAACGAACAATTGAAGTGGCTTGCCAAGGATCTGGCGTACGTCGACAAGTCGACGCCTCTGATCGTGGCCATGCATGCGCAAATATACAAGCCCACGAGCACGGGCTTCGCCTTCGACCACGACTCGGCCAACACCGAGGCGCTGCTCGCGGCGCTGGACGGCTACGAAGTCCATTTCGTGACGGGACACACGCACAAGGTCTACAACATCACCCCCGACGACGACGTGGTGAAGGGACGCGATATCCACGAACACAACTCCGGCGCGATCTGCGCATCGTGGTGGTGGTCGGGCAACCTGACTCCCGGCGTCCACGTCAGCATCGACGGCGCCCCGGGCGGCTACGCGATCTGGGATATAGACGGAACCGATTTCGCATGGCTCTACAAATCCACCGGCTGGCCCGAGGAGTACCAGTTCCGCAGCTACGACCTGAACAACGTATCGTTCTCGATGGACGACGTCCCCAACATTCCCTCGAACGTACTGATCCAGCTCGCCTACAAGAAATACGTCAACGCCTACCCCGAAAACTCGGACAACGAAGTGCTCATCAAGATCTGGAACTGGAACAGCAACTGGGAGCTGAGCGTCGTCGACGAGCGGGGCAAGACGCTCGAATACACGCCGGTATGGGCATACGATCCGCTCCATATCGCAGCGCTCTCCGTGCCGCGCTTCAACAATTCCGGCATCACCTCCACGCCCTCGTTCGTCACGGAATCGGCCACCAACTTCTTCAAGGTGAAGGCCGACGACGCCGACGTCGACCTGACGATCACCGTCAAGGACGAATTCGGGCACACGTGGACCGAGGAGATGCAGCGCCCGAAAGCCTTCTCGACGGATGCCTACAAACTCAGATGATACATAACTAACCTTTCACTAACCAAACCTTACTTCTTATGAAAGTATTCAGACTATCGGTTCTGTCTCTGGTTCTGACCGTGTCGGGAGGTATCCTGGCCCTGGCCGCCCAGAATAGAACGGTATCGGGAAAAGTCCTCGATGCCCAGCAACAGCCGATCGTGGGAGTAGCCGTTCTGGTCGACGGAACGACCCGGGGTACTACGACCTCCGAAAACGGCAGCTTCACGCTCGACATTCCCGCCGGCGAAGTCGTCCTGAACGCCACCTATCTGGGCTACATCCCCCAGAAAGTGACGGTGCCCTCGTCGAAGAGCGAAGTCACGATCTACCTCCAGGAGGACGCCATCCAGCTCGAAGAGGCGGTCGTCATCGGTTACGGTACGCAGAAGCGCGTCAACCTGACGGGCGCCGTCTCGACGGTGAGCAGCAAGGAACTCGAAAACCGCGTCACCCATTCGGTGACCAACATGTTGCAGGGTTCCGTAGCGGGCCTGAACATCACCACGTCGTCGGGTAAACCCGGCAGCACGCCCTCGATCAACATCCGCGGCGTGAACTCGGTCAACTCGGCCGACCCGCTCGTGCTGATCGACGGAGTCGTGGGCGACCTGAACCGCGTCAACCCCAACGACGTCGAGTCGATTTCGGTCATCAAGGACGCATCGGCCGCCGCCGTCTACGGCGCCCGCGCCGCATTCGGCGTCATCCTCGTGACGACCAAGTCGGGGTCGGCCAAGGACGGCAAGGCGACCGTGCGTTACAGCGGCCGCTTCGGCTGGGAGGAAGCTACGACCTCGACCGATTACGAAAACCGCGGCTACTGGTCGGTTTACGAAGTCAACCGCTTCTGGCAGGTCGAACAAGGTACCAAATACATCAGCTACACCGACCACGACATGCAGCAGTTGCTGGCGCGCGTGAACGACAAAACCGAGCATCCCGACCGCCCGTGGGTCGTCGAAGATGTGCGCAACGGCCGCAAGCAGTGGGTCTACTACGGCAACTACGACTGGTGGGACATGCTCTTCCGCGAGAAGCGCCCCGTACAGCAGCACAGCGTCTCGCTGAGCGGCGGAACGAAAGACATCAAGTACTTGGTTTCGGGCGCCTACGACCGTCAGGCCGGTATGCAACGGGCTTTCCCCGACATCTACAACAAGTACAACCTGCGTTCGAAGATCGATTTCCGGATCAACAAGTGGGCTACGCTCTCGAACAATACGTCGTTCTTCAGTTCGAACTACAATTCGCAGGGCGACAGCGGCATCGACAATACGCTCCGCTACGGCTCCGTCCACGCGCTGGCCTGCTATCCGATGCAAAACCCCGACGGGTCGTGGCTTTACAGTTCGCCCTACCAGACCTACAAGATCGCCAACGGCCGCCACATCATGCTCAACGAGGGCACGCACCGCAACGTCGACCGCCGGAGCGACTTTTCGAATACTACGCGACTGGTCATCACGCCGTTCAAGACGCTGAGCATTACGGGCGACTTCACCTACCGCCTCTATCAGGAACGCAACACGAGCAGAAGTTCGCCGCTCTCCTATCGTGAATATCCCGACGGCCCCATGCTGGAATACAACACCGGCGCCGGCCTGAACCGGCTCGACGAAGAGGTCAAAACGCGCAACTACTACTCGACCAACGTCTTCGCCAACTACGACGAGACCTTCGGCGGCGCGCACCACCTCTCGGGAACATTCGGCATGAACTACGAGACATGGGCCAGCAAGAACATCTCCGTCGGAGCCGAACAACTCCTGTCGGTCGATCTGGACGACCTGAATCTCGCCACCAAGGTCGGCTCCGAAAACGCCTACGGCGGCGGCCAGAACGAATACGCCCTGCTGGGATTCTTCGGCCGTATCAACTACGACTACAAGGGACGCTACCTCGTCGAAGTGAGCGGCCGTTACGACGGAACGTCGCGTTTCGACTCAAACAGCCGCTGGGGCTGGTTTCCCTCGGCATCGGTGGGTTGGCGTATCTCGGAGGAACCCTTCTTCGGCCGTGCGAAGAACGTGGTCGACAACCTCAAACTGCGCGCCTCGTTCGGTTCGCTGGGCAACCAGAACGTAGCGTCCTATTACCCCAACCTGCGGCTGGTCACGCGCCACGATTTCGGCAGCTTCACCTTCGGCGACGGCAGCGTGGGCAAATACACCTCGCTGGGAGCGCCGGTCGCTTCCGACCTGACGTGGGAGACCGCCCAGCAGTGGGACCTGGGTCTCGACGTATCGATGCTGGGCAACCGGTTCAACCTGACAGCCGACATCTATATGCGCGACACGAAGGACATGCTGACCGACGGCATCGCACTGCCCGGCGTCTACGGCGCCTCCCTTCCCGACATGAATGCAGCCGACCTGCGCACCAAGGGATACGAGCTCACCGTCAACTGGCGCGACCAGTTCCAGCTGGCAGGCAAACCGTTCGAGTACAGCGTCGGATTCAACATCAGCGACTACAAGAGCGTCATCACCAAATACGACAATCCCAACAAATCGTTCGATAAGGATTACTACGAGGGCATGGAGATCGGCGAAATCTGGGGCTTCGTCACCGACGGATTCTTCAAGACCGACGAGGAGGCCAAGGCCTACTCCAAAGAGGTCGACCTGAGTTACAGCAGCGGCCGCCTGACCGGAGGCTGGCTGGCCGGCGACCTGAAATTCGTCGATCTGAACGGCGACGGCTTCTGGAATGAAGGAGGTAAAACCGTCGACCAACCGGGCGACCGCAAGATACTGGGCAACTCGCGCCCGACATTCTCCTACGGCATTAACGGAAGCATCCGCTGGATGGGCTTCGACGCTTCGGTCTTCTTCCAGGGTACGGGCAACCACTATTGGTACCCCAACGGACAGACGATGAACTTCTGGGGCTGCTACTCCGCCTCCTACCTCTCCTTTATGCCGATCGATTTCCACGGCAAGGTATGGTCGGAAGACAATCCCGACGCCTATTTCCCGCGTCCGCGCGCCTACTCCGCAACGGGCGGTTATCTGGCCAAGGTCAACGACCACTATCTGCAAAACATCCGTTACCTGCGCCTGAAAAACCTGACCGTGGGTTACACCATCCCCGTGAGCCTCACGAAAAAAGCCGGCATCGACCAGATCCGCGTCTACTTCTCGGGCGAGAATCTCGCCTACTGGTCGCCGCTCAAAAAGAACACCAAATACGTCGACCCGGAAGCCGCTATCAACCGTTCGAGCCATGCCGAGTTCAACCGCGTTTACTATCCGTGGCCCAAAACCTTCATGTTCGGCATCGATGTCACTTTCTAATTCTAAATTTCGAATACAATGAAACGATTAATCATATTGGCCCTTACGCTGACCGTAGGATTGTCGGCCTGCGACGTACTCGATCTGGAGCCTAAAGACCGCGTCACGCAGTTCGACTACTTCAAGACCGCCAATGATCTCGAACTGTTCTCCAACCCGTTCTACAACAACCTGCTGGACAAGGAACCCTTCGACGAACAGAGCGATCTGCTCGTCCAGAACACCCTCTCCGCCATTCTCTTCGGCGGCAGTCATCGCACCGTGCCCGAATCGGGCGGAGGATGGTCGTGGACGGATCTGCGCCGCATGAACACCTTGTTGGAATACGCCGACATGTGCGAAGACAAGGAGGCCGTCACCAAGTACACCGCCGTGACGCGCTTCTTCCGCGCCTTTTTCTATTTCGAAAAGGTAAAGCGTTTCGGCGACGTACCCTGGTACGACATCCAGCTCGGTTCAGCCGACGAGTTGCTCTACAAGCCCCGCGACTCGCGCGAACTGATCCTGACCAAGATGCTCGAAGACATCGACTACGCCATCAACAGCGGCGGCCTGACCGAATCGGCTGCCGACCCGTACCACGTCAACAAGTGGGCGGCACTGGCGCTCAAAGCGCAGTTCTGCCTCTACGAGGGAACCTACCGCAAATACCACAACCTCAACCTCGACGGCCACGATGCGAACTTCTACCTCGATCTGGCTGCCAAGGCCGCCCTCGAAATCATCGAAAAGGGCCCCTACAAGCTCTATCAGACCGGACACCCCGAAAAGGACTACCTGACGCTCTTCGCCCAGAAGGACGCCAGTCCCGAAGAGTACATTCTGGCTATCAAGTTCGACTACGCGATCGGCGCGCGCCACAACGCATCGGCCTATACGCTGCTGCCGACGCAGGGACGGCCGGGCCTCACCCGCAAGTTCATCAATACCTATCTGATGGACAACGGCACGGCCTTCACCGACAAACCCGGCTGGCAGGAGATGCAGTTCATCGAAGAGACGGACGGCCGCGACCCGCGTCTGGCGCAGAGCATCCGCACTCCGGGCTACACGCGAATCGGACAGACCGAAGTCGAAGGGCCGATGTTCGAAACTACCGTCACCGGCTACCAGCCCGTCAAGTTCGTACAGGACCCCACGTCCAACAGCAACAACAACGACCGTGTGGACTCTTCGGACTGCGATATGCCCGTCTACCGCTTCGGCGAAGTGCTGTTGATCTATGCCGAAGCCAAGGCCGAACTGGGCACGCTCACGCAGGACGACCTCACGATCTCCATCAACAAACTTAGAGACCGCGTCGGCATGCCGCCCCTCGATATGGCCAAGGCCAACGCCAAACCCGACTGGTATCTTTCTTCGGAAGAATACGGTTATCCCAACGTGACGGGGGCCAATGCGGGCGTGATTCTCGAAATCCGCCGCGAGCGTACGATCGAGCTGCTGCAAGAGGGACATCGTTTCGAAGATCTCGTCCGCTGGAAGGCCGGTACCTGCATCGATCAGGCGATCACCGGCATGTATTTCCCCGGCCCGGGCGAGTACGACCTTACGGGCGACGGCAAGGCCGACCTGATCCTCTACGCCAAAGGGTCGGCCAAACCCTCGGCCGACGAAGGCGTCTATGTCTACGAACTGGGCACGGATATCTTCCTTTCGGAGGACACCAAGGGATACATGGCCTTCCATAAGGATGTCGAGCGTACCAAATTCAACGAGGGAAGGGACTATCTCTATCCGATCCCCAGCGGCGAACGTTCGCTCAACAAGAACCTCACGCAGAACCCCGGCTGGAACGACGGTCTCGGTTTCTAAGACGATAATCACCAAAAACGCAAAACTATGAAATTCCTGAAATATTTTTGTGCAGCCTCGCTGCTGGCGGCATCCGCAGGCACGCTGTGGAGCTGCGACGACGATGACGACAAGAGACTCTCGGATGCGGTGCTGGCCAGTGTCAGTTCGCTGACGTTCGAGGCACAGGACACGTCGGAGAAGATCATCACGGTCTACGCCGACGCCGACTGGGTGACGGAGATCCCCGATTGGGTGACCGTCACCCCCACCGAAGGAACCGGCGTCATGGACGTCACGGTTTCGGTCTCCGAGAACATGCGCGACGGCGCAATGGACAATCCCCGCAAGGCGAAACTCGTTTTCAAGGGACGGACGCTCGCCAGCCGTGCCGAGGTGCTCGTCTCGCAGGTCGGCAACAAATTCCGCGACATTCCCGAATATCAGAAGATCGGCGACGTGATCGCACTGGACGACGAGGCTGCCGTGAAGATCCCTTCGGCGCTCGTAATGGCCGTGACGAACAAAGGATTCATCATCAGCGACGACCAGCAGTCGGGAGCCATTTTCGTCGAAGACACCGAGAAGGTGGCAGTGGGCGACAAAGTCTGCGTCTGGGGCACCAAGTCGAGCGACGGCGCCAAACTTCCGATCATCTCCTGCGCGGAAAAATCCGACGATCCGAACAGGGAGGGCGACAAGGTAGAAGTCCTGTCGTCCGGCGCGACGGTGACCTACCCCACCCCGACGGACCTCACCGAACAGATCGACACCTACACTTCGGCCGAACGCAGCTACGTCACCGTGACCGGCTTCTTCAACGGCAGCACCGTCTCCGTCGCCGACGACGCCAAGTATTCGGTGAGTGCCCTGGATATTCCCGAAGAGATGGGTCTGGCCAAACTGAACGGCCACAATATCACCGTATCGGGTTACTACGCCGGTCTGGCCGAGCCCGTACACCGGATCATAGTGACTACGATCGTGGACAAGGGCGCAGTCGAAACCGTCTACTGGACCGAAGATTTCGAATGGCTCGAACCCTGGGCTATCGCAGGCGACAATAAGGGCAAACAGGCCGGTCAAACGGTGGAGAAAGACGACCTCGATGCCTACTGTCCGCAGCTTCCGACCTCGATAGTTGACGGAGTATCGACTTTGCAGGCGCTCGAAGCCAAAGGGTACGAGTTCCTGCGCGTATGGGATCCAAGCAAGAAGGAAGGCGAATGTATCTATCTTCAGAAGAACTATCTCAAATTCGGCAAAACCGCTTATCAGGCCGGTATCGTTTTGTCGAATATCGAAGGCGTTCCCGAAGGGGAAAAGACAACTTTCTCGTTCGACTGGTGTCCGATGCGACAAGGTTCCGGTACGATCGATCCGGTCAATCTGATCGTTATCGTGCAGAACGGCGACAGCCAACAGCAATTCGAAATTCCCACCCACGGCTGGGAAAGCGGTCATAAGCTCGAATGGATCAAGGCTGAGATCGATCTGGCGGGCATCACGATCGACAAGAATACGAAAATCACCATCAAGCAAACGCAATGGCCTGCTAAAACAGCGAATCGCTGGTTCCTGGACAACATCAAGATCACCAAGGCCGAATAAACTCCGGTCAACTCTCTCTTCACGGCAGACGGCCGTCGACCTGCACGAGCAGCGTCGGCGGCCGCTGCTTTTCCGTTGTTCCCGCACTCCGAGAGGTGCCGGAGAAGCACCTTCGCAATTTTATCTCCGGAAATATTTTTCTATCACTAAAAAACTTTCTATCTTTGAATAGCGAGTCGTATCAAGGCCGAGCGAAAAAACACAGGACTTCATGAAATTCACCTTTGGTAGACAGCAAAGCGACAGCTCCCTGATCTCCGCAGTCAAAAAGGGCGACAAGGGAGCCTACGAGCAACTCTTCGTGCGCTACTACCCCACATTGTTGCGTTTCATACACGGTATGCTCAAAGATAACCACATGGCCGAGGATATCGCCCAGAATATCTTCATGAAACTTTGGATTCACCGCGAAAAGCTCGACAGTACGCAATCGCTCAAAAACTACCTATTCGTATTGGCCAAACATGAAATATTCAACATTTTCAAGGCCAAGCGTACGACCATGCTCTCCCTGCTGCCCCAGCTCAACGACCGCGATATCGAAGATCGAGGCTATTCGATCGAAGAGCAATACAACTATGCCGAACTGAACGAGCTGCTCATCCAGAACATCTCAAAAATGCCGCCCCAACGGCAATTGATCTTCCGCATGAGCCGCTGCGAACATCTCTCCAACCGCGAGATCGCCGAACGGCTGGGTCTCTCGGTGCGCAGCGTCGACAAACACATCGAACTGGCTCTGAAAGATCTTCACAACTCCATCTGCTGATTCTCCCCTCCTTCCTTCGTTTTTTCCATTTTTTCGCCATTCCGATTACGCAATCGGGAGCGTTCGGTTGTTCTTATTATAGCAGGACGTCCGGAAGAGGCACGCATCCGGCGAATAACAAGGGAAAAGGGTCATGACCAAACTAAACGAATATTTCGAAAACAAACTCTCCGCACAAGAACAGCTCGAAGTGCAAATGTGGCTCGCCGAGAACGGATACAATCCGGATGCCGAAGCACAACTGGAAGAGCTTTTCGACAAGCTGCACGTCGACGACGAAGCGGCAGTCAGAGCCGCCTTCCAACAGGTCGCCAGCCGGCTCGGCATTACCGCAGAAGCACGGAACACGACTGCCTGCCGCTCGCGTATCGCCGCATGGAGCCAACGAATCGCCGCAATCCTCATCGTTCCGCTCTTGTGCGCAGTCTGCCTGCTCTACGCCACCCGTCAGCCGGAAGTAGAGTGGTTCGAGAAACAGGTACCCTACGGAGAAATCGCCTCTCTGACCCTTCCCGACGGCACGCACTTGCACCTCAACTCCGGCAGCCGCATTACCTATCCGTCGGCCTTTACCGGCAAGGAGCGTCGCATCTTCGTCGATGGCGAGATATTCGCCGATGTGGCGAAAGATCCCCACAAACCCTTCATCATTCGTTCGGGCGACGTCGGCATTCGCGTTCTGGGCACCAAATTCAACTTCAAGTCCTATACGAACACCGACTGCATCGAGCTGTTGCTGGTCGACGGGGCGGTCCAGTTCGACATCGACACCGATACCCGCAAACAGCAATTGCGGATGGAGCCGGGCGATCTCGTACTCTACGACCGCGTCTCGAACGACATCAACCTCTCGACGTTCCAACCCGAACATTTCAAATCGTTCGCGGACAACAGGGCCATCCACTTCTTCAATCTGCGTATGCATGACATCGCGTTAGACCTCGAACGACTGTTCGGCACCCGCATCGTCATTCTCGACGAGGCGCTCGCTCAGACACGTTATTTCGCCTATTTCACCAATAACGAAACGCTGGATCAAATTCTCTCGGCGATCAATTCCGACCGCAAGATGAAGATTTCCCGTCGCGACGGAGTCGTCTACCTTTCGTTGAAATGACAAACCCGAATCCTGCCGACAACCCAAACCGAACGCCTATGAAAAACTGACTATCACTACCTTCCGCTTTTTCCTGATCCTTTTCCGTTATTCGTCCGGATGCCGCCGACCCCGGCATCCCTGCCTTAAATTTGAACCTTAAACCAGCCTAATCATGGGAAAAGACTGCAATCGTCGAGGATTTCGCTCCACGAATTTCCTCTATGTAGTTATTCTCTGTTTGTTGCTCAGCCCTGCCACGGGTTTTGCTCAAACAAAGAGAATCAATCTCGAATTGAAGAACGTAACCGTTCAGGAGGCCGTGACCTCGCTGAACCGTACCGAAAACTACTCTATTCTCGTCAGTTCGGACGAGGTAGATCTGAACAAACGCATATCCGTTTCGGCCCAAAACGCCACCATCCGCGAAACTCTTGATCAGGTATTCGCGGGGCAGGAAGTCAATTGCACGATCAACGGAAACCGCATCATCGTCACCAAGCGGCAATCCGCGCCCATGGCCGAAACGCCGACCGCCCCGGACGACTCCGTATACGGCCGAGTGACCGACACCAAAGGACAGCCGATTATCGCTGCGACGGTCACGATCGAAGGATCCCAAAAAGGCACACTGACCGGAGCCGACGGGACTTTCGAATTGACGGAGGTGACCTTTCCCGCCCAACTCAACATCTCCTATCTGGGTTACATCACACAAACCGCAACAATCGAGCAAGGGGGGGGGAGGAATCTTCCGCTCAACATCGTCCTGAAAGAGTCTGACAACCTGATGGACGAAGTCGTAGTCGTCGGCTACGGTACACAGCGCAGAGCCAACCTGTCCGGAGCCGTGGCGACTATCAGCGGCAAAGACCTCAATGCCCGTCCGGTCGTCTCGGCAGCCAATGCGCTGCAAGGCGCCGACCCTTCCGTGAACATCACCTTCGGAACCGGATCGCCCGAATCCTCCTATTCGATCAATATCCGCGGTTCGATTTCCCTCAATAGCGGTTCGCCGCTCGTACTGGCCGACGGCGTGGAGGTGAGTCTCAGTCAGATCAACCCCAACGACATCGAATCCGTATCCGTGCTCAAAGACGCCTCGTCATGCGCCATCTACGGCGCCAAGGCTTCGGCCGGCGTAGTGCTCATCACGACCAAAGCGGGCAAGAAAGGCCAACGGGCCCATGTCACCTACAACGGACGCTTCGGCTGGGCCAAGAATACCACTTCGACCGACTTTATCGATACGGGTTACGACCACGTGCGTATCGTCAACCAGTTCATGAACGACTCGTCGGACGGCACGATGGACATTTTCCGCTACACCGAAGAGAACGGAGGTCTGCAAAAACTCTACGAGCGTCGCAACGACCGTACGCCGCACCCCGATCGTCCATGGGTCGAAGTCGGCAACGACGGCAAGTACTATTACTACGGCAACTTCGACTGGTACGGCTATTTCTACAACCGCGTGCGGTCGCAGCAGGAACACAACCTCTCGCTCTCGGGCAGTACGGACAAAGTATCCTACTACGCAAGCGGCCGTTTCTACCAACAGTACGGCATGTTCAACATCAACAAGGACAAGTTCAACGACTATGCCTTCCGCACCAAGGTATCGGCCCGGATAGCTCCGTGGCTGAAATACTCGAACAACACCAGCTTCGACACCACGGACTACAAGTACGGCGGCCATCAGGACTACGAAGGCACGATCAACGCCCTGCAATCGAACATCTGCGCCGCATTCCTTCCCTACAACCCCGACGGCACGATCGTACAATACGTCAACCAACTGGGCAAGAACTCCCCGATCGGAGCCGGCCGCGGAGGACAGATGACCGCCGACCGTTCGAAAAACACGCGCGAGAAACGCTACCTCACCTTCTCGAACCAGTTCGACGTCACGCTCTTCAAAAAACTCGTCCTCACAGCGGTCTACGACTACCGTCAGCGGGACAATCTCTTCAAATACCGCAACAACACGTTCGAATATTCGCGCCAGCAGGGCGTCGTGGAGACGTTCACGTCGGGATCGGTCGAAAATTCCTACCGCGAGATACACCAAACCTACAAAGGACATAACGTCAACATCTACGGAACTTACGAGAATTCGTGGGGCGGCCACAATCTGAAAATCACAGCCGGAGGCCAATACGAAGACTACCGCTCAACCTCGCTCGACGCAAAACAGACCGACCTGTCGAGCGACGACATCGACTCCTTCACGGTAGCGACGGGCCCCATCACCCTCTCGCAATCGATCACAGCCTACCGTACGCTGGGATTCTTCGGACGTGTGAATTACGACTACAAGGGCCGCTACATTTTCGAGGCGAGCGCCCGCGGCGACGGTTCGTCGCGCTTCGAGTCCGACCATCGCTGGGGATTCTTCCCCTCTGCGTCGGCCGCATGGCGCATCAGCGAGGAGTCGTTCTTCACCCCGGCACGGGACATCGTCGACAACCTCAAATTGCGTCTTTCGGTAGGCAGTCTGGGCAATCAGCAGGTATCCAACTATGCCTACATCGAGCAGATCAGCACCGACAATCAGATGAACTATACCTTCGACGGACAGGAAAAAGCCTTTTATGCCAACGTCACGGATCCGCTCTCGTCGGGTCTGACGTGGGAAACCGTAACCACCTACGACGTCGGACTCGACATAGGCCTTCTGAACAATCGTCTCAATTTCACCGGAGACTATTATATCCGCGATACGAAGGACATGCTCACCACTTCGCTCACGCTGCCCAGCGTCTTCGGCGCCAATACTCCGAAAGCCAACTGCGCCGACCTGCGCACAAAGGGCTGGGAGATATCGCTGAGTTGGCAAGACGAATTCCAACTGGCGGGGAAACCCTTCTCGTACCACGTATCGGCTTCCGTGGGTGACTACATTACCAAAATCACCAAATACCACAATCCTGATCGGGTGATCTCCGACCGCTATGAAGGTCAAACGCTGGGCGAAATCTGGGGATACCACGTCGAAGGTCTATTCAAAACCGACCGCGAAGCCGCCGAATACCAGGCCTCGATCGACGACAAGGCGGTCAATAACCGCGTCTATCAGAACAAAGGGCCTGCCGGCAACCGTCTTCGCGCGGGCGATGTCCGTTTCGCCGACCTCGACGGCAACAACATCATCTCCGAAGGTTCGGGCACCGTGGACGATCCGGGCGACAAACGCATCATCGGCAACTCGCTGCCCCGTTACAACTACTCGTTCCGGCTGGGTTTCAACTGGATGGGATTCGACATATCGGCCTTCTTCCAGGGCATCGGACGTCGCGACTGGTATCCGGCTGCCAACCAAGCCTCCTTCGACTTCTGGGGCCCCTATGCCTTTCCGCCCACTTCGTTCATCCACAAGGACTTTTATTCGAACTGCTGGTCGGAGGATAATCGCAATGCCTACTTCCCCCGTCCGCGCGGCTACAATGCCTACTCCGGCGGTGCGTTGGGCGAGAAAAACGACCGCTATCTTCAAAATCTCGCCTATCTGCGTCTGAAAAATCTCACGATTGGCTATACCGTACCCGAGAATCTCACTCGCAAAATCGGTATCAGCCGCGCCCGCATCTATTTTTCGGGTGAAAACCTCTGCTATTGGTCGCCGCTGAAAAAACACAACAAGACCATCGATCCCGAGCTGGCCGGATCGAGCGGTACGAACAAGGCCAACTCCGGAACAGGATACGCCTATCCCAAAACGCTTTCCATAGGCGTCGACATCAGCTTCTAACGCATAAAGAAAACGACAGATGAAAACACTGCAAAAAATATTGGCAACGATCCTGCTGGGCGCCGCATGTTCCAGCTGCGACCTGACCCTTATTCCCGAAGATACGGTCACTCCGCAGACCTTCTTCAAGACGGAAACCGATCTGCGGCTGTGGACCAACCAGTTCTATACGATGCTCGAATCACCCGACAACGCCGCCGGCCTCAATGCCGACGATATGGTCGACAAGAGCATGGGCGACGTAATATCGGGAACCCGCATGGCCTCCAACGAAAAAGGTTGGACCTGGACCGCCCTGCGCAAAATCAACTACTATCTGGCGAATTCGCATAACTGCACCGACGAAGCCGTCCGCACCAAGTACGACGGCGTGGCCTACTTCTTCCGCGCCTATTTCTACTACGAGAAGGTACTCCGCTACGGCGACGTACCCTGGTACGAGCAGGTCATCGGCTCCGAAGAGGAGGAGTTGCTGAAAAAGCCCCGCGAAGATCGCGGCATCATCATGGATCACGTGATGAACGACCTCAAAAACGCAATCGAAATGCTGCCCCGCGAAAAGGATGTCGCCCGCGTAACCCGTTGGTCGGCCCTGGCTCTCAAATCGCGTATCGCCCTCTACGAAGGCACGTGGCGCAAATACCGGAATCTGCCCGATGCCGACAAGTATCTGCAACTGGCCGCCGACGCCGCATCGACCTTCATCTCCGAAAGCGGCTACTCGCTCTACAAGGAGGGAACGGAACCCTATCGGGATCTCTTTTGCAGCGACGACGCCAAACAGGAAGAGGTCATTCTGGCCCGCATCTACAACTTCGAAGGACTGAATCTCTCCCACAACGTGCAGTTCAACATCCGCAACTCCGCAGCAGGTTTCACGCGCCGTTTCATGAACCATTACCTCATGGCCGACGGTTCGCGCTTCACCGAAAAAGAGGGACACGAAACGATGTCCTACACCGAAGAGACCGCCGGACGCGACCCCCGTATGGCACAGACCGTACTCTGTCCGGGCTACATCGCCAAAGGCGAGGAGTCGGTCACGGCGAACGACATGACGGCGATGACAGGATACGAACCTATCAAGTTCGTCTCGACGGCAGCCCACAGCGGAGCGTCGAAAGGCACCTCCGACTGGCCGTTGTTCCGTACGGCGGAGGTCTATCTCAACTACGCCGAAGCCAAAGCCGAACTGGGAACGCTGACGAAAGACGACCTGCTCATTTCGATCGACAGAATCCGCGACCGGGCCGGCATGAAGGGGCTCGACATGGCCGCTGCCAACGCCAATCCCGATCCCTTCCTCCTGGCCTGCTATCCCAATGTCACCAAAAGCGAAAACACGGGAGTCATCCTCGAAATCCGTCGGGAGCGCACGATCGAACTCGTGATGGAAGGGCTGCGCATATGGGACATGTTCCGCTGGAAAGAGGGTGCGCAACTGGTCAACGAAACCAACCCCTACTACGGAATCTATTTCTCCGGACCGGGACTCTACGACATGGACGGCGACGGCAGGAACGACCTCGAACTCTATGTCGACAAGCAGACCAGCAGTCCAGCCGACGGATTGACGGTACTGCGCATCGGATCGGACATCATTCTCTCCGACATGGCGGAAAACCGAGGTTACGTGGTGGCGTGGAGTACGCTGAAATACACTTGGAACGAGGAACGCGACTACCTGTGGCCCATTCCGGCCGACCAGCGCGTACTGACGGGCGGACTGCTGACCCAGAATCCCGGATGGACCGACAGCACCGATTTCGACTGACGCTTTCGCAACCCGATAAAATCAAAAGACAATGAAACGAACTCTGATAACATCACTTTTGGCATCGGCTCTTCTTTTCGGCGGCGGATGCAGCGACGACTTCGACGACTCCGCCCTGTGGAAAGGGGTCGACGAGATATACAACCAACTCACGGAACTCGAAAAACAGGCCGATCAACTCAACGACCAGATCCGGCTGCTCTCGTCCATCGTCAACGGCGGAGCCATAACCTCGATCACGCAGGACGCCGAGGGCAACGACGTCATCCGGTTCAAGGGGGCCGACAATATCGAACACAGCGTCACCGTCGCCACGAAGGACGACGTCTCCTCGGCACCGATCCTCGGTACGAAAGAGGAGAACGGCGTACTCTACTGGACGACTACCGTCGACGGAAACACCGATTTTCTGAAAGACACCGACGGCTCGAAAATCCCCGTTGCGGGGCGTACTCCCGAAATGGCCGTCGACAAAGAGGGTTACTGGACCCTCAACGGCCGGCGATTGACCGATGCGTCGGGAAACCCGGTGAAAGCCGAAGGAAAGCAGACGTCGCTCATCACAGGAATCTCGCGCGACGACAACGGCAACGCCATCTTCACGCTGGGCGACGGATCGACCGTATCCGCACCGATATTCGACGCCTTCAACATCGTCTTCAAGATCGGCGACACCGCCTTCGACGACGAGTACACCGTCGAAGACGTTTCGCAGCCACTCACGATCGGTTACGAGATCACGGGCGAAAAGGCCGACGAAGCGATCCTGAAAATAGTGCGCTGCGAGCAGCTCGCGGCCGTAGTCGACACCTCGGCCGAAACCGTCGTCGTAACCTTCGAAGCGCCTTTCGAAGAAGGATGCTTCGCCCTGATGCTCTGCGACCTGCAAGAGAACGTGCTGATCCGCATGGTGCGTCTGGCGTCGGCGAGCGCCAAACCCGAATATTACGGTATCAAAACCGCGGACGACCTGCGCGAATTCGCCCGGGCCGTAAATACGGGGCGCAACTACGACCGCTATCGCGATGAAACCGGCGACGTCGTTCTGCTGGACGATGTCGACATGAACGGGATCACCGAATGGACCGCCATCGGAACGACCGAACACCCCTTCTCCGGCAAGTTCAACGGCAAAGGCCATACGATCCGCAACATCGCATGGACGGCCGATGCCGCGAAATCGACGGCACACGGTCTGTTCGGCGTACTGAATCAGGCCTCCGTCCGGAATCTCACGGTCGGCGGCTCGGGCGATCGGATCATCGTCCGGGGGACTGCCGCAGCCGGTACGGCCATCGCGGGCGTAGCGGCGTTCGCTACGGAATCGGTCATCGAAAACGTCGCCAACAACGTCTCGATCTCGTTCGAAGGCGAAGACCCCGCCGACACGCCGGTGATGCTCGCCGGCATCGTCGGACAGATGTCCGGAACGACTCTCGGCGGACAATCCGCCGAAGCAGGGTGTACCAATAACGGCGATATCACCTCAGGAGCGATCGCCAACACCGGAAACGGAGGTAAAGGCATGCAGGTAGCCGGCATCTGTGCGTACATCAAAAATACAGACGGCAACTTCATGGGTCACTGCACCAACAACGGACGCGTGAACGCACCCTCCGGACGCGGCGGAGGGCTGGCCGGAACCTTCGAGAAGGGAACCATCGCCAACTCGACGAACGCCGGACTCGTCGAAGACGACGCAGTCGGACAGTACGCCGGACAGAAGGACAAATACGGCATCAAACGCATGGGCGGTCTGGTCGGAGGTTCGACCTCGGCGGAGTGCATCATCGAGAACTGTACCAATTCCGGAAACGTCATCTCGCACCTCGGCTGCCGTACGGGCGGATTCGTGGGGCACAATGCCGGCACGATCCGCACCTGCAAGAACACCGGCGCCATCATCGGCAACGTGACCGTCGCCGGTTCGGACTATCACGGTCCCGGATGGGCCTGCGGCTATAACAAGAGTGCATCTCTCATCTCGGACTGCATCGGACACGGATTCGTCGGCGATTACGACACGTACAAAGACTCCCCGACGACGGCTCCCGCAGCCATGCACACCTCGGCCGTTTGTCACAAACGTTCGAACTACGACACAGAGGAAAACACCGTGGACTGGACGCTTCCGTCCTACTACGATTGGGAGCTCAAACAGACCGTCGCACTTCACCCCGGAGTGAAATACACCTACTACGAATTCACCAACCTACCGCGCAAAATGCACGTACTGGAACTCGACCTGACGAACGACGCCGTGGAGATATCCACCTCGATGGCCGACGACCTCGTACCCAATCCCAACGGCAACAACAACAGCAACAACGGCAAAAACATCCGCGAGACACTCTCGGAAAACTGCAACCGGAAGCGTGCCGAAGGACAAAACATCATCGCCGGCATCAATTCGGGCTTCTTCAATTCGCATGACGGATTCCCCCGCGGACTGCACATCGAGGAGGGACGCCCCGACTTCGTCAACAACAAGAGCGTCCGCACGTCGCTGACCAACCATGCGAATGCCTTCACTTTCTTCAAGGATCGTACGGTGAGCTGCGGCAAAAAGACCTTCTCCGGCAAAATCGAAGTCGGCGGTACGGAATACGAATACCACTCGATCAACGACACGATCCTGCGTTCGGGCAGCACGTTGCAAGAAGCCAACCTCTATACTGCACGATACAAGAAAATACCCCATCCCGACGCTCCCTCGCTGACCAATACGCTCTCCAAAAAGGCGCTCTACGTCGTCGCGAAAAACAAGTCGGGCAATCCCGTGACGGTCAACGACGGCTGGTTCGAAGCCACTGTAACCCAGATCGCGGACGGTCGTTCGACGGAGCTCGCCGAAGCGCCCTATCTGACGGCCCTCGACGAGTGGGCCGTACAGCTCACCGGCGCGACGGCCGAAACGCTCGCCGGAAAACTCTCCGTGGGTTCGACGCTCCGCATCCGCGCAGACGTGACGGTCAACGGAATCTCGACCCCTATTCTGACACAGAACTCCACGATGTATCAGTTCATGGTCGACGGCGAAGACAAGAGTTTCGACACAGACAAATACGACCCGATGACTTACGTGGGCATCAATAAGGCCGGAACGAAAGTCTGCTTCTTCGTCATCGACGGCCGTCAGGACTGGATTTCGATGGGCGTAAAATTCTATGAAATGGTCCGCATCGCCCAAAAATTCGACTGCTGGAACGTAACGAGATTCGACGGCGGCGGTTCGACGGCCATGTGGCTCTACACCGACGGCGCCGGCAAGGTGGTCAACCAGCCGTCCGATGCGAAAGGCGAACGCTCGTGCATGAACTACCTCCACGTGCGGATCAAGCAATAATCCCTTAAACAGCAAGAAAAATGAGAAAGTTTTCGAACATCATATCGCTCGCCGCATGTTTCGTTCTTCTTTGGGGATGCGACGAATACGACGACGGAGAGCTGCGGCAAAACATCGATGCCATCGAGCAGGAACTCACGGAGACCGAAAAGCGTGTCGAGCGACTGAACGAAGAGATGAATTCGCTTTCGGCGTTGATCAACAGCAGCTTCATCTCCTACCTCAAACAGGACGACGAGGGCAACTACGTCATCAGCTACCGCGACCACGGCGGCGAAACGAAGACCGTTACCCTCGCCACGCAGGACGACGTGGTAACCGCTCCGATCGTCGGTGCCGGCGAATTCACCGACGGGAAACTCTACTGGCGTACGACCGCTGACAACGGCAAGACCTATCAGTGGCTGCTCGACAAGGAGGGCAAGATGATGCCCGTGGGCGGTGTACCTCCCGCGATGGACATCGATGCCGAAGGATTCTGGATCGTCGACGGCCAGCGTCTCACGGACAAGGAAGGCAATCCCATACTGGCCAACGATGTCAGCAACACCCTCTTCCAGAAGGTGGAGACCGACGAAGAGAGCGGTATGGTCCGCTTCACGCTCGCCGACGGAAGCACCTTCGAGATTCCAGTGTTCGAAGCCCTGAGCATCCGGTTCGATGCAGCTCCCGTAACGGCCGTCCCCGACCGTTCGATACCGGTCGAAATCGAATACACCGTAGCGGGCAGCGAAGCCGAAACGGCGTATGTCGACTACTTCACGGCATGGAACGTAACGGTGAAAATCGACAAATACACCCGTACGATCTCGGTGAAGCTGGACGAAAATGCCGAAGAAGGCAATGTCGTCGTCATCGCCTCGGCCGGCGGCAATACCGTTCTCAAACCATTATTCTTCACCTATGGAACGGCCCAGATCGACCCTCCGACGTGGGATCCGCAGTTCGGAACGGGAGCGGAGGTCGCCCTCGAAGGCGAATTCACGGAATTCGACATCAGGGTGTCGGCCAACATCGACTATGAGGTAACGATCGCAGAGGAGTGTCAGTCGTGGCTCAAACCCGCCCCCAAGACACGCGCGGAGACGGTCACGACGACCCACTCGTTCGTAGCCGACTACTATGAAAACGACAGCGGCGCTGACCGCAAAGGCTCGATCACATTCTCGAATCGCCCCTACGGCATCACCGTAACGCTCGGCGTCCGCCAATCGCCGGTCGTTCCTGACACCCCGACCGAACCGGGCATCGCAACGGGCGCAGACCTCGTGGCCTTTGCCAAGGCCGTCAACGCCGGCGGAAGCACGGATCGTTGGGAGAACGCTTCGGGAGAGGTGGTGCTGCTCAACGACATCGATCTGACGGAACTTACCGAATGGACTCCGATCGGACAGGGCAAGGCCACCGGATCGCCCTCCTACAATACGTTGACAAACCCCTTCACGGGCGTGTTCGACGGCCAGGGTTTCACGATCAAGGGAATCCGATGGACCTTCAACGTCGAGAACGAGACGACCCATCTCCACGGCCTGTTCGGAGCGATAAAGGACGCTACGATCAAAAACCTCAAACTGGGCGCCGCAGGGGATCAAATTACCCTCGCGGGTACGAGTCAGAACGTCGTATCGGCCGGTGCACTGGCGGGTTACGCCGAAGGATCGACGATCGTCAACGTCACCAACAATGTCTCGGTGATCCTCACGGGCGACAATCCCGACGCCACGCTGATGATGCTCGCCGGTATCGCCGGATGCATCAAGTCCACGACCATCGGCGGCGAAACGAAAGACGACGCCGTCATCAACAACGGCGATGTGAAGACCGGTCGCATCACCAACACAGCCAACGGGGGTACGGGTATGAACATCGGAGGCATTTGCGCCTTCACGCTCGGTGCGGGAACCAAGCTCAACTACTGCACTAACAACGGCGAAATAAGCGCTCCCACAGGACGCGGCGGCGGTCTGGTCGGCACGCTGGGCGGCAGTACGACCGAAGAGAACGGCACGGTGATCGCCAACTCGACCAACAACGGAACGATACAGGACGATGCCATCGGTCAATACGGCGGCAGCAAGGACTACTACAACTATAAGCGCATGGGCGGTCTGGTCGGCGGTACGGTTACCAACAACAACCTCCGCATCGAATACTGCACCAACAACGGCAATGTCTTCTCGCAACTGGGATGCCGTACGGGAGGTTTCGTAGGTCACAATCAGGCAACGATCGTCGGTTGCGTGAACAAGGGAACGATCCTGGCCAACATCACCTACGCCTCCGGCGAACCGCAACACGGACCCGGTTGGGCCTGCGGTTACAGCGGCAAGAAGCTCGTCACACAATGCGCCAAGGGAGGTCGTGTCGGCGAATGGGATACCTACAAGGACAATCCGGGCAGCGCTCCCGAGGCCACGAACGACAACGCCCTGTGCTACAAGAACGGCGATTATTTCGATCCGTCGCAGAACTACTAACGCTTAATTCAGACATCCATGAAACGATTTCTATATCTCTTGCTCCTCACGGCGACAACCTTCGTCTACGGATGCAGCGACTACGACGATTCGCAACTCAGCGGACGTCTCGACGACATCAAGGAGCGGATCGCAAAACTTCAAGACCGCATCGCCTCGCTCAACAGTCAACTCGCCGACCTGAGCGAACTGACATCGGGCAACGTCATCACGGAGATGACCGAAGACTCCGAAGGCAATTATATCATCACCTACAAGGACAACAAGAACGAGGAGAAGAGCATCGTACTGGCCACTGTCGACCAGATGCTCAACGTCCCGCTGCTCGGTATCGAACTCGACCCGCAGAACAATCTATATTACTGGACCGTAACGGCTGACGGCAAGACTTCGCCGCTGCTCGACAAAGCCGGCGAAAAGGTGCCCGTAAGCGGATACACGCCCAAAGTATCGGTCGACGCCGAGGGATTCTGGACCGTCAACGGCGAACGGCTGAACGACGCCGAAGGAGATCCGATCGAAGCCAACGACGGCGAAAGCTGCCTGTTCAAGGATATTGCCCGCGACGCCAACGGCAACCTGTCGCTGACGCTCGGCGACGGGAAGGTCATCACGCTCCCCATCCAGCAGGTACTGAATCTCACGCTCTCGACAGCAATCAACACCACCGTCGTCGACCCGACGGTTCCCGCAACCATCGAATATGAACTCCACGGCGAACATGCCGCGGAAGCACTGGTCGGCATCGCCGAGGCCGAAGGGGTCGAAATCGTCCTGGACAGGAAACAGCAGCGGATCACCGTCACCTTCCCGACCGGATTCGACGATGGATACATGATCGCAATGGCCTACGACATGCAGGAGCATACGGTACTGCGACCGGTATTCTTCACCAAGGCGACGAGCGATCGGATCGAGATCCGAACGGCCGAAGAACTCGTGCAATTCGCCGAAAACGTCAATGCCGGAACGGGCGCACAGCGAATGACCGCCGTATTGATGAACGACATCGATATGACGAAGATCGCGTCGTGGATTCCCATCGGCAACGGTTCGTTCGTCGCCACGGCTTCGGAATCGAAAGTCGAGGGTGCGGCTTTCGAAGGGACGTTCGACGGTCAGGGCCACGCGCTGCTGAACTGCAAGATGACCGGAGCACTCACCTCGGACAATCAAGTCTACGGACTGTTCGGCATCCTCAAAGGCGCCACGGTACGGAACCTCGTATTGGGTGCCGAAAGCGGCGACACGGGGTCGTTCACCGTTTCGGGCAACGGAACGACCTCGACCGGCGTCATCGCCGGCGCCTGCGTCGACTCGAAGATCGAGAAATGCACCAGCTATCTACCGATGGTTTGCGAAGGCAACAACTCGGCAAACAAGCTGATGACCATGGGGCTCGTCGGCTTCGTCTACGGCGCCGGCACGAGCGAGGATACCGTTTCGCAACTGACCGATTTGACAAACTACGGTGCACTGAAAGCGGATCCGGGTGCCGCCAACGCCAACGGATTCACCTCGACTCAGGTCGGAGGCATCGCCGGATTCTCGAACACCTCCCGCACATCGACCTTCGCCAATCGGTTCCTGCGCTGCATAAATCACGGAGACATGACCGTTTCGACAGGACGCGCTTCGGGCATCGTCGCCGCAGCCAACACCTTCACGCACATCGTCGAATGCGAGAACTACGGCGACATGATGAATACCTATGCGGGCTCCAAGGGCGGACGTCTGGGCAACATCACCTGCATCCTCGGCACCCAGTCGATCATAAACGGCTGCACCAACCACGGCGACGTCGTGACGACCAACTCCCAATCCCACGCCGGAGGACTGCTCTGTCTGTCCAATGCCACAGACTGCGAAATCATCAATTCGGCCAACTACGGCAACGTAATCTCCGACCTCACGACCTACCGCGGCACGCTCGTAGCCAATATCAACAGCCTCGGAAAGATGGACAACAACATCGCAGGCGGCGGAATAGGATCCTACAACGGCGGCGACTACGAAATGGTCGCCATCAACGAAATGAATTTCATGGATTATATCGGAAAGATCAAGGCCGGCAACGAAGAGCGCGTGACCAATACCAAGTACGGAGGCGAGGTCTCGACGGCCAAAGGCATTCGCACGGCCGACGATCTCGTGGCTCTCGCGGCTGCGGTCAACTCCGGCAAGCCGCTCGGCGAATGGCAAAACGAAAACGGAGAGATCTGCCTGCTGACCGACATCGACATGTCCGAGGTCGCCGAATGGACACCCATCGGCAAGGCGACCTTCGTCATCGCAAACAACAAACTCACGGTCTCCGGAACCCCCTTCGCAGGACATTTCAACGGCCAGGGCTACCGGATCCGCAATCTGAAAATGGTCGCTGCGAACAGCGAGGAGGGGGCTACATACGGATTGTTCGGAACTTTGGCACCCGGCGCCGTGATCGAGAATTTCTCGTTCGACACAGGCTGTTCGTTCACCGTCGCGTCCACAGCCGGTTCATCGAACGGCGTAGTGGCCGGACTGGTTTACGACGCTACGGTGCGTGACATCACGAGCAGCGCTCCGATGCTTTTCCAGGGTGCGGCGGGCAATGTCCGCATCACGATGGCCCTGATAGGAACGGCCTTTGCCGAAACAGCCAACGTCACGATCGACAACGTGAACAACAACGGCACGATCACGGCCGAAAACCGAGACAACAATACGAACGGAGGCGCCACGGGCTACCACATCGCCGGCATTGCGGGATTCACCACCAACGACGGGGCTTCGCAGCAGAAAGTCATCATCTCCGACTGCATCAACTACGGCGACATCACCTCCGCGACAGGACGCACCGCGGGCATCGTCGCAGCGGCCAACCGCTATACCCAACTGGCCAACTGCGTAAATCACGGCAAGCAGCTGAACACTTGTCCGAAAAACGATGCGGGACGTTTGGGTAACATCGCCTGCAACATGGGCGCAGGGTCGTCGATGATCGGATGTTCGAACTACGGCGATCTCACCTCGACGACCGGTTCCCGCTGCGGCGGCATCACGTCGGCGGCAGGCGACGCGACCTTCGAGAACTGCGCCAACTACGGTACGATCCTGACCGACAGCCCCTATCGAGGTGTATTCTGGGGGTATAACAACGCCGTGGCACAATGGACCGACTGTACGGCCGGCGGCAAGGTCGGAACCTACAACGCCAATGCTCCCGTTTTCGACTCCTATGCCGATGCCGAGCAAGCCAACTACCTGGGGAAACAAGGGGCGAACCAATCGGCTCTTACGAATATCGCCTACCAAATCGGAAACTCGGGCGGAGGAAGCGCGGGCGGCGACGCAGAACTGCGCATTCTCTTCATCGGGAACAGTTTTACGAAAGATGCCGTGGAGCATCTGCCCGGCATTCTGAAAGCCATGGGCATCGACAAGGTGAAGATGACACACATGTATTACGGAGGGCGTACGGTTCCCGAATACAACAACGGCTTCGCCACCGTGAACGACTACCGTTGCTACGAATGCAATCCGGGAGCGGCCGGCTGGACCGAATCGATGAACAAGACGATCAAAGAGGTAGCCGCTTCGGAGCAGTGGGACGTCGTGACCATCCAGGAACACACGGGCAAGGTCAACGCATGGAAGTGGACCTCGGCCGAGAAAGAGGCTTTGCAGGGACTCATCGACAACGTCAAGTCAACGCAAACCGGCGCCATGCCCAAGTTTTACTATATTCTGTCGCAGGCCTATGCCGATCCCGCACTCGTCAGCTATTCGCAACAGACGGTGATCGTCAACAACTTCGCCTCGTCGCAGACGGACATGTACGCCGCCATCGTCGCACAAGGCCAAAAAGTAATGAGCGAAGTCGCGTTCGACGATGTGATCGCCACGGGCACCGTCCTGCAAAATCTCCGCACGTCGAAACTCCAAAACGCGATGGACATGACCCGCGACGGGTACCACATGGACTACGGCATTTCGCGTTATGCCGCATCGTGCGCCGTATTCGAAAAACTGATCTCGCCTGCCTTCGGAGGTGTGACGCTCGACGGAAATCCGTTCCGCTATACGACATCGAATACCACCCACGGCAGCTATTCGACCCCTGTTACCGAGGCGAATGCCCCGATCGCCCTGCAAGCAGCGCGCTATGCCCTGACTACGCCCTACGCCGTCACCGACATGTCCCACATCGGGCAGGAAAGACCCGATAACGGCATCGAGGACACGGAATTCGAGGAGGACCAGAACAAAGAATAATTTTGCAGAAAAAATGAAAAAAACATATATCATCCTATTCGGCGCAGCATTGCTGCTCGGAAGCTGCACCCGAAATCCCGAAACCGACGAACCGACTCCGCCCCACGCCTCATCAGGACTCGTCATCAAAGCCTCCTGCACTCCGGCAACGCGAACCGACATCATCGAAGGAAAAAGCACATGGGAAGTCGGCGATCGCATTACGGTCGTCTACGACGGTACGGCCTATGTCTACACGGCTACCGAAGCGGGTGCCACGACCACCTTCGCCAGCGATACGGGGATCACGGCCTACGACCCCTCGAAACCGCTGACGGCCTACTATCCCGTCACGACCGTCGAAGGCACCGTTGCGGTGGAACCCCAGCGTACAATCACCCTGCAAGGCACGGAGCAGACCAACACGGCCTGCGCACCGCTGGTCGGGACACCGCTCGATAAGAATCTTGCGGAGGGTGCACTCCATGTCTCGTTCCGCAATATCTTCTCGGTCATCGAACTGCGCATCGATGCCGGCGAATTGGATAGTCCGGCGCAATCGCTCGCCGTGGAACCCGCCTCGCAGGAGGACTTCGACGGCTATCTGACCTTCACAGGTACGGTCGACCCTTCGACCCTCGCCCTCACGCCGGCCCCCGGCGGAACGGGATCGAAACTGACGTTGCATTTCCCCGATAACGCCGATCTGACCCGTCCCCAGACAATCAAGTTCCCCGTAGGGCGCTTCATCTCCGAGGCCGGTCTGAAACTCACGCTCACGACGACCGACGGCAGAACCTACACAAAAAACATCTACAAATCGGGAATACGCACCTACAACGAGAAGAACGGTATCTTCTCGGCCCGCCATCTCGCCAAAGCGCTCTACGCCTTCGCGTCTCCGGGCGGTATCGAGACGGCCGACGATCTCATCGAATTCGCCGCAGCAGTCAATGCGGGCGAAAGTCTCGCCCCCTGGCAAGATGAACGAGGCTTCGTCGTACTGCTCAACGACATCGACATGACCGGCATCGAAACGTGGACACCGATCGGCGATGCGGTCTGTCCGCTGACGGGCACCAACGCATTGACGATCGAATCGGGACGTCCATTCACGGGCTTCTTCGACGGGCAGGGGCACTCGATCCGTAATTTCCACATGGTATGCGACAACTCGACTCCCAACCGCGCATGGGGATTCTTCGGCGCATTGGGCCCCGGAGCCGTCGTCGAAAATCTCGTCTTCGACGCCTCCTGTTCGCTGGCGGTCAAAGCCTCGAAAGGAACCGACTGCGGCATTCTGGCCGGCGTGGTCTACGACGCTACCGTGCGCAATATCGTCAACAACGCCCCGATGTCGTTCGACGGCTCGGCAGGCAACGTCCGCATGACGATGGGCATGGTCGGACTCGCCTTCGCCAGCAAAGGCGTCGTACTCGACCGCCTGACCAACGAAGCCGCCCTCACGTCCGAAGACGGCGGCAATACCGGCAACGGAGCGACGGGCATACACGTCGGCGGCATCTGCGGGTTCAGCACCAACCTCGCCAGTTCGGCCAACCCCGTAATCTTCAACGGATGTATCAACCGCGGCGACCTCACGACAAAGGTCGGACGTGCTTCCGGCATCGTCGCCGCAGCCAACCGCTACACGCACCTGACCGACTGTACCAACTACGGACTCAACGACAACGCCTTTCCCAGATCGGGATACGCCCGCCTCGGCAACATCACCTGCATCACCGGACCGGGAATCAAATTCACCAACGTCGTGAACCGCGGCGATCTAATCAGCCGTACGAAGGGGGCCGCCGGCGGCATTCTCTGTCTGGTAAACCACAACGACAACGAATTCATCGGATGCGAGAGCTACGGCCGTGTCATCTCCGACCGCCCCGACAACGACTACAAGGGAACCTTCTTCGGACAGTGTAAAAAAGCCGCGAAGTTCCGAAACTGCATCGCACAAGGTGACGTGGGAACCTACAACGGAGGCGATTGCATCATGACGGGCGTCAACGCCGACAACTACATGGACTATCTCGGCGCCTACGACGCCTCGGCAGTCGACGTCACTCCGGCGAACATCCTCTATCGTCCTGCCGGAAACTGATATAAGAAAACGAAGTCTTCATCCAACGATAACCTATGAAACGAAAAATCACTCATCTGCTGATTCTCGCCGCTGCTCTCACCGGAGCAGCGTGCGGAGAACAGACCGCTCCGTCGCAAACCGGCGGCCGGGCCGAAGCGATCGTCGCCGAACTGCACGATCCCGCATCGAAAAAAGTGTTGGTCGTCTCACACCGCGGCGACTGGCGCAACTGGCCCGAAAACTCGATTCCTGCTATCGAATCCGTAATCCGCATGGGAGTCGACATCATGGAACTGGATCTCAAACTGACCAAGGACAGCGTGCTGGTGCTCTGCCACGACAAGACGATCGACCGTACGACCAGCGGAAAAGGCCGAGTCTGCGACATCACCTACGACTCGATCCGCCGCTGCGTGCTCCGTACGGCGCACAACCAGAAGACCGATCTGCGGATGCCGACCCTGCGCGAAGCGTTGGAGGTCTGCAAAGACCGCATCGTGGTGAACATCGATCAGGGGTACGAATATTACGACCTTGCGCTGGCCGTCACCGAGGAGCTGGGCGTCACGGATCAGGTGCTCATCAAGGGCAAGCGTCCGGCGGAGGTCGTGGCGGCGAAGTTCGCCGCCTATCCGCACAACATGATGTACATGCCGGTCATCGACATCCTCAAACCGCAGGGACGCGAACTCTTCGAGGAGTACCGGAAATCGGAAAAGCAGCCGTTGGCCTACGAGGTCTGCTGGGACGAATATACGCCCGAGGTGGAAGCCTGCATGAAACGCATCGCGGACGGCGGTTCGAAGCTCTGGGTGAACTCGCTTTGGAGTTCGCTCTGCGGCGGATTGGACGACGACAGGGCCTTTGAAGGCGGCCCTGCCGCAATTTACGGAAAACTGATTGACATGGGCGCGACCCTGATCCAGACCGACCGCCCTGAATTACTGATCTCGTATCTCCGCAGCCGGGGGCTGCACGATTGACTCGCTGAAACTTATGAAAAAATTACTGATTCTGCTACTGTGCAGCGCCCTTTTCTACTCCGATCCCGTCTTCGGATGGGGACGCGAAGGGCACGAGACAATTGCCAAGATCGCCGAACGCAACTTGACGAAGCGAGCGAAAAAACGCATCGAAAAATACCTCGGAGGGCACTCGATCGTCTACTATGCCAAGTGGATGGACGAATACCGCAAGACCCCCGAATATGCCTTCACGGACGGCTGGCACACGGCGCCTGTCGATGCCCGTCTCCATTACTCGGACGAATTGCTCAACCCGAAACGCGGCAATGCCATCTACGGACTGGAATCCGCCATACGCATCCTCGAAAATTACCGGGAGCAAAGCGATTCCACCGTGGCCGTCAACCTCAAATACGTCATTCATCTGGTGGGCGACATGCACTGCCCCGCGCACATCAAGTATGCGACCCACGACATGAAATACGACGTACTTTTCGAAGACAAATATCGCAAAGCGCACAAGTTCTACGTCCACAGCGTCTGGGACAACGAGATCATCACCGTCTCGCGTATCTGGTCGGTCAGCGAATGGGCCGATGAACTGGACCGTCTTCCGAAAAGCGACAAACAGGCCATCGCTGCCGGAACGCCCCGCGACTGGCTGCACGATGCCGCCGTATGCTGCGAAGTGCAGTTCGAATGGGCCAAACCCGACGCCCGGCTGGGACAGGACTTTCTGAACAAGGCCCTGCCTCTGGTCGAAAGTCAAATCCGAAAAGCCGGATACCGGCTCGCCCGTTTGCTGAACGGTCTTTTCGATTAACGGACTTCGGAATTCATGAATCGGATCAAGGAATTTTATCGCATCAGTCGTCCGGCTCCCAAGCGGGAGCTGGACGACACTGCGTGCGACAGATACTACCGCCGTCTCCGGCTGCAAGCATTTACCGCCGCGACACTCGGATACAGTCTATACTACGTTTGCCGAACGAGTCTCAACGTCATGAAAAAGCCGATGCTCGACAGCGGTTCGCTCGATGCCTCACAACTGGGCGTCATCGGGTCGGCGCTCCTATTTGCCTATGCCGTCGGCAAGTTCGTCAACGGATTCATCGCCGATTACTGCAACATCAAACGCTTCATGGCCACGGGTCTCGTCGTTTCGGCCTCGGCAAACGCGCTGATGGGCGTACTGGGCCTCGCCCAGTCGGTCATCCCCACGGCCGTCGTCTTCGTCGCCTTCGCCGTAATGTGGGGGCTCAACGGCTGGGCGCAATCGATGGGCGCACCTCCGGCAATCATCTCCCTCTCACGCTGGTATCCCCTCAAAGAACGCGGAACCTACTACGGATTCTTCTCTGCAAGCCACAACCTCGGAGAGTTCTTTTCATTCCTCTTCGTAGGGTCGATCGTGACCTTCGCCGGATGGCAGGCCGGTTTTTTCGGATCGGCAGCGGCGGGAGCCATCGGGGTAATCGTCATCCTCTGCTGGCTCCACGACACCCCTGAATCCAAAGGATTGCCTCCGGTCGAGACTCTGGCGCATGAAAAGTCCCGGTCCCAAGCCGACAGATCCGTGAAGGAGATCCAGAAACAAGTACTCAAAACCCCTGCGGTATGGATATTGGCGGCTGCCAGCGCCTTCATGTACATCTCCCGCTACGCCATCAACGGATGGGGCGTACTGTTTCTGCAAGAAGCCAAAGGGTTCTCCGACAGCGAGGCCATCTCGATCGTATCAATCAACGCCCTGCTCGGAATTCTCGGAACCGTACTTTCGGGTTGGTTCTCCGACAAACTCTGCAAGGGAGACCGAAAGCTCCCCGCCCTGTTATTCGGCATACTGAATTCCGTCGCACTGACATTGTTCCTGTACGGCGGTACAGAGGTGTGGGTGAATGTGCTGGCGATGGTACTCTTCGGAATCGCCATCGGCGTGCTGATTTGTTTCCTCGGAGGTCTGATGGCCGTGGACATCGTCCCCCGCAAGGCTACCGGCGCCGCATTGGGCGTCGTGGGAGTAGCATCTTACTGCGCAGCCGGCATTCAGGACGTAGCCTCAGGATGGCTCATCGACGCACACATAACCGTCGCCGCCGACGGCACGAAAGTCTATGACTTCGCCCCCGTGGCGTTTTTCTGGATAGCAGCATCCGTCATCTCATTTCTGCTCCCGCTGCTCAACTGGAAATCGAACGTCTCCGACAAGCAGGCGGAATAGGGCAATTGATCCTCTTCTTCTTCGGCTCGCTTCTCGGAAGCGAGCCTTCTTTTTGCCGCTCCCGCTCCGAAAGAGCGGACGCTCAGACCCGCGACGAACCGGCCTTCTCCATCGCTTTTCGGAATCGGCGACTTCTCCCAGACAGAGTTCGCCCCGGCAGGGCCATACGCACGTATGACCCTGCCGGGGCGAACCGAGGAGGACGGAAAGCCTCCTCTGAAATCCGAAACTACTTCTGCATGTAACCCTTGATGTAGTGGTGGTGCGAACCGAAACGCTCGAACGCCGCACGATCCAACTCCTCCTGTGCCGAGGGGTGGGCGATCGAGATCACCAGACGGGCGCGCTCCTGCAACGTCTTGCCGTAGAGGTCGACCGCACCGTTCTCGGTCACCAGCCAGTGGATATGGTTGCGGGTCGTAACGACGCCGGCTCCCGTATCGAGCACCGGAGCGATCTTCGATACGCCCTTGGTGGTGATCGAAGGCATGGCGATGATCGCCTTTCCGCCCTTCGACAGCGAAGCGCCGTAGACGAAATCGACCTGACCGCCCACGCCCGACCAGAACTTCGTACCGATCGAATCGGCGCAGACCTGACCCGTCAGGTCGACCTGGATGGCCGAGTTGATGGCCACGAAGCGGTCGTTCTGCGAAATGACGTAGGGATCGTTCGTATATCCCACGTCCATCATCAGCACGCCGGGGTTGTCGTCGATGAAGTTGTAGACCTCCTGCGAACCCATCAGGAACGTCGAGACCATCTTGCCCGGATCGGTTTTCTTGGCCTCGCCGTTGATAACGCCCTTGCGTACGAGCGGCAGCACGCCGTCGGCGAACATCTCGGTATGGATACCCAGGTTCTTATGGTTGCCCAGCTGCGCCAGCACGGCGTTGGGAATGGCTCCGATGCCCATTTGCAGCGTCGCGCCGTCCTCGATCAACTCAGCGCAGTGCGCGCCGATAGCCTTCTCCACGTCGCTCGGTTCGGAGAACTTCGCTTCGACGAGCGGCTGGTCGTCCTGCACGAACAGGTCGATCTTCGACAGGGGAATCATCGCCTGACCGAAGGCGCGGGGAACGTACTTGTTCACCACGGCGATCACATGGTCGGCGCATTCGATGGCCGCCAGCGTAGCGTCGACCGACGTTCCCAGCGAAACGTAGCCGTGCTTGTCCGGCGGGCAGACCTGAATCATCGCCACGTTGCAGGGCACCGCACCCGACCGGTACAGCTTCTGCGTTTCGCTCAAAAAGATCGGAATGTAATCGGCGTAGCCGCTCTGCGTCACCTTCCGGACATTCGCGCCGACGAAGAGCGAATCGAGCTGGAAGACACCCTCGAACTTCGGGTCGGCATAGGGCGCCGGCCCTTCGGTGTGCAGATGGTGCACGTGGACGTTCTTCAACTCGCCGGCCTCGCCGCGGGCGCACATGGCCTTGATGAGGCACTGCGGGGCCGAAGCCACCGAACTCAGATGGACATGATCGCCCGACTTGATGACCTTCACGGCCTCCTCGGCCGTTGTGAATTTGATCGGAGTATTCATTACTGCCTTTTTAAGTTTGAGATTAGGTATTTAAACAATCGATATTATTTGCGTTTCACTTCGACCTGCTCGTACCCCTCGACGATATCGCCCACGCGGATATCGTTGAACGACTCGATATTCAGACCGCAGTCCTGTCCCGTGGTCACCTCCTTGACGTCGTCCTTGAAGCGTTTGAGCGATCCGAGCTTGCCGGTGTAGATGACGATGCCGTCGCGGATGACGCGGATCGGCGTCGAGCGCTGCAACTTGCCCTCGCGGACGATACACCCGGCCACCGTGCCGACCTTCGTGATCTTGAAGATTTCCAGCACCTCGACCGAGCATACGATCTCCTCCTTCATCACCGGTTCGAGCATACCCTCGATCGCGTCCTTGATGTCGTTGATCGCGTCGTAGATGATCGAGTAGAGACGGATTTCGATCTCCTCCTTCTCGGCCGTCTTGCGCGCCGCAGCCGACGGACGCACCTGGAATCCGACGATGATGGCGTTCGACGCGGCGGCCAGCAGCACGTCGGACTCCGAAATCTGTCCCACGGCGGCATGGATGACGTTGACCTGCACGGTCTCCTTCGAGAGCTTGATGAGCGAGCCGGCCATCGCCTCGACCGAACCGTCCACATCGCCCTTGACGATGATGTTCAGCTCCTTGAACGATCCGATGGCGATACGGCGGCCGATCTCGTCGAGCGTCACGTGCTTCTGCGTCATGATGCCCTGCATGCGCTGCAACTGCTCGCGTTTGCTGGCGATCTCACGCGCCGAACGGTCGTCGTCCATCACATTGAACGTATCGCCCGCCTGCGGAGCGCCGTTGAGACCCAACACCTGCACCGGCGTCGCGGGCCCCGCTTCGGTCACCTTCTTGCCGTTCTCGTTGAACATCGCCTTCACGCGGCCCGTATGGATACCCGACAGCAGAACGTCGCCCACATGGAGCGTGCCGTTCTCCACGAGCACCGTAGCCACGTAGCCGCGCCCCTTGTCGAGCGTCGACTCGATGACCGTACCGGTCGCCTTGCGGTCGGGGTTGGCTTTCAGATCGAGCATGTCGGCTTCCAGCAGCACCTTTTCGAGCAGTTTGTCGAGATTGAGCCCCTTCTTGGCCGAAATATCCTGGCTCTGGTACTTGCCGCCCCACTCCTCGACCAGATAGTTCATCTGGGCCAGCTGCTCCTTGATATGGTCGGGATTGGCGTTGGGCTTGTCGATCTTGTTGATCGCGAAGACCATCGGCACGCCGGCAGCCTGCGCGTGGTTGATCGCCTCAACCGTCTGCGGCATGACGCTGTCGTCGGCCGCCACGATGATGATCGCCACGTCGGTGACCTTCGCGCCGCGGGCACGCATGGCCGTGAAGGCTTCGTGTCCCGGCGTATCGAGGAAAGTGATCTTGCGGCCGTTGAGCACGACGCTGTACGCGCCGATGTGCTGCGTGATACCGCCCGCCTCGCCTTCGATGACGTTGGTCTTGCGGATATTGTCCAGCAGCGACGTCTTGCCGTGGTCGACGTGTCCCATGACGGTCACGATCGGCGGGCGCGGCACGAGGGATGCTTCGTCGTCGACTTCGTCGTCGGCGATCGCCTCCTGGATGTCGGCCGATACGAACTCGACCTTATATCCGAACTCTTCGGCCACGACCACCATCGCCTCGGCGTCGAGACGCTGGTTGATCGAAACCATCAGGCCCAGGTTCATGCAGGCCGAAATCACCTCGTTGACCGAAACGTCCATCATCGTCGCCAGCTCGCTGACTGTGACGAACTCGGTCACTTTGAGGATCGAACGCTCCTTCTGCTCGCGCTGCATCTCCTCGTTCAGGCGTTCGGCCACCAATTCGCGTTTCTCCTTGCGGTACTTGGCGCCCTTCGACTTGGCACCCTTCGAGGTCAGGCGTGCCAGCGTATCCTTCACCTGCTTTGCTACCTCCTCGTCGCTCACTTCGGGACGTACGACGGGTTTCACCACACGGGCGCCCTTCTTCTTGTTGCGGCCATCGCCCGGACGCGGCTGACCGCCGCCCCTGCCGGAGGCATTGCCGCCGGCCTGCGAACCGCCGCCGTTACCGCCTCCGCGGCCCGCAGGCTGCGCGCGGTTGACGTCCACCTTCTCCTTCGACAGGCGTTTGCGTCTATGCTTGCCGCCCGGCACCATGGCCGAAACGTCGATCTTGCCGAGCACCTGAGGGCCCGTCAGCGTCTCGGTCGCCGGACGGAAAATATCGTCTTTCTTCTCGGCCTGACGCTCGTCGTAGGTCTTCTGCTGCGCCTCGGCCGAAGCCATGGGCCGTACCGGTGCGGGCGTCGGCGTCACCGCAGGCGCCGCAGGGGCGGGCTTCCCGACCGCCGGAGGCGTCACGGCCGGCGCTGCCGGCTGCGGCTCGGGAACCTCGACGGGCGTCGGCACGACCGGTTCGGCCGGAGCGGGAACCGCCGCAGGAGCGGGCGCCGGCGTCGGAGCAGGTTTCGCCGCAGGGCGCGGAGCCGGGGCCGGCGTTGCAGCCGGAGCCGCCTTCGGGCCTTTGCCCGAGAGGTCGATCTTGCCCAATATCTTGGGACCCATGCTCGCCACCTCGTCCTTCACGCTGATGACGTTGCTCTTGACCAGCAACTCCTCGTCGTTCTTTCCGCCCTTGCCCTTCGCGTCGTCGTCGAGGGTGACGGTCGCCTGCTTCTGCGCGATGCGCTCGCGGATATTGACACGTTCGCTGTTGACGGCACGGCCCGCGCCGAACTCTTTTTCGAGAAGGGCATAAGTCTCCGCATCGACCAGCGCATTGGGCGATCCGTCGCTCTTGACCCCCTTCTTTTGCAGGAAGTCCGTGATGGTGTTGATGCCCACATTGAACTCCTTTGCAACCTGGATGAGTCTTATTCTTCTTTCATTTGCCATATTGTCTGTTCTCCTTTCTTTGTCTCGTTATTCGAATTCGGCTTTGAGAATCTCCACCACCTTCTGGGCCTGCTCCATTTCCAGATCGGCGCGCGAAGCGATCTCCTCGACCGAAAGTTCCAGCACGCTCTTCGCCGTATCGCATCCGACGGCTTTCAGCGCGTCGATGATCCACGCATCGATCTCGTCCTTGAATTCGTTCAGGTCGACGTCCTCCTCCTCGACCTCGCGGTAAACGTCGATGTCGTAGCCGGTGAGCATCTTCGACAGGCGGATGTTCAGACCGCCCTTGCCGATGGCCAGCGACACCTGATCGGGTTTGAGATAGACCGAAGCGGTCTGCTTCTCCTCGTCGATGGTGATCGACGAGATCTTGGCCGGATTGAGCGAGCGCTGGATCATCAGCTGGGTGTTGGTCGTGTAGTTCACCACGTCGATGTTCTCGTTGCGCAGCTCCTTGACGATGCCGTAGATGCGCGATCCCTTCATACCCACGCAGGCGCCCACCGGATCGATCCGCTCGTCGTACGACTCGACGGCCACCTTGGCGCGCTCGCCCGGTATGCGGGCGATCTTCTTGATCGTAATCAGCCCGTCGGCGATTTCAGGCACCTCCTGCTCGAAGAGCCGTTCGAGGAACTGGTTGGCCGTACGCGAGAGGATGATGCGCGGCTGGTTGTTGTTCATCTCCACTGCCTTGACGATCGCCTTGATCGTATCGCCCTTGCGGTAGAAGTCGTTGGGAATCTGCTCCGCCTTGGGCAGGATCAGTTCGTTTTCGTCCTCGTCGAGGATCAGCACCTCCCTTTTCCAGACCTGGTAGACCTCGCCGGTGATGATCTCGCCCACCTGCTGCGAATATTTCTCGTAGAGGCTGGCCTTCTCCAGATCGAGGATGCGCGACGCGAGATTCTGACGCAGCGACAGCACCGTGCGGCGGCCGAACGACGAGAGCTTGATCTCATCGGCATACTCGTCGCCCACCTCGTAGGTCGGATCGATGGCCTTCACCTCCGAGACGGCGATCTGCGCGTTGGGATTCTCCACCTCGCCGTCGGCCACCACCGTGCGGTTGCGCCAGATTTCGAGGTCGCCCTTTTCGGGGTTGATAATCACGTCGAAGTTTTCGTCCGTCTCGTACTGCTTTTGCAGGGCGTGGCGGAAAACGTCCTCCAACACGCCGATCATCGTGCTCTTGTCGATGTTTTTCAGCTCCTTGAATTCAGCGAAGTTGCTGATCAGATTCAGATTATCCATGTTGCGTTATCTTATTTTTATTATTTTGATCCGTCTACTTGAAATCCAGGTACTCCTTCGTATATTTCACCTCGGAGAAGGCGTAGCGTTTGACCACCTTCACCAGCTGCTTGCGCTTTTTGCCCTCGACCGCCTGCTTCTCCTCGTAGGAGAGCGTGATCCCCCCGGCATCCGCCGCATCGAGCAGCGCACGGATCTTCGTGCCGTTCAACAGCAGCACTTCGACCGGACGGCCCACCAGCTTGCGGAACTGCCGTTCGCATTTCAGCTCTTCGCCGATACCGGCCGAAGCCACCGTGAGCGAAAAATCCTCTTCGTCGTCGGCCATCGCTTCGTTGACGGCGCGGTTGACGGCGGCGCAGGTTTCGAGCTGCACGGAGGTGTCGCTGTCCAGCAGCAACTCCACCTCGTTGGAAGGGGAGACCTTACAACTCACCACAAACACATCGGTACCAACGAGTTGCTGCTCGGCAAGCGCCTTGATTTTCTGACAATCGATCATAATCGTTTCGGATATATTTACGAAATAAGGGGACTCCTGTCCCCTTACTGCTTCTTTTCACGCCACAAATATAGTAAAATTTTCTTCTACCACAAATATTTACGAAGAAAAATCGTTCCGACGCTCCCTTCGGCCGCCGCGAACGGCTCGGAAAGCCTCCGATACGGAGCGGTTTCGGGTCAACGGCGCGTCTCCGGGATCGGAGTCGGAAACCGTGCTCCCGCCGTTTCCTCGGAATTCCGCACCTCCGTTCGCCGGAACGATGCCGATCCGCTCGGCGGATGCACGGCAGGGCCGATCCGCCCCCTGACCGGAACACGAAGGAACCGTACCGCGCGGCAACCGGAAATTCCGCACGGTACGATTCCCCAAGATTTCGGCTGCGCGCTATGCGTGCGAGCGCTTCGACACGCATAGCGCGAGGATGAACGAAAGGGCCGAGGCTGCGATCCAGAAGAGGGCTGCGGCCTCGAAATCGTAGCGAGCGACGCCGTCGACGACCGTTTTTCCCTCGTTGATGAGCCACCCGCTCACGATGTCCTGCAACCCCGCGCCGATGTAGCTGGCCATGCCGACGATGCCCAGGGCCGCGCCGGTTGCCTCGCGGGGTACGATGTCGATGGCCATCAAACCTCCGAGGAAGCAGATCAGCACGCCGATGGCCATACCGAAGAGCACCATGCTCAGCATGTTGACGAGTATGCCGTCGCCCGAATAGAGGAACAGACACAGCGCGACGGTATTCAGCACGCCGAAACCGAAGGCCAGCACATTGCGGCGTCCGTGAAACAGCGTATCGGACAACCAGCCCGAAAAGACCGTCCCGACGATGCCCAGCAGCGCGTTGACCGAAATGACCTGTGTGGCCAGAGCCAGCGAGTAGCCCTTGACCTCCTGCAAGAACAGCACGCCCCAACCGTTGACGGCATAGCGCGAGACATACATGAAGGCGCTCGACAGGGCCAGCACCCAGACGAAGGGATTGCGGATGACCGAACGCTGCAAGTCGGAGGTCGAACCGTGGTCATGGCTCTGTCCGGGCGACTCCTCGCCGGTCAGCACCTCGATCGGAGGCAATCCTTTGGATTCAGGGGTGTCGTGAAGCAGGAAGACGATCACCGCTACGCCCAACACGCCCGCCACCGACGAGCCGACGAAGCCCCATTGCCAGCCGAAGATGCCGACGACGGCCCCGACAAAGAGGAACGACAGGAATTCGCCGAGGTTGTGGCTGGCGCTGAAAAAACCGTAGTAAGTGCCGCGTTTGCTCAGGGGATACCACCTCGACAGCGCGATGATCGCAGGCGGTGCGCCCATCGATTGCGCCCATCCGTTGACGCCCCACATCACGGCGAAGGCGACGAACAGCGTCATGTTGCCCGCCAAGCCCGCGCCGCCCGCGAATCCCAGCACCCCGACCAGCAGGTTGGCGACGGCCGAGACGCACAGTCCGGCCGCCATGAAGCGCTTGATGTTGCTGTGGTCGGAGAGAAAGCCGTTGACGAATTTGCCGATGGCATAGGCGAACAGCAGCGCCGAACCGATGATACCCAGCTGCGTGGCGTCGAGCGCCCCGCTTTCGAGAATCGGTTTCTTGACCACGTTGAGACTCGTGCGGCAGACGTAATAGAGACTGTAACCGACCGTACCGGCGATGAAACTCTGGAAGCGGAGTTTCCGATACAGTTTCATGCGCGCCGCGTCGTCTCCCGCGAAGGGTGCCGACGGCGCGCTTTTTCGAAAGAAAGAGAGTATGCTCATTCGTTTGTCGGAAAATGGTTTCAGGTTGCGGGATCGTCATTCGGCGAAGGTCAGTTCGACCTGCACCGGAAAATGATCCGACGGAGTCCGTGCACGGTAGGGCTTCGCGCTACCGGCGGGCTCCTTCGTACGGTAGGTGTCGGTCAGGATGCCGTAGCGCAGCACGCGGAATCCTTCGGTCACGAAGAGATAGTCGATGCACCGGAACGTCTTGCGGTCGGGATCGAAGCCGTTCTCGGTACCGGTCTCGGCATAGCGGAGTTCGGCCAGATCGCAAGCGTCGAACAGCAGTTTCGAATCGCGCAGCACGGCGTAGCTTTCGCTCGTCTGGCCCACGTTGAAATCTCCCGTGAGCACGGCGCGCTCGCCGCGGCACATCGTCCGAATGCGGTCGACCACCAGCCGACAGCTTTCGACCTGCGCACGCCGGCCCTTGTGATCGGTATGGAGCGTGAAGAACCAGAACCGCTCGCCGCTCTCCCGATCGAGGAACCGGCCCCAGCAGCAGATGCGGACATATTTGGCATCCCAGCCCTTGCTCGGACACGAGGGTTCCTCCGAAAGCCAGAAATGCCCCGAGTCGAGCAGTTGGAAACGGTCTTTCTTGTAGAACACCGCCGCATATTCGCCCGCCTCGGCCCCGTCGTCGCGTCCGACGCCGGTGTAGCCGTAACCGGGAAGCGCCGCGAGAAGATCCAGAAGCTGGCTGTGGAACACCTCCTGAGCTCCGAAAATGTCGAAATCGTGGTAACGGATCAGCGAGGCGATCACCGGAAGCCGCCGCTCCCAGCCGTCGCCCCTCGCATCGTCTCCGGCATTGAGCTGGCGCACATTATAGGTCGCCGCAGAGAAGCTCTGTGCGAAGCCACCCGTCGCCGCCGCGCAGAGGGCGGCGATACAGAACAGCACTTTTTTCATGATCGTACCGCTACCCGCGGCGTCCTTTCGATTCGAGATAGCGGATCAGCAGTTCGGGACGGTCGGTCTGGATGATGGTCGCCCCCATGTCGAGCAACCGGCCGTAGACCTCCTCCGTCTCTCCCCGGAAAGCGCGGTCGTCGTTCAGCCCACCGCAGAGCGACGGCCAGAGCGAGTTCACCCAAAGCTTCGAACCGCCGTCCACGATGCGTTTCATGCAGGCTTCCACCTCGGGCGTATATTCGTCCCAGCAGACTTCGTAGGCCAGCGGCTGCTTTTCCGATTTCCGGTACTCCTCGAAGAGTTCGCGTCCCTGCGGTTTGAGGATGTCGATGACCGGCATGTACATCATGTTGTGCGGATAGGCGGCGAACTTCGCCGCCACGACCTCCGCCGGACGCTTGCCCTTGATGAGCACCTGATCCGTGACGCCCAGCTCCTCGGTGACGGCCAGCGCAAGGTCGTAATATTCGTACCCCTGATCGATGTTCACCACGATGCGGTCTTTGCAGACCTCCAACGCTTCGCGCAGGGTCGGCATCCGCAGATCGGTCTTCTGGTTGTGCGCCGTACGGAGCACGCAGCGGCGGATCGAGTCGTAGGTGATGTCGCAGACTCGGCCTTTTCCGCTGGTCGTACGGTCGATCGTCTTGTCGTGGCAGAGCACCAGCACGCTGTCCTTGGTCAGTTTGAGATCCATCTCCATGACATCCACGCCCATCGCGATCACGGACTCGATGGCGTCGATCGAGTTTTCGGGCCAGTTGCGCCAGTCGCCGCGGTGTGAGACGACCACGACGTTCTTCGACGTCGGATCGTGCAGTTCGGCCAGAATCCGGTCCGTGCGGCGGCCGGCGGCCGGTTCGGGTTGCGACGCGCACGAGCAGAGGAGTGCCGCCGCGCCGAATAATATCAGCAAACTTTTCATTTTCAATCGTTTTTTTTCAAATTTGACAAAAGGCGGAAGGCCTGCCGTGGGGCACGGCCTTCCGCCGATATGCGGATTATTCCAGTACTGGATAGGTGTCCGAATCCACCCATTTGCGGACGGCCGTCGTCGGTTTGGCCGGAAGCGTCTCGGCCGGCGTCGACGCATAGATTTCGGCTCCGGCGTTCAGCGCCTCCGTGAAAGAAGCGCATTCCTGTCCGGACGAAGGCACCGTGACGGCACCCGATTTCATTTCGTCGAGCGAAAGCAGCAGCCCGAGGCTCTCCGCCCATACCGAACCGTCCTGCTTCGAGTCGTTGCCGACGATCCAGTCGGGATTCTTCTTGCCCGAGGGGCAGGCTTCGTTACCGTAGACGTTCTGTACGTTGCCCTTTTTGTTGTAGCCCACCGACGAGGCGAACGAATCGTTCTGGGAGACGTCGGCCAGCGTCGAATAGCAATTGACGACGAAACTGTCGTCGCTGACGATGCCGACGATACCGCCGATGTTGTTGTTGTTCGAAGCGACCCGCTCGATCCAGCTGTAACAGTTGACGATATAATTGCCCTTGCCGTCGCTGCCCTTGGAGATCTGGCCGGCGATGCCGCCGAGGTTCTCGCCTTTCACGCCTTTGTCCAGCTCGACGGCTTCGATTTTGCCGCCGCGGTTGCCGCAATTGATGATGACGCCTTGATTCTGGCCCGCGATACCGCCCAGCACGGCCGCCTTGCCCGAACCGACGATCTCGCCCCGGAAGGTGACGCCGTCGATCACGCCGCGGTTCGTTCCGACGACGCCTCCGGCGGTCTTGAAGGCCGTCGAGAGCGCGAGGTTCTCCACCGCGAGATCTTTGATCGTCCCCTCGTTGCCGCCGAACAGTCCGAAGGACTCGCCCGACGCGGTCGTCTTCACGTTTCGGATCGTGTGGCCCTTGCCGTCGAACACGCCGCCGAAATAGACCAGACTTCCGGTCTCGAACGAGACGGGCACGGCGCTCTGACCCTCGAAATCGATGTCGGCGCTCAATTCGTAGCAGGCCGTCGAGAGGTATACGGCGTCGGCCGCACCGGAGTTGATCGACTCGGCCACGGCGTTCCAGTCGGCCGGGGAGCTGATCTTCCACGGATCGGAGGCGGTGCCGCTGCCCTCGATTTCGGGCGCTTCGGGCGCATCGTAGTCGAAATCGACCTGAATCGTCACCGGACAGTGGTCGGAGGGATAGATGCCCTCGTAGATCGAGTTGTCCACCTTATAGGTTTTCAGCGACAGCTGACCGCGCGTGTAGATGTAGTCGATGCGGGCCGTCGAGACCGAAAGGTCGGTCGAGGTCTTGTGCCCGTTGAACGTGCCGACGGGACCGTCGACGAACGCCGGATCCGTCGCCTGATAGGCGTCCTCCCAATGGGTGCGGAACGTCGCCGAAGCGGCGTCGTCCTGCGTGGCATTCATGTCGCCGACCAGCACCGAGGGCTTCCCCAGCGTGTTGTACATCTGCTCGCGCTCGATGATGACCTTCGCGGCCTCCGAACGCGCCATGTCGGCCAGCGGCATGTGCGTCGCCATCATGAAAAACTGCTTGCCGTAAGCCTTGTCCGTCACCACGGCGCAGCAGGCGATGCGGTGGTAGCTCACCTCGTCCCAGCCGTAGCTCATCTCGTCGGGCGTCGGCGAGAGCCAGAAATAGTGCCGGTCGCTCAGTTCGAACCGGTCGGGATCGTAGGCGATGCCCAGCGCCTCGCCGTTCTTGCCGTCCTGCGAATCGCGGCCGACGAACCACCATTCGTAGTTGCCGCCCTTGCCCGCCACCAGCGTCGGCAGTTCGCTCTGGATCGTACTGTTGGCCTCCTGGAATCCGAAGATGTCCCAGTCGTTGTTGACGATCGACTGCGCGAGGATGTCGCGGCGATGCGTCCAGACATAGTCGCCCGTACCCTTGTTCGAGATCCAGAGGTTGTAGGTGCCGAGCTTGACCGTCTGCTCCGTGATGTCGGGCTCGGCGGGCGGGGTGTCGTCCTGATAATAATTGTGGTTCAGTTCCGTCGGAAAATCGTCGGCGCATCCCGCCAGCAGACAGAGTGCCGCGCACAACGGAAACAACAGATACTTTTTCATTTCAGTCGGTTATTTTTCGGTTGTTCATTGCTGATAGTTGATATGGCGTGCGTTACGGCCGTACTGCGACCAAGCCGACGCCGCGGCGGAGTTTACGCCCGGCAGCGCCACCGCGTAGACCTTGAGCTTGCCCGCCGAAGCGTCTTTGCCCAGCACGTAGGAGTAGCCCCACTCGGAGATCGAGACCGAACCCTCGAACATGTCGGCGATCTGTTCGTCGTAGACCGGCTTGCCGTCGGGCGACAGCACGACGTAGTGTCCGGTCTCGGTGGCGACATGCACCTGTCCGAGGTTGTCCACCGCCGGAACGCTGTTGCAGTGCGCATCGAGCGGATACGACCAGACGGTGGAACCGTTCGAGGTGCTGAGCGCGTAGACGGTCGAAGGCGGCGCCGCATCGGCCACGATGTAGAGCGTCTGCCCGTCGGCGCTCAGCGAGGCGCCGCCCTGAACGAATCCGTCGGGCACGGCGGCGCTCCATTTGGGCGTTTTGGTCGAGGAGGCCGTCAGATTCGTGCAGTCGAAGCAGGCGATGTTCCACGAACCGCCGCTGCCCTCCTTGATCTTGCCCGGAAGGTAGACGCAGTTGTCGGCGCCGACGCAGGGCTGGCAGCGGCCGGCCGAGAGCGTCTTGCCGGGTGCGAACGTATCGGCCGTCGGAACGGGGCTCCAAACGAACTGATCGTCGGGAACCATGATGCCGTAGCCGTATTCGCCCGTATTGGTGAAGATCACCACGCCGTTTTTGAGGACGATCGTGCCCGACGTACCGCCGCCGTTGGCCGGAGTGGCCTGGGCCGTATTGCGTCCCGACGATTTCTCGAATCCGCGGATCGCGCCGTTCGTGCCCCGGCTGCCGACGACGACCATGTTCGGGCCGACGCTCGGCGTCGAGAAGGCGATGCGGGCGCCTGCGGCGTAGGCCGTCTGGTTCTTCCAGAGCACGGAGCCCGTCGAACCCTCGAACGCATAGACGGTCGGGACGGCCGAATCGTCGCCGTAGGCGTGCGCCACCCAGTAGACCGTACCGTCGGCATCTACCGACGGGTAGGCGATCTCCTTTCTGAGATTGACCTTGTCCTGCGCGGCGGCATCGTATTCCCACGCCACGGCACCCTCGGCGTCGAGCGCCACCAGTTTGCCTTCGCCGGTCACGGCATAAACATAACCCAGATCGCTCACCGTCACGACGTTGGCATCGCAAAGCGCATCGGCCGAAGCGACCTCGGTCGACCACAGCAGCGTGAAATCCGACACGTCGCCGTCGCGGACGTTGATCGACTTGGTCGCGCTGCTTTCACCGCCGCGGTCGTCGGTGACGGTCAGCTTGACCTGGAACATACCCTTCTGCGTGAAGGTGTAGGAGGGATTCGTCTCCGTCGAGGTCGAACCGTCTGGGAACACCCATTCGCGCGAGACGATCTCGCCGTCGGAATCGGTCGACTTGTCGGTGAAGGTCACCTCGTCGCCGACGTTGACCATCATCGGCGAATAGCTGAAATCGGCCGTCGGCACGACGTTGTCGGCCAGCACGGTGACGACCTTTTTCACGGTCGCGCGGTTGCCGTCGGCGCCCCACGCCGTGAGCGTCACCGTGTATTCGCCCGCCTGATTGTAGACGATCGGATCGGGTTCGGCCTCTTCCGACCAGTTGCCTTCGCCCGAGAAGCCGAAGTGCCAGAAATACTCCGCGACGGTCGTACCCTCCACGGAGGTGGTGTTGGTGAAGGTTACGGGAGTCACGCCCGCCACGATTTCGGCGGCCGCGACGGTAAAATCGGGTTCGATGATCGAGTCGTATACGATCTCCATATCGTCGTTGCTGTCCGTGCATCCGATCAGCACGAAGAGCGTCGCGACGCTCAGAATTGAAAGGATTCGTTTCATTGTGATGTATTTTATCGTTTTAAGGTTTAGCGTTTCCCCCTGCCCCGGAGGTATTCGTCCATTTCAGCGGGATAGTCGCATTGGATCATACGCACGCCCGCGGAGACGAAACCGTCCATCACGGTCGTGTTGCCGTTGTAGAACGCCTGCCCTTCGTCGTCGAGCAGATTGGTGACCGAGAGCGCCCGCGCGTTGATGGACGAGATCCACGAGGCACCCGCGTATTGCGTCGAGGTCTGGATCATGTAGACCGGCGAGTAGGCCGCCATCCGGGTCAACACCTCCTCCTTGTTGGCATGGGGCGCGATGATCCCCTGCGGTTTCTGCCGCGAAAGCCAGTCGGCGCGGTCGGTGTCGTCGGAGATGTAGAACTGCACGCGGTCGAGACAGCCGCAGCGTTCGACCACGTCGTAGACCTTCTCGATGCTCACGTCGCTCTCCATGCACTTGTCCAGATTGAACCACACCTTGCCCCGGAACTCCATGAGCACCTCTTCCAGCGTCGGGATCTTCTGGTCGGAAACCTTGCCGTCGGTGGTTTTGAGACGGAAGCGCCCCAGCTCCTCCAACGTGAAATCGGCGACCAGGCCCTTGCCCGAAGCGTAGTCGTTGTAATCGGTGAAACGGCTCAGATAATTGTCGTGCAGACAGATGACTTCGCCGTCCTTGGTAATCTGCACGTCGGTCTCGATGAACTCCACGCATCCCAGTTCCACACAGCGGCGGAACGCCGCCATCGAGTTGGGCGGCAGTTCGTAGCCGTTCTTCGTGTTGCCGCGATGGGCCATGATCCACATCTTCGAGGGATCGAAATTGCGGCACGCCCAGCTCAGCGAAAGTCCCGCCGCCTCGATCTGGCGCATCAGCGTTTCGGTACCGCCGTCGGCATAGGCGACCTCCGCCCGAACCGTGTAACGGCCCTCCTCGGCATAGCTGTGCGTGAGCGTCTCCGAAGCCGAAGCGGTCTGCCGGCGTTCGCTGCCGTCGCCGAAATCCCAGCTCACGCCCGTGACGCCGGTCATCCGGTTGAGCGAAAAAACGACCTCCTCCCGACACGCAGGAAAATCGTTGCTCACGACCATGGCGGCTTCGGTATCACTCACCGAGATCGATCGCGACAGTTCGCTCATCGAACCCGCGACCGGTGTGACGGCGGCTTTCACCGTGTAGTCTCCGGCAGCGGCATAGGCATGGTCGACCTCTCCGCCGGCTGCCGCCGAAGAGGTCTTGCCGTCGCCGAACATCCACAGCACACTGCGGACGTTCGACACGTCGCCGCCGAGCGAGAAGCGCACGGACTGCCCGGCCGCGGGCGCTTCGGGCGTCCAGACGATCGAAAGGGCGGTCTGCTGCGGCCCGGGCCGCTCCTCCCCGCCGCCGTCCGAACAGGCGGCGATCAGGGCGAGCCCCGCGATCCACAGCATATGCGGCATGTTTTTCAGGCGTATCATCGTCTCCGAATCATTCCACCCCGTATCCGGGATTCTGGTAAAGTCCCTCGGGGTTGAGAATCCGCTCGTTGTAGGGAATGGGCAGCAGCAGATCCTTCACCGAGAAATTGGAATTGACGGCGTTGTAATGCTCGATCATCTCCTCGTTCGAGTACATGCGCAGCACATCCTGCCAGCGCAGCCCCTCCTGAATGAACTCGAAGAGACGCTCGTCGTAGATGCCCTGACGCAGATCGCTGCCCGACCAGTCGGCCAGACCGGCGCGCCGGCGCACCATGTTCAGGTAGGTCTCGGCCATCGGCGAAACGCCTTGCCAGTAATAGGCTTCGGCCAGCATCAACGCCACGTCGGCGTAACGCAGCACGATCCAGTTGTTGCCGCCGTAACCGTTGGCGCCGCATTCCAGATCGGCGTACTTCATCGTATGATAGTAGGTCACGCCGGCCACGGTCGTCGCGCGCAGGTAGTTGCGCCGCACGTCGCCCGGATCAAACGATTCGTAGACCTCTCCGGTGGTCATGTTGTGCATCTGGCCGATTTTATAGGAGGTGACGCCCGTCGTGCTGGGGCCGAACTGGTAGTTCCAGATCGAACCGAGATCGGCATTTCCCTGCACGTAGTTGATCTGGAAGATGTTCTCGGGGCAGGACTTCTGCGTGGAGAGGTCCCAGATCTGGTTGTAGGGAATTTCCGACAGCTCGCCGAAAGGACGCATCCCCCACACCGAGGTGAGCTTCTCGATGGCCGTGGTCAGGTAGGAGCTCTTTTCGGAGGCGAAATCCTCGTCGCAGGCGCATTGCAGAGCCGCCTTGCCGTAAAGCGCCAGCGCAGCGGCCTTGCTGGCCCGGCCGCACTCCGAAGCGGGCTGGAAATCGGCCAGCGGGCTGTCCAGCACGAAATCGAGATCGTCGAAGATCGCCTTGTAGATCTGCGCTTTGGGGCGACGGTAGTTGTTGGCCGCCACCTCGTCCTTCGAATCCAGACGTTCCAGCACCAGCGGCACGTCCCCCCACTCCGTCACCAGATGGAAATAGGTCAGCGCACGGACGAAACGCGCTTCGGCCTCGTAGGTGTCGCGCGCCTCGGAGGCGGAATAGGTCACGTCGTCGAGGTGGGAAAGCAGCGTATTGACTCGCGAAATGCTTTTGAACAGCTGCGTATAGCGGTTGTAGACGTACTGGTTCTCCTCGGTGAGCGTATAGTTGTAGAACTGATAGGGAATGCCGCTGCTGGCTCCGCTGTCGGTCACGACGGTCACGTGTGCCCGCACGTCGGTGAAATAGTAGTTGTACTGGTAGTAGTAGCTCTGCGCGAGCGACTGATAAACCCCGTTGAGCGAGGTTTCGATGTCGGCCTCCGAGGTGTAGAAATTTCCGGCCGTCGTGGCGTTGGGATCGAACTCGTCGAGGAAATTGCAGGACATCAACGAGGCCGAGACGGCCAGAATTGCGAATATCTGTTTGATTTTCATGATCGTCCGAAATTAGAAGGTGAGATTAAGACCGAGCGAGTAGATGCGGGCGAGCGGGTAACACCCCCAATCGAATCCCGGCATCAGGTTGCTGCTTTTGTACGACACTTCGGGGTTGTAACCGCGATAGGGCGTGATCGTGAAGAGGTTGTCGCCGCTGAAATAGACGCGGCACGACGAAACGTGGAGCTTGCTCATCCAACGCTTGGGAAGCGTATAGCCCAGCGTGATGTTCGCGCAGCGGAAGAAGGAGGCGTCCTCGACGTAATACGACGAGAGTTTGAGCGACGTGTTGGGTGTCGAGATGCGCGAAGCGATGGGCACGTTGTTGCGTCCCGGCTGCTCGTCGGAGATATAGCGGTCGGCCACGATGGCGTACTGGTTGCCCGAACCTTCCATGTTGTAGAGGTAGTAGTCCTGGAAATTGATCACCTCGCCGCCGTAGGAGTAGACGAAGCTGGCGCTGAAATCGAGTCCCTTCCACGAAAGGTTCGTCGAGAAACCGCCCGTGAAATCGGGATAGGCGTCGCCGATGATCGTCTTGTCGTCGGTGGTGATGAGTCCGTCGCCGTTGACGTCCTTCCAGATCGCGTTGCCGTAGGAGAGCGCGTCGAGCGAATAGGAGGAGACCGCCGGCCCTTTCAGTTCATAACCTTCGGGGAACTTGTTGCCGTTTTTCAGATAGACCTCGCGGTCGAGAAGCGCATTGGCGTAGTCGGCCTTCGACATGATACCGATGGCGTTGTAACCGTAGAACGAACCGATGGGATACCCCTCTTTGGTGATGTGCGAACCCACGGAGCGCTCCGTGGTGGAGATGATGTCGTCCAGACCGCCCATGCTCACCACCTTGTTGCGGTTGACCGAGACGTTGGCGCTGACGTTCCAGTTGACCTTGCCGGTCAGCACGCGGGCATCGACCTGAAAATCGAAACCGCGGTTGCGGATCTTCGCCGTCCCCAGATTGGTCTTGGTTGCAGTGGCGCCCGAGATCGAGGAGATCGGATAGTCGTAGAGGATGTCCGACGAGATCGAATTGTAATAGTTGCCGATCACGTTCAGGCGGCCGCCGAGAAATCCGAGGTCGATACCGATGTTGGTCTGCGTGGTGGTCTCCCAACCGAGCGCGGCATCGGCGAACGAACCTTCGTAGGTCGTCGAGACGGGGGTGTTGCCGAAGGCGTAGCTGCCCGTCGAGATCGAGGCGATCGAGGCATAGTTGCCGATGTCGTTGTTACCGCTCTTGCCCCAGCTCGCCCGCAGACGGATCGAAGCGACGCGTTCCAGCGCATCCTTCAAGAAGGGTTCGTTAGAAAGCGTCCAACCGGCCGACACCGAAGGGAAATAGCCCCAGCGGCTGTCCACGCCGAAACGCGAAGAACCGTCGGCGCGGAACGATGCGGTAAGCGTGTAGCGATCGTCAAAGGCGTAGTTCACGCGCGTCAGGAACGACATCATCGCCCAACCGGCCTTGCGCGTGTCGTAGAGCTGGACGTCCGTGGCCTCCGAACCGTGGGCCGTCACCTCATGGATGCGGTCGTCGGCGAATCCGGTAGCCTCGACGCCCAGCCGGTCGTAGGTCTTCTTCTGGAGCGTGTAGCCGGCCAGAGCGTCGAAATGGTGACGGCCGAACTCCTTCTTATAACTGAGCATGAACTCGCCCAGCCGGTCGACGTCGTAGGTCGAGGTGGTGCGGGCGATGTTGTAGGGTTTCAGCGCATCGCTGTAAGCGACGGCGGCATCGCGTCCGATGCTCATCGGGCGATAGTAGAAATAGCGGTAGTTGTACCACTGCTGGCCGAGACGCGCCGAGAGTTTCAGATCGGGAATGAACTCGTAGACCATGTTGACATTGAGGTTGTGGCGCGACATCTTCTCCTGAATGTCCAGCTCGTGGGCGATCGCCAGCGGGTTCTCGGGGAAATTCATTCCCCATTCGGTCTTCATCTTAATCATGGCGCTGCGGGCGTAGTCACCGTTCTCCTCGTAGGCCGGAAGGTTCGGCAGATACATCAGGGCGCTCTGGATCACGCCGTCGTTGATCATGCGGCCCTCGGCCTGCACCACGCGGTTCTTGGCATCGTACATCGAATAGCTGAGACTCACCGACAGCCGCTTGGTGATCTGCGCGTCGAGATTCAGGCGGGCGTTGATGCGATTGTGGTTCGACGGCGAGATGATACCGTCCTGATCCATGTAACCGAGACTGGCCATGTACTTGATAGCCTTCGAACCGCCCGTCACCGAGACGTTGTGACGCATGATGCCGGCATTGGAGAACAGTTCGTCCTGCCAGTCGGTATCGTACTGCGGCGTCACGGGCGTGCGGGTCGTGAAATCGTAGAACATCGACGGAATACCCACTTCGGCCAGCGAGAAGCCTTTGGCCGCACGCACCGTATTGTCGTCGTAGGGACTCCACGACACTCCGGCGGCCGTAGCGCGCAGACGGTAGGAGTTGTTGCGGGCGTCGATCAGCAGATCGCGGAACTGGACGGCGTTCAGCAGATCCACCTTGTGGTCGAGCTGCTGGATTCCGTAGGAGAAATCGTAACTCACCTTGGCCGCTTCGCCCTCCTTGCCGCGCTTGGTGGTGATGAGCACGACGCCCGAGGCGCCGCGCGAACCGTAGATGGCGGCCGAGGCGGCATCTTTCAGGATGTCGATCGACTCGATGTCGTTCGGGTTGATGAAAACGTCTTCCGATGCCGGATAGCCGTCGATCACGTAAAGCGGGTCGCTGCTGGCCGACAGCGAGTTCACGCCGCGCACGCGGATCGTGACGCCGTCGCCCGGGGCGCCGCTGGTCTGGTGCACCTCCACGCCGGCTACCTTGCCCGCGAGCGACTGTCCCACCGTCGGCGCCGTCACCGAGAGTTCGCTGGATTTCACGCTGGCGATCGAACCCGTGAAATCGCTCTTGCGCATCGGTGCGTAACCCACGACGACCACCTCGGAGATCTGTTTGTTCTGCTCCGTCAACGTGACGTCGATGGTCGTGCGGCTGCCGACCTTCACCTCCTTCGTATCGTAACCGAGGAAGGCGAACGAGAGGGTCTGCTCGGGTTCGGCCGAAATCGTGTATTCACCCGAGATGCCGGTCACGTTGCCGATGCTCGTCCCCTTGACGATCACGCTGGCCCCGACGATCGGCTCGCCCGAAACGGCGGTAACGCGACCGCTGATCGTCTTTTCGGCCTTCACGGGCTTCGCGGAGGAGGGGGGGGGTACCGCGGCCCTGCCGGGCGAGAGCACCACGCGGTTACCCTCGATACGCGCCCTCAGCCGCTGAGGCGCGAGCGTGCGGTCGACGACGGCGACGATCTCCTCGTCCACCGCCCGGACGCTCACACGCGCCGCGAGATCGATCTCCGAATTGTTGTAAGCGAACGTGTAATCGCTCCGTTTCTCGATTTCGGCGAAGAACTCCTTCACCGTGACGTTCTGCATGTCGATCGAAATTTTGCGGTTCTGCGCCGCCGCCGTAACCGATAGGGCGAGCATCAGCAGCAGGGACGCGAGAAATTTCGGGACAGCGGGCATTCGCCCGAAGACGTTTGGTCCTTCATTTTTCATAATACACTGGTTTGGTTTAGATTGGATGTTGAATGCTTTCGGGGAAGCGGGTCTTCCGCCCGCTTCCGTGCGGGAATCGTTCATCGGTTTTTCACATGGTTCGGATCGGTTTCGTTCATCGTTTGCGAATGGTTATATGCTGCCTGTCCGTCCTTTCGCAGGCGAAGTGCGTCAGGTTCTCGATGATACGCAGCGTCTCGTCCAGCGTTTCGGGACGCAGGGTGAAGGAGATGCGCGTCGACGCGTCGACGCCGTCATCGATGCGGATACGGATGTTGTACCAATGTTCCAGATTGACGGCGATGTCCTCCAGCGTCATGTTGTCGAAGACGATCGAATCGCCCGTCCAGCTGCCGTAGTTGCTGGCCCTGACGTTTCGGACGGCCAGCCGCCCCGACACCGTGTCGTAGGCGCAGCTCTGGTCGGGGAGGAGCCGCACCGTCTCGCGGGAACCGTCGTGTCCGACCTCGACGCTGCCCGACAGCAGCGTGACCTCCTCGATTCCGAGATCGGGAATATGGCTGGCATTGAACCGCGTCCCCAGCACACGCACCTCCAAATCGCCCATCGTCACCTCGAAGGGGCGCAGCGTATCCCGTCTGACGTCGAAGAAGGCCTCGCCCTCGAGCCGTACCTCGCGCTTTTCCGAATCGACGAAGCGGTTCGAATAGGCCAGACGCGAATCCGCATTGAGCCATACGACCGATCCGTCGGGCAGCGTGAACCGCCCCTTGCTGTTCTCGGCCGTCACGAGCACCGTGGTGCTGTCCGCCGTCAGATGCCGCACGACGAAAAATTCGACGGACATCGCCAGCACGACGACCGCGGCGGCGACCGCAGCGGCGCGACGCGAGAGCGGGATCGTGCGGAGTCTCAGCGGCGGACGCATCTCCCCGTGCAGACGGGCGAGCTTGCCGCGATACGCCTCTTCATCCGTCGGAAGCACGGCAGCGGGATCGAGCCGCTCCCACTCCTCCCTCAGGGCTTCGGTCTTCTCGTGCGAACCCTCCTCTCTCAGGCACCACGAACGGAACTGCCGCTGCACCTTCTCGGGCATCGGGTTGTACAGATAGGCGCGTATGATTTTTCTTACGATGTCCATTTCTTCGATAACGTTTATATATAAGACGGGAAAACGAGCGGCATCCCCAGTCCGTTCGGGACCGTTTTTCGCAAAAAAAAAGCAACGATCGCCATCGCTGCTCCGGATCGGCCGCATAAAAGATCGGAATGTCAGAAGAATACGATGATCGCGGCGATGATCTTCCGCAGTTCGGCGAGCGCCGTGCGGATGTGATATTCCACCGTTTTGGTAGTGATCCCCAGTTCCCGGGCGATCTCCTGATGAGACAGCCGTTCGTAACGGCTCAGACGGAAGACCCGCTGCCGCTGCTCGGGCATTCGCTCCACGGCCAGTTCGACGATCATCAACAGATCCTCGGAGGCGATTTTCGCAGCGACGTCGTCCGACAGGAAATCGCCGGCAGCAAGGCACTGCCGTTCGTAGCGTACCTGCACCGACTTGTGCTCGAACCGGTCGAAAACGGCGTTCTTGGTCATTCGGAACAGGTAATTTCCCAACGAACGGATGTGTCCGATCGATCGGCGGTTCTCCCAAATTTTCAGAAAAATATCGTGCGCGAGATCCTCGGCTTCGCTCCGGCTCTTCAACATGCAGCAGGCGAACGCCTCCACACGCGGGGCATATCTCATGTACAGTTCGTCGAATGCCTTGCAATCGCCCTGTCGGAGCCCCTGCAAAATCAATTCATCCGATTTTCTGTCCATTGGTCGCACGGTTGAGATGGCGAAACATTGCCAGAGACAAAAATAATAACAACAGCCAAGTTATGAAAATAAATCGAAAAAAAGAATCCGACGGCGAACGAATTCGTCCTTTGCGAAGAATCGCGGTCGGAAAATCCCGCCGCATCCGAACGGGTTCAACGCCCCCCCCCGAATGCCGGCAACGACCCGCTCCCCCTCGATCGGACGTTCCGACTCCACCGCACAGCGTCGAACGCCGGCTCCGGACCGCCCGCAACCGCCATCGCGGCACGGCGCGATCCGGAGAGACGCCTCCGCCGACGGATGCAGGACGCTGCGAGGCCAGCCGGTAGCGCCGGAATCCTGCCGTACAAGTTTCGCAGCGCAGTGCAAAACCGTCAAACCGCATACCCCCGACCCGGCCGCTCCTCCTCGGGAAAAGCCCCGCCCCTGAGACTCGGAACCCGCCGACGCACCGGACGAAAAAGAACCGTCCGCCTTTTTCTCGGCACTCCGGACGCCGCAGGAGGAGTTCGGAATCGACAAAACGTCGAGGCGGATCGGACAAACCGTCCGAATCCGCCTCGCCAATCGCACGGCCGGCACCGCGGCCGGACGCCCTGCTATTTCACGCCGTACTGTTTGCTCACGCCGCGTTTCGATTCGCGGATGAACTTCACCAGACGGTCGCGTTCGGGTGACTGCAAGACTTTGCGCTCCACCTCTTCGCAGCCGTTCATGAAATTCAGGCCGCTCTGGAAAAGGATGCGCGCCGCGTTGTGGATGATATCGATCTGCTCCGGCGTAAATCCGCGGCGGCTCATGCCGATCCGGTTGATTCCCGCGAACTGATTCTCGTTGGTCACGGTGATGAAGGGCGGCACGTCCTGCCCGACCAGGGCGCCGCCCTGAATCATCGTATGCTCGCCGATGCGTACCCACTGGTGCACGGCTGCATGACCGCCGATAACGGCCCAGTCGCCCACCTCGACCTCGCCCGCGAGCGAAACGCGGTTGGCGATCACGCAGTGGCTGCCCACCACGTCGTCGTGAGCGATGTGGACATAGGCCATCAGCAGGTTGTGGCTGCCCACCACCGTCTTGCCGCGCGACGCCGTTCCGCGGGCGATGGTCACGCACTCGCGGATGTCGTTGTAATCGCCGATCTCGGCGGTCGAATACTCTCCCTTGAACTTCAAATCCTGCGGCAGGCAGGCGATCGAGGCTCCCGTATGGATCTTGCACCCCTTGCCGATGCGCGCACCGTCATTGATAACGGCCCCGGGGCCGATCCAGCAGTCGTCGCCGATGACGACGTCGCCCGCCACGTAAGCAAAAGGCTCTATGGTCACGTTCCCGCCGATCTTGGCATCGGGATGAACGTAGGCTAACTTGCTAATCATGTAGTATCGTTTTTCGGCTCCGCCCGGCCCCGCCGATACACGGACGGCGGCCGGTCGCGTGCGGCGCCCGCTATTTCTTCGTTTTGGCCACCTGCGCCATCAGCGTCGCCTCGCAGGCGAGCGTATCGCCCACGAACGCCTTGGCGTCCATCACGCAGACCCCGCGCCGGATCGGTTCGGTGAGATGCAGTTCGAATTGGAGCGTATCGCCGGGGATGATCTTGCGCTTGAACTTCACGCCGTCGATCTTCATGAAATAGGTCGAGTAGTTCTCCGGATCGGGGATGTTGCGCAGCACCATGATTCCGCCGCACTGCGCCATCGCCTCGACGATGAGCACGCCGGGCATCACCGGTTCGTTGGGGAAATGCCCCACGAAGAAGGGTTCGTTCATCGTCACGTTCTTGATGCCGGCGATCGAGTTGTCGTCCACGTGGAAAATCCGGTCCACCAGCAGGAACGGCGGACGGTGGGGAAGCATACGCCGGATGTCGTTGATGTCGTAGACGGGCGTCTTGCGGCAGTCGTACTTGTAGCGCGGACGCTCGCCCTCCTTGCGGATCGTGCGGCGCAGCTGCTTCATGAACTCCGTATTGGCGAAATGCCCGGGACGCGATGCCCAGACACGACCCTTGATGCGCATGCCGAGCAGTGCGAGGTCGCCCAGCAGATCGAGCAGCTTGTGACGCGCCAGCTCGTTGGTAAAACGCAGTTCGAGATTATTGAGATAGCCGCCCGTGATGCAGATGTCCTCCTTGTGGAAGATCTGTTTGAGGTGGGTCAGCTGTTCGTCCGAAACGGGATTTTCCACCACGACGATCGCATTGTCCAGATCGCCGCCCTTGATGAGGTTCATCTTGAAGAGCGGTTCCAGTTCGTGCAGGAAGACGAACGTCCGGCACGGGGCGATCTTCGCGGCGTAGTCGTCGTCGGGAAGGAAGGTGGCGTACTGGTTGCCGATGACCTTCGAGTTGTAGTCGACGTGCACCGAGGCGGAGAACTCCTCGTCGGGATAGAGGATGATCGAAACGCCCTTGTCGGGAATCGTGTAGACCATCTTTTCGGTCACCTGGTAGTATTTGCGGTCGGCGTCCTGTTCGACGAGGCCCGTGGCGACGATCTTTTCGGCGTATTCGCGCGCCGAACCGTCCATGATCGGGGCTTCGGCGGCGTCGATGTCGATCAGCGCATTGTCGACGCCGAGCGTCCAGAGCGCCGACATGACGTGTTCTATCGTGGATACCTTCACGCCGTTGGACTCGATGGTCGTCCCGCGCGAAGTGTCGGTCACATTATCGCACAGCGCAGGGACGAGCGGGGTTCCCTCCACGTCGATGCGACGGAAAACGATGCCGTTGTCCACACCGGCGGGATTGACCGTCATGGTCACCTCGACACCCGTGTGCAGTCCCTTACCCGAAAAGGAGATCGGGCCTTTCAGGGTTTGTTGTTTTGTTGACATGCGAAATTAATTTTCCTTAAACGTGCGCAAAGATAAGCATATTTGCTTAAAAAACGTTATTTTTGCGCAAAATCTTCTGCACGATGTCCACGCAAGAAACCAAACCGGAGCCCAGACGGCCCAAACTGCGTCTTCCCTTCGACAACCGCCGGGAGGATGCGGGCGAATGGGCGTTCGATCACCGTGCGGGACTGTGCGTTACGCTGATCGCCTACCTGCTGCTGGCCATCGCTTTCGTCGGTGCGAAGATCGTCGTCGGAGGCAGGCCCGCCGCGCAGGGCTTCTACATCGATTTGCAGCAGCTCGAACAGCTCGCCGCCGAGAAGGAGCGGCTCGAACGCGAAGTGCGCCGGCGGCAGCAACAGGAGCCGATCGACTGGAAAAGCATCCGCAACGACGTCTCCAACGAAAACGCCAAACTCGACGAATCGCTGCGCGACGACCGGGGCACCAACACCGCCGCGCTCAACGATGCGGCCGACGCCGCGCAGGAGCGGATGCGCGCCAACCGCGAGGCCTACGAACGGGGACTGGCCGAAGCCGAAGCCATCCGCCGCAGACGGGAGCGGACCGACGAGCGCGGAGAAAGCTCCGACCGCAAGGTGCAGGGCCGCGTGACCGTCTCCTTCTCGCTGGTCGATCCGGTGCGACATGCACGGCATCTGGTGGTTCCCGCCTATCAATGCGAGGGGGGCGGCGAGGTCGTCGTCCGCATCACGGTGAACCGCGCGGGCGAGGTGACGCACGCGTCGGTGGCCTCCGGAGGCGACGACTGCATGCGCGAGACGGCGGTGCGCGCCGCCCGCAATTCGGTCTTCGACATCAACGACGCAGCTCCCGCCCGCCACACGGGGACGATCACCTACATCTTCATCCCGCAGTAGCCCCGCCAGTTTTCCGTCCGACAAGAAACTTCATAGGCGAAAACAGAAAAAAATCCGATTTTTCTTTCTTTTCAAAATATTGTTCGTATATTTGCGAACAGCAGTAACCGATATGATTCAAAAAAACTATACGGATCAAGAGGAGCAGATCGCTCGCTTCGCCAAAGCAATGGGACATCCGGCAAGAATGGCCATCTTACGATTTCTTGCCGCACAGGACAGTTGCTTTTTCGGAGACATCCACGAGGTGCTGCCAATTGCAAAGGCGACCGTATCGCAGCACCTCAAAGAGTTGAAAGATGCCGGATTGATACAAGGCGAAATCGAAACGCCGAAAGTCCGTTACTGTATCAACCATGCGAATTGGGCGGTTGCGCGCAACCTTTTCGACGGTTTCTTCCGCAACTGCAAAACCAAAGATTCCTGCTGCGGATAAGCGTTTTTTTATGGAATTTGTTCGTAGTTCGGCGAACTACATTTAATAAAAAACAGACATGGAGATCAAAGTATTGGGAACGGGGTGCGCCGGATGCAAGGCACTCCACGAAACGGTAAAGCAGGCAGTCGCCGAGTTGGGATTGGCTGCGACAGTCGTAAAGGAAGAAGACATCGTGAAAATCATGTCCTATAATGTGATGACCCTGCCCGCATTGGCCGTAAACGAAAATGTAGTCGCAAAGGGAAAACGGCTGTCGCTCGACGAGGTGAAAAAACTATTAACGAATAATTAGCAGGATGAGAAAGATTCTGTTGATTGTGCCGGCAGTCATCGGATTGTCTGCCTGCGGAAATAATTCGCGTAACACTCCTACCGATACGCCGCAAAGCGATTGCGTCGAGGTGCTCTGCTTCCACGGCGCGAAACGTTGCGCAACCTGTATCGCTATCGAAAACGGAGTAAAAGAGGTTATCGAAACTGATTTTGCCGCACAGGTTGCAGCCGGAGAAGTGCGTTTCCGTATGATCGACATCGCAAAGTCGGAAAACGAAGCATTGGCCGACAAATATGAGGTTGCGTGGTCGTCGCTGTTGCTGAACAGATGGCGGGACGGCCGAGAAACCGTAACCGATCTGACGAAATTCGCCTTTGCCAACGTCCGCACGAATCCGAAAAAGTTCAAAGCGGAACTCCGGGCCGAAATCCAAAGACAGATAGACGAATAGGTATGGAGTATTTGCAGAATTTGTTGGAGAGTTCGACCGTTCCGATACTAACGGCTTTTCTGCTCGGTCTGCTGACCGCCATAAGTCCTTGCCCGCTGGCTACCAACATTGCTGCAGTGGGGTATATCTCGAAGGATATGGCAAACCGCAGCCGCATTTTCTCCAATGGTTTGCTTTACACGCTCGGACGTGCCGCCGCCTATACCATGTTGGGTGCGGTGCTGATTACCGTGTTGCGAGAAGGAGCAAGTGTTTTTACCATTCAGAAGGCGATCGGCAAATGGGGAGAGGTATTGATTGGCCCGGCGCTTATTCTAATCGGGCTGTTCATGCTTTTCGGACATCGGTTCAACCTGCCGAAATTCGGATTTTCAGGCCGTGGCGAACAGATGGGACGACGCGGCGGATGGGGTGCATTCCTATTAGGTGTCCTTCTTTCGCTGGCATTTTGCCCGACGAGCGGCGTTTTCTATTTCGGAATGCTGATTCCGATGTCGGCTGCCGAAACGGGCGGTTATCTCTTACCGGCCGTCTTTGCTGTCGCTACGGGGCTTCCCGTGGTGATCGTCGCATGGATATTGGCATACAGCGTTGCCGGGATAGGGGCTTTCTACAACCGGATGCAGACGATTCAAAAATGGCTTACACGGATTGTAGGAACGCTTTTTATTGCCGTAGGTATCTATTACGGTATAATTTATTTCTGTTAAAACGATGATCCAACGATTTGCCGACTGGCTCGTCTACGGCGTATTCGGGATGAACGCCGACACGCATCTGGGAAGTGCCGTCAATTTCTTCTTCTACGACAGCATCAAAATTCTGATCTTGCTGTTTTTCATCAGCCTGGCGATGGGAGTCGTCAATGCCTATTTCCCTATCGACAAACTGCGTCATTACCTTGCGACCCGCAAACTATACGGGTTTCAATACCTCTTCGCGTCGCTGTTCGGAGCTATCACGCCGTTCTGTTCCTGCTCGTCGATCCCGCTGTTTATCGGTTTTGTCAAGGGCGGGATTCCTTTGGGAGTAACATTTGCGTTTCTGATTACCTCTCCGCTTGTCAATGAGGTCGCCGTGGCAATGTTCCTCGGTTCGTTCGGCCTGCGGACGACGGAGATTTATGTCGTGAGCGGCATCCTGCTCGGCATGATCGGCGGCTTCGTACTCGGCCGCTTCAAGCTGGAACGCTATCTTTCGCCATGGGTATGTCAACTGCAAGCGCAGTCCGATACGAATTCGGAAGTTTGGGCGGAAAAGCACACGCCTTTTACCGATCGGTTTCCCGTCATCGTACGCGATGCGTGGGGTATCGTGCGGGGTGTGTTGCTGTACGTGTTGATCGGTATCGGCGTAGGTGCGGCGATGCACGGATTTGTCCCCGAAGGTTTCTTTGAGCAGTATATGTCCAAAGATAATTGGTTTGCCGTGCCGCTGGCGGTCATTTGCGCCGTACCGATGTATGCCAACGCCGCCGGAATTGTCCCGGTGATCCAGGTCTTCGTGGCCAAAGGCATTCCGTTAGGGACGGCTATCGCCTTTATGATGGGCGTCGTCGGGCTGTCGCTGCCGGAAGCTACGATGTTGAAAAAGGTCATGACATGGCGCTTGATAGGGATATTCTTCGGAGTGATGACCCTGTTTTTCATTCTATCGGGATATTTGTTCAACCTGATTCTCTAAAATTAAGATTTTTAAGAAGATCGAAGACTTTGCGATGCAAAAAAGAGCAAAAAGCTCAGACTTTCCGAACAAGTCACAAAAAAACCGGAAAGGCATCTGCCTTTCCGGGAGTAACAGCAAGTCTGAACCCGCTTATTTGTTCTTCGCAGCGGCCTTGTCGGCTTCGGCGTTGATTACCTTCAACCAGTCGAGCGTCGCGGCCTTGAAATTCTCGTGATACTTGAACTTCTTGCTCATGCCCCAGCCGTGACCGCCGGAGGGGAAGATATGCAGCGACGCCTTCACGCCGTTGGCTTTGAGCTTTTCGTAGAGCAGCGCGGCATTGATCGCCGGAACCACCTTGTCGTCGTCGCTGTGGAAGATCAGCGCCGGGCAGGCCGTGCTGTCGACGACCTTCTCCAACGAGAACTTCGCGGCTTCGGTCTCGACGTTCTCCTTGCCGACGAGCTGCTGGAAGGTTCCCAGATGCCGTTTGTCGGGATCGCTCGACACCACCGGATAGATGAGCACCATGAAATCGGGTTTCGATTCGGACATCACGCCCGCCGATCCGGCCAGATAGCCGCCCGCCGAGGTGCCCGCAACACCCACCTTGTGCGGATCGACGCCCAGCTCGCCGGCCATTTCGCGCACCGTCGCCACCGCTTTGTCCAGGTCGTTGAGCGGCACCTCCGAATGGCCGTTGGGCAGACGGTATTTGAGCATCACGCCCACGATGCCGTTCTCGGCGAACCACTTGCAGGTATTGTGGCCGTTGGCGATCGAGAGCTGCGAGTAGCCGCCGCCCGGGCAGAATACGATCGCCTGCCCCGTCGCCTTTTCGGGTGCGGGCTTGTAGATCCAGATTTCGGCCGACGAGGTGTTGGTCAAGGTTCCGGGTTTGCGCTCGTATTCGTCACCCGTCACACCGTTCGAAGTCGGAGCCGTCGTATTGTCCCACAGTTTGATGTGATAGTCCTGCGCAGATACGGACACCGCCGCGAAGAGCAGCGTCGCAAGAATCGTCAATCGTTTCATTTGCTTTCGTTCTATGAATTATTAGTAGTTATGTAATAAATCGTCGAGTTTCATTCTTCGTTTTCTCGCTTCGGCATAGTCCGAACTGCGGTCGGCTCTGCGCTCGGCTTATCGAAAAGGTTTCCAACGACCGTTTCCGCCTCCGGCATAACCTGCGGGCAGTTTCTGCACTCGCTTACGAAAATGTTTCGTTTGACCCGATAAAGATAAGAATTATTCCCGAATCTTTTTCGTTTCCGGACGAAAAAAACGGGAAAAGGCATTCGGCAGTTTGTAAATCCACTCGATAAAACCTATCTTTGCCGGTAATAAATTCCGGTCCGGACGACCCGAACGGCCCGACGGAGGGATTCGCCTCCGCCCCGTCTGCGTCGATACCGGCCGGACACGAACCCCAAACGCACCGCCGATGAAACGCACTCTTCTCACACTGGCAGCCGCTCTTTTCCTGCTGCCCGCATCCGCACAGCAAGTCCCCGAATGGCTCAAAGAGGGGATTCTCTACCACATCTACCCCTCCTCCTTCAAAGACAGCGACGGCGACGGCATCGGTGATCTGGAAGGCATCCGCTCCAAACTGCCCTACGTCAAAAGCCTGGGCGCGAACACCATTTGGCTCAGCCCCGTCTTCCGGAGCGAATTCGAGGACGGCGGTTACGACATCACCGATTTCTACCGGATCGACCCGCGTTTCGGCACCAATTCCCAGTTGGTGCAGCTCGTCCGCGAGGCCCACGACCTGGGCATCCGCGTCTGTCTGGATCTCGTGGCGGGCCACACGTCGGACAAACATCCGTGGTTCCGTCAGTCGTCCGAAGCCGATCCGGAACTGCAATACAGCGACTACTATATCTGGAGCGATTCGAAGGATTCGTTCCCGACCAAGAAATTCGTCCGCAGCGACGCCGCGCGCGACGGCAACTACATGAAGAACTTCTTCGACATCCAGCCCGCGCTCAACTACGGCTACCTGCATCCCGACCCCGCGCAACCCTGGCAGCAGGGGTACGACGATCCGGGCCCCACGGCCGTACGCAACGAATTGAAGAACATCATCTCGTTCTGGATGGACAAGGGCGTCGACGGCTTCCGCTGCGACATGGCCCAAAGTCTGGTCAAGGGCGACGACAAGCAGCACACGGGTACGATGCGCCTGTGGCATGAGTTGCGCAGCTGGTTCGAAGCGAAATATCCCGAAGGAATCCTGATCTCCGAGTGGAGCCAGCCGCGCCAGTCGCTCCGCGCCGGATTCCACATCGACCTGCTGATCCACAACGGCGCCGGCACCAAGATCTACCGTACGCTGGTCTGCCAGACCGACGACCGCGGCACGAAAGAGACCCCCTGCTTCTTCGACTACGAAGGACGCGGGCAGGTGAAGGCGTTCGCCGAAAACTACCGCACCGAATACGAAACCACGCGCGAGCTGGGTTACGCCGCCATGCCCACGTGCAGCCACGACATCTGGCGGCTGAACCGCTTCGACCGCAATACGCCCGAACAGTTGAAGACGGCGCTCACGCTCTTCCTGACGCTGCCCGCCGTACCGATCCTCTACTACGGCGAAGAGATCGGGATGCGCAATCTGGAAGACGCCCCCGTCAAGGAGGGCAGCTACACGAGCCGCAACCGCAGCAGCTGCCGCACGCCGATGCAGTGGGACGACTCGCCCAACGCCGGCTTCTCGACCGCCGACGCCTCACGGCTCTACCTGCCGATCGATCCTTCGCCCGCACGACCCACCGTCGCGGCCGAAGAGCGCGACCCGCAGTCGATTCTCAACTACGTCAAAGGGCTCATCGCCCTGCGCCGCCAGACACCGGCGCTCGGCACGCAGGGCGCATGGCGCTTCGTGAGCGACGTCGAGCAACCCTACCCCATGGTCTACGCCCGCGAGCTGGACGGGCAGAAATACCTCGTCGCCCTCAACCCGTCGAAGCGGAGTGCGACGGCGCGTTTCGCCTCGGAAGGCGCCGCGGCCGAAGCGGTCTACGGCACGGGCGACGGCGCGAAATACACCTCGAAAAACGGGCTGTCCACCTTGAAGATGAAACCCGTCTCGGCGGTCATCCTGAAAATAACCGAATAAAACCCGATAACGAACGTTTTCGTCAAGCCGAGCGCAGAGCCGAACGCAGTTCGGACTATGCCGAGGCGAGAAAACGAAGAATGAAATTCAACCTTTTCGTCAAGCCGAGCACAGAACCGAACTTTGTTCGGGTTATGCCGAGGCGAGAAAACGACCGTTAAAAACGAACCTTTATGAAACGACAAACGATCCTGCTGCTCCTGTCCGTTCTGCTGCTTTCGGGCGGTGCTGCGGCGCAGAGCACCAAAGAACAGACCCTCGAAGACCTCAACCGCACGGCGGCGCTCTACTACTGCTACGAGAACCACCCCCGCGCAGCGGCGACGCCCGCGCCCGAAGGCTACGAACCCTTCTACATCAGCCACTACGGCCGCCACGGCTCGCGTTGGCACGCCTCGGAGAGCGTCTACGAAAATCCGCGCGCAAAGCTCCGCAAGGCGGCCGAAGCAGGTAAACTCACGCCGCTGGGCGAAGAGGCCCTGCGCCGCATCGAGGTCGTCGCCGACGACGCCCGCCACCGCTACGGCGACCTCTCGCCGCGCGGCGTGCGCGAACACCGCGGCATCGCCGAACGGATGTACTGCTCCTTCCCCGAAATCTTTTCGACGGCGGACGGCCGCCTGTGCCGCATCCGCGCCCGTTCGACGCTCGTGCCGCGCTGCATGCTCAGCATGGCCGCCGCAAACGAACGGCTCAAAGAGCTGAATCCCGCGATCGACATTACGCGCGAAGCGAGCAAACGCTACCTCGACTACATGTTCCGCATGACCGAGGCGAACAAGATCAAGAAGGAGATCAAACAGCGCATCGCCGAACTGCGCGAGCGCGAAATCGACCCCTCGCGTTTCGTCCGCGCGCTCGTGACCGACCCCTCGCTCGTCGGCAACCGCAAGGAGCAGCTCCGCTTCATGAACGACCTCTACTGCGTCGCCTCGGTGATGCAGGATGTCGACTACCTCGACTGCTCGTTCTACGACCTCTTCACGCCCGACGAGCTCTACGCCTTCTACGCCGTGCGCAACTACCAGATGTACCTCGAAGAGGGCCCCTCGGCCGAATTCGGCCACCGCGCACTGAGCGACGCCGTGCCCCTGCTGCGCAATTTCGTCGCCGAAGCCGACGAGGCGATCGCAACGGGCGCGCTCTCGGCATCGCTGCGCTACGGCCACGACGTGAACGTCATTCCGCTGGTGGGTCTCATGGGCATCGAAGGGTGCGACACGCGCGAGAGCGACTACCGCAAGGTCGACCAGGCATGGAGCTGCTGGCGCGTGACGCCCATGGCCACCAATATCCAGCTGGTTTTCTTCCGCCGGCCCGACGGCGGCGACGTGCTCGTGAAGTTCCTCTTCAACGAACGCGAGTCGCGCATCCGCCTCGAAAGCGATCTGGCGCCCTACTACCGTTGGGACGACGTGAAGCGCTATTTCGACGAGCGGATCGCCACGCAGACCCGCCGCTGACCCGTCCCCGACACATCGAAAGAGGGTGTCAGCAACATTGCTGACACCCTCTTTCGATTGTACGGCCGCTCGAATCCCCGAAGCCGCCGGAAAGGACGGGATCAGAAAATTCCGCCATCGGGACGAATACGCAACTCGACTTCCCGATCGCTCTGCGGCTCTTCCAGTTCGAAGCGATACCACTCATTCGCAGGGGTCTCGAAATGATCGATATCATCCACCCGCCAACCGGCATACTGCGAGTTATCCAGCGCAGCGAGCACCTCGGCCGGCACCTCCTGCCGTTGCAGTTCGGTTCGCGTCGACAACCAGTTTCCTTTGCCGTCGAAACATACCTCGCGATGTTTACGACCTTCTATGATTTCGACTTCGAGCACATCCCGCTCCCGCTCGACCTCGATAATGCGGGGATCGGTGAAATGGCCGGCGATAAATTCGAGCGCGGCAGCCGGAAGTTCGGAAGGCAGCAAATCATCCCGATCGTCGTTGTCATCGGCATCGACGACGGCACGGATCAGCACGCCGTCTTCGGCATAGAAGAGCTCATATTCGGTCTGCCCCTTCTCCACTTCGAGCACGTAGACCGGTTCGAATCCCGCACGCGCGAGTCGCTCCGCATCCTCTACCCGCCAGTCGGCATACTCGCTCGCCGAGAAAGCCTTCCGCACAGCTTCGGGCAACTGGTCGTACAAAAGATCGGTCTCGGTCATCCGCCAGTCTCCGCCGGCTGTGAACCAGGCCTGCATGTCCGTATTTCCGTCCCTGAAATCCGCGATCAGATACCCGTTGCGCCCCGTCCACTCGACGTCCGAAGCGTTGGGATACATTCCGCCGAAGGTGTCCGCCACGGCATCCGGAACCGGAACCGTCCGGTCGTCATCGTCATCGCAACCCGTCGTCAGCCCCAACGAGGCCACAGCTACCAGTAAAAACAGATACTTTTTCATCTTCATATTAGTTAGTTTTTTTAATTTCACATCGGGCTTGAACCCTGCAATTATCGAGTTAAAGATAGAACCCAATTTTGAAAAGAATCTGAAATAAACGTAAAACCGTTATATTTTTTTCAGAGACAGCTATTCCGATGCAAAAAATTAGACAGCCGGAAGCGACGAACGAAAAACTCCGTCCCGAAATCGTTCGGGACGGAGTCGTCAACTTACAGGGAAAACCCTCAATGGACCGACATCATCGACAGACGGCCGACGCCGAGGGGCACGGCGGCTGCCTGTTTCGTCTCGGAGGCGGGACGCAGCGACTCGAACTTCTTCGCCGGCCGCTTCGCCGGGACTGCCGCCGCGGCAGGGGCCTTGGTCAACTTGTAGGGGCCTATGCCGTAGTCGACCTTCGCATTGTCGCCTTCGCCGATCAGATAACCCGGACGGATCAGATTTTGCGCCTCGTAATACTTTCCTCCCGTATAGAGGACGTAGTCCAGGCCGGTAATTTTCTGCGTGATACCGCTGTTGTCGTTGAACGTGCCGCAAGTGATCGTGATTTCGTTCGAAGCAGCGTCATAAGCCCCTGAGACAAGCGTATCTTCCGACACCCAAATCGACGGCTGCGACTGCTCATTGAGGAAACGGTAACGAAGATAGATATAGTAGGTGAATCCGTACATTCCCAAATCTTCGTAGGAATTGATTCCGACACTGCCATCCGCCTCATTGTAGGACAGAATGAAGGGAAAATCTTCCTCCTTGCTGCCCAATGTAGTAACCCCCCAGTCATAGACCTTGTAGCTCTTGTCGTTGCGGTAAGGTTCGATGCGGATCGTGTAGGTCTGCGGCTGTCCGGTAACCTCCGACGAAGTCGTCGTGACGGTCCACGTGCCGATATAACGCTCGTAGTCGGCGCTGCCCTGCGGACGAACCGCGGTGGTGGCGGTCAGCGTTTCGAACGTCAGACCGTGGACATTCTGGCCGCGCACGAGCAGCATGTATTCGGTCTCCGGTTCGAGATCATTGAACGGAAGTTGCAACCCCGCATCCGACATCAGTGTTTCGAGCTGCGTCGCCGTAAACCCGATGCCGTATTTGTTGGTCGCCTTCTCCATGTCGCCGTCGAACTCGTCGAGCACGCTCTGTACGAGTTCCGTCGTACCGACGATGTACTTACCCGATTTGAACTCCGTACCCTTGACGGTGAAATTAATACCGTGGTACTCCATGTTCTCGGGAAGCGCATAAGAGAGCGCGATGATCGGCTTCGCCTTCGTGCCGTCGCTGACACCGCCCCATGCGATGGGAATCATCGCATAGTCGGCCATCTGCTTGCAATTCTTGAAGGTGTCCTTGTAGTCGGTCGCCTTGGCCGGCACCTTCACGAAGAGCTCGGGATAATCGGGACGGTCGTAGAGGTGCACCTTCACCGGCTTGCCGTCGATCTCGGCGTTCAGATAGGGAGACTCGCCCGTGAAGCCGGTACAGCCGTAGAAGGCCGAAGCCGTAGCGGTGATCGACGTCATCTTGTCGAACAACCCCGCGGGCAGCGATTCGAGCGACGTACAACCCTTGAACATCTCCTTGATATTCGTACATCCGACCATCGCATCGAAGAACCCTTCGGGAAGCGTTTCGAGCGACGAGCAGTTCGTGAACATCGACAGAGCGGTCGTTATGTCAGTCATGTTTTTCAGCAGGCCGGCAGGAAGGCTTTTGAGCGATGTACAGCCATTGAACATGTTTCCGACCGAAATGGAATTCGTACAACTCGAAGGGAAATAATCCGCAGGAACCGTCGTCATGGCCGTACAACCTCTCCAAAGCGAAGCCACATTCGAGACGTTCGGAAGTTTGGACAGAGACGGGAAATCGGTCATTTTCACACAGTTTTCGAAGAGATAGGAGGCATCCACGGCCTTGGCTGACGGATCTACGTTGCTCCCGACCTTGTCGAACAATCCTTCGGGAAGGTTACCCAGCGACTTGCAACCGCTGAAAAGAGACCCTATCGTAGTCGTCTTCGTGAAGGGATCGAGCAGCCCGGAGGGAACTGACTCCAACGAAGAGCAACCTTTGAAGATCATTCCGCTAGCGGTCACCTCGGTCTGAGACTTGAAGAAATCGTTCGGAACCGTACGCAGCGAGGAGCAACCGTTGAAGAAACTCGAAACGGTCGTTACCTTCGTCAGCTTGTCGAGCAGTCCGTCGGGAACCGAAACAAGCGCCGTGCAGTTGGTGAAAAGGCCCGAAACATCGGTCACCTCCGTCAGATTGTCGAACAGGCCGGCGGGAATTTCCGTCACCTTCTTACAGCCCTTGAACGCCGAGGCCAGCGAAGCGATCTTCGGGCAATTGTCGAAGAAACCCTCCGGAATGGACGTCAACGACGAGCAGCCCGAAAAGAGCGAAGCGGCGGAGGTCAACTCCGTACACTGGTCGATCAAACCGACGGGAACCGCCGTAAGCAGCGTACAGTTATAGAACATATTTTCCACGGTGGTCACCTTGGCGAAAGCGCCCGCATCGGGCAGCGCCACCTGCGTAAGCCCCTTGTTGTTGTAGAACGCCTCTTCGAGCGATTCCAGCCCCAGCTGGCCCCACTGGATGACACGCACGATCGCGCTCTGACTGGTTTTGGTCAATCGATTGCCGAGCGCCGTCACCGAACCGATCACCGTCACGTAGTATTCGCCCTCCTGCTCATAGACGTGCTGGGGATTCACGGCCGTCACGGTCTCGGTCTTGCCGTCGCCCCAGTCCACCGTGGCATCCACCGTACCCGTCAGCGGAAGGATAAGCGTGTTCTTCATGCTGCTCTCCGTCACATTGACCTTGACGACGAACGCCGTCGGATCGAGATTCGCCTTCTGGTAGACCAGCAGCGTCTCGACGACGACACCCGAACTGATGAGTTCGATCTTCGCCTGCCGCTCCTCCATCGTCTCGTTGGCCTTCGCCGAGAAGGTCAGCGTCTCCTGACGCAAGGCGCGGGTCTCTACGCGGGAGAGCCACTCCTTGGCATCGTCGGGAATCACCACCTCGTAGTCCAGATCGGTTTCCAGCTCGAAGCTGACCGTTCCGCCGACCGCCGCAGCCTCCTGCGACTGCGTCGTGACGTTCATCACGCCCGACACGAAGGTCAGCGTCTTCATGATCGTCTTCGACTCGCCGTCGCTCAGCAGCACGATCACGCGGCCCGTCGAACTCTCGGCCGGAGCCGTCACGACGATCTTGCCGCCCTCCGTGCCGTCCATCACCACTTCGGCCTCCCAGTCGCCCTTGGCGATCGCCTCGACGACGCTCTTGTCGTCGGCACCCGTCAGCACGAAGGGGATTTCCGCCGTCGCTCCGGCCATAATCAGTTCGGGCAGCGATTCGAAGGCGATGCCGAACTCTTTGTACATCTCCAGCGTCAGCACCGTCTCGCCGTCGGCCAGCGTCAGATAGACCCAACGGCCGTCCTCGCTCGTGGAGACATCCGAGAAGAAAGAGTCGCCGGCGGCACCCGTTGCAGGGCCGCACTCCTTCCACGTCGCCTCCTTGTCATAGGAGACGTACCACGTGTCGTTCTCGATCTTGAAAACGGGCGTCACGCCGTCGTCGCCCGTGACGGGCATCTTCTTCCCGCCCTCAGTGATGAACTCGCCGTCAAGCGTCCAGTAGTACTTCCCGTCGGAATCGAGTTTCACGCCGATAGCGGGAGCCGCGCCCGCTTCGCCGTCCTTGATGACGATCTGCGACGCTTCGCCGTCAGACGTCACGAGCGAAAGCGTGTACCCCCCCCCTTCGGGATTTTCGGTCACCGCCGTGATGAAGAGCTTGCCGTCGATGAGCGACTGCAAGTTCCCGACGTTGATGTTGAGCGAGTTTACGGTCTTTTCGAGTGCGTCGACCCGACCTTCCAAATCGTCGAGCCGATCCTTCACCTCCGCATCGTCATACTCGCAACCGGCGAGTGCCAGACACAGCACCGCCGCCAAAGCAAACATTTTTTTCATGCGAACAAATTAATAAATGAACTAACCTGATTGGATCGTTTGCACAATCTGCACGACGTAAATATACTAAATTATCGAATAATTCTCCCATTCCGTCAAAAAAAAGGTTTGCGGGCAAGCGAAAACGGAAACATGCGCCTCCGCGCCGCGACGTTCATTCCTATCCGCAAAAATACCCCGTCGTGTTTCGCATCCCTATTTCGCGACGCCGGCCGGAAAGCCGCCGCACGGGACGGCAGGCCGAATCTCGCAGCGTTCCGGCCGCCCGTCGTCGGCCGGAACAGTGGGGTGAAAACGCAAAAAAGCAGGCGATTTCCGATGGAAATCGCCTGCACTGCCTCGAAACGGCCGTGTCGGGCCGCTATTCGTCGTCGCGGTTCATGTGCGCCACGTAGATCGCATGCTGCATCGCCTCGCGCTTGGCGATCGACGGCTTGGTGAAATACTGGCGGCGGCGCAACTCTTTCAGAACGCCCGTGCGCTCGTATTTGCGTTTGAACTTTTTGAGGGCCTTCTCGATGTTTTCGCCCTCCTTTACCGGCATGATAATCATAACTATTTGCGAATTTTTAATGTTTTACGAATCGATTTTGCAAGTCGCGGAATTCATTCGGCTTCCGCCGGCCTTCGAAAGGTGTGTGTCAATCGCCGTTCTGCGTCGTCCGTACCCCGAAGCGAAGATAAGGATGCAGTCTGTCTGCCTCCTCGCGTGTCAGTATGCCGTCTTCGATCATCTCTTCCAGGGTACTCCAACCTCCTTTCAATTGTCTTCGTTTCAAAATCTTCCGAAGCGTCCGCGGGGCGATGTAGGGATGCTCCGCCAGCGCTTTCGGAGTTGCAAAGTTAATATCTATTTTTGAAATTCTGCAACTATCGATCGAAATTTGTTTCAGTATCCGCTCGTAATTGCTCTCGGTGACGCCCCGCACTTCGGCCAGTTGCTCCGCACGGCAGAAACCGCCCAGCCGCCGCCGGTAGTCGAGAATCGCCCCGACGGTCTTCGCACCGATACCGCTGACCGAACGCAGCGCCGCCGAGTCGGCCGTATTCAGCTCCACCGGATCGTGCAGCGGACGCCGCCGTTCGGGGAAGAGCGCGTACTCGGCCAGACGCCGGCCCGCCGAATCGCCGATAATCGGATAGTCGCACAACTCCTCCTCGTCGCGGAAACCGCCGATGAGGGTGTTGTAGTCGGCGATCGCCTCGGCTTGCCGCTTCGTGAAACCGATCGCGCGCAGGAATTTCGCCGTCATCGTGTCGATGCGGAAGGGCACGAGCGGCACGACGACCCGCTGGCGGCGCACGAAGGGCTTGCGCAAACGTTGCGCACTGTCGCGGCGGGGCCGGAAACGATACTCCGTCCCGATGCGGATATAGGGTTCCAGACGGTCGTACATCGAATCGCTCACCTGATAGCAGGCGGCGAAATCCTCCGGTATGCGGAAGATCTTTCCCGCGGCCCGATAGCGCAGCACGCCCGCCGCATCCTGCTTGGTGAAACCCAACCGCCGCAACGCACGGTAATCGACCGTATTGGGATCGAACTCGAACAGCTCCGGCGGCGCCTCCTTTGCAGCGTCCGGCGGCGCCCCGCTCCGCGGCGTCTTCGGTTCGAGCAGCAGGAACGCCGCCACGGCCAGCACCAGCAACGGCAGCAGCAGCACGAGCGTCCGGCGATCTTCACGCGACCACATCACCAGGCGGCTTTATCCGACAACAGCAACCGGCGGTAACGCTCCGACGGCGACGCCATCGTCTCGCCCAGACCGTACTCCGCCCAGCGTGCATCCACCCGCTCCACCGTCGCAGACGAGGCGACAGCCACGTTCGGGAACCGCGCGGGATGCCCCTCCACGCCGGGGCGCTTGCTGCGCGCATCGACCACCACGACCTCCCCGACCACCGTCACGTCGCGCCGCGGATCGCTGTCGGCCGCAGCCAGCCACAGCAGTTCGGCACCCGTCAGCCCCTCGGCCTCGCGGTCGAACAGCACGGCGCACTTCACGCCCCGCACCGGATTCCGCCCGAAGAACGCCGCCGCATCGACGCGCTCCGTCCTCCGGTCGACGAAGAGCGCCAGCGTGCGCCACCGCTCCGCGAAGCCGGTCGCCGCGGCCGCCACCCCGCCGCACGGCTCGAAGCGTTCGGGCAGCTGCAACGGCTGCTCCTCGCGCGCGGCGGCCCGCGTCAGGTCGAGGGCCAGTTTGCCGCCGAACCCCGGGGTCGCCGTCGCATGGTCGAGCACGTCGAGCACCCCTTCGGCCGCAATGAGGTCGCGCGCCGGATCGAGCCTGCGCACCAGCGCCGCCAGCGCCTCGACGCGGCGAATTTCGGTCGCGGCATCGGCGACGACTAGGTATTTGTTGAACATCATCTGCCCCGCGCCCCACAACGACTGCGCCACCTTGTGCGCCTGCCCCTCGTAGCGCCGCTCGATCGCAACGACGGCCAGATTGTGCGCCGTGCCGGCCGTCGGCATCCACAGGTCGCGCACCTCGGGCTGCACGGCCAGACGGATCGGCGCCAGAAATATCCGCTCGGTCGCTTCGGCGATGTAGGCGTCCTCCTCGGGCGGCACCCCAACCACCGTCGCGGGATAAACGGCATCGCGCCGGTGGGTGATCGCCGTCACGTGGAAGCGGGGGTAGCGGTCTTCGAGCGAGTAGAAACCCGTATGGTCGCCGAACGGCCCCTCGACCGTCTTCTCCTCGGCGGGATCGACATAGCCTTCGATCACGAAATCGCAGTCGGCCGGCACCTCGATCCCGCAGGTCAGACAGCGCACCAGCTCCACGGGACGCCGGCGCAGGAATCCCGCCAGCAGGTATTCGTCCATGTTGTCGGGCATCGGCGCCGTCGCGGCATACGCATAGACGGGATCGCCGCCCAGCGCGACGGCCACGGGCATCCGCCGCCCCTGCCGCCGGTAGTCGTCGTAGTGGCGTGCGCCGGTCTTGTGTACGTGCCAGTGCATACCGGTCGTGCGGTCGTCGAAAACCTGTATCCGATACATCCCCACGTTGCGCACCCCCGTATCGGGGTCGAGCGTATGCACCATCGGCAGCGTAACGAAGCGCCCGCCGTCCTCCGGCCAGCATTTGAGCACCGGCAGCAGCGACAGTCGTGCCGCCTCGCCCCGCAGCACCACCTCCTGGCAGGTGCCGCGTCCGCGTCGGCTGCGCGGCATCCAGCGCGCCATTTCGCCCAGCAGCGGCAGCATCCGCAGCTTCTCCCACAGGGTCGCTTTGGGTGTCGTCACTTCGTGCAGCAGCGCGTCGATGCGCCGCGTCAGCGCATCGAGCGACTCCACGCCCAGCGCCAGCGCCATACGGCGTTCGGAGCCCATGAGGTTGGTCACCACCGGAAAGTCCGTCCCCGTGCGTTCGAAGAGGATCGCCTTTCCGCCGCCGGGCTGCTTGGCCATGCGGTCGGTCAGTTCGGCGATCTCCTCCACGGGCGACACCTCGGCCGCGACACGCACCAGCTCGCCTTCGCGTTCGAGCCGTTCGATAAATTCGCGCAGATTGTTGTAGGACATTGTTTTATCTTTAACTTGTCGGTTTCGAGTCTTCGTACGCCCCGTCGCGCCGGAGCGCAGTCAAAGATACGAAAAGTCGAGTACAGAAGCAAGCGTTAGCTCGATTATGCCGAGACGGAGTATCTTCGGCGCAAGCCAAAGATACGAATAAGCGAGGGCAATGTCAAATTTATTTGAACATTGCCGGGCGGGAGTATCTACGGCGCAGCCAAAGTACGAAAAGTCGAGTGCAGAAGCAAGCGTCAGCTCGATTATGCCGAGACGAAACGTAAGAATAACCTGCGGCGCCTCTGCGCCGCGCGGGCCGAAGCCTCCGCCCGCGGAGGCCCGCCGATGGCGTTCTCCGCAGGCTTCGCCCCGCAACGTACCGAATAAATAATACCGTTGAATCTCCCTTCCCTGCTTTCGGATCGGACCCGAAGTAGCAAAAGATCGGGCACGGCGAAAACGGCGGGATCCTCCGGTCATCGACGCTGAGCGGCCACGAAAGCGTGCACCGTTGCGGCGCAAAACATCCTCCGCCGGCCGCGGACGAAAAACAACGGTACGAAAGACCAAACGCTCGCCCGCATGAATGCTCCGATAACGCGACCGGAGGGCTTCCGTCATGGAAACCCTCCGGTCGTTCATGCGATCGGATTGCGGACGAAGCCGCAACCGGAAGAATCGGCCTGCTATTCGCCCATCAGGATTTCGAGAATCTTGATGGCGGCCGTAGCGATCGGCGTACCGGGGCCGAAGATGGCCGCCGCACCGTCGCGGTAGAGTTCGTCGTAGTCCTGCGCCGGAATGACGCCGCCGACGATCACCACGATGTCCTCGCGGCCCAGCTTCTTCAACTCGGCGATGATCTGCGGCACGAGCGTCAGGTGACCCGCCGCGAGCGACGAAACGCCCACCACGTGCACGTCGTTCTCGACGGCCTGCTTCGCGGCCTCGGCCGGCGTCTGGAACAGCGGGCCCATGTCGACGTCGAAGCCGATGTCGGCGTATCCCGTCGCCACGACCTTCGCGCCGCGGTCGTGACCGTCCTGACCGAGCTTCGCAATCATGATGCGCGGCTGACGGCCCTCCTTCTTGGCGAACCGGGCGCACAGCTCCTTCGCCTTCTCGAATTGCGTATCGTTTTTCACTTCCGAACTGTAAACACCTGAAATCGAACGAATAACTGCCTTATATCGACCTACGACGACCTCGCAGGCATCCGATATCTCGCCCAGCGTGGCACGCACCTTCGCGGCCTCGACGGCCAGTTCCAGCAGATTGCCCTGCTTGGTCTTGACGCACTCGGTAATAGCCGCCAGCGCCTTCTGTACGGCAGCCTCGTCGCGCGAAGCGCGCAGCTCCTTCAAACGCTTGATCTGGCTTTCGCGCACGGCGGTATTGTCCACCGCGAGGATGTCGATCGGCGCCTCCTTGTCCAGGCGGTACTCGTTGACGCCGATGATCTTCTCGACTCCCGAGTCGATGCGCGCCTGCTTGCGGGCCGACGCCTCCTCGATGCGCATCTTCGGAATACCGGTCTCGATCGCCTTGGCCATACCGCCCAGCTTCTCGACCTCCTGAATGTGCTCCCATGCCTTCTGTGCGATCTCCTCGGTGAGGCTCTCCACATAGTAGGAACCGGCCCACGGATCGACCTGACGGCAGATGTTGGTCTCCTCCTGAATATAGATCTGGGTGTTACGGGCGATACGCGCCGAGAAGTCGGTCGGCAGGGCGATCGCCTCGTCCAGCGCGTTGGTATGCAGCGACTGGGTGTGACCCAGTGCGGCACCCATCGCCTCGATGGCCGTGCGGGCCACGTTGTTGAAGGGATCCTGCTCCGTGAGCGACCAGCCCGAGGTCTGCGAGTGGGTACGCAGCGCCAGCGACTTGGGATTCTTCGGATCGAACTGCTTGACGATCTTGGCCCACAGCATACGTGCCGCACGCATCTTGGCGATCTCCATGAAGTGATTCATGCCGATGGCCCAGAAGAACGACAGGCGCGGTGCGAAGGCGTCGACCGACATGCCGGCATTGACACCCGCGCGCAGGTACTCCAAACCGTCGGCCAGCGTGTACGCCAGCTCGATGTCGGCCGTGGCGCCCGCCTCCTGCATGTGGTAACCCGAAATCGAGATCGAGTTGAACTTGGGCATGTTCTTCGAGGTGTACTCGAAGATGTCGGCGATGATGCGCATCGAGAACTCGGGCGGATAAATATAGGTGTTGCGCACCATGAACTCCTTGAGGATGTCGTTCTGGATCGTACCGGCCATCTGGTCGAGCGTACAGCCCTGTTCCAGACCCGCCACGATGTAGAAGGCCAGAATCGGCAGCACGGCGCCGTTCATGGTCATCGACACCGACATCTTGTCGAGCGGAATACCGTTGAAGAGCACCTTCATGTCCTCCACCGAACAGATCGACACGCCAGCCTTGCCCACGTCGCCCACCACGCGCGGGTGGTCGGCGTCGTAGCCGCGGTGCGTCGCCAGGTCGAAGGCCACCGAAAGGCCCTTCTGGCCCGATGCGAGGTTACGGCGGTAGAAGGCATTGGACTCCTCGGCCGTCGAGAAACCGGCGTACTGACGGATCGTCCACGGACGCATCACGTACATCGTCGAATAGGGACCGCGCAGGAAGGGTGCCACGCCCGCGGCGTAGTTGAGGTGTTCCATCCCTTCGAGATCGGCGGCCGAGTAGCACCCTTTGACGGGAATCTGCTCGGCGGTCAGCCACGGCTCTTTCTCGCCGCCGGCCTGAGCGCAGCACTTCGGCGCGGCGCCCGTGTATGATAATTCAGAAAATTTTGCTCTCATGACTTTCGCGTTTTAGATTCCCATCTGCGTAAGGTAGTTGTGCAGCGTGTCGAGCACGTTGCTCTTCACGTGGATGAAGTTGCCGATGCCCTGCGCCTCCAACTCGGCCATGCAGGCCGGAGCGCCGGCGATGACCAGAATGGCCTTGTCGCCCAGCATCTCCTTGACGCGGGGAGCCAGCTCGGCGTAGCAGTCGTCCGACGAGCAGAGCACTACGATCTCGGCCTTCGATTCGAGCGCGGCCTTCACGCCCTCTTCCAGATCCTTGAAGAAGGTGTTGTCCTGCACACGGATACCCGCGCAGGCGAAGAAGTTGCACGAGAACTGGGCGCGGGCGCGGGCCATGGCCAGATGACCGGCGGTGAGCATGAACGCCTTGGGCGTCTTGCCGCTGCGATCCACATGCAGACGCATCGCCTCGAAGGCCATCGCGCCGCGGTAGGGATTGAGCACGCCCGCCTTCTTCCGGCGCGTCACGGCGGCTTCGGTCACGGCGTCGGAAGCGACCTCCGTGAAGTTGGGATACTGGTTGGCACCCAGCAGCGTGATGCGGCGCTGCGCCACGCTCTTGTCCTTGGCAGCGGCCGATGCGTCGACGCGCTCGACGACGTAACCGCTCTCGAACGCTGCGACGTAGCCGCCCTTCTCCTCCAATTCGAGGAAGAGCTTCCACGCCTCGGCTGCGATCGACTGCGTGAGGTTCTCGATGTAGTACGAACCGCCGGCGGGATCGACCACCTGATCGAAATGCGATTCGTGTTTGAGCAGCAGCTCGACGTTGCGGGCGATGCGCTTCGAGAACTCGTCAGGCTCGGCGAACGACGCGTTGAACGGCGTCACCTCGAGCGAATGCACGCCGGCGATAGCCGCCGACATCGCCTCGGTCGTGCCGCGCAGCATATTGATATAGGGGTCGTAGACCGTCTGGTTCCACGTCGAGGTCACGGCGTGGGCGAAGAGCTTGCACGAGCAGCCCTTTTCGGGGTTGTACCCTTTGACGATGTTGGCCCACAACATGCGGGCGGCGCGGAACTTGGCCATCTCCATGAAGTAGTTGGAGGTGACGCCCATCGAGAAACGGATCTTGCGGGCCGCCTCGTCGACGGTCAGCCCCTCGTCCATCAGCCGCACGAGGTATTCGTGGCCGGCCGAAAGGGTGAAGGCCAGCTCCTCGACGATGGTCGAACCGGCGTTCGAAAAGTTCTCGCCCGACACCGTCACCACGCGCACGCCCTTCATCGCGGCCGTACGGCGCACCAGACCGGCCAGCATCTTGAAGCACTTCTCCCCGCCGGGCGAGCAGAACGCGCCGGTGAGCGACAGACGGTTGATGATCGGATCGAGCACGAAGTGCACGGAAGCGGTCTCCTGCCAGCCCTCCTTTTCGATCTTCGCCAATACGGGTTCCACGACGTCCGCGACGCCTTCGCCCGAAAAGACCACTTCGACGGCAGGCAGGTGGATGTCGCGCAGCAGCGTCTCGACCTCGGCGGCCGACAACTCCTTCGTGAGCGAGAAGCCCAGCGAATCGACGCCCGAGTCGAGCAGTTTGAGCGCCTCGGCGTTGGCCGCTTCGGGGCACTTGACCGTCAGGCTCTGGTGCACGCGCCACACATTGTCGCACCGCGTACCGCGCACATAGGGAAATTCGCCCGGTTCGGAGGCGAGGAATTTGAGACCTTCGAGGTTTTCGGCGCGATAGTACGGCCGGACGTTGAACCCTTCGGGTGTCCGCCACACCAGTTTGCGCTCGTAATCGGCCCCTTTGAGGTCTACCGCAATCACCTCTTCCCACTTCTCGGTCGGAACCGGCGGGAATTCGGCGAACAGCTTTTCACGCTTGGTATTTGCCATAATTATTTTGAGATTAGGTTCGTCTTCAACAATCGTTCCCCGCTCCGCACGCCCTTTCGGCCGCGACACGGAGGCGGAAACGCTCGTGCAAATTTCACTTTATCGTAAAAAAAGCATGTAAAAGTATAAAAAAAAAGCGAAAGAGGCAAGACTTGTGTTAGTTTTTTAACACCGCGCCCCGCAAGCGTCCGGAAAGCCCCGCTCCATCCCCTGCCGCATACGGGAGACGGCCGTCCGCCTCGGATACGGCCGGCCGCGTGCGGCGGACGGTTTCCGGGGCCGGGCGCATCGCCGGCCCCGCCGGCCGGAACGACCCTCCGGACAGCGGAGCAGCGAATACGATATTCAGATCAATATTATCCTATTTATCCCTGAATTTTGCAAAAAAAATCGATTTTCACGAAAAATCGGATTTCGCCAAAAAACGAGTGCATTTTTCCGGAAAACCCGCGAAATTTCAGTCTTCATCGCCAAAAAACAGCGTTGTTTTTCGGAAAATGTTCTGTTTTTTTCACTTTTTCCGAAAAAATATCGATTTCCGAGTATCAACCTCACGGAAAAGAATTACCTTTGCTCCCGAAGAACAAAATACATTGTGCAGGGGCAGTAAATCCGAATCTCTCCGGTGTTGTTTTTTTAGGTTTTAGGTGTTGTTTTGGTTAACAGCGGAGCGGCGGTTTTTTGAGTTGGTTCCTTCCCGTCGGGGCATTCTGCCGAAGACGGGGCCCCTGCCAATGTTTTTCTTGCGATTTCGGCGCAGATCCTTCATTTAATATCAAACTCATATGGCATCGTTGAGATTCAGGATGGTCGAAGAGGCGCTCAGCCACGTAGCGGTTCCCGCACAGGCTCCCGCCGGACGTTCGACCGATTATTTCGGGGAGTTGGTCTTCGGGCGCAACGTCATGCGGCGGTATCTCGACCGCGAGACCTACGAAGCGCTGATCCAGACCATGGAACACGGCACGCCCCTCACGCGCGAAGTGGCCGACGGCATCGCCGCAGGCATGAAGCAGTGGGCGGTGGAGCACGGCGCCGACCACTACACCCACTGGTTCCAGCCGCTCACGGGGGGAACCGCCGAGAAACACGACTCCTTCGCCGAACCCGACGGACGGGGCGGCGTGCTCGAAGAGTTCTCCGGCAAGCTGCTCGTCCAGCAGGAACCCGATGCCTCGTCGTTCCCCAACGGCGGAATCCGCAACACGTTCGAAGCGCGCGGCTACTCCGCCTGGGACCCCGCGTCGCCCGCCTTCATCGTCGGCTCGACGCTCTGCATCCCGACCGTGTTCATCGCCTATACGGGCGAGGCGCTCGACTACAAGACCCCGCTGCTGCGCTCGCTGGCAGCCGTCGACAGGGCCGCGACGGAAGTATGCCGCTACTTCGACCGCAACGTCACGAAGGTTTTCAGCTACCTGGGCTGGGAGCAGGAGTATTTCCTCGTGGACGAAGCGCTGTGGGCCGCACGCCCCGACCTGGTGCTGACGGGCCGTACGCTCATGGGCCACGAATCGGCCAAGAACCAGCAGCTCGAAGACCACTATTTCGGCGCGATTCCCGAACGCGTGATCGAATTCATGCGCGACCTGGAATACGAATCGCTCCGGTTGGGCATTCCCGTCAAAACCCGCCACAACGAAGTGGCGCCCAACCAATTCGAGCTGGCGCCCATTTACGAGGAAGCCAACCTGGCCAACGACCACAACCAGCTGCTGATGACGATCATGAACAAGATCGCCCGCCGCCACAACTTCCGCATCCTGCTCCACGAGAAGCCCTTCAAGGGGGTCAACGGTTCGGGCAAACACAACAACTGGTCGCTGGGCACCGACACGGGCGTCAACCTGCTCGGGCCGGGCAAGACGCCTTCGGAGAACCTCCAATTCATCACCTTTCTGGTCAACGTCATGGCGGCCGTCTACCGGCACAACGGCCTGCTCAAAGCCTCGATCATGAGCGCCACCAACGCCCATCGGCTGGGAGCCAACGAAGCGCCGCCCGCCATCATCTCGACCTTTCTGGGCGCACAGATTTCGGCCGTGCTCGAAAAACTGGAAGCGAGCCGCAGCGATGCGGCCATCACCTTCTCGGCGAAGAACATGTTCAAGATGAGCGGCATCTCGCACATCCCCACGCTGATGCTCGACAACACCGACCGCAACCGCACCTCGCCCTTCGCCTTCACGGGCAACCGCTTCGAGTTCCGCGCCGTGGGGTCGTCGGACAACTGCGCCGACGCGATGCTGACGCTCAACACGGCGGTCGCCGAGCAGCTCACCCGCTTCAAGGAGGCCGTCGACCGACACATCGAGAGCGGCATGAAAAAGGAGAAGGCGATCTACGAGGAGCTAAAAAAGCTCATCCGCGAGTGCAAGCCGATCCACTTCGACGGCAACGGCTATTCCGACGAGTGGAAAGCCGAAGCGGCCCGCCGGGGGCTCGACTGCGAAACCTCGACGCCGCTGATCTTCGACCGCTATCTGACCGCCGATTCGATCCGCATGTTCGAGAGCACGGGCGTGCTGAACAAGGTGGAGATCGAAGCCCGCACCGAGGTGAAATGGGAGACCTACACCAAAAAGATCCAGATCGAAGGGCGCGTGCTGGGCGACCTGACGATGAACCACATCGTCCCGATCGCCTCGCGCTACGAGGCGATGCTGCTGGACAAGGTATACAAAATGGCGCAGATCGGCGGGCTGGACGCCTCGGCCGACATCGATCTGCTCAAAAAGATACAGGGACACACGGCCGCCATCCAGACGCTCACGATCGAGATGATCGAAGCGCGCAAGAAGGCCAACCGCATCGAAAACGCACGCGCGAAGGCGATCGCCTACCACGACACGGTGGAGGTCTACTTCGAGGAGATCCGCCGCCACATCGACAAGCTCGAAGAGATCATCGACGACCAGATGTGGACGCTGCCCAAATATCGGGAACTTCTGTTCATCAAATAGGTTCCGTAATTTTCAGTCAGGTTGTGAGGACGCCGCGGAAATGCTTCCGCGGCGTTTTTTTGCAACCGACGCCACCGGAACAGCCGCGACACAACGAACCGCTGCCGATGCCGGCCTCCGATTCCGTACGCCGTACATTTCGGAACCACCCCGGCCCCGCTGTGCGAGGTCGACCTCTCGTTTTCCCGCACCCTCCGCATCCGTCAAAATGTCCGCCGTGCCGCCGAAGCCGAAGAAGACCGATGCAGCATGCCCGTGCGAAGAGACCGACGGGGAGTTTTCGGGCAGACCGATCCGATTATTCGGGATTTTTTCCTACATTTGTTCGAATATTTCCGGCCAGTGCGGGCGGAGCCGCCCGAGAACCGCGCCCCGCATAGAAAACGAAACCCCGTAAACTCCCGACCGAAACGATGATCGTAATCGCAGACAGCGGATCGACCAAATGCAACTGGCAGCTCGTCGACGACAGCGGCAGTGTACGCCGCGTACAGAGCCGTGGCATCAACGCCGTGCTCCAACGCCCCGACGAAGTGGAGGCGCTGCTCCGTGAGACCTTCGCGGAACCGGTGCAGGCCGACGCGCTCCATTTCTACGGCGCCGGCTGCGGCGAACGCTACCCCGAACAGAGCGCCCGCCTGCGGGAGGCGCTGGCGCGTTATTTCCCCGCGGCACGCATCGCCGTCGAATCCGACCTCATGGGGGCGGCCCGCGCGCTGCTGGGCGGCCGTGCGGGCATCGCCTGCATCCTCGGCACGGGATCGAACTCCTGCTACTACGACGGCGTGCGCATCGTGCGCAACACGCCGCCGCTGGGCTGGGTTCTGGGCGACGAAGGAAGCGGGACGTACATCGGCCGGCAACTCGTCGGGAACCTGCTGAAAGGGCTTTGCGACGAATCGCTGCGCCGGCTCTTTTTCGAGGAGGAGCGGCTCGACTACGACGAGATCATCCGCCGCGTCTACCGCGAAGGGATGGCCAACCGTTTCCTGGCCTCGTTCACGCGCTTCGTGGCGCGGCACATCGACCGCCCCGAACTCGACGAACTGGTCTGCGAGGCGTTCTGCGCATTCGTGCGGCGCAACCTCGCGCACTACCCCGCCGACGCCGAAGTGTCGGCATTGGGCGGCGTCGCCTGTCATTTCGAACGGCAGCTGCGGCACGTGCTCGCAACCGAAGGGTTGCGCGCGGGGCGGATCGTCGAGACCCCCGACGAAGGATTATTGAACTATCACATATGGAACAGATCAGAGTAACGGAACAGGCTTCGGCCTACGACGATTTGCAGCGGATGTCGGTGCACGACCTGCTGACGGGCATCAACCGCGAAGACCGCCGTGTGGCCGATGCCGTGGCCGCGACCATTCCCACGATGGAACGACTCGTCGAGCGGATCGTCGAGCGGATGCAGCGCGGCGGACGAATGTTCTACATCGGTGCGGGCACGTCGGGCCGTTTGGCCGTGACCGACGCCTCGGAGCTGCCTCCGACCTACGGGGTACCTTTCGACACGGTCATCGGGCTGATCGCCGGCGGCGACGGCGCCCTGCGCAAGGCCGTGGAACACGCCGAGGACGATACCGAAGGGGCTTGGCGCGACATGCAGCCGTGGCGGCCCGACGGCGGCGACATCCTGATCGGCGTCGCGGCATCGGGAACGACCCCCTACGTCGTGGGCGGACTGCGCACGGCACGGGCGCACGGGCTGCTCACCGGAGCGATCACCTGCAATCCCCGGTCGCCCGTCGCCGCCGAAGCGGAATATGCCTTGGAGGCAGTCGTGGGGCCGGAGTTCGTCACGGGTTCGACGCGGATGAAGGCCGGCACGGCGCAAAAACTGATGCTCAACATGATCTCCACGGCCGTGATGATCCGGCTGGGGCGCGTCGAAGGGAACAAGATGGTCAACATGCAGCTGACGAACAACAAACTCGTCGACCGCGGCACGCGCATGATCGTGCAGGAGACGGGGATCGCCGAGGCCGAAGCCCGCGCCCTGCTGCTCGCCTGCGGTTCGGTCAAGGCCGCACTCGACAAGATCCGACGAGGCGAATAGCCGGCCTGCATCCGACGAATTACCCCTCCGTGCAACGTCCGTTGCACGGAGGGGTAATTTCATTTTACTTATTCACAAAAGGCCGTTCCAACCGTTCGCCGCGGTAGCCGGAATGCCACGGCCCGGACGAAAGCGATCCGCCGCTGCGGGGCGAAGCCTCTGCCTGCGGAGGGACGTCAGCGCCGTCCCTCCTTAGCCTCGATGCACTCGGTGGCGTGGGGCACCTTCATCAGGCGCTCCTTGGGAATGAGCTTGCCCGTGGTCTTGCAGATGCCGTAGGTCTTGTTCTCGATACGCACGAGCGCCATTTCGAGGTTGCGGATGAATTTCATCTGGTGGGCGGCCAACCGTCCGCTCTCCTCCTTGGAGAGCGTCGTGGCACCCTCTTCGAGCACCTTGAACGTCGGAGAGGTATCCTCCGTATCGTTGTCGCCCGTATGGGTGATCGTCGCGCGCAGCAATTCGTAGTCGGCGCGCGCCGTTTCAAGCTTTTTCAGAATCAGCTCCTTGAATTCGGCCAATTCCGCATCGCTATATCGGGTTTTCTCCTCTGCCATAATCTTGTCCGGTTTATTAACGTGTAACGTAAAAATAACATTTATTTCGGTAACTGCAAAATATTTTCGCAAAAATCCGTCTCCGATAACGGACGACCGCCGGCATCCCTCGGGAGCCGACGGTCGTCAATCGCTGCATGACTGCATTCAGAGCTTCGTCACGGCAATTTTCAACGGCTCCTCGTCGATCTCCGACTCCACGACGAACTCCCCTTCGGGAAGGGCCGCCGTGCGGACGTCGCGCGCCAGAGTCTGCTGACCGATATAGTCGGCATAGGCGGCGACGGCCCCGACGACCGCCTCCTTCGCCTCGATCTCGACCCGAATGCGGTCGGTCACCTCGAAACCGGAGTCCTTGCGGATATTCTGGATGCGGTTAATCAACTCACGTGCCACACCTTCGCGCCGCAGGTCGTCCGTGACGGTGATGTCGAGCGCCACGGTGAGCTTGCCCTCGGAGGTCACCAGCCAGCCCGGCATATCCTCCGACGTGATCTCGAAATCGGCCGCTGTCACCGTGATCCGTTCGCCGCCCAGGTCGAGCGTCGTCTCCGGCGCCGACTCGACGGCTGCGATCTGCTCCTGCGTGAAGGCGGCCGTGAGCGCCGCGATCTGCTTCATGTATTTGCCGTACTTCGGACCGAGGGTCTTGAAGTTGGGCTTGATGCGCTTGGTAATCAAGCCGGCCGTCTCGGCGACCAGTTCGATCCGCTTGACGTTGACCTCGTTCATGATGAGCGGCCGCACGGCCTCGATATGGCGTCCCATCGCCGGATCGAGCACCGGAATGAGAATCTTCCCGAGCGGCTGGCGTACCTTGATGTTCACCTTGCGGCGCAGGGCCAGCACCATCGACGAGACGCGCTGCGCGAGCGACATCGTCTCTTCCAGCTCCTTGTCCGCAAGCGACGGATCGGCCGCGGGGAACTGCGCCAGATGCACCGAACCTTCGTGGCGGCCGCTCACGGCGTTCAGGTCGCGGAAGATGCGCTCCGAGATGAAGGGCGCGAAGGGTGCGCTGAGCGATGCGACGGTTTCCAGACAGGTGTAGAGCGTCTGGTAGGCCGCCAGCTTGTCCTCGGTCATCCCGCCGCCCCAGAAACGTTTGCGGTTCAGACGCACGTACCAGTTGGAGAGGTTTTCGCACACGAACTCCTGGATCATGCGGGCCGCAGGGGTCGGATCGTAGCCTTCGAGCGACGCCGTGACGTCGGCCACCAGCGTATTGAGCAACGAAACGATCCAGCGGTCGATCTCCGGCCGGCGGGCGACGGGCACCTCCGCCTCGCGCCCCGTGAAGCCGTCGACATTGGCGTAGAGGGCGAAGAACGAGTAGGTGTTGTAGAGCGTGCCGAAAAACTTGCGGCGCACCTCGTCCACCCCGTCGCGGTCGAATTTGAGGTTGTCCCACGGCTGCGAGTTGGTAATCATGTACCAGCGCGTAGCATCGGCGCCGTAGCTGTCGAGCACTTCGAACGGATCGACGGCGTTGCCCAGCCGCTTCGACATCTTGTTGCCGTTCTTGTCGAGCACCAGCCCGTTGGAAATGATATTCTTGAAGGCTACCGAATCGAACAGCATCGCGGCGATCGCATGCAGCGTGAAGAACCAGCCGCGCGTCTGGTCGACGCCCTCGGCGATGAAGTCGGCGGGAAAGACCTCGCCGAAACCCTCCCGATGCTCGAACGGATAGTGCTGCTGCGCATAGGGCATGGCGCCCGAATCGAACCACACGTCGATCAGGTCGCTTTCGCGGCGCATCGGCTCGCCCTTGGACGAGACGAGCACGATCTGGTCCACATAGGGACGGTGCAGGTCGATCTTGGCATAGTTCTCCTTCGACATGTCGCCCACACGGAACTCCTTGTAGGGATTCTCCTTCATCACGCCGGCCGCGACCGCGCGCTCGATCTCGGCCGTCAGCTCCTCCATCGAACCGATGCATTTCAGCTCGGAGTAATCCTCGGTGGCCCACACCGGCAGCGGCGTGCCCCAGAAACGCGAACGCGACAGATTCCAGTCCACCAGCCCTTCGAGCCACTTGCCGAAGCGGCCCGTACCGGTCGATTCGGGCATCCAGCGGATCGTGCGGTTGAGTTCGATCATCCGCTCGCGCAGCGCCGTGGTCCGGATGAACCACGAGTCGAGCGGATAGTAGAGCACCGGTTTGTCCGTGCGCCAGCAGTGCGGATAGGAGTGGACGTGCTTCTCGATCTTGAAAGCCATGCCCGCCCCTTTGAGCGCCACGGCGATGTCCACGTCGAGCGTCGGCGCGTCGGGCGCGAGCGTATCGTCGTAGGCGTTCTTCACGTAACGGCCCGCATACTCGCCGTATTTCCCGGCGTCGACATACCGCTCCACGAAGGCCGGATCGAGCTCCTCGATGCGGAAGAACTTGCCCGTGCGGTCGACCATAGGCTGCTCCTTGCCCGCGCGGTCGATCACGAACAGGGGCGCGATACCCGCCTGCTTGGCCACGCGGTTGTCGTCGGCACCGAACGTCGGGGCGATATGCACGATACCCGTACCGTCGGTCGTGGTCACGTAGTCGCCCACGATCACGCGGAAGGCATCGCCCATCGGCCGCACCCACGGGAGCAGCTGCTCGTAGCGGACGCCCTCGAACTCGGGTCCCTTGTAAACACGATCCTCGACCTCGAACGTTCCCTCCATCTTCTTGGTGAAGTAGGACGGCACCAGCTCGCGCGCCAGAATGACGGTCTGCGCCTCGTCGGTATAGGGGTTGCGGCACTTGACGCGCACATAGTCGATCGCGGGGCCTACGGCCAGCGCCGTATTCGACGGCAGCGTCCACGGCGTCGTCGTCCAGGCCAGGAAGTAGAGCTCGCCCTCGACGCCCTCGAAAAAGCGTTCGCTGCGTTCGTCGCGCACCACGCGGAACTGCGCCGTGCAGGTCGTGTCCTTCACGTCGCGGTAGCAGCCCGGCTGGTTCAGCTCGTGGGTCGAGAGACCCGTACCCGCCGCCGGCGAGTAGGGCTGGATGGTGTAGCCCTTGTAGAGCAGCCCCTTGTCGAAGAGCTGTTTGAGCAGCCACCACAGCGTCTCGATATACTTGTTGTCGTAGGTGATGTAGGGATCGTCCATGTTGACCCAGTAGCCCATGCGGCGCGTCAGGTTCTCCCACACTCCCGTGAACTCCATGACCGCCTCGCGGCAGGTGCGGTTGTACTCCTCGATCGAAATCTTCGTCCCGATATCCTCCTTCGTGATGCCGAGCTTCTTCTCCACGCCCAGCTCGACGGGCAGGCCGTGGGTGTCCCATCCCGCTTTGCGGTGTACCAGATAGCCCTGCTGCGTCTTGTAGCGGCAGATGATGTCCTTGATCGTGCGCGCCATGACGTGATGGATGCCCGGCAGTCCGTTGGCCGAGGGCGGCCCCTCGTAAAAGACGAATGCCGGATGCCCCTCGCGCGTCGAAATGCTCTTGTGGAAGGTGTCTTCCGCATCCCACTGTGCCAGCACGTCGGCCGCCAGCTGCGGCAGATCGAGTCCTTTGTACTCCTTGAACTTCATATATCGAAAGATTTTACGAATCAACGGTTCAGTCGGCAAATTTAGGAAAATTATTCCGATTTCAACCGTTCCGCCGATCGAAAAACACCGCAAAGAACGGCGAAGCGGCTGAAAAGAAGACCCGAATGGCGGGAATCCGAATTTTATTTCTATCTTTGCACACGGAAAAACCATCGCGGCCCGACCGGCGAAACGATCGGCGGAACCCCCTTCGAAGGGCACGTCCGTATCGGGTCTGCGGACAAACGAAGATTTCGACCTCACATGTTCAAGATATATCTCCGCCTGCTCACGTTCGTGCGCCCCATCGGCAAATACGCCGTCCCCTATTTCATCTACTCGATCCTCCACGCGCTGTTCAATACGGTCAACTACATCATGCTCATCCCGATCATCCAGGCGATGTTCGACCCCGAGTTCCGTTTCGAGCCGCTCTACGTCCGTCCCGAATTCGCTTTCGACGAGGCGTCGCTCAGCGCATGGCTGCGCTACGCCTACACCTCGGTCTTCGGCGAGTACAACCCCATGTACGTGCTCATCCTGCTGGCCACGGTCACGGTGCTGATGAACCTGCTGTCGAACACCTTCCGCTACCTGGGGGCATGGACGGTCGAGAACATGCGCACGCGCACGCTGCAAAGGATGCGCAACGAACTGTTCGACAACGTCATCAACCTCAACGTCGGATTTTTCAGCGAGCAGCGCAAGGGCGACATCATGTCGCGCATCACGCAGGACGTGATGGTCGTGCAGTTCTGCATCACCAACACGCTGCAAGTAGCTTTCCGCGAACCGTTCCTCATCATCGGCTATCTGGTGGCGATGTTCTCCATCTCGTGGGAACTGTCGGTCTTCTCGATCCTCTTCCTGCCGCTCGTGGCACTCATCATCGGCAGCATCGTCAAGAAACTGCGCCACCCCGCCATGCAGAGCCAGCAGCGCATGGGCGACATGGTGAGCGTCCTGGACGAGTCGCTGTCGGGCGTGAAGCTCATCAAGGGCTACAACGCCACGAACTACATCCGCCAGAAATTCTACGACATCAACGCCGAGTTCTCGCGGCTGCTCCTCTCGATGGCGCGCCGCCAGCAGCTGGCATCGCCCATGAGCGAGTTTCTGGGGATCTCGGCCGTCGGCGTGATCCTCGTCTTCGGCGGTATGCTCGTCATCAACCGCTCGCTCAACGCCGGCGAGTTCGTGGCCTTCATCGCCATGTTCTCGCAGATCACGCGCCCCGTGCGTTCGTTCATCGACCAGTTCGCCAACATCAACCAGGGCGTCGCCGCCGGCGAGCGCATCCTCATGCTGCTCGACACCAAAACCGAGGTGCCCGACGCCCCCGACGCCCGCACGCTCGACGGCCTGCACGAAGGGATCGAATTCCGCAACGTGCGCTTCTCCTACGACGGCAACCGCGAGGTGATCGACGGCGTGAGCTTCACGATCCGCAAGGGCGAGACCGTGGCGCTGGTAGGACCTTCGGGCGGCGGCAAGTCGACGCTCAGCGAACTGATTCCCCGCTTCTACGACATCCAGGGCGGCGACATCCTGATCGACGGCACATCGATCCGCAACTACACGCAGGAGAGCCTGCGCGCCCACATGAGCGTCGTGGCACAGGATACGATCCTCTTCAACGATACGATCGAGGGCAACATCTCACTGGGAAAACTCGACGCCACGCACGACGAGATCGTCGCCGCGGCCAAGGTAGCCAACGCCCACGACTTCATCATGGAGACCGACAAGGGCTACCAGACCAACATCGGCGACCGCGGCATGAAACTGTCGGGCGGCCAGCGGCAGCGGTTGTCGATCGCCCGCGCGGTGCTGAAAAATCCCGAGATCCTGATCCTCGACGAGGCGACCTCGGCACTCGACACCGAGAGCGAAAAGCTGGTGCAGGATGCGCTCAACTCGCTGTTGAAGGGGCGCACGTCGATCGTCATCGCCCACCGGCTCTCCACGGTGCACAACGCCGACAAGATCATCGTCATCGACCACGGACGCATCGCCGAGCAGGGTACGCACGAGGAGTTGATGGCGCGCGGCGGCATCTACTCCAAGCTCATCGAGATGCAGAGCGTGGCGTAACCGCCGCGGCGATCGTGCGGCCGGAAACCCTGTCGAAACCCACTACAAACCGATAAAACCATGTTCAGAAGAGTTTTCCTCGCCCGGCTGCTGCTCGCAGCACTGTTCGGAGCACTCCTCGTGCCGGCACAGGCACAGGAGAAATTCAGCGAACCCGCCCTCTCCGATCCCGATTCGTGGACCGTCGTCCTGCTTCCCGACCTGCAAGGCTACGCCAAAAAGGCATGCAACCAGCCGATCATGGAGATCATGACCAGCTGGATCGCCGCACACGCCGAAGCGCTCAACACCAAACTGGTGCTCTGCGTGGGCGATCTGGTCGAGCAGAACGACCGCATCAGCAACGGCTACTCGGGCGACCAGTCGTCGCACAAGCAGTGGGAGGCTACGGCCCGCGCCTTCTCGCAGTTGGACGGAGTGGTTCCCTACATGACGGCCACCGGCAACCACGACTACACCTACACGCGCACGGGCGACCGCCGCACCCATATCGGCGAATATTTCCCCGTCGACAAGAACCCCCTCAACCGGCGGATGCTCAGCCAGTACGGTCTGGACGCACAGGGCAATCACGCCGTCGAGAACGCCGCCTTCGAGCTGCGGAGCCCCGAAGGGATCGACTACCTCTTCCTCAACCTCGAATTCGCACCCCGCGACACGGTGATCGGCTGGGCGCGCCGCATCGTGGGGCTGGAAGAGTACCGCAATCACCGCGTAGTGCTGATGACGCACTCCTACCTCAACGCCGAGAGCGAACGCATCGCGGGCGATCCGGTGCGCGTCACCAGTTACGAGCCGGTAGTCAAAAACGGCAAGATCACCAAATTCAAACAGGAGTTGCCCGACGCCAATCAGGGCGAAGCGATCTGGCGGAAACTCGTCTACCCCGCCTCGAACATCGAACTGGTGCTCTGCGGCCACGTATCGGGCTGGGGATTCCGCACGGATGCCAATAGCGCAGGCCGTCCCGTCCACCAGATGCTCTTCGACTCGCAGTCGATGGGCGGCGGGTACGAGGGCAACGGCGGCGACGGCTGGATCCGCATTCTGGAATTTCTCCCCGACGGCCGCACGGTACGCGTGATGACCTATTCGCCCCTGTTCGCCCTCTCGCCCACGACGCGGCAGCACGCCTGGCTCACGGAAGAGGGCAACCAGTTCACCTTCGAGTTCCGGCAGCGGTAACTGCGGAAGGCATTTCGAGTACAGCGCACCCCGGAACGCGACGCCCCGCCCTGCTGCAAGAAATAGCAGCAGGGCGGGGCGTCGTGGTTCGCCGGTCGCCGGTTCCGCACCGGAACGGATCGCGCCGTCTCGTCACCGCTCCCCGCGCGCAGTCTTGCGGTCGTTGAGAATATCGGCCATATTCGCATCGGCCCACGCGACGAGCGGATCGATGCACGCCAGCAGCGACTGCGCGCGGGACGTAAGGCTGTACTCCACCCGCGGCGGAACTTCGGGATAAACCTGCCGCGTGAGGTAACCGTCCTCTTCGAGCGTGCGCAGCGTCACGCTCAGCATCTTCTGCGAAATGTCGGGAATCGCCCGCTGCAATGCGCCGAAACGCATCGTCCGCGCACCGCTCAGCGTGACGATCACCAACAGCGACCACTTGTCGCCGATACGCGCCAACACGTTGCGGATCGGGCAATCGGGGTTCAGGGCGTCCTGTACGGTCGTTCTGTCCATAGTCTGTATTCGTTTCATGATTATCGGCAGCCCTGCCGCACGACGAACCCGCGCCACCACGCCGATCGGCTGCCCCGTTCCGGTTTACAAAAGTAAGTAAAACTACTTTACGCCGCAAATAAAAAACGCCGAATCGAAGGATCGGGGCGCTTCCCGAAGCATCGATCGAGAAATTTTTCTTCTCATAGATTTTTCTTGCGTTTTGGCTTGATCCAAAAGCATCGAAAGATCAGGCACCGCGAAAAGCAGCGGGTGACGGCGATCGGGGCGTTTTTGCGGGAGGCGGAAAAAATCCAAAAAAAAATTCGCCAGTCAATCCGTTCACGCCCAGCGATCGTTACCCGAAGGTAACTATCTGACATTCGCGTATCTACTTGACACGTACGATCCGTCGGACTATATTTGCACTCGAAAAGTAACCGAATAACTTTTCGAAACCTATAAATCCGGACAAGATGAAAAAGAGATTCGCTATTTTATCGACATTGTTAACGATTACAGCTATGGCACAGACGAAAGGAACATTCGAAACACACGATTTCGACAATTTCAGACTGCATGTCTACCACACCAACGACGCACTCGGCGACGCAAGCTACATCGTCGAGGGAACGCAGGCGGTCGTCACGCTGGAACAGCCGTTGTTCCGCGAAAACGTCGCCGAATACGACGCCTACCTCGACGCGCTCGGCAAGCCCGTCGAAGCGCGCATCGCCGATTACCATGTGGGCGGGACAGGCGACCACGCGACGGTCATGCCCGAAGGGATGCCCGCCTTCACGAAGGATGCGGTCTACGACGGCATGATGCGGAACTTCGCGCAGACCTTCGGCGACGCGATCGTCGATCGGCCGACGGGAGCGACGGACGAAGTGGCCTTCGGCACTACGCAGCGGTGGGCGGGGATTCCGTTCCGTTTCGACCGCGGCGCCGCGACCGACTTTCCCGCCGCGAGCATCCTCATCGGCGGCAAGGTCTGCTACACCCACTGGGCTCCCGCGAAGGCACACGCGAATTCCCTGCAAATCTCCTCGCCGGCAGCCGTCGACGCCGAGATCGCCGAGGCCCGTCGGGCGCTCGCATCGGGCGCCGAGCTCTTCATCGGCGGACACGGCGGAGCGGCCGGGGCCGATGCCGTGCGCTTCAAGATCGACTATCTGGAATGCGTGAAACGCCTGCTGGCCGCAAACGGGACGGCCGACGAATTCGCCCATGCATTGCGAGCGGCCTATCCGGAACTCCCGGGCGAAGCGGGACTGGATGCATTGGCGCAGGCGCTCTACGCCGACCGATAACGATCCCGCCACCGTAAAACGAAGGGGAGTCCCGCACGGGACGCCCCTTCGTTCGCTCCGTCGGCACTCCGCCTGGCGCTGCCGCCAGTCGAGCAGCGGCAGCAGGAACGAGACGTCCGATGCGCCGATCCAGAAGAACACGGCCGGATTCCGAAGTTCCGCAGCGACCCGTGCTGCCTGCCGGCGCTTCCGAACTCCTGCCGCACGCCGGAAGCGACGGCACGGGCAGCAAACGAGTAAAAGTCTCCTTATATTCAGCAGGCAGTTTCAGGATTACGGGACTGCGCGACTATTCGTCGTAGTAACGCCATACGATCTCGACGGCCGGATCGTGCGCCATGTCGTTGGGATTGGTTCCCGCCACGCCTTCGGGAACGGGCATCCCCAGCGCGGCGAAGTGCTCCGACCAATAGGCCGGCAGCTCGCCGTCGGCCGTGCGGAAGGTCATGGGCCGGCTCCGGAGCAGATGCGTCGAATCGTCGGCCGCCACGAAGCACTCCCACGCCAGCTCACTGCAATAGAGTTTGCCGTTGGCGGGCAGAAACTCGTCGTCGTAGGGAAGTCCCAGCCGCTCATGCGCACGTCGCAACGCACGCTGCACCACCGTGCTGTCCGCACCGCTCACCCGTCCGACGGCTGCTATCGGCCGCCCGCCGCGCCGCGCCGAACGGGTCAGAAACTCCCCGAGCGGCGTGCGCCGCACGCTCGTATCGACCGCCTCGACGACGAACGCGCCGCCGGCCGTCGCTTCGACGATTCCCACATGGGAGAAGGTCACGGCCCCGCCGCGCTCCGTCGCCGCCACGATGGCATCGGTCATCCCCTCCGCCGCCGTGAGCTGGAACAGCAGGTCGCCCGTGCGGGGCGTATACTCCCCGCCGCAGGCAGCCAGCAGCAATACGGCCGCTCCGAATATCAGTCTGTTTCTCAAATTTCGGTTCAACTCGTCGGGTTCAACGTTTCAGGAGCACGGCGGGAAGCCGTCCCTGCGCGCCACGCCGGACGGAAAGCCGCCGGACGCGAAGCCCTCCCGCCCACTCCGCAGCGTTCACCTCCTGCGCGCCTCCTCGCAGTCCTTCTCGCATTTGAGCTTGTCGTCCTCCTCCCAGTCGAACCAGTCGAAGCGCACGGTGTCGTCCAGCGTAAAGCGGGTATAGGTGATCGGCAGGCCGCGATCGAGAAACATCTGTTCGTAGGCCGTCTTGATCGAAAGCACCTTGTCGGCGTATCCCGTGCCGTAGATGTCGGGATTCGAGACCGCGCAGCGCAGTCCGCAGCGGCGGATCACCTCGCCCGTATAGCGGTAGAGGTGCTGCGAATCGGTTTTGAGGTTGATCCAGCCGCCCGGTGCGAGCAGCTGCGCATAGCAGGCCAGAAAGGGCGGTGCGGTGAGACGTTTCTTGGCACGCCGCGTTTTGAGCTGCGGATCGGGGAAGGTGATCCACAGTTCGGACACCTCGCCCGGCGCGAAAAACGACGTGATGAACTCGATGCGCGTGCGCAGGAATCCCACGTTGTCCATCCCCTGCTCGGTGGCGGTCTTCGCGCCGCGCCACATGCGCGCGCCCTTGATGTCCACCCCGATGTAGTTGCGCGCGGGATCGTCGGCCGCCAGCGCGACGGTATACTCGCCCTTGCCGCACCCCAGTTCGAGCACGATCGGGCGGTCGTTGCGGAAGAAATCGGCGTGCCAGCGCCCTTTGAGCGGATGATCCTTGCCGAAAATCTCGTCGAATTCGGGCTGAACGAGGCAGCGGAACGTCTTGTTCTCGGCGAATTTCTTCAACTTATCTTTTCCCATGATCGTCAAATGCTTTTTTCAATCGTAACCCCCACGGCCTCGATGCCGCGTACCGGACGGCAGGGACGGATCGTCATCCGGTAGTCGCCCGCGCAGCGCAGCACCGCACGCCGCCGGTAGAGTACCGCCGTATCGCACAGCAGCGGCGACGGCCCGCGCGAGAGGGCGAGCCGCAGCGTGAAAGGCTCCGTCGCGCGGAGCGAATCGGGCGCGACGGTCGTCACTTCCAGATCGACCGGCCCGCCCGCGAAGGCCGCGTCGTAACGCACGACGAGCCACAGGTCGCATACCGCGAGCGTATCGGCATTCGGAAAACGCACCTCCGCGGCCTCCCGCCATCCGAGCGGATCGACATCGGCCACCGCACTCCGATGCGGCGAAAGACAACCGGCCGCCGGCAGCAACGCCAGCAGCAATCCCGCACGAAGAATCCGTTTCGCCCCTTTCATCTGCGCCTCTCAGTCAAGAATCCGCCCTCGCAGGCGGATTCGTTCAGCGACAGACGCATCCGCGCCCGTCCCGTTTCGGTCCATTACTCCTTATCGCCCTTGCCGCCGCCGTTCTCCCCCGAAGGGCCCGACGCCGGACCGTTGGCATTTCCCTGACTGCCGCCGCGATTGGAGCGGCCGCCCTGCCGGCTGCGCTCGCCGCGACCGTCGCCGTTGCGACCTTCACCGCCGCGGTTTTCACCGTTGCGGCCGCCGTTTCCGCGACGTCCGGAGCGACGCTCCCCGCGCGGCCGTTCGCCGCCCTGCGACGCACCGTTTTCACCGCCGCCGCTGACCGAACCGCCGCCTTTTTGCGGATTGCGGACGGGACGCGCACCCCGTTGTCCCCGATCCGAAGCGCCGGCTTCCGATCCGGCTGCGACCTCCGCTCCCGCAGCGCCTTCGGCCGCCCTGTCGCGCGTCGGGCCCTTCCGGTCGCCGCGACGGCGCTTGTTGTTGCGGCGCTTGCCGTCGAAACGGGTGATGCTGTCCTCCTCCGAACGATAGGTCGGTTCCTCCGCGGCGGCCGGAACGTCCTGCTCGGCGAGCAGCCGGTCGACCTTCTTGCCGGCACGGTTGAGCGCCTGGATCTCCTTCACGCGCTCGACCGAAAGCGTGGTGACGTTCACCAGCGCATCCTTGCTGCTGCTGAACTGCATCGTGCGCGCCAGAATATCGCTTTTGACGAGGTAATATTCGCCGTCGAGCGCCTGCAAAGGCTCCTTCACGCGCGGGAAATCGCGCCGCGCATCGGCATAGGTATCGTATTCGTAGGCCAGACAGCATTTGAGCTTCGAGCATTGCCCGGCCAGTTTCTGCGGATTGAGCGACAACTCCTGCATCCGCGCGGTGTTGGTCGTGACGCTCGAAAAGCTCGAAATCCACGACGCGCAGCACAGCTCGCGGCCGCAGGCTCCCAGACCGCCGATGCGGCCCGCCTCCTGCCGTGCACCGATCTGCTTCATCTCGATGCGGATGTGGAACTGCTCGGCGAAGACCTTGATCAGTTCGCGGAAATCGACGCGCTCGTCGGCGATGTAGTAGAAGATCGCCTTGATCTTGTCGCCCTGATACTCCACGTCGCCGATCTTCATGTTCAGCCCCATGTCGGCGGCGATCTGCCGCGAGCGGATCATCGTCTCGTGTTCGAGCGCAATGGCCTCCTGCCAGCGTTCGATGTCGTAGGGCTTGGCCTTGCGGTAGATCTTCTTGAACTCCCCGTTGTAGGGATTGAACCCCGTGCGCTTCATCTGCTTGGCCACCATGTCGCCCGTAAGCGAGACGATGCCGATGTCGTGCCCCGGCGAGGCCTCCACGGCGACGATGTCGCCCGTTTCGAGCGGAAGGTTGTTGACGTTCTGATAGAAGGAACGGCGCGTGTTCTTGAAGCGCACCTCGAATATATCGGTCGGAACATGATCGGGATAATCGGCGAGCCACTGCGTCTCATGGAGCTTGAAGCACCCTTCGCAGACGGTCGCGCGGCACTCCTCTCCGCAGTTGCAGAAGGCGGCGCCGCGGCCGATCTCCGGTCTGTTTTTACAATTGCAGGACATTCTTTCGTGTTTTATCTGCAAATATAATCATTTTTCGACGGACTGCCAACTCCTTTTCGCAGATCGGCTCATCCGCCGTTCTCCCTGCCGCACAAGCATCCCGTCGTCCCGAACAACAAATCGGGGCCGGAACCGTTGTCCCGACCCCGAAACACCCCTTCCCGCAGAAAGGATTCCCGCCACGGTCACCGACGGTGCACCGTCCGTCAGAAGACTGCGATGCGACGTGCATGAGCCTTCACATTGCTGGCAGCGGTATTCACATAGACGAAACTATCGGTAAGAAAATTGACACACCACATCATCATCGTCTCACTGGACGGCAGACAACCGCACGTAGAACTCCAATAATAGCCGCTTGCCGCAGGATCCAGATTACCGGAAATTACCTGACATAACGGCGTTCCGCCCGCAGCGACGATCCGCTCTCCGATAAGGCCGCGATTCTGATGAATGGACTTCAATTCGTATTGCGCCGGCAAATACCAGTCGCCGCCACAAGCCCAACTCATGATATCCGAACTCCCCGGACTTTTCCGCCACGCGGCCTTATTCGCCTGTCCGTCGTTCGCATCCGTCAGGTTCAGTATGCTGCGGCCTCCGCCGAAGACTCCGCTCGTTTCGTCCAGCGAAACGATCTTGCCGTGTTCGCCCGAAGCGTCGACGTCGAAGACGATCCCCCGTTTCGTACCGTCGTCATAGAGATCCCCTACCGCGTAAACATGTCCCGTCGGAATATAAGTCATCGGCGCAATGGAGGCGATCCGCGAACGGCGCACCCGCAGCGTGAAATCCGAGGCCTGCCGCACCATGATATTGCGCTCCGCATCGCGCACTGTGAAGCGAATACCGTGATAATCGCTTTCGGGAACAGCAATCAGAAACGACGAAACCCGCCGGTCGAAAAGCTGCGCCGAAAGACCGCTAAGCGTGACGGCCGACCCTCCCTCCGTGAGTTCGGTCACGACGACGCCGTCGAGGGTAGGCTCCGACTGCATTACCCCGCAAATAGGCTGACCGTCGAGCGCCTCGAAACGCACCGCCTCAATCGTCGCGTCGCCCGATAATTGCAGTCGCACCAATCCTAAGCAGTGAGCGAAATGCAACATGTCCGCCGTACGGCTTCGTGCGACCATCGGTACATACTCCAACAAGTGTTCGTCATCCGTATAACGTTGCTCGGAAGGCAGCTCGATCGAAAAGGATCCCTCCGAGAAGGTCGTCTGCGACGAATAGGGATAATAGGCGAAGAACTCCTCTCCCGAGACATCGTCCGTGCCGTTGAACGTCGCAGACGGTGCCGACTGGCGCGTGACGAACATCCTGTTGGCCGCAGGTTCGGCATCGCTGCAAAGCCCGATGGCATCGCCCGCCATCCATATCGTTTTGTATCCTGCGGCCGTAGCCTCGCCCAGCGAAGTACGGGTCGCTTCGGGCGTCGAAGCGCAAATCGTAAAAAGCGATGCCGGAACTTCGGGTAACTCCGACGTATCGTTGCAAGCGGCGAATCCCGCACACAGCAGGAGCACCGAAGACAAAAGCACGTTTCTCATCTTCATACGTTTTACAAGTCAATAGGATTTCTCGGGATCGTCCCAATCGACGACGATTTCGTCATCGACCCACTCGTCGATCGACGCGGTAAAGCCCCGTTCGACAAAAGCCTCAACAATCGACAGTTGCGGCACAACATACGGTTCTCGTTTCATAAGCATATCGTTTTAAAGGGTTTCCCGATAAAAACAATAAAAGACGCAGGCTGAACTCCTATCCGCTTTTCTGAGGTCTTCGACTACCTTTGCTGCCAAATACGAGTAAAGCCCGCGTTGAAACGCAGGCGTTTACGCTTTACTCAAGGCAGCTTTTGAAATTGTCGAAGTTTCAGAAAAGCCTGAATGAAAGCTAACGCTTTTATTGTCGTATGTCACGACTCGTCGCCGACGAACCGCAGGACAAAGATACGATTTTTCGAAAGAATCTCAAATGCCTACAAAAAAATAAGGACAAAACCACCGTTCCGCCCCTGAATCTTCCGAGTTCCACCGCCTATTCGGCTGCCGCAGCCGTTTCATCCGCGCATTCCGGCGGGAACCGGCAGGGATCGCCTCCGCCCGACCGAACGGAACACCAAACGCGCCGGCCGGAACAGTTCTTACGCCTTTGCTCGTATCATATATAATCCGTATTGCCTACTTTTGCAAGCGTATCGGAGCGCTCGGCGGCAATATGCCCCGAACGCAGGCGACTCTGAAAAATCCGAACGCATGAAAGAAAACCTCCGCCGCATCGGCACATGGGCCCGTCGTCAGGGCGAGCATTTCGACCTTTACCTCCACGCGCTGCCGCAACGCACGCGGCTGACGCTCATCTTCGCGATTCTGGCGCTGCTCTCCGTCACGCTGCTCTTCATCTGCGGAAGCATCTACCGCATCGGACGGAACGACGGATTCAATGCACGACGGATTCAATGCACGGCGGATTCAATGCACGGCGGATCGATACGACACGGGAATTCCCCCCCCCTTCCCAGAAACGGGGCCGCCATGCCGCTGACCTCGGTTTAGACGGACACGCTACGGGCGGACCGAACCGGATTGCCGTAGCATCCGCACGTCCCGCCGGATGCGCAGCAGGTAGAGCACGGCGGCCGTCGTCAGCCCCACGAAATAGCCGATGAAGAGCCCCCACGGCCCTAGCCTCAGCGTGAACCCGCACAGATACCCCACCGGCAGGTTCAGCACCCAGTAGGCGGCCAACGCCAGCGGCATGATGATCTTCACGTCCTGCACGCCGCGCAGCACCCCTACCGAGATGTTCTGGATACCGTCCGGCAGTTGGTAGAGGGCGATCAGGACGAGCATCGACGAGGCAAGCGACACCACCTCGGCGTTGGTGGTGAAAATATAGGGAATCGTCTGCCGTAAAGTGACGAACACCACGGCGGCGAAGAGGTTCCACGCGATGACGATATGCAGCGCCGCCCTGGCCGCCAGGCCCAGTTCGTCGAATCGCCGCGCGCCGTAGCAATGCGAAATACGGATCGTCGTCGCCGCGCCTACGGCCGTGACGATCATGAAGGCGAAATTGCCCATCGTCAGCGCGATCTGGTTGGCGCTGATGGCCACGGCGTCGAACCACCCCATCATGATGCTCGTCAGCACGAAGGCCGACGCTTCGAGGAACATCTGTCCCGAAATCGGCACGCCCATGCGCACCAGCTGCCGCACCGAGCGGCGCGAGTAACGCACTTCGGGCAGCAGCGCGGCATACTCGCGCAGACGCTTGCGGCGGTAGAAATACCAAATGGCGACGAGCGGCATGGCGATGCGCGAAATGAGCGTCGCCACGCCCGCACCCGTCGCTCCCATTGCTTCGAAACCGCAATGTCCGAAGATGAAGACCCAGTTCAGCACGACGTTCATCAGGTTGCATCCGACGACGATCACCATCGACACGACGGTGTTGCCCACCCCTTCGAGAAACTGCTTGAACGCGAAGAAGAGCATGACGGCCGGCATACTGAAAGCCATGAGCCTGTAATAGGGAATCGCCAGGTCGACCACCTCGGCGGGCTGTCCCATGCGATACATGAGCGGAATGACGGCCAGCTGCACGGCGGCGATCAGAAAACCCAGCACGGAGTAGAAGATCATGGCGTTTTTGAGATAATCCGCCGCACCGCGCTTGTCGCCCTGCGCGAACCGCTCGCCCACGAGCGGGGTCAGCCCCAGCGTCAGCCCCATTCCGGTGACGAAGAGGATGAAGAAGACCGCGCCGCCGAACGACACGGCGGCCAGCGGCAGCGGATCGTCGCCGCCGAACTGTCCCACCATGGCGTTGTCGGCGAACTGCACCAGAATTTGCCCCACCTGCGACAACACGACGGGCAGGGCCAGTTTCAGATTGGCCCGATATTGTTCCTTATAACGCGAAAAACTGTACATAGGGCCGCAAAGATACGAATAAGCCGAGAGAAAAAAGCAAGCTCGCTTGCATTTTTTCCGAGGCGAAGTATCCAAGGCGCAGCCGAAGAACGATTAAGCCGAGAACAAAGCAAATTTTATTCGCGATTGCCGAGGCGGAGTATTATCTACCGCCGCAACACTGCGGCGCCATGGCGCCGCGCGGGCCGAAGCCTCCGCCCGCGGAGGCTTGCTAAATTTGAGTATAGAGGAATTCGAATCGTAATAAATCATCGTTGCGCGGAGCGCACCGCAAATTCCGCATTGCACCGGAGGAGGAATCAGATCGGACGGCGGTTCGAGCGCCCGGAGCGGGCGTGCAAAACAGCGCAGTCTTTTGTGCCCGCTCAGTGAGAACCTCCGTCCGATCCCGACGGAGGTGCCCTGCGGACACTTTTGGCGCCACCTTTTGGTGACAAAAGGTGGTAAATCCGCTCCTTGCAGGAGACGCCCAATCGAAGGTGCGGGATGCTTCCCGAAGAATCAATCGGAAAATTTATCTTCTCTTAAAATTCTTTTTCTGTGCTTTTGGCTTGATCCAAAAGCACCAAAAGATCAAGCACGGCGAAAAGTAGCGGGTGCCGCCACCCACGCTCGCTGAGCGGGCACAAAAGACTCCGCTGTTTTGCACACCCGCTCCGGGCGCTCGCGCCGGTGCCGTCTCTGCTTCCGCTATTTTCGCAGTGCATTCGGGCAGTCCCCAGGCCTGCCAAGAACTGGGCGTAGCCAAAGGTGGTAAACCGGCACCTCGCAGGAAACACCGCAACTTAGTTTCGGGATGTCACACCGTTTTTGCAGACCGACTCCGTCGAAAACATCCATATCCCGGAATCCTCTCCGGCTTCCTTCGCAGGAGGACGGAACGGATTTTCAATTCTTAATTTTTCACTCTTAATTCCTTAAATCCTATGTCTTTCATTGAAAACGCGAAGACCTACACGGGCCGCGATCTCGAAACCATCTTCTTCCGCCCGATGCTCAGCGGCCAGTCGGCCCTCGACCTGGGCGTGCGCATCCTCTACAACATGCCCGCACCGACGACCGTGCAGTTGTGGGAACGATCGGGCGACATCCTCCAACAGTACACCGCCGCAGGCTGGACGGGCGGCGATCCCGCCCGAAAACTCCAAAAGACGATCGACATGTCGAAGGTCAAGGCCGAACTGGGCTATTCGGCCGCCGACTACTTCTCGATGATCTACGAACTGATTACCAACCGCGCCGACGTCAACATGGACGACCTGACGGGTACGGAGCTCGAACAGGCCGAAACCGAGCTCTTCAAACGCGCCATCGCCGAAAGCCTCCGCGTGACGATGTGGATCGGCGACAAGGAGGCGGGCGCGGGCACGGAGTACGCCACGTTCAACGGATTCATCAAACGCATCTACGAACTGCTCGTCGAGAACAAGATCACGGCAGCGAAGACCTACGCCGCGGCCGACCTCGAAGAGGCCGCAGCGGCCGTCGATATCTTCGACGCCGCATGGACCGAAGCCGCCGAAGAGCTGACCGACCTGAAACCCGACGGACAGCTGGTCTACTTCGTCACCTCGGATCTCTACCACCTCTACGAGAAGTATCTCGACTCGTTCGCCAACACCGAGGCGGCCTACATCGGCCGGACCGAAGGCCGGCCGGTACTCACCTACCACGGCATTCCGGTCGTCGACCTCCACCTGTCGTCCTACCTGCGCGATACGACCTACGCCCAGTCGTTCTGCCTGCTGACCGACCGGCGCAATCTCGTGCTGGCGGTCAACACCTCCGACTTCCCCGGCAACGAAATCCGCATGTGGTACAACCCCGACCTGATGGAGAACCGACAGCGCGCCGTCTTCATGGCCGGCTGCGAAGTGCTCGACGAGAAACTCGTGTCGTTCGCCTACAAGGAGTAATCCGGCCGGGCCGGCGCGACCCGGACCGGGCGTTCCGGCCCGCCTTTTTCCACCGACTTATGGACAACGCACAGAATTCATCGACACTGCCGCGCAAACCCGTGGGCGGCATCTGCCGCGTGCGTCTGGCATCGGCGCGCGCATTCTCGCCGCAAAGCCGTTTCGCGGAATACGAGCTCATCGACGACCGCTCGGCCTACGTCGAGACGCTGACGGCCGACGAAGGGCTGCTGCGCGTCCGCCACACGCTGACGCTCGTCTTCGACAAACACCAGGCCGACGCATGGTTCGACCGGCGGTGGCTGGAACGCTGCGCGACCGACGGAGTCGTCGCCGCGATCGAAACGGCCGCAGGCGAACGGCTGCGAATCGGCCGCTCCGACCGTTTCGGATGCGAGCAGGCGTTGCGGCTCGAACGTTTCACCTTCGCGTCGGGCGCTGCGCCCGGCGACCGCCCGACGGCGACGCTCGTACTTGCGAGCGAGGATACCGACCGGGCACAAACAGATACCGACGATTATGAAGAAGATTAAACCGAAAACGGCGCTGGCCGTCGGCAACCGCACCGACCCTTATCTCACCCTCGGCGCAGGCACCGTCCAGAGCGACCGTTTCTGGCGCTGGGGCGACGACAACCTCTTCCCCGCGGCGCTGGCGCTCATGTCGCGCCGATCGACCACCCACCGGCGCATCATCAACGACAAGGCCGACTACATATCGGGCAAGGGCGTGGTCTGCGACACGGCCTCGCCGCTGCTGGCGCGGTTCGTCGAGGCGGTAAACGGCGACGGCGAATCGCTGCGCCAGCTGCTCAACAAGCTGGCCTACGACAAATCGCTCTTCGGCAACGCCTTTCTGGAAGTCGTGACCGACGCCCGGCGTTCGTTCCTCTCGCTCTACCACCAGGACGCCTCGCGCTGCCGGCTGGCCAAGGATTCGGCCCACGTGCTGCTGCACCACGACTGGGCGGCCTTCCGCGCCGAAGAGGCCCGCACGCTGCCGCTCTACCCCTCGTTCGAGGAGCAGGCCGACGGGACGCTGCGCGCCGCGGTCCACTACAAGGACTACGAACCGATGTTCACCCACTACGGCGTACCGCCCTACATCGCCGGCTTCGGGGTCTCGGCCATCGCCTACAAGACCGACCGCTGGAACATTTCGCGGCTCGACAACTCGTTCCAGCTCTCGGGCGTGATGATGCTCGACAGCACGGTCGACAGCGAAGCCGAAGCGGAACGGGTCGTGCGGACGGCCGAGGAGCGTTTCGCCGGCAACCCCGGACAGGTGATGTTCGTACTCAAAGAGGGCAGCGAGAACGACCATTCGCGCTTCATCCCGATCGCTTCGCAGAACGACGGCGACTGGAAGGCGCTGCACGATCAGGCCGTGTCGGACATCGTGGTGGCGCATTCGTGGTTCCGCTCGCTCAGCGGACTGGACTACGCCTCGGGGTTCAGCGCGGAGCGCATCCTCCACGAATACGAGGTGGCGCTCAACACCGTCATCCTCGGCGAACAGGCCGAGCTGCTCGAACCCATCCGCGCGCTGCTGCGCCGGACGCTCGGCGTCGACGCCGCATCGCTGCAAATCGTCAACCGCCCGCCCACACGCTCCAAACCGCTCTACATGAAGGTCTGGGAGGCCCGCAAGGCCGACGGACTGGACTACGATCCCGACGACGAGAGACAGCAGCGCTATCTCTCGGAGATCACCCGCTACAACCTTACGCACATCGACTGACCATGCAGACACTCATCACCCCGACCGTCGTCGTCGCGCGGGCCTTCGCCGACGGCGAGTACATCGCACCCGAAACCGTCTCCGAAGCGGCGATCGTCGCCGCGCAGGAGACCTACCTGCGCCCCGTGACGGGCGACGCGCTCTTCGAACGGCTGCTCGCCGGCGACCATGCCGACTTCGCCGACGAATACCTCGCCGCGCCGCTGGCGCTCTACGTGCGCTATCTCATCGCCCCGCAGCTCGACCTGCGGCACGGACAGGGCGGCACCGTGCAGCCCCGATCCGACGGCTTCGCGGCGGCCTCCGACGCAACGCTGCGCCGCAGCCGCCGCGCCCTGCTCAAAACCGCCCGCCGGCTGCTGCGGCGCGCCTCCGACTACCTCGAATCCCACGCCGCGCAGTTCCCGCTCTACGACCCGCAGGCCAACGTCCTCAACCGCTGTTCGATCGATGGAAAACTTGTACAGACCCGTTAGCGGCGCAGCGGCCGCACTGGCCGGCTGGTTCGCCCCCATCGTGCCGCTGGTAGCGTGCGTCTTCGGCTTCATCGCCGTCGATTTCCTGACGGGCGTGGCAGCCAGCCGCGCCGTCGCACGGCGCGAAGGCCGTCCGTGGTGGTTCGAAAGCGCCGAGGCGTGGCGCACGGTGCAGAAACTCGCGCTCGTCGCCACGGGCATCGTCATGGCGTGGGCCGTCGACCGCCACGTGCTCGACTTCATGGATCTGCACGCGGCGCGACTCTTCACGGGCTTCGCCTGCGGCGTGGAGTTCTGGTCGTTCCTCGAAAACGCCGCCCAGCTCTCGGACGCACCGCTGTTCCGCTGGCTGAAACGCTACGTACGGCGGCGTATGCGAAAGGAGGCGGGCGATGTCTGAACTGCCGCGCGGCCTGCGCAACCGCAACCCGGGCAACATCCGCCGCTCGGCCGTGCGCTACAAGGGCGAGACGGAGAGCGACGACGCGGCTTTCAAGACGTTCGCCTCGACGGCGTGGGGTTACCGCGCGATGTTCGTCCTGCTGCACACCTACCGCGTCCGCCACCGCATCGCCACCCTGCGCGGGATGATCGCCCGCTGGGCCCCGCCCTCGGAGAACGACACGGGCGCCTATCTGCGCACCGTCGTCCGGCGAAGCGGCGTCGACCCCGACGCCGAAATCGACACCCGCGACGGCCCGACCATGACGCGCATCGCGGCGGCGATGGCGCGCGTGGAGAACGGCGTGGAGCCCGACGAGGCGGAGATCGCCGAAGGATGGCGGCTTTTCAGCGCGGATTTCTGACTTTTCATGCTATATTTGCGGTATGGGAGACACGCCGCTGCATCCGCCGCATAGCCAAAGCCGTCCGCTCCGGAAGGCCGCGGGGCCGTACCCGATGGCGTGGGTACTGCTCTTCACGGCGGCGGGAGTGGCCGTCGCCCGCTACGCGACCCTGCCGGCCGGTTTTCTGGCCGCAGCCTTCGCCGCAGCGACACTCATGGCCTTCATAACGTATCGACGGCGCATCGGCAACGGCTACATCGCCATCGCCCTGCTGCTGCTCGGCATGGCGCTGCCCGCGCTGCGACCCCAACCGGCCTACGGCCCCGCCGGCACGAACCGCCTCCACGAAGCGGCGTCGGAACGCATCCGACGGCTCCATCTCCCGCCCGACGCGGAGGCCGTCGCGCTGGCGATGGCCGCAGGCGACCAGACGGAGCTGACACCCGAGCGGCGTGCGCCCTACGCCCGCACGGGAACGGCACACGTGCTGGCCGTATCGGGGCTTCACGTGGGGATGGTTTTCCTCTACGTCAATCTGCTGCTGGGAGTCCTCGCGCTGCTGCACCGCGGCCATCTCCTGCGCAATGCGGCGGCCATCGCCGTCATCTGGCTCTTCGCCGCGGCGGCGGGGCTGTCGCCCGGCACGATCCGCGCCGCCGTGATGTTCACGGCCCTGCAACTGGCGCTGGCCACGACGTCGCGCTACGCAGGCGTCAACATCCTCTCCGCGGCGGCCTTCGGGATGCTGCTGTGGCGGCCGTCCTACCTCTTCCACGTCGGGTTCCAGCTGTCGTTCCTCTCCGTGGCGGCGATCCTCCTATGGGGTATCCCGCTCTACCGGCGGCTGCGCACGCCGTGGCGGGCGGCAAACGCCGCGGTGGGAATGCTCGTCGTCGGCGCGGTCGCCTCGACGGCGACGGCGCCGCTCGTATCCTACTGCTTCGGGCAGATCCCGCTCGTCGGACTGGCGGTCAATCCGCCCGTCATCCTGCTCACCTACGGGGTGGTCGGGGTATCGCTGCTGTGGCTGGCGATCCCCTGGCCGCCCCTTTCGGTCGTCATCCGTCCGCTGCTCGAAGGGCTGCTGTGGCTGCAAAACCGGCTGGTCGCCGAAGCGGCCGCCCTGCCCTGTGCCGCGATCGACTACCGGATGACGGCGGCGCAGACCGCCGTGGTCTATCTCTTTTTCGTAATTTTCACCCTCGTGGCATACCGTCCATGGCGGAAAAATCGGTAACTTTGCCCGCATGACACGCGAAGAGTTCGATACGTTGTGCCGCGACGACGTGCGGCGCGCCGTGGAGGAGAATCTCGGCCGCGATCCGCTGGCCGTGGCGCTCGACCGGCGCACACCCCACGCCGCGCTGGTGGCCACGCAGGTCAAATACCTCGAACGCGCCCGCACGAAACTCCCCTCCTACTACGCCGCACGCTGCATCCTGCCGCCGCGCGCCTTCGAACAGGCGTCGAGCGAGGCGTGCGCCGCACACAAGGAGCCGGCGGGCGACACGGCGCTCGATCTGACCTGCGGGCTGGGCGTCGACGCGCTGGCGTTGGGCCGCCACTTCCGGCGCGTCGTGGCGCTCGAACGCGATCCCGTGCTGGCGGCCGTCGCGGCCCGCAACCTGCGGCTGCTGGGCGCCGCGAACGTGGAGGTGGTCTGCGCTTCGGCCGAGGAATACCTCGCCGCGACGACCGAGCGGTTCGACTGGGTGGCGGCCGACCCCGACCGCCGCAGCCGGACGGGGCGCAAACTCGTCCGGCTCGAAGAGTGTTCGCCCGACATCCTGCGGCTGCTGCCCGCCGTGCGGCGCGTCGGCGCGCGCCTCTGCCTGAAAAACTCGCCGCTGTTCGACGTCGACGAAGCGCTGCGGCTCTTCCCGACGGCCCGCATCGAGGCCGTATCGGTACACGGCGAATGCAAGGAGCTGCTCGTCTACGACGACGGCACGGGGCCGCTGCTGCGGGCCACGGCGCTCGGCGGGGGAAGCGTGATGCTTCCGCCCGCTACGGCTCCCACACCGCCGCCACCGCCGTTCGACCCGACGGCATACGCCTACCTCTTCCTGCCCGACGTGGCGTTGCAGAAGATGCGCCTCGTGCGGCGGGCGCTCGAAGGGCGGGCCGACGTGTGGAGCGAGAACGGATTCGCCTTCGCCCGCCGGCCGGTCGAGGGCGTTCCGGGGCGGACGCTGGCCATCGGCGCGATCGGGCCGTTCGACGCGAAGGCGCTGCGGCGCGAGCTGCGCGGCGAGGGCATCGAAATCTTCAAACGCGACTTCCCGCTCACGCCGGAGGAGATCCACGCCCGCACGGGGACGCATGCAGGCAGCCGGCAACGGCTGGCCTTCACCCGCATCGGCGGAAAGCTGTGGACGATCCGTCTGGCAGCCGACGCACCCGAAACGGGGAGGGAGGGATAAGGCGAGCGTCCGACCGCTCTGGCCGCAACTGCGGTTCGCCGCCGGCGGCAGGTAGTGCACGAGCCGGAGCGAAGTGCAGTCCGCCGCATGGGGCGGCGGCGAACTGCCGACATCGCCCGGCGATGTCGGACATCGGATTCAGGAAATAAAAAATGCGGATACGCATAATTTAAGGAAATACAATGGACGACGTAAGACTGGACAAATACCTGTGGGCGGTGCGCATCTTCAAGACGCGCAGCGACGCCGCCGAGGCGATCCGCACCAACCGCGTGACGGTGGGCGGCGCGACGTGCAAACCCTCGCGCGAGGTGCGCATCGGCGACGTGATCGCCGTGAAGCGGATGCCCGTGGTCTATCAGTACAAGGTGCTCGACCTGGTGACGAGCCGCCAGCCAGCCAAGAACGTGCCAGCCTATTGTCTGAACATCACCCCGCAGGAGGAACTGGACAAGCTCGACGCGCCGCGCGAGACGATCTTCGTCTTCCGCGACCGCGGCACGGGGCGCCCGACCAAGAAGGAGCGGCGCGAACTGGATTCGCTGATGGACAACATGCTTTACGAGGAGGAGTAGCCGATGCGACCCGAACGACTCTTCGAGATCCTCGCCGTGGCCGAACGGCTCAAATGCAATACGCGCCACTCGTAGACGTCGACGGGCCGCCGCGAAAGCGTGGCGGAGCACAGCTGGCGGCTGGCGCTCATGGCGCTGCTGGTGGCCGACGAGTTCCCCGACGTGGACTGCGGCCGCGTGGTGCGCATGTGTCTGGTGCACGACCTGGGCGAAGCCTTCACGGGCGACATTCCCGCCTTCGAGAAACGGCGGCAGGACGAAACGCACGAGGCGGCGCTGCTCGCCCGCTGGGTAGAGACCCTGCCCGAACCGCTGCGCGCCGAATGGCGGTCGCTCTATGCCGAAATGAAGGCGCTGGCCACGCCCGAAGCCCGGCTCTACAAAGCGCTCGACAAACTCGAAGCGGTGATCCAGCACAACGAGGCCGACATCGCCACGTGGCTGCCGCTCGAATACGACCTCAACATCGCCTACGGTGCCGACGAGGTGGCGTGGAACGGCTACCTGCGACGGCTCAAAGAGGCCGCCAACGAAATCAGCCGGCAGAAAATCGCCGCAGCGAAGGAGCAGGTGCCCGACGACGCGGGGAAATAGCCGGAGCAGTCCGACGGGGTGCGCAGCGCTGTGCACCGCAGTTTGCAGAGTCTCAGCAAAAGTTGTATGTTTTGGCAGACCTTCGGCCTGCACGAATGTGCTTCGGAACCATTCCGAACCTTTTCTTTGGCGTTTCCTGCAAGCAGCGGGTTTACCACCTTTTGGCACCAAAAGGTGGTGCCAAAAGCATCCGCCAGGCGAAACCGCCGGGAACCGACGGTCGTTCTTTTTCCCGCGTTTTCGCAAGGCGGAGTTCGTGGTGCGCTATCGCGCAACCGTGATTATTGATTTTCCACACATGGCCACACGCGAGTTGGCTGTATTGCCGATCTTGCGGGACGAAGCCTGCGGAGCACGCATAGCGGGCCTCCGCGGGCGGAGGCTTCGGCCCGCGCGGCGCCCCATGGCGCCGTAGTGTTGCAGCGAGTAGATCCTTCGTCTTGGCTTCGCCGAAGATACTCCGACTCGACAATGTTCAAATAAATTTGACATTGTCCTCGCTTAATCGTACTTTGGCCGACGCCGAAGATACTCCGCCTCGGCAATTGCAAATAAATTTGCATTGCGCTCGGCTTAATCGTATCTTTGCACCGCTATGGAGAAGAGACTATACGAAAAACAAGAGATATACGACCCTGCAACGATCGCCGAACTGAGTGAGCACTACGCCGCCATTCTGCGGCTGCTGGGCGAAGACCCCACGCGCGAGGGGCTGCTCAAAACCCCCGAGCGGGTAGCCAAGGCAATGGCTTTCATGACCAAGGGCTACGCCGAGGATCCGCGCGACATTCTCCTGTCGGCTATGTTCCGCGAGGAGTACCGGCAGATGGTGCTCGTGCGCGACATCGAGGTCTACTCGCTGTGCGAACACCACATGCTCCCCTTCTACGGCAAGGCGCACGTGGCCTACATCCCCGACGGCTACATTACGGGGCTGTCGAAGGTGGCGCGCGTGGTGGAGTGTTTCGCACGCCGCCTGCAAGTACAGGAGCGGCTGACGGTGCAGATCCGTGACTGCATCCATGAGGCGCTGCACCCGCTGGGAGTGGCCGTCGTGATCGAAGCCAGCCACATGTGTATGCAGATGCGCGGCGTCGAGAAGCAGGAGTCGTCGACCACCACCTCGGCCTTCACGGGCATCTTCCTGCGCGACCACCGCACGCGCGAGGAGTTCATGGAGCTGATCCGGTAACGCCCCGCCGACGGAGCGGCCGCGACGCGAGCGGCTCCGTCGGGACGATCCTTCCTCAACGAAATCCGCCCCGAAAGTTTCTGCTTTCGGGGCGGATTCATTGCACGCCGGCGCGCAAGCCAACGCCCGCAATTCGGCAATCCGGCGACGCACTCCGGCCGGATCAGTCGACGTAGACCAATTCGATTCCTTTGGTACCACCGAGTCGGTAGTTATTCTGATCGCGCCGCAACCGAATCCTGCGCAATGTCTCCATCGGGCGACACTCGATCCAGTTGATGCTGCATCCAGAAATATCCAGCTCTTCGAGCAGGTTGCCCTGACAAGAGAGCGTATAGATCTCCGGCGGAAGTACAAGCGTCGTCAACCGATTGTCGCTGCAATTTATTTCTGCATATCGGTTCCCGTTGCATCGAGAAAAGTCGAGCGACGTAAGCGCCGTTCCGGTGCACCGGAAATCTCCCACATAGCGGAACGCATCCATATTCAGCATTGTAAGGTTCGAGCAGTTACAGCAATCAAAGTTCATCACCTGTCCCGACCCATCGATGCACTTCAAGCGGCCGCAATCGGAAACAGCCAGCTTCCCAATCTTGACATACCCCTTCACCTCCAACCGTTCGAGCGGGAGTTTACGGAGTTCCACACTCGACAACTCGGTTTCGGGCAATGTCAATTCTCTCAACGGCATATCGGTCAAGGTCAGATACATCAATTGATGGCAGCCGCTCAAATCGAGCGAGGTGAAATCTACGTCGTTCAACGCAAACGATATAAGCAGATCCGAGTCCCCGAACACAATCTCAGAGATCCGACTGTGAGTGATCGATAAATGACTCAGTTGCTTGAACTCCGACAGGTCGAGCCGGACACAAGGCAATCCCCCACAATGCAGTTCATACAATTTCTCATGATGACGCAGATCCGACGTGACGAGGCAGGAACAGTCGAGTAACTCCAAATCGGGACAGGCATCGACATTCAGCTCGGTAAAAGGGTTATCGTAGCACGTCAACCTTCTCAACGCCGGACATCCGCTTACATCGAGCGACGCAAGCCGGTTGGAACTGCAATCGAGTTTTTTCAGTGCCGCGGTGCGCGGCAACCGTAAACATTCCAGCTCACAGGTCTCGCATATGAGCAATTCGAGCGCCGAACAGCCGCCCGCATCGAGCGAGACGAGCGGATTGAAATAGCACCAGAGCCGGCGCAAACGGGGATTTCCCGATACGTCGAGCGAGGTGAGATTTTGACTGGAACAGTCCAACGTTTCGAGGTTGGCGAAATAGTGCAATCCTTCGAGGCTCGATATCGTCTTCCCATAAGTCTTATATGACGGACAGCGGATCTTGGTCACGGCCAGCGCCTCCTCGCGCGAAATCGCGCCGTCGCCATCGGTGTCGGCAATGCGCAGACACAGCGTCCGGAACTCCCTGTCGGGGATCGCATCGGCCACATTCGGCGGATAATCGGCGGCGGCGTAACCGGCCAGGCACATCGTCAACACGAAAAGGCCCGACAGCAGGATACTTCTCTTTTTCACGGTCGCGCGATTTGATTTATTCGACATATTCGATTTCTACACGGGAAAAACAATCGTTCCCCTATTCATCGCCGACTGCAATACACCCGCCGATCAGTCGACGTAGACCAGTTCGATCCCTGTGGTATCGCCGAGCAGCGGGTGGTTATCCTGATCGCGCCGCAACCGAATCCTGCGCAACGTCTCCATAGGCCGGTATTCGATCGAGTGAATGTAGCTTCCGGAAATATCCAGCTCTTCGAGCAGGTTGCCCTGACAAGAGAGCGTGTAAACCTCCGGCGGAAGTATAAGCGTCGTCAACCGGTTGTCGCTGCAATCTACCGTTCCGAATCTGAAATCGCCGCGCTGCGAAAGATCGAGCGACGAAAGCGCCGTTCCGGTACAGGTAAAACTACTCAACCCGCGACAGTCGCCCAGATTCATCTCCGTCAATGCCGGACAATTTTTACAACGGATCGTCCTCAGAATGGAGGAGAAATCGATCCGTTTCAATCGTTCGCAGTTTTCGATATGGAAAATAGTCGCAAACCCCGTTTCATCGACAGTACCTTTCACCTCCAGCCGTTCGAGATCGACCCTATTCAACGTGACAGAACCTACCGATGCCGGCAAATCCAGCTTCGTCAACGGGACGTCGGCAATCGTCACATAATCCAACTTCGAACAACCGCTCAGATCGAGACGGGTACAATCCGCCTTCACCAATGAAAAGTAATCCAATGCAGAAGTACCGCCGAAGTCGATTTCCGATATTCGGGACTCCCGAAGAAGCAGTCGATACAACGCCTCATGACGTGACAGATCGAGTCGTTCGCACGATACGTTCCAACAATCCAGATATTCCAGTTTCAGATTTGCGGACACGTCCAATCCATCGATATCCGAACAAGCCAATGTCCTCAACTCAGGGTTGGAGCGCACATCCAGTGTCGTAAAGACGTTGTCGACGCATTGAAGCAACGACAAGGCGGGATACCCCGTCACATCAAGCGACGCAAGCTGGTTGGTATCGCATCGAAGTTGAATTAACGTTGCCGTGCGAGGCAGCAGCAACCGCTCCAACCCGCAGCCGGAGCAGTACAGCGTCTCTAATTCCGAACAGCTGCTCACATCGAGTTCTTCGAGCGAATCGAAGGAGCAATCGAGATGGCGCAAACGGGGATTTCCCGACAGATCGATCGATGTGAGCAGTTGACCGCCGCAATACAGCGTTTCGAGGTTGGCGAAATAGTGCAATCCTTCGAGACTCGAGATCGTCTCCACATAACTCCGATCCGGCATGCAGTCGATCTTTCTCACGGCCAGCGCCTCCTCCTTGGAGATGACGCCGTTGAGATCGGTATCGGCGAGTTGCAGACACAATACCCGAAACTCCCCGTCGGGAATCGCATCGGCCACATCGGGCGGGTAGACCAGCCCGTCGTCGTCCGAGCAGGCGGACAGACAGAGCGACAGGCTCCAAAGGAGACAAAACAGAAAGAGCGTTCTTTTCATGGTCGGAAGATATTGTTACTGAACATATTCGATTTCGATCAGGTGCCGGCAATCTTCGCCATCTTCATTGCGAATCTTGAACTGCATGTCCAACGGAGCCTCTTTCCGCAGCCGAATCTTCGAAAGCGACGAACCGGCGAAAGTCTGCACCGAAAGAACTTCCAGTTTCGGACAATGGCTCAGATCGAGCACCGCATCCGGATAGAAATCGCAATAGAGCCGTTTCAGATTGACTGCGCCAGCAAGCAACGCATCGTAACAGCCGGCATCGACAGCCGCAATCGTCAGATATTGCAAGTGCGAAGGATCGGGCAGATCGATCGTCGCCGATATCGCATCGGCGGGAACCCTGGCGGAAATCAACAGCTCCCGCACGTTCGCACACCCCGACAGATCGAACGTTTGCAGCTTGCGGCACGGGTTCAGGAACTCGATCGTAAGCGGAGAGTAGCCCACGGGACCTCTGAAAACAACGAGATTCGAAGACCCTTCCAAACGCACTCTTTCGAGTCGGGTGTTGTAGCGCAAATCGAGATTCGGGACGTCGCAGTAGCCCCAATACAGTTTTTCGAGATTTCCGAAATATTCGATCCCTTCAAATGAGCGAATATTTCGTGCATCATAATTCATCATGGAAGTCACCGCCAGCACCTCATCCTTCGACAGACGGCCGTCCTTGTCTTTGTCATACCGTTCCAGACAATATTCACGGAACCTCTCGTCGGGAATCGCCGTGGCCACGTCGTCGGGCCAGACGAGCGGCGGCAGCTGAGGATCGGGCTGTTCGTCGTCGTCGGAACAGCCGGCAAGGCACATCGTCAGTGCGAAAAGACCCGACAGCAGGATACTTCTCTTTTTCATGGTCGCGCGATTTGATTTATTCGACATATTCGATTTCTACACTGGAAGAGCAATCGTTTCCCTTTTCATCGCGGATGTCGATGCCCCCACCGTATATTGCTATCGGTGCATTTTTGTGCATGCGAATCTTTTTAAGCTCCGATCCGACACGAACGTGTATGATAAGGTCTGCCAGTTTCGGACAATGGCTCAGATCGAGTACTTCACTCGGATAAAAATTGTAATAGAGCTTCTTCAGATTGGCTCCGTCGGCGAGCAACGCATCATAGCAGCCGGCATTGGCAGCCGCAAACGCCAGATATTGCAAGTGCGAAGGATCAGGCAGATTGACAGAGCTCAATTTCACCTCGGAAAATGAATCGACGAAAAGCCGCAATTCCTGTACATTCCCGCATCCCGAAAGATCCAGTTCTTCCAAATTGAACAACGAATAAAGCTCAATTTCAAGTGGAGTATAACCGACCGGCCCGCGGAACCTGATTAAATTCGAATTATACAGACATGAAATCTTTTGCAGCCGGGAGTTGTAACGCAGATCGATCTCTTTCGGACCACTGTACTCCCAAGCAAAATTCTCAAGATTGCTGAAATATTCGATCCCCTCTAACGACAAAAAACGGCCCGACACATCGGGAAAATGGGTCATTTTCTTAACAGCCAGCACTTCGTCCTTCGACAGACGGCCGTCCTTGTCCCTGTCATACCGTTCCAGACAGTATTCACGGAACCCCTCGTCGGGAATCGCCGTGGCCACGTCGTCGGGCCAGACGAGCGGCGGCAGCTGAGGATCGGGCTGTTCGTCGTCGTCGGAACAGCCGGCAAGCAGCGCCAGACACAACAGCAAGCAGAGGGTTTTCCAAGAGAAATAAGGTTTCATAGGCTATGGATTCAGGGAGTTCGCAGCACGATCCGCCGCGGGAAACACGGCAGCGAAAGGGTTCCGCCCCTCCGAAAGCGGGGGAAGGTGCCGGGGCCGACCCGATCGCCGGATCGGCCCCATCGGCATCGGAGACAATACACGTCGGCGTGATCGTTCCATCAGAGAGGGTGGTTTTGGGTTGGTTATCACAAATATACGAAACAATTTCCCGATTCTGCAACTTTTTCCGCAAAAAAATCGGGGGGGGGTAAATTATTCTATTCAGGCGTAGAAATAAGACATACAGACTTTTCGAGCCATACGTTCATCCGGTGTCGTCCGGCAAGAGAGCGGCCGCAGCCGTCGGGATATGCGCCCGACGGCCGCGGCGAACCGGAACGAACCGCTCCGTCAAAGGGGCCTGCGCACGACGTAGATCCAATCGTCGGGCAGTGCGTAGCGCCGCCGCTCCTCCGCGCTGAAACGGGCCGCATAGTCGATCTCGCGAACTTCGAACCCCGCTTCGCGCAACCGCCCGCCGTAGTCGCGGCCATAGATGCGCCGATGGTCGTACTGCCCGAAAATACGGGTGCGCTCCGCCGGATCGGTGATCGAATCGTCCTCGAAGGTCGCAGCGCGCGACCGGTCGACGGGCGAGAGCAGGATGCCCCAGCCGCCCGGACGCAGGATGCGGTAGAACTCGCCGAGCGCACGGCGGTCGTCGGCGACGTGTTCGAGCAGATGGTTGCAGATCAGCACGTCGTAGGAGGCATCGGGAAGAGGGATTCGCAACACGTCGAAATGCAGTTCGGCCAGCGGGCTCTCCAAATCGGCCGTCGTATAGTCGGCCGCCCTGTGCCGCAGCCGCTTCATCAGGCAGACTTCGGGGGCGATATGCAGGATCCGCTGCGGCCGGCGCAGCAGATCGGTTTCGCGCGTGAGGTAGAGCCACAGCAGCCGGTGCCGCTCCAACGACAGGCACGACGGACAGAGCGCATCGGCACGCGGCGCGACGTAGCCGTAGGGCAGGAACCGACGGCGGCGCGCACCGCACACGGGGCATTCGCGGCCGCGCCCCACGTAGAAAAGGCCCGCGACCGGCACCGCCCACCCTGCAAGGCGTTGCAGAAGGGGCCGCGGCACATGATTGAGCGCCCAACGGATCAGCCGCTTCATTCTCCGGTGATCTTTTTCACGTCGGACTCGGCCTTCAAGAGCCGTTTGCGGCAGAAGGCGATGAGCGTCGTGGCGCGCCTGACCTCGGCGGCCAGCGCGTCGACCGACATCTCCTCGTTGCGGAATTTGGCGAGGATGGCCTCGATCTCGGCCATCGCTTCGTCATAGGTGAGTTCCTTTTTATCCATCGTTCTATCGTTTTTTCTTCGTACATGCGACCACCGCGGCCTGCACTTCGCCGTCGGCCAGCGTAATGTCGAGCCGGTCGCCCGGCGCGAGCCCCTCGGCGCTGCGCAACGCTTCGCCGCCGCGGCGGACGACGGCGAACCCGCGCCGCAGCACCCGTTCGACCGAGTAGCTCAGCAGCAGCTCCGAAGCGGCCGCGAGCCGGCGGTCGTGCCCGCGCAGCAGATCGGCCGGAGCCGCGAGCAGCGTCTCCTCCGCCCGGTCGAGGCGGCTCCGCCCCTCCTGCAACAACCGCTGGCTCTGCTGTGCGAGAGCCGCGCCGAGCCGTTCCAGTCCGACCGCCGCCGAATGCGTGATCGCCAGCGCCGCATTTCCCAACTGCAATCCGGCCCACGCCAGATAGCCGTCGGCCTGCGCCATCCGTTCGACGAGCCACGCCGCCACGGCCGTCGGCGTTTTGAGCGCCGTATGCGCCACCAGATCGGCGACGCTCGTATCCTTGTCGTGCCCGATGCCCGTCACCACCGGCAGCGGAAACTGCGCCACGTGGTTGCACAGGCGATAGGCGTTGAAACAGTTCAGGTCGCTCGACGACCCGCCGCCGCGGATCATCACCACGGCATCGAACGCCTCCCCGGCAGCGGCGATGCGGCTGAGCGCGTCGACGATCGAATCTTCGGCCGCCGCGCCCTGCACGACGGCGTCGAAGAGCGTGAGACAGAAGCGGTAGGGGCTTTTAGCCAGTTCGTTGCAGAAATCCTGATACCCGGCCGCACGGCTGCTCGACACCACGGCGATGCACTGCACGACGGCAGGCATCGCCTGCTGCCGGTTCATCTCCCACACCCCTTCGGCCTGCAAGCGGGCGATGGTCTGCTGCCGCTGCCGCTCCATGTCGCCCAGCGTGTAGGCCGGATCGACGTCGAGCAGTTGCAGCGAGAAGCCGTAGAGTTCGTGGTAGTTCACCGTCGCTTTGGCCAGTATGCGCATGCCGGCGGCGAGCCGCTGCCCCGTCTCGGCCTCGAAATAGGCGGCGATGCGCGCGTACTGCGACCGCCAGATCACGGCGCGCGCCTGCGCTTTGGGAACGCCGTCGCCCTCCCCCTTCTCGACCAGTTCGAGGTAGCAGTGCCCCGAATAGTTGACCTTGACCTCCGCGATCTCGGCACTCACCCACAACGGCAGCGCGAAACGCTCTTCGAGCACCTGCCGCACGCGGCGCTGCAACTCGGACAGCGTGATGTACTGCGCAGCGATCATCGGTTACTTCAACTCCTCCTTCGTAAAGGGTACGTCGACCTCGCCGATGGCATAGCAGGCGATGTCGTAGGGGTTGTAGTGGAAGACGATCCCTTCGGGCGTGACCTCGAAATTCTCGGTCGGGGCGATCGTTTCGGGGAAGAATCCCCGCTGGGCGAGCTCCTCGTCATCGGCGGCACCGTACTGCTCGCGGAGCTTCGCCTTGATCCGCTCGGTGAGCCGGGGAAGCTGCTCCTCCGGAAAGAGGTCGCCGAGCGAGAGTTCGTAACCGCCCTTCGTCCAATAGTTGTGGTACTCGGTCGTGCGCATACCGTGCGCACCGCCCGTATAGCTCTCGCGGCGGATCGTGTAGACCGTGAGCGTATCGACCGGCGCCTGAGCGGCCGCGACGCTGAGCGAATAGCGCATGTTGGGCATGTAGAGCGTATCGCAGGCATTGTCGGCGGCGAACCGTTCGATAAAACGGCGTGCGGCCTCCTCGGCCGTCCCCGTGAAGTCTTCGAGTGCGAAGAAGTAGTTGACGTTGGCGTTCTCGATGGCTGCGAGCGCCTCGCTGCGGTCGGCGTTGGCGATCGTGAGGAAGCGGTACGACAGATCGCACGGCACCGCCCCGCACCGGACGACCGTATCGAGCGACCGCTCGGCGAATTGCGGCGCGGCCGCACGCCGGCAGCAGCCGGCCATCCCCGCGGCAAAGGCCGCCAGAAGAACGAGAGCAGGTAATTTCATAAGGCGTGGTCTTCAAAAATTAACACCCGTAAAGGTAGCACAAATAATAGGGAAAAAGGTGCGAACGACGATTTTTTCCGAAAAATTTTGGAGATTCGGATTAATGTATTACTTTTGCACCCACAATCGGTGGATTCATCTAAGGGTTAGGATACATGCCTCTCACGCATGACATAGGGGTTCGAATCCCCTATCCACTACGCAGGACGATCGCTACGGCGGTCGTCTTTCATTTTTTGCGGGACGGTGCGGGGAGTCGGACGGGAATATCCGCGCAGGACTCGGACAAACGGAGTCTCAGAAGACGGAACGACGAAAAGCACGTTTCGCCGAACGCGACATTCGAAGAGAGGCGCGGCGCGCCCCCATCCGCCAAGACGAGCGGCCGGAGCCTCCGGCTGTTCGTCTTCTTCGGGAGACTCCATCCCGCCCGCCTCCGAACGATCATGCGAAAAAGAGCGTAAACGTCACCTTGCCGTCGACATTGGAGGTCAGGCGCAGCGATCCGCAGCAACTGGCCCTTTCCTCACAGTCTCCTGTTGCAGGCAGGCAAAAGCAGCGAAAACAAAAAACTCGTCGGAAAAATCCGACGAGTTACTTTCAGTGCCCAGGACAAGACTCGAACTTGCACGAACTAAACGTTCACTACCCCCTCAAAGTAGCGTGTCTACCAATTTCACCACCTGGGCTTTTTAAAACAGGCCGCGGCGTTCGGCATCGAACCCTTGGCGCATGTTCGCGAAACACACGGTTTCGGAGTGCAAATATAGACAGGATTTTGTTAAGCGCAAAATTTTCAACCGATTTTTCGGAAAAAATCCTATCTTTGACTGCGTCTTAGATACTCCGTCTCGGCATAATCAAGCTAACGCTTGCTTCTGCACTCGACTTTTCGTATCTTTGTATTACCGAACTTCAAGGTAGGCAGGCCGCATTCCGGCAGAAGCGACCGCCGCCGGAGTCCGGCCCGCATCGTTCCCGCCGGCGGAGCCGCTCCGTCCGCAGGCGATGCCGACCGCCGAAAACCGATATTCGAAACAAATAAAAACGATTCACCGAAATGAAAAAAACGATTCTGACCGCCCTGCTGCTCTTCGCCGCAGCCGCCGTCTTCGCGCAAAGCGAGTACAATTTCCAGCGCCGTTCGCTCTTCGAGAAACTGCCCGTGACCTCCAAGGACATCGTATTCCTGGGCAACAGCATCACCGACGGCGGCGAGTGGAACGAACTGCTGGCCAATCCCCGCGTCAAGAACCGCGGCATCAGCGGCGACCGTTCGAGCTGGATGCTCGACCGGCTCGATCCGATCGTCGGCGGGCAACCCCGCAAACTCTTCCTGTTGATCGGCACCAACGACCTGGCGGCCGGTACTCCGGCGGCGGAGGTCGTCGCCAACGTCCGCAAGATCGTGGAGCGCTTCCAGAGCGAATCGCCCCGCACGAAACTCTATGTGCAGAGCGTCTTTCCGGTCAACGACTCGTTCAAGAAATACGCTGCCAAACACGGCCGTCACGACGCCGACATCGTGGCCGTGAACAAGGGCCTGCAAGCGCTGTGCGCCGAGAAGGGGATCGTCTACATCGACCTGTGGACGCTGCTGGCCGACAAGAACGGCAAGCTGCGCGCCGACCTGACCAACGACGGCCTGCACCTGATGGGCGAGGGCTACATCGTCTGGCGCGACGCGGTGCTGCCCTATGTGAAATAGAACGATCCGCCCGTCCCGAAACGGAAAGGGAGCGCCTGCACGCGGGCGCTCCCTTTTACGCTATTCCGCGCTTACTCCACCCACTGCACCCGTTCGACGGGTTCGCCCGCGGGGAGCGGTTTGGGTTCGAAATCGGAGTAGCCCAGCGCGATGACGCACAGCACGCCGCACCCCTCGGGAATCGGCAGGAAGGTGCGCAGGTAGTCGACGGCCTGCTCGCCGTCGGGCTGTTCCTTGCTGCGGGGACGGCCGTTGACATGCACCCAGCACGATTTCAGACCGGCGTCGACGAGCGCGAGTTGCAGGATCGTAGCCGCGATGGCCGCATTGTCGACCCATAGGTCGCTCGCCGCACGATCGCCCATCACCACCACGGCCGCCGGAGCACCCGCGAGCGGCACGGCGCCGTAGTCGCGCATGGCAGCCATACGGTGCACCGTCGCGGCGTCGCGCACCGCCAGAAACCGCGTCGAACGGCTGTTGCGCGACGAGGGGGCGTGCAATGCCGCCTCGATCGCCTGCGCCAATACTTCGTGCGGGACCTCCTCGTCCCTGAATTTGCGCACGGAACGCCGTGCCTCGATCACCTGCTGAAAGTCCATAAGCGGAATGTTTTCGATTTTCGAGACAAATATAGAATGCAAACGCAAAAAACCGGCCGCAGACGGGCGGTTATTTTCATTTTTTGCGTACTTTTGTCGGGCAGGCTCGCCTTGTCGCTGCCCCTCGCGGGGGAGAGGAAAGTCCGGGCAACGCAGAGCACCGTCCAAGCTAACAACTTGATAGCCGTGAGGTTATAGGAAACGTAACAGAAAACGACCGCCCCTGCTTGCAGGGGTAAGGGTGAAAAGGCGGGGTAAGAGCCCACCGCGGCGGCAGCGATGTCGCCGGCCGTACGTCTGACGGGTTGCAAGACCGTGTATACCGGCAGTTAAGGGTTGCTCGCCCGATGTCGGGGGGTAGGTTGCTGGAGGCGGCGGGTGACCGCCGTCGTAGATAAATGACAGGGGCTCCGCACCGGAAGCGCGCAGCGGAGTACAGAACCCGGCTTACAGAGCCTGCTAAAACAAAAGGATGCCTTCGGGGCATCCTTTTTTCCTTAAAAACGGTAGCGATTCCACGCTCCGCTGCATTGCGTCCGGATCGACGATCTCCAAACGGGCGGCCCCGCATTCCGCGGGATTCGGGTAGGGCGAAACTGCGGATCGGTGCAATGAAAAAGGGAGCGGTCGAACCGCTCCCCTCCGATTGCAGGCCGCCGGCCGGTCAAAGTCCCATCTTCTTGCGGATAGGTGCCGGAATAGCCTTCTTGTTGACCATGACCGACATCGTCTTGTAGGCCACGAAAGGACGCGAGAAATAGTAGTACCCGTCGTAGGGAGGACGCACGCCCCATGAATTCTTCACCTTGTAATAGTCGTTGCCCGCCTGGTCGACCGCCGTGCCCATGATCTGCATACCGTGGTCGTCGGTGGTCTCGTAGTTGTCGAACGCCTCCTGACGCATCTGCTGCGTGATGGCGCGCTCCTTGCCGGGCTTGTCGAACTTGTAGAGCGCCGCCTCCTTCTCCTTGTCGGAGAGTTTGCCCCAGCGCTCGGCGTCGGTGCCGCTCATGCTCGTAAGGTCGGCCTCGGGCACGATGCCGATCGCCTTCGTGCGGCTGAAACCCTTCTCGCTCACGTCCGTCCCCCAGAGCACCGTATAGTCATTGGCCAGCGCATTGTCCACAACGGCCATCATCTCGTCGAGAGGCAGGTTCCAGACCATTCCCCACATCCAGTTGTCGGGCACTTCGAGGATGAACTCCTCGTAGAAGGGGTGGTGCGTATAGGAGCTGATCTCGACGTAGTCGTCCATGTCGAGCCCCAGCGATGCAGCGAACGACTGCGGCGTATACTCCTTGCCCTTCCAGGTGAATTTTTCGGGTTTGGGACCGAGATAGGCGTCCAGAACGGCATCCAGGCCGCGCTGCCAGGCCGTCGTCAACTTGTCGCCGGCGATCACGGCGTCCATATACCCCTTGACGACGCGGTCGATCTCCGTGAAGTCGGGCAGGTCGGTGCCGTAGCAGAGACCCGGATAGACCTCCGTCGGCACGATGCCGTATTTCTTGATCCCGTCGGTCACGTCGCGCGAACCGCCGCCGACGGCCAGATTGAGCGAACCGTGCATACGGGCGTACTTCACCGCCTTCTCGAAATAGGCGTTGCGCACGATCCACATCGCCGACAGGTCGTACTCTCCGCCGCCGTTGCGCAGAATCTCGCTTTCGAGAAACGCGAGGGCCGAGTAGGCCCAGCAGGTGCCGCTGCGGTTCTGGTTCTTGACCGAAGTCACGGGGAGGGTCTTCACGTCGGTGAAACGGTACCCCTCCTCCTTTTGCTGTTCCTGCGCCCCGACGCCCGCCGCGAGCAGCGCCAGAAGGGCCGTAAAAAGGATTTTCTTCATAAGTCGCATGAGTTTCGTTGAATTACGTCATTTCTTCGACGCGGCGACGATTTTCAGGCACTCGTCGAGCGTCAGTTCTTCGGGCTTCGTCCCCTTCGGGATGCGGTAGTTCTTCCCCTTGTAGGCGATGTAGGCACCGTAGCGGCCGTTCTTGACCAGCATGTCGGGATCTTCGGCGAAGCTCCGAATCGGCGTGTTGGCCGCCGTCCGCTGCGCCTGATGCGCCTTGATAAGCTCCACGCCGCGTTCGAGCGTCAGCGTGTAGGGATCGTCGCCCTTGGCCAGCGAGGCGAAGGTCGACTTGCCCCAGCGCACGTAAGCGCCGAAGCGCCCCAGCCCGACGACCATCGGCTCGCCCTCCCATTCGCCCAGCGTGCGGGGCAGGGCGAAGAGCGCCAGCGCCTCGTCGAGCGTGATCGACTCGATGAGCTGCCCTTTTTTAAGCGAGGCGAAACGGGGTTTCTCCTCGCCTTCGCCCTCGATCTCGACCATCGGCCCGTAGCGGCCGATGCGGGCCTTGACCGTGCGTCCCGTCTTGGGATCGGCACCCAGCACGCGCGCCTGCCCGTGTTTGTCGGACTGCGTCTCGATCGCCGTATCGACCATGCGGTGGAACGGCCCGTAGAAAGCGGCGATCATCTTGTCCCACGTGATGTCGCCCTCGGCCACGCGGTCGAACTCCTTCTCGACGTTGGCCGTGAAATTATAGTCGATGATCGGTGCGAACTGCTGTTCGAGGTAGTCGTTCACCAGCATACCGATATCGGTGGGTTGCAGCCGGTTCTTCTCCTTGCCGAAGCTCTCGCTGAGCGTCTTGGCCGACACGCTGCCGCCCGCGAGCGTCAGTTGTTCGTAGGTGCGCTTCTGCCCCTCCTTGCTCTGCTTGACCACATAACCGCGGTTGATGATCGTCGTGATGGTCGGTGCATAGGTCGAAGGGCGGCCGATACCCAGCTCTTCGAGCCGCTTGACCAGCGACGCCTCGTTGTAGCGCGCCGGCGGCATCGTGAAACGCTGCGTGGCCGTAATGGTCTGATAGAGCACCTCGTCGCCCGCCGAGAGTTTGGGCAGCAGCCCTTCGCTGTCCTCGGCCGGCTCCTCGTCGGTCGACTCCGAATAGAGCCGCAGGAAACCGTCGAAACGCACCACTTCGCCCGTGGCAACGAACTGTTCGCGGCGGCCGTCGATCGCGATCGTGATCGTCGTGCGGTCCAGCTCGGCCGAAACCATCTGCGAAGCGACCGTGCGCTTCCAGATCAGGTCGTAGAGCCGCTTTTCGGCCGGCGTACCCTCGATCGCCTGCCGCTCGATATACGACGGGCGGATCGCCTCGTGCGCCTCCTGAGCCCCTTTGGTCTTGGTCTTGTAGTTATGGTACGACGAATACTTCTCGCCGTAGAGATTCGTGATCTGCTCCTTGCACTGCGCCAGCGCCAGCGTCGAGAGGTTCACCGAGTCGGTACGCATGTAGGTGATGAGACCCTGCTCGTAGAGGTACTGCGCGACGGACATGGTCTGCGAAACCGACATCCCCAGCTTGCGCCCCGCCTCCTGCTGCAACGTGGAGGTCGTGAAGGGCGGCGCGGGATAGCGCTGCACGGGCTTCTCCTCGACCTTGGCCACCGTGAAGGTCGCGCCGACGCAGCTGCGGAGGAACGCCTCGGCCTCCTCGCGCGACTCGAAGCGCGTCGGCAGCTCGGCCTTGAAGAGCGTCCGATCCTTGTCCCCGGCGGCATGGAACTGCGCCACGACGCGGAAATAGGGGGTCGACCGGAAGGCGATGATCTCGCGTTCGCGCTCGACGAGCAGCCGCACGGCGACGCTCTGCACGCGGCCCGCCGACAGCGACGGCCGCACCTTCTTCCACAGCACGGGCGACAGCTCGAAACCGACCAGACGATCCAGCACGCGGCGCGCCTGCTGGGCGTTGACCAGATTCATGTCGACCGTCCGCGGGTTCTCGATAGCCTCCAAAATGGCCCGCTTCGTAATTTCGTGGAAGACGATCCGCTTCGTCCCCTCGACCGGGAGACCCAACACTTCGGTCAGGTGCCATGCGATGGCCTCTCCTTCGCGGTCTTCATCGGAGGCGAGCCACACGGTCCGGTCCTTCGCGGCGCGCGTGAGTTCGTCCACGACCTTGCGCTTATCCTTCGGGATCTCGTAAACCGGCGCGAACCCGTCGGCGAGATTGATTCCCAGATCCTTTTTCGAGAGGTCGCGAATATGGCCGAAGCTCGACTTGACCATGAAATCCTTACCCAAGAACTTCTCGATCGTCTTGGCCTTGGCCGGCGACTCGACGATAACTAAATTTTCCTGCATCGTAAATCGTTTATACATGCGAAAACCTAAGTATCGCAACTTAGGTTCGCAAAAAGCAATGTGTAACTGCCGTCTCTATTTTATCAGCGTATAGGTCAACTCCATGTGGATCGGGGCGTTCTCGCCGGCCTTGATCCCGCCCTGCAACGCGATGCGGTTGAAGGTGAACAGATCGGTGGCCCCCGGCGCCAGATAGAGCGTCATCATCCGCTTCTGGGCCTCGGTGTACTGCCGCTCGCCCGTTTCGGGATCGATCGGCGCCTCCTGATACGCCCGCCACAGGCGTTGTATATGGCTCGAAATATTGAGCGTGTAGCACCCCAGGCTGCGGTTCAGATAACCACCGTAGGGAAGCGTCACCTCGTACTGCTGTTCGTAATCGTAGGCGTAGTCGGACACGGGCGTCAGCGTCTTGAAATCGGTGTAGAGGCCCAGCCGGCTGATCGACGCGTCGAAACGTTCGATCACCTTCTGCGAGAATCCCTGCTCCCAGCCGCCGTCGGTCACGCCGTCCACGTAGATCGAGAGCAACGCCTGGTTGATCGCTACCGTCCGGTACCCTTCGTCCTCCTGCTCGGCCTGCAACTCGCCCAGCACGGAGAGAAACTCGTCGGTAAGCGTCAGCTCGACGAGCGCGCCGCCCATTCCCTCGACATAGCCCAATTCGAAGGGCTGCTGCGGCTCGACGGTTCCGCCGCCGGGCTTCTCGACAATCGCGTCGTAATCGATATAGCGCGTGTTGGTGCGCTCGACGGTGTTGACCGACACGTTGCCGTAGGTGGTCGCGTATTCGTCGTAGAAATAGAAGAGCGTCTGCAACGTATCGCGGATCAGCGTCGCATCGACCGAATCGCGGTTACGCCCGTAGAGCATCATGCCCGACTCGGCAAGCGTGGTGGCGAAGGTCGCGCCCGTGGTGCCGTTGAAATCGAGCGGCAGAATGGCCAGGCCGCAGAAGTAGTTCACCCACAGCGAATCGTTGGTATAGACCGTCGAGTCGTTCTTGTATTTGCCCTCCTGCATCATCAGCTCCTTGACGTAGTCCAGCCCCGCCGCCGTCGGCTCCAGCGTGACGGCCGTCGTGGCGGGCCCCGTCGTCGTCCCGTCGGGGAAGGTGAAGGTGAACAGCGGGTCGTTCTCGTCGACGCAGCCCGCCTCCACGGGATTGAAACTCGTGAAGAAGGTCGTATCGGTCGTGCCGTCGCCGTTGCCGTCGTTGTCCTTCAAATAGTCGTTGTTGAGAATCCGGTAGACGCCGAAGCGCTGCGGCTGGAGCGTGTCGCCCGCATACGAGGAGACGCTCAGGAGCAGTTGCAGCGAATCGAAGATCGGCCGGTAGCCGTACCAGTTCTTGCGGTCGGAGATCGACGCCCACAAATACTGGGTCATGAACCCCGCCTTGCGTATGCCGAAGGTGTCGCTCTTGGTCGTACCGAAATAGCCGTAGGAGAGGTTGGACGACTTGACGGAGTCGCTCATGAACATCCGGGCTTCGAAGCCTTTGCGGATGCTGTGCAGGCGCATCTCCATCTGCTGGTTGCCGGGCACGAGTTCGTACCCCAGCGTATCGTCGACCTCCGTACAGCCGGCAAAAGTCAGCATTCCCGCCACGCCCAGCACCAAAACGGCGTTGAGCCACTTGCGAACGCCTCTATAATTCTTCATAGAACTTATTATAATTATCGAATCCCTCCGCCTCCGGCGCCTGATACTCCAATACCGGCTTGCCGCTGCGGCGGGCATACTCCGCCAGGGCGGCATCGACCCCTTCCGAAGCGAGCACGATGCCGTCGGCATAGTCCATAACGAAACGCATGAGGTTTTGGTATGACGAATTGTCGAGAATTTTCAGATTTTCGTCCTGCACGCCTTCGTGTTCCACCTTGGCGCGGAAACCGGCGTCGAGTTCGCCGGGGAAGGCGTCGTCGTAGAGCGACACGGCGATCTTCACGTCGCGGAAGACGGGATCGTCGGCGAACATGTGTTTGAGGTAGATCGGAACGACGGCCGAGAACCAGCCGTGGCAATGCACGACGGACGGGTTCCAGCGCAGTTTCTTGACCGTTTCGAGCACGCCGCGCGCGAAGAAGATGGCGCGCTCGTCGTTGTCGGCGAACCACCCTGCATCGTCGGAAAGCACCGCCTTGCGCGCGAAATAGTCGTCGTTGTCGATGAAGTAGATCTGCACGCGGGCGGTCGGGATCGACGCCACCTTGATGATGAGCTGATGGTCGTTATCGTCGATGATCAGGTTCATGCCCGAAAGCCGGATCACCTCGTGAAGCTGGTTCCTCCGTTCGTTGATGCAACCGTAACGCGGCATGAACGTCCGGATCTCGTTTCCCCGCTCCTGCATCGCCTGCACCAGCTGCCGGCACAGCGCGGACTGCTCGGACTCCGGAAGGTAGGGGAAAATCTCCTGACAAACGTATAATATCTTTCCTGCCATCGCCAATGTGAGTTTATTTTACAAAGGTAGTGAAAATTTTCCGAAAAACCGCGCAGGGCCGGAAATCCGCACTCCCGCAGCCTCAAAGGAGCAGCATCGCGTCGCCGTAGGTGCCGAAGCGGTAACCCTCCTCGCGCGCGATCTTGTAGGCGTTCATCACGCAGTCGTATCCGCCGAAAGCGGCCACCATCATCAGCTGCGTCGAATAGGGCAGGTGAAAGTTGGAGACCATCGCGTCGGCCACCGTGAACTCGTAGGGCGAGAAGATGAACTTGTTGGTCCAGCCCTCCCCCGCATTGATCGTACCGTTGGTCGAAACGACCGTTTCGAGCGTCCGCATGACCGTCGTCCCGATCGAAACGACCTTGCGGCCGTTCCGTTTGGCGCGGTTGACGGAGGCGGCCGTCGCATCGTCGACGATGTACTGTTCGGAGTCCATCTTGTGCTTCGACAGATCCTCGACGTCCACCGTGCGGAAATTCCCCAGACCGGCGTGGAGCGTCAGGAAAGCGCGTTCGACACCGCGGATCTCCATGCGCTTCATCAGGTGTTTCGAGAAGTGCATCCCCGCCGTGGGAGCCACCACGGCCCCCTCCTTCGCGGCGAAGATCGTCTGGTAGCGCTCGCTGTCCTCCGGCTCGACCTTCTCGCGCACCCAGCGCGGAAGGGGCGTCTCGCCCAGTTTGAAGAGCGCCGTCTTGAATTCGTCGTAATCGCCGTCGAACAGGAAGCGCAGCGTGCGGCCGCGCGAAGTGGTGTTGTCGATCACCTCGGCCACCATCAGGTCGTCGTCGCCGAAGTAGAGCTTGTTGCCGATACGGATCTTGCGCGCCGGATCGACCAGCACGTCCCACAGACGCAGTTCGCGGTTCAACTCGCGCAGCAGGAAGATTTCGATCTCGGCGCCGGTCTTCTCCTTGTTGCCGTACAAACGGGCCGGAAAGACCTTCGTGTCGTTGAAGACGAACAGGTCGCCCTCGTCGAAATAGTCGATGATATCCTTGAAAATACGATGCTCGATCGTGCCCTTGGCACGGTTCACCACCATCAGACGCGCCTCGTCGCGGTTCTCGGCAGGGTACTTGGCCAGCATCTCCGGCTTGAACTCGTACCCGTACTGTGATAATTTCATTGTCGGAAAGTTGAATTTGACCCTTCGTTTTCCACGCCCGGCACAGTCCGAAAGCGGTCTTGCGCCCGCACCGGCCGGATCTGTTTCTCTATCGCAGAAAACACAAAACAATCAAGGTATATACGTCGGAAAAACTATTTTGTTTCACTCTCCCCTCAACTTTTTCAGAAAATCATCCAATTGCCATGCCGCTTCGACGTCGTGCGTACCGCTGCGCGTGCGACGCAGCGAGGTGAGATAGGCGCCGCTCGACAGCGCTTCGCCGATCTCGCGCGCAAGCGAGCGGATATAGGTTCCCTTCGAACAGCGCACGCGGATCGTCAGCTCCGGCAGACGGCATTCCAGCAGCTCGATGTCGTAGATCGTGACGAGCGACTGCCGCATCTCGACCTGCTCGCCGGCACGGGCGAACTCGTAGGCGCGCGTCCCCTCGATCTTCTTGGCCGAATAGAGCGGCGGCGTCTGCAACCGCTCGCCCACGAGCGAGGCGAGCGCCCGTTCGACCTCCGGTCGCGTGATGTGGTCCGTCGGGAAGGTCCGGTCGACCGTGTGTTCGCAGTCGAAGCTGGGGGTCGTGGCACCCAGCCGCACGCCGGCTATGTACTCCTTCCGCTCGGCCTGCAAGGCGTCGACCTGCTTGGTCGCCCGTCCGATGCAGACCAGCAGAACGCCCGTGGCCAGCGGGTCGAGCGTACCGGCATGGCCGACCTTGATCCTGCGGTAACCCGCCTTGCGCAACTCGAACTTCACCTTGCGCACCACGTCGGTCGAACTCCAACGGTAGGGCTTGTCGATCACGGCGACATAGCCCTCCTCGAAGTTCACCCGCTGCAAATCGGTACTTTCCATCGTCTTACAGCACATAGGAGAGGATCGACACCGTACCCGCCGCCGCGCAGTAAAGCGCGAACCAGACGAGTTTGCCGCGTTTGACGATCTCGATCATGAACTTGCAGGCCAGACACCCCACGACGAAGGCCGCGACGAAACCGGCCGCCAGCGGCGCCGAGCCGATCGCCTGCGCGCCGAGGTTGCCCTTCATCAATTCCAAGAAGGTTTCGCCCAGGATCGGGGCCAGCACCATCAGGAAGGAGAACTGCGCCACCGTCTGCTTGCGGTTGCCCAGCAGCAGCCCCGTAGCGATCGTCGATCCCGAACGCGACAGGCCGGGCAGCGCCGCCACGGCCTGCGCCACACCGATCAGGAAGGCGTCGCGGTAGGAGAGCTGCGCCTTCTGCCGGGGCTTGGCGTAGTAGGCGAAAGCGAGCAGCGCCGCCGTCACCAGCAGCATACACCCCACCACGAGCAGGATCGCCGGCGACTCCAAAAGGGCGTCGAGCCGGTCTTTGAGCGTGAAGCCGACGATCCCGATCGGAATCATCGACAGCAGGAGTTTCAGCACGTAGGCCTGCTCCTCGTTGAACCGCCGCGAGAAGAGCCCCCGCAACAGGCGCGCCACCTCGCTCCACAGCACGACGATCGTGCTGAGTACCGTAGCGGCGTGCAATGTCACGTCGAAGAGCAGGTTCTGTTCGATCTCTACCCCCATGAGCGCCTTGGCGATTTGCAGGTGCCCGCTGCTCGACACGGGCAGGAACTCGGTAAGCCCCTGCACGATGCCCAAGATAATGGCCTCTATCGTATCCATCGTCTACCAGCGTTTGAGAATGGCGTAAATTTCGAATGCGAAACCGCCGATGACCAGAATCGGCGCCAGCGTGATGCGCCGCCACGAAAACATGGCGTAGTTGAACTCGTCGGGCGAGTCGCTGCCGCCGCCCGACATGAGGATCATCCCCAGCAGAATGACCGCCGCCCCGACGAGCAGCAGCACGTAATTTTTCGCCGAGAGCGGCATCTTGGCGTCGTTGGGATCGCCGATTTCATTGAATTTTTTCATTGCGTATCGTCTCTTTGTTTCTCTTTCTATTTTCCTAACCGGCGGAAGACCGTACCTGCCCCTCGAAACAGTCGGTAAACCCATCTCGCCAACCGCCTGCGGGACAGCACCCCCGAAGTCCCCTCCGAGGAGGGAATTCAGGAGAGGGTAAAATCCGGAAACACAGCCGCGGGCCGTGACTGCGCCCGTACGAAACAGGATACCGAACCCATTTCTGCTCAAACGTCCGACCCCTCAATACAAGTGTATCTTGTCCGACCTCATGTCGACGAACCGGTTGACCGATACGGCCGTAAAAAGCAGCGCGAGCGCCACGCCGCCGGCCATCATGCTCCCCACGATGATCATCGCCTTGGTCATCGCCGCGAGCGTCGTCAGTTCGGGCAGGGCCGCGCTCAACCCGTAGAGCGCTACGCCGAACAGTGCCGAAGCGCCGGCCCCTGCCGCCAGCCCCTGCCAGACGCTGCTGGCCAGAAAGGGCCGCATGATGAACCACTTGGTCGCGCCGACCAGCTTCATCGTATTGATGAGGTAACGCTTCGAGTAGATCGAAAGCCGGATCGTATTGCTCAGCAGAATCAGCGAAATGGCCAGCAACGCCGCAGCGAAGACCGCCAGCACCAGCTGGATCTTGTTCACCGTGGCGTGCATCCGCCGGATCATCGGCAGCGGGCAGGTCGCACGCTCCACGCCCCGCATCCCGCCGGCCTTGGCCATGAAGGCGTCGAGCCGCACCGAGTCGGCCGACTCGGCCGAGAGGTGCACCTCGAAACTGTCGTTGAGCGGGTTTTCGCCGAGCACCTCCTCGATCTCGTTTTCGAACATGTGGCGGAACTCCGCGTCGCCGATCTTCGTCTGCTTCGAGACGAACTCGATGTCGCGCACCATCTCGTCGCCGCGCAGGCGGCGTTCGATCTCGCCGCGCCGCAGCGAATCCACCCCGTCCGCCAATTCGACGGTCACCGTCACGCTCTCTTGAAGCGTCCGCGCCACACGCAGCGCGGCCGTCATCAGATACCCCACCGAACCGAGCAGGAACAGCACCAGCGCCATGCTCACCGTCGAGACGATGTAGGAGTTGCGCACGCGCCGTTTGAGTCGCTTGTTGTCTTTCATCGCTTTTTTCGTTTATACCACTCCGCAGCGGCCAGTCCGGCGATCAGGAGCAGGATCGCCGCCGAGCAAAGCCCCGTCACCCCCTCGACCGCTCCCCAGTGCGGCGCACGGAACCGCCACTCGACCGTATGATCGCCGGCCGGAAGTTCCAGGGCGCGCAGCAGGTAATCGGCACGGAAATAGGGTGTCTCGACGCCGTCCACCCAGGCCGTCCAGCCCTTGTCGTAGAAGATCTCGGAGAAGACCGCCGTGGCGGGCGCCGCGGAGGTGTATTCGTATTTCAGATAGTTGGGGCGGTATTCCGTGAGCCGGATCGTACCGCCGAGCGTATCGACCGCCGGAAGCGCCCCTTCGCGGGCACCCGTCATGCGGGCATAGTCGGCGGGGTTGACCACCGCCTGACGGCGCAGGTCGGCCGTCGCCAGCGCCGCCAGCTCCTGCTGCGGCGTCGAGGCCGTCACGACGTCGCGCACCAGCCACGCCGCACCCTGCGCCGTCGCGCGCAGATGCGCTTCGGGCCGCCCGTCGGCGCCCGGCAGGATGAGGTAACGGGTATTGAGCATGTCGAGCACCGCTTCGTCGTTCGACGAGAGGTAGCGGTCGATCACGTCCTGATAACGCGACATCTTCGCGCCGTGGTAGCCGCCCACCGAACGGTGGTAGTAGCTCGTCGTGGCGTCGTTGAAGGGGCTGACCGTGAGGTTCAGCACACGGAAGCCGGGCGTCGTGTCGCCGAGAATCAGCTTGTCGGCCCCGCTCGGCGTCCACTGCTGCCGGCGCGGCGACACGAAGTCGTCCGACGACAGGTAGCGCACGTCGACACCCCACAGATCGGCCGCGACCAGCACGCCCGCAAGCGCGACGGCCGCGCCGCGCCACGCCGGACGCACGATCATCAGCCCCACGGCGGCCGCCGTGAGGAGCACGAAGAGCAGCGACCGCCAGGCGTCGGCCGTCATCATCGCGGCCCGCTCGTCGGCCATCGCCGCACCGACCTCCTCGCCGATCGTCGCGTCGAGTCCCTGTCGCAGCAGATCGTCGGCGCCGTTGGCCTGCAAAATACGGTTGAACTGCGCGGTCATCTGCTCCACGGCGGCCTCGCGGCCGAAATCGAAGAGCTGGCCGCCCGCTACGGCGAAGAGCAGGCACAGCCCTCCCGTGACGCCCGCGGCCCACGCCAGCGCACGGCGCAGCCGCACAGCCGGAAGCTCCGCGCACCAGAGCCGCTGGAGCGCCAGCGCCGCCAGCAGCGGCACCGTCCACTGCACGACCACGAGGGCCATCGAGACCGTGCGGAACTTGTTGTAGCCGGGAAGGTATTTATAGGCCAGTTCGGTCAATCCCATGAAGTGATGCCCCCACGCCAGCACCAGCATGACGAGGCTCGCCGCCACGATCCACCAGCGGTCGCGGCCGCCGACGAGCAGCACCCCCAGCAACGCCAGGAAGAGCGCCGCGGCGCCCAGATAGGTGGGCCCGCCGGTGTAGGGCTGTTCGCCCCAGTAGGCGGGAAGCTGCTGCGCCGCCTGCGCCATGCCGTAGGGCGTCAGCGCCGCGGCGACGGGGCCGTCCTCCGAGAAGGCGCGGGCCGAGTCGCTGCCCATGAAATCGGGGATCAGCAGGTTCCAGCTCTCGGCACGGCCGTAGCTCCACGCCGTCGCATAGGCCAGATCCAGCCCGCCGCTCCCGGCATCCCCGGCCGCCAGTTCCGAACCGCTGCGCGTGGTATCCTTCGCGTGCTGGGCGGTGTACCACAGCGGTGCGAAGTTCGAACCGAGCGCCAGCAGCCCTGCGGCCGCCAGCACCGCCGTACGTTTGGCGAAGGGTTTCAAGAGTTTCTCCCGCAAGGCGACGATGCCTTCGCTGAGCCAGAACAAGGCGGCCGCCAGCAGGAAATAGTAGGTGATCTGCGGATGGTTGGCGCCGATTTCGAGCGAAGCGAAGAGCGCCGTGAACGCTCCGCCCCACCCCGGACGCCCTCCGCGCAGCGTCATCCAGATGCCGCCCATCATCGGCGGCGCATAGACCAGCGCCCACATCTTGGTCAGGTGCCCCGCCCCGATGATGAGCAGGAAATAGGTCGAAAGGCCGTAGGCCAGCGACGGCACGATTCCCACCCACGGATCGATCTTCATCATGCGGAGCATCACCCAGAAGGCGCACATGGCAAAAAAGATGAGTCCGGCGGGGATCGGCACGGCCCGCGTCAGCGGTACGGCCGCATCCTTGACCAGTTGTGCGGGATAGCGCACGTCGACCAGATAGGCGGGCATACCGCCGAACATCGAACCGATCCACTGCGGGTCTTCGCCGTAGGCCTCGCGCGTCCGATGGATCTCGCGACTGGCCCCTTCGTACTGACGCACATCGTGTTGCGGCAGCACGTCGCCGCCGAACTGGGGCGCGAAATAGAGGGCCGCCAACGTGAAGAAAAGGAGTACGGCCACGGCCGCCGGCAAGAATTTTCTGAATAGAGTGGTCATAGCAGCGATTGTTCGTCGGTTCAAAGGTACGAAAAGTCGAGCGCAGAAGCAAGCGGCAACTTGATTATGCCGAGACGGAGCACCTAAGGCGAAGCCAAAGATACGAATAAGCCGAAGGCCATGCAAATAAATTTGCATTTGCTCGCGCTTATTCCTATCTTTGTCCTACAAAACGTCACCCGAGCTATGGTTACACTCGATGCGATACGCGGCCCCGTCGCGCAGGAACTGGAAGAGTTCGATGCGTTCGTCCGCCGGAATTTCAAGGTGGAGAACGAATTGCTTTCGGGCATGGTCGACTACATCCTCTCCTCGCGCGGCAAAGGCGTACGGCCGCTGCTGGTACTGCTTTCGGCGGCGTTGAACGCGCCCGCCGGCGGGCGCGGCATCGGGCAGCGCACCTATCTGGCAGCAATGCTCGTCGAGATCATCCACACCGCCTCGCTCATTCACGACGACGTGATCGACGAAGCGGACACCCGCCGCGGCCGCGCATCGGCCAACGCCAAATGGCAGTCGCGCAACGCCGTGGTGTTGGGCGACTATCTGCTGGCGCGCAACATGGAGCTCGGGATGCGCAGCGGGCAGTACGACCTGGTCTCCTACGTCATCGCCTCGATCGCCACGCTCTGCGAAGGCGAGCTGCTACAAAGCGACCGCGCCGAGCGCATGGAGATCACGCGCGACGCCTACCTGGAGATCATCTACAAGAAAACGGCCAGCCTGCTGGGCATCAGCGCCGGCGTGGGGGCGCTCTCGGCCGGCGCGAACCGCGAACAGGTCGCCCGGATGCGCCGCTTCGGCGACGCGCTGGGCATGGCGTTCCAGATCCAGGACGACATCCTCGACTTCACGCGCGGCGCCGAGACGGGCAAGCCGTCGAACAACGACCTGCGCGAACACAAGATCACGCTGCCGCTGCTGCTGCTGCTCGACCGTGCCGACGCGGCGCGGCGCGACGAGCTGCTCGCCCTGCTGGCACGCTGCCGCGAGGACGAAGCGGCGGTCGACGCCCTGCAACAGGCCGTCGAGGAGCAGGGAGGCTTGCAGGAGGCGTCGAAAGTGATGCAGAGCTACCTGCAACGGGCGACCGCGCTGCTGGCCGAATGGCCCGACGGTCCGATCCGCTCGGCCCTGGTCAACCTGTGCGCCTACGTGGCCGAACGCAACCGATAACGGAGAAAACCAATCTGAAATACTTTATGGAAACACAGAAAAAAAACTACGTTCTGCCCATTGCGATGATGTTCGCGCTCTTTGCGATGATCTCCTTCGTGACGGGGCTCCAAAACCCGATGGGAATCATCGTCAAGAACCAGTTCGGCGCGTCGAACTTCATGTCGCAGCTCGGCAACGCGGCCAATTTCATCGCCTACGCCTTCATGGGTCTGCCGGCGGGCCTGATGCTCCAGCGCATCGGCTACAAGAAGACGGCGCTCGCTGCCGTGGCCGTAGGCTTCATCGGCGTCGGCATCTCCTATCTTTCGGGTCTGATGTCCAGTTTCAGCGTCTATCTGATCGGCGCCTTCGTTTCGGGTTTCTCGATGTGTATGCTCAATACGGTGGTCAACCCCATGCTCAATACGCTGGGCGGCGGCGGCAACCGCGGCAACCAGCTCGTGCAGTTCGGCGGTTCGCTCAACTCGCTGGCCGCCACGATCGTTCCGGTGCTGGTAGGTTATCTCATGGGGAACGCCGCACAGGCCACGATCAGCAACGCCGCACCCGCCCTGTTCATCGCCATGGGCATCTTCGCGCTGGCCTTCGTCGTGATGCTCGTGATGGAGATTCCCGAACCGTTCGCCCTGACGAACGAAAAGTCCGCCGAGAAGAACGAGCACAGCGCGCTGTCGTTCCGCCACTTCGTCCTGGGCACGGCAGCGATCTTCGTCTACGTCGGCGTCGAGGTGGGTATTCCCAACTTCGCCAACCTCTTCATGACCACCGACCTCGGGATCGACACCACCGTGGCCGGTTCGGTCGTCGGCACCTACTGGTTCCTGATGCTCATCGGCCGCTTCGCGGGCGGTCTGCTCGGCGCCAAGGTCTCGCCCAAGGCGATGCTTTCGACCGTTGCGACGGCAGCCTGCCTGCTGGTCGTCTGCGCCATGCTCTGCCCCGTCAGCGCGGTGGTGAGCATGCCCGTCTTCCAGAGCGACATTTCATTCGGCATGGCGCAGGTTCCGGTCAGCATCATGCTGCTCGTCCTCTGCGGCCTGTGCACCTCGGTGATGTGGGGCGGCATCTTCAATCTGGCCGTCGAAGGACTCGGCAAATACACCTCGGCCGCTTCGGGCATCTTCATGGTGATGGTCTGCGGCGGCGGCATCCTGCCCCTGATCCAGGGTCTGGTGGCCGACCACGCAGGTTACATGATGTCCTTCTGGGTGGTCTTCGCCGGTGTGCTCTACATCCTCTACTACGCACTCGCCGGACACAAGAACGTCAATACCGACATCAAGGTGGACTGAACCGTCTGCCGATCGGCAAAACGGGCCGGCCCCTTCGAGGGCCGGCCCGTTGCGATTGCAGGAAGGCGCCGGTCACATCACCACGCGCCGCGTGACGCTCCAGCGGCTCATCGCCCAGACGACGAGCGCGCTCGCGGCGAAGGCCGCGACGCTCATCCCCGCAAGCCGCACCCAGTCGGGCAGCGCGGCGCAGTCGAGCAGGTCGTAGCACACGGGGATCACGGCGAAGTGGCACAGATAGATGCCGAAGGTGAGCGACGCCAGACGCGAAAGCCACGGACGGGCGGCGACGGCGAGCTTCTGCACGACGACGAAGACGGGCAGCGTCATCATGAAGACGTTGATGCCGCAGAAGTACCACACGATCTCCAAATAGGCGAAATTACCCGGAAACCGGTTCTGCGTGGCGACGAAGCCCAGCGCCGTTATGAGGTAGCCGACCGCGAAGAGCGGCGCCATCACGCCGAGCGTCCGCCGCCAGCTCCACCGCAAGGGATAGCGCACCAGATAGTAGGCCAGCACCAGATAGCCGACGAAGCCCGAAAAATAGTAGAACGTCCCGTAGGCGTTCCAGTCGCAGACGCCCCACAGCCCCATGTTGCCGCCGTTGCCCGCATAGCCCAGCAGCGGTGCCGCCACCTCGACGTAGGGCAGCAGCAGCGCCGCGCCCCACACGGCCAGGAAGAGTTGCAGATCGCGCTGCGAAGCCTGCCGCAGCCATGCGCCCAGCACCGGCATCACGAGGTAAAGCCCCACGAGCATATAGAGATACCACAGCGGCGTGGTGTCGTAGTTGAAGTTGAAGACGAACGTATAGAGGCGCACGACGAGCTGGCGCACGGTATACGACGCCGGATCGACCGTCGGGCTCTGCGTAGCGGCGCCGAAGGTGTGGAGATAGGCGAAGAAGAGCAGCGGCAGCGCCAGCGACCAGAACAGGAGCGGCGGCACGATGCGGCCGATGCGCCGGCGGTAGAAGGCCCCCATCCCCTCGCCTACGGGCAGCAGCAGCACGCCGGTCATCATCACGAAGAGCGGCACGCTGCACCGGACCAGACTGCCGGCGAAAGCGCCGGTCAGAAACGCGCCGCGATCGGCGTCGAGCTGCCCCACGAAGGGGTCGCAGCAGTGGGCGAAAACGACCAGAAAACAGGCCAGCACACGCAGCAGGTCTACCCAGCCGATGTGCTCTCTGCGAGAAAACGAATCTTTCATCTATTCGAAGTTTAGTACGTTCCGGTTGCAAACAGAGGCCGCGCGCCGTCAGGGGCGCACGCCCATTTCGTCGAACTTGGCCGCCGCATGGAGGAAATGGGCCGTGATCCAGAAGACCGTCCATCCCTCGGCATATCCGCCACGGAACTGCGTCACGTCGCTCAGATCGCCGCGCTGTGCGAAATTCGTCTGCTGGATCTGTTCGCCCTGACGACCCCACGGATCGATCAACTGGCCGCAACTGCGGTACATCACGCGCGCCAACGACTGCAAGTTCTCGTCGTTCGTATACGTTCCCAGCCGGTAGAGTTCGGGGGCATAAAGCACGCCGTAGACGTCGAGATGCTGATTCTGGGGAGAGACCGATGTCCAGCCGCGCGTGCGTAGTCCACGGTCGGCCAGACGACCCGCCGGCAACGGGATGTCCCACACCACGGTATAGCTCAGACAGACATCGGCGGCATGTTGCGCACGCCGCAGCCACTCGGCATCGCGCGTATGCTCGTAGAGCGCCAGAAACCCCTGAAAAGCGGCCCACGCCCCCTCCTTGTCCTCGCCCGACGCGTCGAGCGTGCCGCCCCAGTAGGGCTCGTCCATCGACAGATGCCGTGCGGCATAATGGTCGGCGGCACGCGCCGCGGCAGCGGCATAACGCTCGCAGCCGAAAAGCTCGGCGGCGGCGAGCAGCGGCGCGATGAAAAAGGCTTCGGCCGTCGACCGCGGATGCCAGGCCGGATCGGCGACCCGCCGTGCGGCGAAGTCGCAGGCACGGCGCAGGAAGGCCTCCCATCGGGCCGTATCGTAGCCGCCCGTCCGGCGGGCCGAGCGGATCGCCAGCGCGAAATTGTACATCGCCTGCCCCATCGAAACCGGATCGGGCGACGACCAGCATTGCGAAGCGACATCGTACCGCACGCGAAACCCCTCCCCGTCGAAAGGCGCCCGCGTCAGGAAATCGAGCGACCGCTGCACCATCGCATGCATACCGACCGTATCGACCCCGAGCGCACCGAGATGTTGGAGGAAATAACCCGGCGCGGCGGCTTGTCCGCACCACCCCATCACGATCGCCCGCCGCGGCGCGGGATACATGTTGAATCCAGCGACCGGACCCTCGTCGATCCAGCGCGAACGCGTCATGAGGCATTTCGCCGCCACGATCTCCTCGAAGCCCGGCAGCCCCTCGCACGAAAAAGGCGCATACAGCTCCAACGCCCGATGGACAGGCCGCCGGAAAGCTGCACCGCGCAGTGGCGCGGGATCGATCGCCAGCCGGAACTCCTTCTCGATCACCGTCCCCGGTCGAACGGCCAGGTATTGACCGGGCAGTTGCAAACTCCCCTTTTGGAGCGCTTTGCAGGCCCCCGCACGACCATTGTAGCCGATCGGTCCCGACAGCAGCAGCAATTCGGGATGCCCGTCCGCCTGCCGCACGCCGAGCGACCACCAGTGATCCGCATAACGCGGATCGGCGAGCGGGCTGGGCAACGTAAAGAGCGATGCTGCCGCGCAACGTTCGCCGCATTCGATCTCGAACGCAGCGAACGGCATCGGATAGCGGTGTTCTTCGAAAAGGGCGAACTCGCCGGCCCGGCCTTCGTAACGCACGACATTGTCGGGCGTATTGCGCGCGCCCGACGGATTGCCGTAGTAGAGGATCCCCGGCAGAAAAGGCCGCACCGGACATGGGGGCAGCTGCCACCGGATACCGAGCGTCACCGAATCGAGCGCCGGACCTTCCGTCCACTCGTAACGACGGATGCAATGCAGCAGATCGTCCTCGACGCGGTAAGCGTCGCGCAGCAGCCACCGGCCGCCGCGGCAGGCCAGTTCGCCCGAAAGGATCGTCCACTCGCCCGTCCGTTCGCATGTCACGGCACGTACATGCCGCCACTCGGCCGGAGCCCCGTCGCGCCATGCCGTAGCGATCGACCACAGCCCCTCCGCAGGCGGCGTCACGACGAACTGGCCGCACGACCACCGAGGGACGAAACCGGCGGAATCGCGCACGACTTCGAAGCGAGGCGAAGCGCCGAGCGGCGCGAACGAAAAACAAGCCAGGAAAAGCGCGAGGCAGGATATTTTCATGACACGGAACTTCACGAGAATCAAAATACGACACACCGAACGACGAATGAATTCGCTCGAAATTCGCCGAGACGAAGTCAAAGATACGAAAAGTCGAGCGCAGAAACAAACATTTATGTTTGATTATGCCGAGACGATGTATCTAAGGCATAGCCAAAGATACGGAAAATGCGGCGGATTGCAAATTTTTCACCGGCGACATGCAGGATTTCGCAGTCGAAGTCATTTATTATATGACCGAAAGCGGGAGTACCCGATTGAAAAGAGGCGATTTACAGGTCGAACGCACGAGAATGCAGGGTTGGCCGTACAAAAAAAATCGAGGTAATCCGAGAAGGTATTCGATTTCGGACGAGCACCGTCCTGAAATCTTAGTAACGAACGAGTCCGTTACAACCTCTCGAGTTCCTCTACCAACCTAAAACTACTAACCTAAATGAACCTTAAAACTTCGGGTACAAAGATAAGGCGTTTTTCGAGATTGTGCAAGTATTTTAGTAAATATTTTTAAT